>JRYF01000075.1_pt1 | contig 170864 bp, 134 predicted proteins | sample 235331 | NCBI WGS metagenome assembly JRYF01 (sample SAMN03074217, study PRJNA261475) | activated sludge metagenome | biome: Wastewater Treatment Plant; feature: Wastewater; material: Activated sludge; isolation source: activated biomass of a wastewater treatment plant treating hydrocarbon... ... | reverse complement strand
GCTCGCTCAGTTCCTGCCCGACCGCTGGCAAGCCGCACGCCTGACGACTGTTGCCGCCAACTGAATCTCCGCCCGGCTCAAGAAACCCCATCGCTAGCAAACGCCATGCCGTCGGCACGACCTGCACCAACGTGCTTCACCGGACGCTTACGGTAATTGAAAGATTGGCCGGACGAATACATCGGGCCTGCATGTTAACCGCGAGAGCGCCTGCCGGCGAATCGCGGCTCTTGTACGACTCTGGATCGCTGGGAAACACGAGAACTGGCTTCAGGTAGGTCCTCTCCAAGCGCAAGAGGAAATACGACCGTCAAGCTCCAACTGTTCCCTGATTCACTCGGTCGGCCGATCGCCTCTCCCGGCATCTTCAGTTCCATGACCAACGGCTCTTTGACCATGATGCTCCTGAATCTCTTCTGACTTTACCTTGTCGCCCTCAGTGTCGCCAGGTGCCGTCACTGCTCCTACAGGTGACCCACTCGGGGGGGCCGTTGCAGCTGGTACGGAAGAGCCACCCGACCCAGCCCCAGGCCCTACATCGACCTGATGCCTAACCAGTCCAAAGAAGAAATAGCGGCAGTTGAGTGCATAATCCACTACTGAATTCAGAACTAGCAGGAATCCCAACGCCCAAAGCGTCAGAGCAATCTCCCGTGGCGGGAAATCCCATGCTTTCAGAAGTACGAACCACACAACCACGATGCACACGCTCACGACATTCTCGAATAGCCATACGATCTTGTATTTCTCGTGGCTGTACCGATGAATCGGATTCCTCCGAATCTCCTTTCCTATCTGACGCAATAGTCCGAGCGGGCCTCCTCCGTATGCGTATTCGAAGGCTCGCACGTGGAAGACATCGAAGAGAAACAGGACAATGTTTGGAAAAAGCGTAAAGGTCATCAGTCGAATGCACCGGTTCTCAAGAGTGCGGCCATCATCGACGAGCTCGCTAAGCTTGCACACCAAGGCAAATGAGACGATCAACAACGCGGTCAGACACCATGACCCCACGACGTACAGCATGCTCTTTTCGAGTTTTACCTCGTAGTGGTCATCGTAGAGAGTGATGAGGATGCCGTGAGCGTTCTTGGCAACGTAGCCAATGACAAGAATGCTCAGCAACGACGGCCATATCGTAGTTGGGAAGACCTTGTCGAACTCGGTCAACGAGAGCACTGCATCTCGAATGCTCGAAAAGCTGTCGAAGCTATATCCGACGAGGATGCCTGCAAGAATGAGGACCAAGTTTCGCCAGGCTTCGTATCGGTAGTTCAGAGGCACCCTACCATCTCCCGTAGAGGCAAACGTAGAATGGCGGAATCCCGTCCGCGATCTCCGGAGTGTAGGCTACGCTGAGGTATCGCGGTCTCCGCAGCGCGGCGCGGAGTCTAGGAAGCGGATGAAAGTAATAGTCGAATCTGTATCGGTTCATCACAAGCGACACCACGCCGTTGCCATTGAGGGTTCCAAACTGCTGATCAAACTCGGGATTCGGCACCGAGAAACAGAAACCCTTCCCGGGACGACGGAGCCGGTGCAGTAAGCCGCTCGGATCTCGGATGTAGTTCAGAATCAGGGTACCGTTGATGACGTGGTACGGGAATCGCTCGAAGTGGCAGTATCTGATATCCGTCTGGTGGAACTCGGCGCCCGGAGTGCCGTAGAGGGGGTGCCGTTTCATCAGGGCTTCAGATAAATCGAGCCCGATGTAGCGGCGGTGGGGAACGCATGCCATAACGGGGTCGAAGCCACAGCCAATGTCCATGATCGTCGCGTCGTCTCCCGCGAGATTCGTGAGTGTTCTCGTAACAAGGGGCGCGAGTGAGTCCTCGGCATGCGTTCCTTTGCTGAGGCGGTAGCGAATATAGTCCTGAGGGCGCGAGCAGTATGCGTCCCGGACGTAAGCACCGACACGGCTCGTGTTACGCCTAGTTCCCACTCAGCAGCTCCGTCGCGAGGTGATTCTCAACGTGAACGGGAGACTTGATAATACCCTGCCGCAGCATAATGGCCTCGGTCTCTTTCCACGCGGCGACGTCGATGACGCCGAGAGCGAGCCCTGAGCCTGAGGGAGGCAGCACCAGATCGGCAGTAATCGCAATTTGGTCACGGAGCTTAGCCATGAGGACTTCCCCGGGGTCGTTCGAGGACTCTCTGACGTAATCCGCCATTGCACGAGTCGCCAGGGCCTCCTTCCGTGGATCAAGGGCGTCAGTCCAGCCCTTTAGCGCCGCGGAGAGAAAGGCTCGAACCACCTCTGGATTCTCCTTCAGCATGCGAGGGGTTGTAACGATTGAGTTGGCTACAAACCGTACCCCCCCGTGCTCGTCCGGATCGAAGAAGCTCACGGCCTCTCCAGCGGCCTTCATCTGCTCACGGAGGTCGACGCCTTGGGTGTTCTTGTAAACTGGGAATAGGTCGAGATAGCTCTTCAGGAAGGGGGCGAAGTCGTAACGGACCGGCCGTAGGTGAACGACAGGGTCCGTTCCAGGCTTTTGATCTTTGGGAGACGCCTCACCGACCACGCGGTAAGAAACACCGGCCTTCTTAAGAACAGCGAGCATGACTGTTTCGTCGTTATCCCCGACTGTGATACCAACGGACCGACCGCGCAGGTCCCGTGGCGCGCCTAGCTTTCCGAGCGCCGAACGGTAAATCCATTGCACCGGATTCTTCCGGTAGATCTGTGCAATCACCTTCACTTCCGCGCCTTCGTGCAGGGCGTTGATTACCTGATCTGCGGACGCCACGCCGAATGCGGCCGCACCAGTTTGGAGTTCTCGAATCGCGTCGTGCTCGGGGCCACCGGGCTTGACGTCGACGTTCAGCCCTTTCTCCCTGAAGTACCCGTAGTTGGCTGCATAAAGGTCACCGATGAATCCGGTGTTCGCTAGCCACTTGAGTCTGTAGGCGAGGGTCTCGCCCGTCGCGGGCTTGTCTTCTCCTGTTCTGGTGAGGAGGAGAAACAGCCCGACGACGACGACGGCCACAGCGACCACGAAGGGCCACCACTTTCGTCTTGCAACATTCATTGCAGATTCCCTTTTTCATTTACGAGTTCTCGCACTGCTCGCTTACCTACCGCTTCGATTGCGGATAGGTATATCCAGTTGGCACAACCAATGGTGAACAGGGCAACGAGGATTCCGTCCAGCCGGTTTCCGTTGTTAGCGACCCAGATGTAGTACCCGATGCCGGAATACTCGGCGAGATACTCGGCTAAAATTGCGCCGACGACTGCGAGACTTGCGCTGCCCGTTACTGCGGTTAGCACCGTCGCGGCATTCTCGGACATCCGTATCTTGACGAGGCGAGCGCGAGTCAGGGACCGATTGGAGGCGTAAAAATGCTCAACTTCTGGAACTGGACGCATCAGGACCCCCAGAATAGTCAGCAGCACAGGGAAATAGCAGATCGTTACTGTAATGAGGAGTTGAGTTGCAAGGCCGTCGCTAAAGAGCACGAAGAACAGGGGAGCCACAGCGACTAACGGGTATGCCTGAAGCGTATAAGCGACGGAACGGACGTAGGGTCCTACGCGCCGACGGGTAGCGACGATCACAGCAACGAGGAAGGCTGCGACTACGGCGATTAGATGTCCAGATATCATTAGGCCGAAGGTCTTGAGGGTGGCTTGTGAATAAGCCCACCAAGAGGTCTGCGCGGTATCCCACAGCTTTCCTGGGCTGGGGATCACATAGTCAGCGTAGCCCATGAATGCTCGGTAGGTGAAGAGGAGTACCAGTCCGGCAGCGTAGATCAGGAGAAAGGAATACAAGGCTTTACGCATTGTTTATGACCGTCCATATTTCGCCAGCCAGACCAGCCACCTCATTGGGCTTGTACTCTGCAAGGTTCAAGCCCTGGCGGGTGACGATCTGAGGTCCCTGCGCACCAGATCTTAGGATTAGAAGGGTCTTGGCGAACGAGATCACATCAAAGAGCTGGTGTGAAATGTATAGAAATGCGCGGTCGGGGTACATGGTCTTGATCGCGGCGAGAATAGCCAGCCGCGTAGGTTCGTCGACGTTATTGAGGGCCTCGTCGAGTATGAGCAGATCAAACTCTTGCAGGAGATAGCGCAGGACGTTGAAGCGATTGTGTTGCCCGCTAGAGAGTGTGGTTGGTCGTTGAGCGAGAAGTTCCTTATCGAGGCCGAAGGATGTCATGAGTTGGGTGAAGCAATGGCGCTTATGAGGGGAGATCACATCTTGCAAATGGGAGCCAATTGTCTGCCAACGTGGGAGCCTCTCTGTGCAGTGGCAATAGAGAACTCGCTCCGGGAAGGAAGCGGTCCCTGACCAACCGTTCTCCATACCGCAGATGATCTTCGCTAGGGTCGTCTTGCCTACGCCGGAACGACCGAAAAGTGCATGGAATGCCGGGGCGTACAGCTCAAAGGAGAGCTCGTGAAGGAGTGGCTTGCCGTCGGGATAAGCGAAGGAAAGCTTACTGACGGCTATTCTCTGGCGATCCTGACTCACGGTGTGTTGTCCTTAATGACTGTTTCAAAACCATGTAAACTGCCGATGAAGCGTATGTTGCCGCGTTTCGCATGGAGGCGACGTCATGGCATTCACGCTGGTTTCCGACGAACTGTGGAAGGACATCAGGCCCCTCCTGCCGCGGGCGCGGCCCAAGCCCGACGGCGGCCGGCCGCGGGTGGACGATCGCGCTTGCCTGACAGGTATCGTGTATGTGCTGCGGACCGGGATGCCGTGGCGGATGATCCCCGCGGAGATGGGCTGCGGCAGCGGGGTGACCTGCTGGCGGCGACTGCACGAGTGGACCCGCGCCGGCGTCTGGCCGAAGGTGCTGGCCAAGCTCCAACGGTCGCTGCACCGCGCGGGCAAGATCGACGCACGGGTGGGGATCATCGACAGCCAGTCGGTTCGCGCCGTTTTTGGGGGGCGCACACCGGCCCGAACCCGACGGACCGCGGGAAAAAAGGCTGCAAGCGGCATCTGATCGTCGACGTGACCGGCATTCCCCTGGCCATCGTCACGACACCGGCCAACGTGAATGATTCCGTTCCCGCGATGCGTGCGGTGGATCGCGTGCCGCGTCTTCCCGACGCCAAGGAACGGCTTTGCCGGCCGGTGAGGGTTCTGCTCGGCGACAAGGCCTATGGCACGCCGCGGAATGAACGTGGGTGTCGGCGACGTGGCATCACCGCGCTGCTGGCCCGTCCGCGGAGCACCTGGGCGACCGGCCTGGGCGCCGTGCGCTACGTCGTCGAGCGCGCCTTCGCCTGCCTGGGCCACTGCCGCCGCATCAAGCTCTGCTATGAAAAGTCCGAGGCGCATTTTCAAGCCTTCAATGAACTGGCCACCGTCGGTCTTTGTGCTCAGCGGCTCTACGGATGAACACGGTTTTGAAACAGTCATTTAGAATAGAGCGTGCTAAGCTCAGCTAAATGATCATCCTGAAAATAACCTCGACCAGTGTACTGCTGTATGTTCAACAATGAGGCAATTCGTGCGGCCATAAAAACCGCACGAATGCCCCATAGTATGTTGATCACACTCGGCCGCCACGATTTCGGACCGATCGCGATATCGAGGATACGGTGAGCGAGACAGATTACTTCCCGCCCGGTGATCGCCACTTGTCCATTTCAACCACATTATCAGGAATCCACTTCCACTCAATCTCTTCGTAAACGAAGCTGATTTGCTCCATGTGACGATAAGATTCGTTGGCTGGGACAAAACTCATGGGCATGTAAGGGCGAATGTCCACAATGCGGGCCTTACGCAAAGTGATGGTGTAGTACTTCTTCTCTTCACGCGAATCGGGATCAATCCGGTAAAAATCGAGGACAACTTCCTTGAGATTCTGACCGGTGCTCAAGGCCTTGTGGAATCCGGGTGAGGCCTTGTCAATATACTTGACCACCCGCAGGGGGCTGTGGACTCGGACACCAGTTGCCTCGCCGGTCGTGTTATCAACCGGCTGATGCACATAGTGCTCAATCTCAAAAATGTCCGATGTGCCTTCGCGGCCCTCTTTCTGGGAGGAACCCGGATACTCGCTGACTTTCAAATTACAGGGTGTTGGCATGATTTACTCCTCACAGTTTAAAAACTCGTACGGCTGCTGAAATTCGAGAACTCCCCGCCGCACATGGTGGATCTCTCGATTCTTTACGTGAAAGCCGTTGGCCCTCGGGACACACGATGATTCGTGTGTTAGGTTTCAGTGCGGTTTTATAGCAATCAATGTGCCATGCGAGAAAAAAACTTTCCAGCAAAGAATAATTTCTCTCGATTGACCCCGTACCATTGATTCTCGATCGCTACGGGGTCTCTCGGGCGAGCAGTGTCCATTCGAGCTCAAATATGCCTTCTAATTTACTACAAGCAGATTGGGCCCCGAGGCCCAAGTGTACGCGTACGTGGGGCCATTAACCCAGAATAGTCGTTAGTGGTGATATCGTATCTGTCCGGCCAAACACACGGTGTACCGTGAATGGGGGGCACGCTGATTGCTATCGAGTCCGATTTTGTTGATATGGATGTTGACCTGACCTTTCCCCCCAAAACTGATCCAGGTCCTTCGTTAGGATTGGGGTCTGTTGCGGCTGCCCCTTTTTCTGTACCAGCCGTAACGAGAAATTCTACGTCGATCCGGTCATGGCTAACTGGCTTTGTTGACGGAATTCCGCGGGAGCCAGATTCCCCAGGGAACTGTGCGGACGACGCTCGTTGTAATCCATTCTCCATGACTCGATTCTCTGCCGCGCGTCGTCCAGCGACAGGAACCAGCTTTCGTTCAGGCATTCGGCTCGAAGCCGACCGTTGAATGACTCGATCAAGGCATTGTCTGTTGGCTTTCCCGGCCGGCTGAAGTCCAGAGTCACCTTGTTCCAATAGGCCCACTGGTCGAGGGCTTTTGAGATGAACTCGGGACCATTGTCGACGCGAATTGTTCGGGGCAGTCCCCGCTCCGTTCCCAGCCGGGTCAAAACGCCGGCCACGTCATGCCCGGTCTGCCTTTGGCTGACTTCAATGGCGAGACTCTCACGAGTAAAGTCATCGACAATCGTCAAGAGCCGCAACCGCCGGCCATTGAACAGCTCATCGGACATGAAGTCCATTGACCAACTCTCATTCACCTGACCGGCTGCCGGCCGTTCACGTCGAACTCGACAGCTCTTGTGCCTTCGGGGCATCTTGGTCCTCATGGCCAGATTCTCCTGGCAATACAGGCGATAAACGCGCTTGTGGTTGATTGCCCAACCCTCCCGGCACAACAACACGTGAAGGCGGCGATATCCATACCTGACCCGGGCACTCGCCAGGTCACGGAGTCTGATCTTCAAAGCCACCTGCTCCGGAGTGATTGATTCATACCGGCAACTGGATCGGGCAAACTGCAGAACGCCGCTCGCGCGACGTTCACTGACCTGGTAGGCCACCCGGAGATCTGCTGCCAGAGACTGCTTCCGGGCAGGCTTCAGACTTTTTTCGAGAGCACATCCTGGAGCATCCGCTTGTCCAGACTCAGGTCCGCCACCAGTTGTTTGAGCTTGCGGTTCTCTTCCTCAAGCTGCCGGAGCCGACGCAGTTCGGGCACGCCCAGGCCGGCGAACTTCCTCTTCCACCGATAAAACGTCTGCTGGCTGACACCGAGCTTGCGGGTGATCTCCTCCACCGGTGTACCAATCTCGGATTGCCGAAGCGCGAAGGCAATCTGCTCCTCCGTGAACCTCGACTTCTTCATCAGAAAACTCCTCCCGCCAACGGCGGGTCTGATGACCGAAATCTAACAGGTTTATCTCATTTTGGATGGACCAGAATTCGGGGGGAAGGTCACTGCGCAAGCCAGCTATTTTCCAGCCATGTTTCCGGGTAGGCGGCTTCTCCATTGGGCCGACTTATCTGCTTTCCCTTTGTTCGGTTCGGCAGCATCCCAGGAGTCATAAAGCCGGATCAGGTAATTGACGGTCGACACCTGCCAGTCGGCTGAGATATCCAGCCGGCCCTGTATGGATGCATGGCCATCCAGCAGGATTTTCTCCGCTTCTTCAAACTTCGACTGGAGCGACAGGCAGACGCCCACGGAAATTCTGGCGGTAATGGTTTTGAAGTGATCGGGGCCGAGAGTCGCCTCGTAGATCGCAACGGTCTCTCGGGTCAGCATCTCGGCTTCCACGACTTCGCCCCGGCGGGCGAGAATAGACGCAAGCAGAATGATCGTCCCTCCGACAAACGGATGTTTATCTCCCAACACACGACGCTCGGCTTCGAGCGTCCGTCGGAGAATCGTCTCTGCCTCGTCCACCTGGCCCTGCGCCCGAAGGACGATGGCCAGATTGATCTGTGATTCGAAGGTGTCCGGGTGTTCCTCACCGAAGACGCGCAGCCGCATCTCCAGCACTTTGCGGTGCAGCGGGAGCGCCTCTTCCATTCGACCGCTCTCCTGGTAAAGCAGAGCGAGGTTGGATGTCGTACGAAGGGTATGTGGATGCAGCGGCCCCTTGACGCGGTTTTCGATCTCGATTGCCTGGCGGTAAAGCTGTTCGCTTTCCTCGCACTGTTGAACTGTCTGGAGCACGCTTGCGAGATCGTTCATGGTAGTCAGCGTGTGGGGGTCTTCCGGACCCAAGAGGCGCGTTCGCCGTTCCAATATCAGCCGATGCGACGCTTCAGCTTCATCATACTTGCCTTGTCTCGCCCAGATCTCCGCGAGGTTACTCATGGAGAGCAGTGTCAAGCGATGGTCCTCGCCCAGCATCCTGCGGCGAGTCTCCAGGACCGTGCGACACAATCGTTCGGCTTCATCGTATGACGCCGTCTGATCGAGAAACATGGCCAGGTCGTCCATCGCCTCGAGCGTGTCGGCATGTTCCTCGCCCAGCGCCTGTCGGCGCAGATTAACGGCCGCTTCCAGTTGAAAGCGCGCATCCGACACTTCGCCGATCGCCTGGTAGGCCATGCCAATCGTGTGCCGCACAGCCGCCTCCACCTCCGGCTGCTCTTGCAGTTCCGACTCCACACGCCGCGCCGCGCCATCCAGCAACAGACGCATCAGACGCTTGTCCATGTCGCCGGCCGTCGCGGGGTCGATTCCGCTCAACATGCTCTGTGCGAACCGGGCAACCTGGGTCGCCTTGGCGGCCTCGGCATCGGCGCGCTCCCGAGCGGCCGATTCGCGCAGGCCGGACGCTATCGCTTGGTCGCGCTGGGTTACGGTCTGCCGCCATAAGGCAAGTGACAGCACCGTCGCCCCGGTGAGCAGCGCGACAAACGCACACGCCGCCGCGACCGCCGCGCGATGCCGCTGAAACGCCTTGCGAAGCAGGTATCCTGCCGAGTCACGCCGGGCCTCGATGGGTTCGCGTCGCAGGTAATGCCGTACATCCCGCGCGAGCTCGCCCACCGACTGGTACCGTCGCGGCGGCTCCTTCGCCAGACACTTCAGCACGATGGTCTCGAGATCGCTGTCGATCGTGCTGGAGAGCAGCCGAGGGCGGACGGGCTCGGCCGTGCGGATGGTCGCCAGCACTTTCTCCATGTCGCCCACCGTCGAGTATGGCAGACGGTCGGTCAGCAGTTGGTAGAGAATTACGCCCAGTGAGTAGACGTCGCTGCGCAGGTCTATTTCATCGTGCAGCCCCCGGGCCTGTTCCGGCGAAGCCCACGGTAGCGAGCCGACGAATTGACCCGTTATCGTTGCGTTTGCCGCGGAGTCTCCCGGCGTGTCGGACAGCTTGGCCAGCCCGAAGTCGAGGATCCGCGGCTGACCGGTCGCGTCCACCAGGATGTTGCCGGGTTTGAGATCACGATGAATCACGCCGCGCAGGTGGGCGGCATGCACCGCATCGCAGACTTCGGCGAAGAGCGCCAGCCGCTGGACAAGCTCCAGGTCATGTTCGCGAGCAAACCGGTCGAGCGGGCGGCCGTCGACGAAGTCCATGACCAGGAAGTGACTCCCGCCGGCCACGCCCCGGTCGAGTATTCCGATGATGTTTCGATGGTTGAGCTGTCCGAGAATGCTGACTTCCCGCTCGAAGCGGAGCCGCTCTGTCTCGCCGAAGAACGGTCCGCCACGGAGGACTTTGACAGCAACGGTGCGGCGGGTCGATTGCTGCACCGCCTGATACACGACGCCCTGCCCGCCGCGATGCAGCTCCCGCAGAATCTCAAAGCCGGGCAAGTCAAGACCGTGTCGATCGGTCGCGGGGCTTTGGAGACCGTCGCCGTTCGAGGATTCGCCCAGCGTCTGTCGGCCGTGTTCGGCTCGCTCGAATTGCAGTCGGGCAGCGGCGATCAGTTCTCGATGTCGGCGCTTCGCGCCGGCTGCGTCAAACATGGAGCTTCTCCGGAAGACCAAGCGCGTAAACGGACATAACTGCACCCGAGGAAATCTCTAAGAACAGGTGCGATATGTATGGTGTCACGTTCACGCGCTGGAATCAAACCAGGCCGACGCCGTCCCCAGCAATTCGCCTAATCGTTCGTGGGCGCGTGCACGAAGCATGTGAATTGCGCCCGTTGAGCGATGCATTGCTGCCGAAACATCCGCGATGGTCCGGCCCTCGAGGTCGTAGAGCCGCACGGCAGCGGCATAATCGGGCGGCAGGCGATCGATTGCGGCATTGAGCAGCCGTTGTATGTCATTTCGCGCTGCCAACCTGCTGGGTGTCGTAGTCGTCGCGGCGATCCGTTCGAACAGCCCGACGTAAGAGTCAGTTGATTCGAATCGCTCGATTCGTCTCTCCGGCGGCAGTTGTTTCTGTCGCTCCAGCCCGCGGATCGCGTCGCGCAGGTTGTTTTCCGCAATGCGCCGCAGCCAGGCCTCGAAGGATCCCGCCAGTTCAGGACGAAAGCCGCTTATCTGAAGGAACGCCTCGAGGTAAGTGACCTGCATCACGTCGCCGGGCTCGATCATGGGCCGCCACGATCGCCCGATCTTCAGATTCGACTCGATCCGCGGCCCGAAGATGGCCAGGAGTTCGCTGAGGCCGTCCACGTCACCTTTGACGGCACGAGCGACCAGGGACGCAACGGTGGTTTCATCTGGGGGATGAGAAATCATGAGATCGTGACCCTCCATCATCATTCTACCCGCTTTGTATGGATATCGTTGAAAGTTCGTGTATCGCGCGGCCTGCGCGCCGCATGCATAGGAAGAGAGGAAGTTCGTCGGCGAATGCCGGGGAACCGGCATCGGCGAGAGAGTCCCTCTTATTGGAATCCAAGAGCCATAAGGAGTAAGTCATGAATCGACTCATTGCGACCACATTGTTCGTTGTCGGCGTCATCGGACCTGTAAGTCTTTTGCACGGACAAGGCACGTCTTTTACCTATCAGGGGCAGCTCAAGGAGGCCGGCGCGCCGGCCTCCGGCAGTTACGACATGAAGTTTCGTGTCTTTGATGCCGATGTCGACGGGAATCAGTACGGAGCCGATTTTCCCATCAAAGGTGTGACGGTCGCGGATGGCTTGTTCACCGTCATTCTCGACTTCGGCACGGGGGTCTTCACCGGCGTGCCGCTCTGGCTGGAAATCGAGGTCAATACGGTCGTACTTGCGCCACGACAACCGTTAACCGCGACGCCTTACGCACAAACCTGCAATGATGCGTATCTCTCCACATTTTCGTATTACTCTTATTACGCCTACGCCCCCTGGGTTCCCACGGGAAGCGACCTGTATTACGTCGATGGCAATGTCGGCATCGGCACGACCGAGCCCACGGCCAAGCTCGACGTCGCAGGTGAGCCGGGAGTCGACGGCATCCGCTTTCCGGATGGCAGTCTGCAGACAACCGCCGCAACCGGCGGCGGCGGCGACAGCATCTGGTCGCAGAACGGAATCCATGCGTATTACAATGCGGGCAATGTCGGCGTCGGCACCAGTGTGCCGGATGGAAAACTACACGTTGCCGGAGGCCCTCTGTGGACATCAAGCTCCTGGGCCAAGTCACTGGCAATTAACAACGCGGGCGCTATTGAATTGGGCTACGGCGGTACTACTCGATTCGGCATCGGTGCGTCTGCAAACGCGCTGTACTTTTTCAGAACGACGACGGAAGGCACAGATGCCGCGGCCAATTATTTCATGTTCGCCGACTCATCAGGCAATGTCGGCATCAATACCCTGACTCCCTCCGCGAAACTGCACGTACGCAACACCGGCCAGTTCTCGGGCGGCGACGCTGTCCGTGGGGATACAACCGCGCATCGCGGCGTTGTCGGAACGGCAAGCGATCTCGCTGGTATTGCCGGTGAGTTCACCAATTCAGCAGGCGGTACGGCGCTCAAGGCGGGTGGATCGGTGGTCGTCGAAAACAGCGGAGACGGCGCGGAACTGCTTCGCTTCGACACCGAAAGACCATGGGTGTTTCGGCAAATTTACACTGGACCTTCCACCGGCTTGCAGTTGAAGGCCACCAGCGGTCTCAAGAATTTTGAGATCACCTGCAACAATGACGTAAACGTCGCCACGTTTCTCACCGACACAGCAAACCCCCGCGTCGGCATCGGCACGACGACGCCGGTCGCAACTCTCGACGTAAACGGCACTACGCGCACCCGCGTGCTACAGATTGTTGGTGCAGACCTCGCCGAGAAATTTCCTACCAGTGATTGCGCTGAACCTGGCATGGTCATGGAGATCGACCCGGAGAAAGCGGGGCTGCTTCGTATGTCCCAGTGCGCGTACAACCAGCGCGTGGCCGGCGTGGTCAGCGGCGCGAACGACTTCCCCGCGGGCGCGATCCTCGGCCACCTGCCCGGCCATGAAGACGCCCCGCCGATCGCGCTCTCCGGTCGCGTGTGGACCTGGTGCGATGCGAGCGAGGGGTCCATCTCGCCCGGTGACCTGTTAACGACATCTTTGACGCCCGGGCACGCCATGAAGTCGGTCGATCGCGAACGCTCGCACGGCGCGGTCATCGGCAAGGCCATGACATCGCTCAAGTCCGGCCGCGGGCTCGTCCTCGTCCTGGTAAATCTTCAGTAGCCAACTTTGCGGAGGATTGAGTAATGAGAATTTTATTTATCAATCTATTGTGCATCGCCGTGACGGCTGCGACCGGAAGCGAACAGGCCTTCGCCTCGAGCAATGGACTGGCGGCCGTGACAGACGATGCGAAGAAGCCGTGGGTCGAGGTGACGCCGCCGGTCAGCGCAGAAGAGCGAGAAAAACTGTTGGCCGCAGAACATGACCACGGCGGACTCCAGTGCGAGGTACTCTCTATAGGCATCCCTGACGATGAGGCGCCGCCGGCGCCGCGGGCCGGTCCGCTGGTTATCAACGCGACTTTCGGGACAGGTGTAACTGCGGCGCGTCAGGTCGTCTTGCAGCAGGCCATCGGCGAATGGCAGGCGGTTGTACAGGAATCAGGCAGCACACCCGGCAATTATCCAATCACATTTACTTTCTCTTCGTTTGGTGGCGGCAGCACCTCGCTTGCCAGCACGACGACGACCTATACCATCGCCACGGGTAACCTCGTCAGTGCGACGATGGGGTTTAACACCGACTACACCTGGTACGTCGATGCAACTCCCGCGGACGACTCGGAGTTTACCGGCGGCTCGCCTCCCGCCGGGTTTGACCTGCTGACCGTCGCACGCCATGAGCTTGGACACGCGCTGGGTTGGACGGGCGGTCCCGTGCGAATCACCAACTTGACCAGCGGGAACACTTTCGACGCGCCGCGACTGAACATTCCCCTCGTCACTGCCACCGGCCTGCACGTCGATCCGGACTGGTTGCCAAACGATTTGATGGTGCCAACGATCGGCATGTCAACGCGCCGCCCGATCTCGCTGTATCCGAACGGCGCACTCGTCGCACGGGCCTATGAGTATCTGATCCCGATGCGCTTTGTGGATCCCAATTTTGGCGGTACGTCAACCGGCTCGGCCAATCAACCGTACCAATTGGTTAATCATGCTTCAACGAACACACCGGCGTTGATTCCGCTTCTGCTGTCCAACGACACGCATCATGCGCCTGTCAATCACACTTTCACCGTACCGAGATTCTTTCACGCGGCCCGAGGTGGAGCAATCATTGTTGCTCCCTGAATTTCCTGGAGACTTTTCCATGAGTCAATTAATGCTTGTCCTTGGCTTCTGCACGGCTCTCTGCCTATCAGCCACCGCGTTCGGGCAGCATGAAATCGCCTGGTATACCATCGACGGCGGCGGCGCGACCGCTCCGGGTGACAGTGTCGGCGGCGACTACGCGATCGCCGGCACCATCGGGCAACCCGACTCCTCGTCGTTCACCGCTCCAATGACCGGGGGGATCTTTGAAGTCGTCGGCGGCTTCTGGCCGAATGCGACGGCAACCTGCGTGTGCCCCGGCGACACAAACGGCGACGGCAAAAAGGACGGCGTTGACATACAGGACTTTGTCGCGTGCCTGACCGCAGGTACCAGCTGCTCCTGCGCCGACATAGATGGAACGGCCGGCGCCACGATCGATGATGTGCAGTTCTTTGTCGACGACCTGATCAACGGAGCAACTTGCCCCTAACGCGCTGCCGTCGGCGTGCGGGTCGGTCGAAGCAGCACGACGAAACCCGCTGCGAGGTGCAGCAGGCCGACCCACGCGGACCATGTAATCATTTCCACCGCGGCACCTCGTGGCACCGGATAAGACAGCCGCAGAAAAAGCAGGCCCTGCACCAGCAGCAGCAGTCCGAGGATGGCCCGAGCGGGAGTCGTTCTGCGATCGAGCATCAGTACCCAGGCCGCGAGCAGAAGAATCATTTCGCGCATCAAGGGAAAGACGGCGATACCGAAGGTCAGCGAGGACGGCAGATTCGCCAGCAGCGCGCCATAGGAGACGTGAGACCCCTGCTCATCGAAAGCAATGGTTTTTGTCTCGCCCGGCGACATGAAGGCTCCCTGCGGAGTCTCTACCCACATGTGTCGCAGATCCGCGGCCAGCGTGGCTTCGAAGCCGAGGCGGCGCATCAGTGATGCAGCCAGAAGGGCGCGGCCGTCGCAGTCTTCCCGCAACGGTCCATCACCGGCTTTCTCGAAGATTTCGTCGATGGAGGGGAAGTAATCCACCACGCCCCAGAGTTCCCAGTCCCATGCGTATTGGACCTTCTCGTAGATGAAGCGTTCGACCAGCCGCTGCGCGCGATGCGAGTCGGACCGCAACTGATCAAGGTTCATCTCGGGATCTGTCGCGGCCGCCCACTCCAGGAGCATCGTCTCGAGCGCTGCCACGTGCGGCGCGTCTGGGTCGATGACTGCATCCAGTTGCCGGAGCCGATGCAGGTGTCGAGCCAACCGCGCGGGATGCGGATAGAGCACTGCGAATGCGATCCCGGCGAAGATCAGCAGCTTCAGTGGGATACGAAGATACCATCTGCGACGCGCGGCAGGCGGCCGTCCGATCGGCAGAGTGGATTGATTCCTGTTCTGCGGCATGGCAGCGAACCGAGACCGTCCGGTGGTCAGGCGGGGTCCGACTTCGGGCTGGCGCGCTCGTGGGAGTGTTTGCCGTCAAACCAGAAGTTGAGCAACAGAACGGCGACGCCCACGACGAGCCAGGCATCGGCGATGTTGAAGATCCACGGCCAGAGGGCCAGATTGCCGAGCTTCGCTTCGATCTTGATGAAGTCGCGTACAACGGGCTGGGGACCTGTACGCGGATCATCCGGCAGCCGATAAACCCGCGGATTGTTGCCGTTTGGAAAATCGCCCAGCGTGATCGCCTGCGGGCCTTCTTCCACCAGCGTGCCGATCACGCGGCTGCCGTCGCGATAGTAGACGACATATGCGGACTGGGTCGTCCTGTCGTAGAGGTTGCCGATCGCGCCGGCCAGCACAAGTCCGAGGGCAATGTGCATCGACCATCGCGAGGCCGAAGAATTCGCGAAGAGATAAAGCACGAAGAGCAGCGCCAGCACCGAGGCCCCGACGAAGATCGGAGCCAGGCCGGCACCAAGTCCGAACAAGGCACCAGGATTGAGGGAGAGCTGGAGACTGGCGAGGTTCTCAATCAGGACGCGCGACTCATGCGGAGCCAGTTCGCGAAAGGCCCAGTCTTTGGTCCAGAGGTCGGCAACCAGGCCGAACACGACCGTCAGCCAGAGCCGCAGATGACTGGCCGCATGGCTCATGGCCCAGCGTTCAACGGGCGCTTCAGCGAGCGTCGCGGCGGCAGGTGTCGATGAGGTGGTGGACATGGATACCCGGTCCGGCGGCGAATCGCGCTCGTTGCAGCGGTCGCCGGATCATCCGTGACCGGCAAAGCCACACCGCGGCGCGAGCGTGCGATCCTAGCGACGGCGACTCTGTTCCTGGGACTGTTTGTATTCCAGGCAGTACCGGGCCCAGGGTTTGGCATGGAGCCGTGCCTTGGTGATCGGCTTGTGCGTCGCCTCGCAGATGCCGTAGGTGCCATTCTCGATGCGCTGCAGGGCTTCGTCAATCTCCTTGACCATTTCGCGTTCGTTGGCGATCAGACCGAGGGTGAATTCCTGCTCGTAGTTGTCAGTGCCGATGTCGGCCATGTGGATCGGCATCATCGAAAGATCGCCGGAGGCATCGCTGCGCGTCTTGCGAAGGGCTTCATTTTCCATCGTCGAGACCGTGCCGACCAGCTCCTGCCGCTTGGCCAGCAGCATCTGGCGGAACATTTCGAGGTCGTCCGCGCTGAGGCGGGTTTTCGGCACGGGAGTATTCGGCAACGCGGATTCGTTCCGGGCATCCGCTTGTCCGTTGCGTCCGGACGAGGTGCTTTGCCCGGTGGTACCTTCACGGCGATTCGGCACTGTCATTCCTCCATATCCCCGCCCGGATCAGACTCATACAGGACAAATCAAACCAACGACCGCGTGCGGGGCGCCCTGAACAGAAAGCCGCGGTCGCGCCCATGGGCATGGGCCAGGACGTGCTACTATATGCGGCCGGATGGGCCATTGTCAAGCCGCGCACCGGGCGCGAGAATACGGGTTGCGAACGCGCCGGAGGAAGTCGCGCGAATGGTTAGTGCCATTACTATGGCACTAACCGCGGCGTTTGCCTCCCGGCGATCGGCCCCCGCGTGAACATGAGACGTTTTCCCTTTACGATACAGCATCGCGATCCGGCCGGCGCGGCCCGCGTCGGGCGTTTCGAGACACCTCACGGCGCGTTTGACACGCCCGCCTTCATGCCCGTCGGCACGCGCGCCAGCGTCAAGGGACTGACGCCCGACCAACTCCGCGACGCCGGGGCCCAGATTATTCTCGCCAATACATACCACCTGGCCCTGCGGCCGGGCGAGGATGTCGTTGCTACGATGGGCGGCCTTCATCGGTTCATGTCCTGGAGCGGTCCAATTCTGACCGACAGCGGCGGCTTTCAGGTCTTCTCTCTCGCCACGCTCAACGCCGTGGATGATGAAGGCGTGACCTTTAAGTCGCACATCGACGGCGCGTCGCTTCGGCTGACGCCGGAAAGGGCGATCGAAATTCAGGAGGCACTCGGCGCCGATATCATCATGGCCTTTGACCAGTGTCCGCCTTTGCCGGCGCCGCGCGAACAGGTACAGATCGCGGTCGATCGCACGATCGGCTGGGCGAGGCGCTGCCGCGATGCGCAGCGTCGAGAAGATCAGGCGCTGTTCGGTATCGTGCAGGGTGGCCTCGATCTCGATTTGCGGATGCACTGCCTGGAAGCGCTTGTACGACTCGATCTGCCCGGCTACGCCGTCGGCGGACTCTCTGTCGGCGAAGAGCCGGAGGAAATGGCGCGTCTGCTTCGCGGCTTTACCGGGGCCATGCCGGTCGACCGGCCGCGTTATCTGATGGGAGTCGGTCGTCCGATTGACATCCTTCGCGCAGTCGATACCGGCATTGACCTGTTCGACTGCGTCCTGCCGACGCGGAACGGGCGCAACGCCTTCGCTTTCACCGACGACGGCTTCGTGCGGTTGCGAAATTCACAATACAAGACCGACGATCGCCCGCTGCTCGACGGCTGCGCATGCCACACTTGCGCGCGTTATTCGCGGGCCTATCTTCGCCATCTGTTTCTCGCCGGTGAGATGCTCGGGCCGATGCTGGTGTCGCTCCACAACATCGCGTATTATCAGCGGCTCATGCGGCGCATTCAGGAAGCCGTGGCAGCCGGCACATTTCAGTCGATGCTGGCCGACTGCGAAGCCCGCGCCACACGGTCAACACAGAACGAGGAAACATAGATGACGATGCTTGCCCACCTGCTCGCGCAGAATGCACAGCCGACCGCCCAGCCCCAGCCGGGCCTTGAGTCGATGCTGATCCCGCTCCTGCTGATCGGCTTTGTGTTTTACTTTCTGATGATCCGTCCGCAGTCGCGGGAGCGCAAGAAGCGCGAAGAGATGCTCTCGGCCGTCAAGAAAAATGATCGCGTGGTCACCATCGGAGGCATTCTCGGGACGGTGCTGTCGATCCGGGACGACGAAGTGACGCTTAAGGTGGACGAATCCAGCAATACCAAGATCACGTTTCTTCGCTCCGCCATCCAACGTGTCGTCTCCGCCAGCCCGACGGAACCGGCCGAAGCCGGCACCGTGAAAAAGTAGCATGGCGTTTCCATGGTCCGTTCGAGAGAGCTTTCCCGGCACTTGCGCCCGGCAACGCCATTCCGCGGCCTTTCGACGACCGAGTATCACCCGCTCCCAGCATTGAAATCGCCGCTGCCCGATGCGAATCTCAACGCCTACCTGCCGTCCAGCCGATAGTTAGGAGCAGTCCGGGATGTCCCCCCGGGTACGCAGGTTTTGACGCTGCCGACTTGTGGTGCCACCGTCGGGCCGCTTCGGCTTATAATGAAGAGAGCAACGGGCGGGCGAATCGCCAATGCGTCCGCAGTTATCGACAATCGGGAGAGGATCTCATGCCTTCGATTCGGACACAGATCAGCGGGATGCGATTCATTGTGGCGCTTGCGCTCTTCGTCGGTGCAGCGGCGTTGTATCCGAACGTCGTGATGGCACAGTTGACCTCGACCACTGCTCAGACGGACGTCAGCCAGTTGCTTCAGCAGTTCGGGCCGCTTCTCGGGCTGTCGGGCACCGGTACCGGCATCACGACCACGACGGATACCGGGACGACAACCACGCAGCCATCCACGCCGACCACACCGCCGACCGGGGATGGTACCGGCCCGCAGCCGACGGTCGTTAGCAATCAGTTCACGACCACTACGAGCGGCGCGCTCAACGGGCGTCGTCCGGGACTGATGATTCAGCGATCCATCGCCATTCAGAACGGCACGGCGACGATTCCCGGAAATGAGTCGGACGACAGCAGCTGGTTCGAGCGAACCTCCAACGACATCGCCCTGACGATTCTCGACACCTTCAGCGGCATCCTTGATACGGTCGGCGCGGCGTTCGGGTTTACTGACTTCCTGAACCCCGGTGGCGGCGGTGGTGGCGGTGGTCAAAGTACGATTCCGAATGCGGCGACCTCGGGCGGCGGTACGACCACGCCGATTCAGTAATTCCAACTGCAACTGCAGTGGTGTATCTGTAATAGCGCCAGTGCTCATAGAAGCTCGATGCTGCGCGCTATCAGATGGAATGTACGCACATCGTAACCAGCTGAACGCCCGACGTTGCTTGCTGTACGCCGAACGCGCTAGCTCGTATGTGGGGCAGTTCGTTTCGTCAGCAGCACCATTCCCAGCCCGATCAGAAAGATTACAGCGTAGGCCAGCATAGGGTAATCGTATCGCGGCGTGATCGCCGCATCGTAAGTCGAGGGCATCAATAGTATTCGGCCGAGTTCCTCGTATCGGGTCGTGGTGAGCGACAATCCATTGTTCGCCAGGTGGATCAGCATCGCCGGGTAGATTGAACCGCTGCACAGGCAGACGATGGCCAGCAGTGCCCCGAGCAGTGTGAGAACGGGAATCTTCTCCATGTACATGTGATACAGGCCGAAGATCAGGCCGACGATCAGAATCGTCGCCAGCGTCGAAAGTCGTCCGCGAAGACCGGAGAGCAGAAACCCGCGAAAGACCAGTTCTTCGCAGATCGCCGGTACGACTGCCAGCGCCAGCAGCACACTGACCAGCGAACCTTCCTGCAGCACGAGCAGTTGGTCGCCGAGCAGGTCCTTACCTGGCGGGAACCACTGGTACTGCACGGCCCGAAGGAAGTTCCCGACGGGTACGATGGCTGCTGCGATGAGCACGGCACCGACCATGGGCAGCGCGCGAGGTCGATTCAGTGCGAAGGTATCCCGGAAATCGAGCTTGAAAAACCACGTCAGCAGCAGGATGGGCGCGGTCATGACCAGAAGCTGAGCTCCGGCGATGACGAGTCGGATCCGATCTGGCGGATCATCGAGGTTAACAAGGTACGACTGCCAGTAGAAGTAAAACGGGAAGACGAGTGCAACCGCGGCGAGGGCCGTCGCCGCCGAGGGATGGGATGCGGGTTTGATGAACCGTCGGCGTAGCAGCGTCTTGTAGCTACCGACGTCGGAGAAGAGCACGGCTTCGTTGCCGTAGAGTCGCGCCGCAACGGTCATCGCCACGGCGGCGTAGAAGCATGTGGAGAGCAGGCAGATGCCCATCGCCGCGGGCTGGTAATTGCCCAGAAACAGCTCGCGGATGAGCACGACGATGTTCGCGACCGGCAGGACGAGCAGGACGCCCTCGAGCCGGGTCGTCGGCATGTACGAGACGACCATCGCCGGGATCATGAACGCCATCATCACCGGCATCATGTAATTCTGCGCTTCTTTGAACGTCCGCGCGAAGCTGCACGTCGCCAGCATGACGCCGCCGGCCAGGACGGCGAACGGCAGCATCGCCAGCAGCACGATCGGCGCCGCGGTGATGATGAAGCCCGTCTTCTTCTTCGCCTCTGCTTCCAGTTGCCGGCGGCGCTCGTGGTAGTCCCGTTGCGTCAATCGGCCCTCCGCGGCCGCGCCGGCCGAATCAATCGTGTCCGCAGGCAGCATCGTGGTTGACGGTGCCGATCCCGCCGCGAGCTGGGCCAGCTTGCTGAAGTGAAACATGGCGGTCATCGAGCCGAGGTTCAGCGCCGTGCTGAACATGGCGATGGTCACCACCACGCCGAACTTGCCCGCCACGATCTGTCCAACCGGCACGGGCGAGACGGCCAGCGTCTCCAGCGTGCCGCGCTCACGCTCGCCAGCCGTCAGGTCGATTGACGGGTATAGCGCGCCCGTGACCGTCATGATGACCAGCAGAAACGGCACGACCATTGCCAGGATTTTCGCGAACTGCTGCTCGGGGCTGGAGGTGGATATGCTTGACAACACCAGTGGTGAGAGCGTCGCCACGCCTCCGGGCAGCTTCGACATGCGCTGCCGCACGATCCGCTCAGCTTCGTTCTGCAGAATCGAACCGAGCTGCGCGGCGACGTATTCAGAGCGGGGGTTTGTGTCGTTTTGCAGGATGAGCACGCGACGATTCGTGAGGTCTGCCGCTTCCTCAGGATTGGGCGGTGGCTCGACGGACAGCGCTGCGGCGGCACTCTGCTCGGCGACCAGGTCCCAGAGCGAGCCGCCCGGCTCAAGCACAAGAATTTCTACTTGTTCACTGCGAAGGCGAGCGCGAAGGAAGGCCACCGGCCCTTCTTCCAGATTGATTGAGGGGCCGGGCGCTCCTGGTACGGCTTTGGAGTCGTCAATTTCCATCGCTGCATCTTCACGATCCAGCACGCTGCGCAGCCACGCGCGATGAAGCTCATCGGGCACCGCCACGTGGTAGCGCTCGGCCTGCCGACGGCCGGTCTCCGCCCGTAGCGCTTCGACGATGATGATCATCAGCACGGGATAGAGCACGATCGGCACAAGAATCATTGCCGCGAGCGTGCGTCGGTCGCGCAGCGTCTCCAACAGCTCCTTGCAGTACACAACCCAGACGCGGCGATAACGCTTCATTGATCCTCCCGGTCCTGACCCGCCGCGACAGGCCGCTGCCGAAGCACATGCTCCGCGTGTCCGCAGAGCTTCAGGAAGATTTCGCTCAGCCGCTGCTTGCCCGCTCGCTCGCGGAGGTGCGCAAGATCGCCCTCGCCGACCAGTCGCCCCTCGTGGATGAGGCCGAAGCGATGGCAGAGCGTTTCCGCTTCGTCCAGATAGTGCGTGGACATGATCACCGACTTGCCCCGCGCCGCCTCCGCTCGGATGAAATCCAGCACAATCCGATTCGTCAGCACGTCCAGCCCCAGCGTCGGCTCATCCATGATCAGAATCGGTGGGTCGCCCATCAATGCCCGGGCGATGTTCGTTCGCTGCTTCTGCCCGGTCGAAAGCCCGCCGCAGCGCAGGTCGGCGAATTCGTGCATGTCCAGCCAGTCGATCAGTTCGCCGATGCGGTGTTCGACCGCCGGCTTGTCCATACCCAGCAGCGCGCCGAAGTATCGCAGCAGCTCCCTTGGGCTGAGCCGCTGATAGAGACCGGTGCTCGCCGTCAGATATCCCAGGCGGCGTTTTGCCTGCTCACGCTGGGTGATGACGTCAAAGCCGGCCAGCCGCGCATGGCCCGAAGTGGGCGTGAGAAGCCCGCTGACCATGCGCAGGGCCGTGGTTTTGCCTGCGCCGTTCGGTCCGAGCAGGCCGTAGATTTCACCCGGATGGACGACGAAACTCAGACCGTCGACGGCGCGTTTCTCGCCGCCCTCGGTCGTGGGAAAGATCTTTACCAGTTCGTGTACTTCAACCATTCTCGAATCCGCAATTCACAGCCGCGCGCGACGCACCGCCGTCACCGACAGTGGCCGCGTATAATAGCCGCAGTTGCAAGCTTCGCGTACGTGGATGATCTTGTATTCTCCGGCGCGATGCCGCTGCTCTTTCGGTGACCGCCGCCATGTCCCGCTCGAAAGCCGATCGCGCGACGCCCTCGCTTCTGGAACAGCCGGAGCTGCGCGAGGCCCTTATCGCCACCGTCGCACCGCTGATTCCGATCGACCGTACTTACAGCTATCTGGTTCCGCCGGAACTCGAAGGACGTGTAGAGCCCGGCAAGCGTGTGACGGTACCTTTCGGTCGCGGCGGCCGGCCACGAAGCGGCTTTTGCATCGAGGTGAGTCGTCAGCCGTGGAAATCGACGCTCAAGACGCTGATCGATGTGATCGACGATTCACCCGTCCTCGACGCAAAGTTGCTGGAGCTGGGCCGGTGGATTGCCCGCTATTACTGCGCACATCTCGGCAAGACGCTCGATCAGATGGTTCCGGCGGCCGCCAAGGACCTCGCCGGCTGGAAGAAGATCAAGTACGTCGAGCTGATAGAGACGTCGAAAAGTCAAAACGCCCAAACGCCAGAACACCAAAACGAAGATGCCCGCTCGTTGCCGCCCAAACAAGCAGCCGCACTTGTCACGCTCACGCAGTATGACGGCCGCCTGCCGCTCGTGCGCTTGTGCGAACTTACCGGCTGCACACCCGCCGTCGTGAACGCGCTCGCCAGGAAGAATCTCGTCCGCATCGAAGTCATGCGCGAGCCCGTACTGCCGATCAAGCCGAACCCATCACCGCACGAGCCCGAACACGTGCTGACCGCCGACCAGAAGGCGGCCATCAACCAGATCGCCACCGCCGTCGCCGCCCGGCGATTCTCTGTGCAGGTGCTCTTCGGCGTCACCGGCAGTGGTAAGACCGAGGTTTACATCCGTGCCATACGTCAGGCACTTGCCGAAGGTCGTCAGGCGATCCTGCTTGTACCCGAGATCGCGCTCACCACGCAGACCGTCCAACGGCTTGAAGCCCGCTTCGAGCGCGTTGCCACGCTGCACAGCGGCCTGTCCGCCGTCGATCGCTCGCGCACCTGGGCGGCCATTGCTTCAGGGGAGATTCCTGTCGTCATCGGCACGCGCAGCGCGGTCTTCGCACCCTGTCCGAACCTGGGCGTGATCATCGTCGACGAAGAGGCCGAGCCGAGTTACAAGAATCTCGCCGCCCCGCGGTATCACACGCGCGACGTTGCGATCAAGCGTGCCCACTTGGAATCGATTCCTGTCGTCGTCGGATCGGCCACGCCTTCGCTGGAGACCTGGAAAAACGCCCTGCACAAGCCGCACTACCGGCTTATCCGCATGCCCACGCGCGTCCGGGGACTGGCGATGCCCACGGTCTATCTCGTCGACATGCGCCAGGAGCATCTGGAGCGTCCCGGCGTTCACATGCTCTCCCGTGAGATGGAGACGCACCTCCGTGCGACGTTTGATCGCGGCGAGCAGGCCGTCCTCCTGCTCAATCGCCGCGGCTACGCCGGCTATCTTCACTGCCCACGTTGCAAGTATGTCTTCTCGTGTCCGCATTGCGACGTGCGAATGGTCTTCCATTCCACGACCGGCATGGCTCACTGCCACTACTGCCACGAAAAAGTGGAACTGCCGACGCAGTGCCCGACGAACCGTTGCCAGGGCCGGCTGATGCGCTTCGGCATCGGCACGCAGCGAGTTGAAGAGGAGATGAAGTTCAAGTTTCCGTCAGCCCGCGTGCGGCGGATGGACTCCGACGCCATGCAGCGGCCGCGCGATTATGCCGATGTGCTCACCGCCTTTGAGCGGCGCGAGTTTGACTGCCTGGTCGGCACGCAGATGATCGCCAAGGGGCTGGACTTTCCCTTCGTCTCTTTTGTAGGCATCGTCAGTGCCGATACCGCCTTGGCCGTAAGTGATTTTCGCTCAGAGGAACGCACCTTCCAGCTTGTCCTCCAGGTTGCCGGCCGCAGCGGTCGCGGCGAAGCTCCCGGCCACGTGGTCGTGCAGACCTTCGCGGCCGACACCGCACCGATCCGGCACGCGGTCAAAGGCGACTACGAGGGCTTTGCCGGCAGCGAACTGGCTCGACGTAAGAAGGCCCATCTGCCTCCCTGGTCCCGGCTGATGCGGGTCGTGCTCGCCGATCCGCTTTTTACCCGTGTGAAGAAATCGGCCGAGCAGCTCGCGTTGCGAATCGACGAATTGCTCAAAAAGCGCGGCATCCGTGCCCGTGTCTTTGATGCCCAGCCCTGCCCGATAGCCCGGCTGCGCGATCGCTACCGCTTCGATGTGCAGATCAGTTTCGACACCGCGGCCGCCATGCTTAGAGCCATCGACCTGCTCAAATCCGAAGGCGCGCTCCGTACTGATGCGAAGTCGCTGACCGTCGATGTCGATCCAGTCTCGCTGCAATAGGACGCTCGACTTCTAGAACCTTCGAACAACAGCACGCACAAGCAGGCGGCTACCTGAGATTTCGTGGGTGAGCTGTTCGGCATCAGACCGCAATCGTTGCCGAGCAATCGGGTATAAGTCCCCGTAACGGTCGATCTCGGGAGATGAAGCAGCGATGACAATGCGACCTATTTCAGCGCGGATAAGTCTCTTAACTTGCTTATTTACATTGCTTTATGTGCGACCTGCGACGGCCCATGATTCCTGGCTGATTGCGGATAAGAGCGTGGCCGCCGAGGGTGAGTCTGTCTGGCTGTCTTTCGTGACCGGCGAGGTCTTCCCATACGGCGAGCGGGCCACGGATCCTCGGCGGGTGGCCTCCTTTCGGGTCGCTTATCGGGGTCGCAGTGAGCAAATCACAGGATTCGCGCCGAAGGATGCCGGTCTTTCGATTCGCCGCGCATTCAGCGGTGTCGGCGTACATGTCATCGGCTGCGCGCTGAAGCCGCACCTGATCGAGATGAAGCCGGAGGATTTTACCAGCTACCTGCGCAGCGAGCGCGCCGAGGCGGCTCTGGCGCGCGTGGCCGAGCGCGACGCAGAGGGACGAAGGCCGATCGTCGAGGAATACTCCAAGTTTGCCAAAACGATCGTGGAGGTACGGCCCTGCGAGGAGATGGACGACGGCTGGAAGACGCCGCTGGGCCACCGGCTTGAAATCATCCCGATGTCAAATCCGTGCCACTGGAAGATCGGCCAGACGATCGAGATTCGCGTCCTGCTTGACGGTCATCCCTGGCCGGACGTTCCGGTCAGTGTCGGTCACGAAGGCGCTGATCCCGCTGCCGGAGATACGAAGGCGTCGAATGCGCAGCCGTCCGACGAGCACACGCATACATATGCGTTCATTACGCGGACGGATGCCAAAGGTGTGGCATCAATTCCTCTGGAGCGCGCCGGGCACGGGTTTATCAAGGCCCATTTCATTCGCCCGACCGACGGCCTGGGCCGCGCGGCCTGGGAGAGCTTCTGGGCTTCGCTGACGTTTCGCGTGATCGGCAAGAGCGACATAACCGGAGAATTGCGTACCCTGCGCAGTGCCTGTGGTCGGCTGTCACCTGGCTCGGTCATCGGCTATCGCATGGGCATCGCCGCCCTGCGGCATCTTGGGCTTTCCGCCGGTGACGATGCGCTGCTCGTGCGACACCTTTGCCCGATGGAAACAGCGTACACATCAATGGTCGACGGTATTCAGATCGCCACCGGGGCCAGTCTCGGCCGCATGTCGCTCTGGCTGGATCGCGTGGAGAATCCCGCGCAGATGCGCACAGTCTTCATCAACCAGCAGACCGGCCAGACGATCCGCTTTGATTATCGTGGTGAATGGTTAACGCGGCTGAGCATTACCAAGGATGCATTTGAAGTGGAGGCCCTGTCCCATGAGGCCGCTACCCTTCCGGATGATCTGCTCTTTGCAATGACGAGTTCTTCCACGAACTCGTCCCCCTCCTCTGACCCGAGCGACCCGCCTCCCGTTCTGACCCGGCGATGAATCTGCCTCTGATGTTCGATTGTTCGCGGCCCGCGATCTATCAGTGAGATGAACAAGATTGCCTGAGCCTCGATAAGGTGTGACGGGCCTCCGTGCCCGTCGTGTTGAGAGTGAAGCCGGCCTCCGTGCCCGCTGTGAGCGCTCCCCCTAGGGTTCGTCGGGCGGTCCGCGCGAGTGAAGCGACGAAATCGGAACTTCGTCAATTCCTTCGTTCTGGTTGTGGCGAGTTCCCACCAGAGATTCGTGGTCGTCCGGCGGATGCAGGCGAAGGGCTCTTTCGGGCAGTCCTTCGTTTCTACCACCGGCGCGAAGCCAGCCGACCTGTGCGGAGCGATCCTTCGCATTCGGGTCGTCGGCTTCGCGAAAGCTGGCAAGGTGCGGAGCGGTCGCATCCTCCGTGACGCGATCCGGCTGCCGCGGTTTCGACGCGCTCCGCGCGTCGGGGTGGTCGGGTGTATCCTGCCGTGCGGGCGGTTCCCAGGCGAGCACTCCGAACAGTGCGCCGGCTGCGAGTGCCAGCAGCACGCGACCGCAGAATGCGGCCTGCCGTCGCAGAGCGCCTGTATGCTGCTGCTGCCCGCCTCCTGAATACATTGGGCCTGACATGTCGCAGCTCCGAAGGGGTTGTCATTCCATGACGCAAACGTTGACCCCGCGCCGGACTAAAATCGGCAGTTCCTGCGCGCAGACCGTTGCGCCTCGCTGAAAAAATTTCCCCTTTTTACTCAAGCAGGTAATCGCCTCGTGGCATGGCTGGCGGTGGCGCGATATACGGACCTTGCGTATCAGCGTGGCGGCAGGGGGTGACCGCGATATCAATCCTGCTGCATGCGGGTGATGTGCTTCAATCGGAGCAAATCCGACATGAAAGTCCGATGGTCGCGGTGAGCATCGCAGTAGCGGATGAGCGCGATGCCGGGGCCGTCGGGCGGTTCGTCGAAGGTGACTGTTTCCGAGTGCTGGTGGTCATCGAGCGTGGCCTGGATGGCCAACCGTGTTCGGCCACCATCGGGGTCATACTCAAGCCGAAGGGTTTTTACCGAGCAGGGGCCGGTGGCGAGGCGATCAATGAAACGAGCGGCAGAGAGCGTGGCCATGATGAGAAGCGAGAAGAACAGGCCTGCGGCGATGTAACCTCCGCCGATGATGACGCCGACGGCAGCGGTCGCCCAGATGCCTGCGCCGGTGGTGACGCCGATGACAAGTCCACGCTCGCGGATGATCGCCCCTGCGCCGAGGAAGCCGATACCTGAGACGATCTGCGCGGCGATGCGCGTGCGATCAGCAAAACCCTCGGCGAGCAGGAGGGAGGCCTGTGTGAAAATGGCGGAGCCAAGGCAGATGAGAATGAGCGTGCGCAGACCGGCGGGCTTTTGTGCCCGTTGACGCTCGACACCGATCATGGCTCCGCAAAGGACGGCGACGAAAGTGACGATCACGCCGGCCCATTCCGTAGAGACGATCCGGTGAATGTCGCCCAGCCAGAGCGAGAGATCATCGAACATCGGCGATGGTCTCCATGAATTGCCGACCTGTTCGTCGGCTCGGTGATCCTCGGCGGTCCGGCCGCGCTCGAACAAATGCGCCGGTCGCTTGCCAATCGGAAAGATTACCACAAGTGCGGGGCGATGGCACCCCTGCCGCGACGGGATTCAGGGCGTATTGGCGGGGGCCTGCTCGATCAGGCCGAGGTCTTTGAGCATATCGAAGACGATATCCCGCAGCACGGGCCCCATTGCGCCGTCACCGTGGATATTCGCCGCAAAGACGAATTGCCGATCGCCCGATCGAACATGGCCGACAAACCAGCCGAGCACGGCCTTCTCGGTGCCGCCGGCGCCGGTGCCGGTCTTGCCGCTGAAAGTCCAGCCGTCGCCGCGCTTTAGGACGATCATCTCGCGGACGGCCTGCATCGCCTCGGGCTTGAAGGGCAGCTTGTCGTTGTAGAGCCGCTCCATGAAACGAAGCTGCTCGACGGCGGAGATGCGCAGCGAGGTCTCCAACCAGAAGGTGTCGATGCCAGCGGAGATGTCGCAATTGCCGTAGTCGCAACCGTTGAGGTAGCGCTGCATGCGCTCCGGCCCGATACGCCGGGCGAGTTCCTGAAAGTACCAGACGACGGAATCGCGGATGGCGCTGGCAAGTGTGTGGTCCTTCTCGCACTCTTTCCGGCGATTCGGCGTGCCGTCCCACTTGAGCAGGGTGTCGGGGCCTTCGACTGCGCCGGCGTCGATAGCGGCCAGGGCGTTGAAGATCTTGAACGTCGAGCAGGGGGCCAGGCGACGGTGACAAGATTTTTCGTTGTAGAAGTGCATGGGGCCGGTATTGACTTCCTTGATGACGAAGCAGCCGTCGAACTTTCCGAAGCGCGCGGCGAAGTCGATCCTGCCGAGGTCCAACGTGGTATCTGTCGTGATGGTGGTCAGAAGAAGGGCCAAAGCGATGGCAGAAGACATGGGGGCGGAATCCTTTCGTAGTCGATGGTTTTGCGTCAGGCCGCATCCGTGCGGCCGGGATTGTACGGCCCCTTGCGTGGTTTGGTTCGACGATATTTCCAGACGTTGCGGGCAGAGGGTCACGGTCACTTGCCGATCGTGCGGGCGTCCTTTCTAATGCCCTGCTCGATTGCGTGCATAGGGGCTTTTATTGCAGCTTGATTGACGGGAGATGACCATTTGTCAGCAGCCAAGTTAGAACAGCGGATTCGCAGCCGGAAGGCCCTCGTGGGTATCATGGGCATGGGTTACGTCGGTCTGCCGCTCGTGCGGACCTTCGGCAACGCCGGCTATACCACGCTCGGCTTCGACGTCGACGCCGCCAAGGTGCGGATGCTCAACGCGGGCAAGAGCTACATCAAGCATATCCCTGACTCGATGATCGCCGAGCTCAAGCGAGCGAAGCGCTTCCGAGCGACGGCGGACTTTCGCGAGCTGCGCAAGCCGGACGTCATCATCATCTGTGTGCCGACGCCGCTCTCCAAGACGCGCGATCCGGACATGACCTATGTGGAGTCGACGGCCCACGCTATTGCGAAGGAGCTTCGCCGCGGGCAGCTCGTCGTGCTCGAGTCGACGACCTACCCGGGAACGACGCGCGAGCTGGTCAAGCCGATTCTCGAGAAAGGCAGCGGTCTGAAGGCGGGCAAGGATTTTTACCTGGCGTTCAGCCCGGAGCGCGAGGACCCGGGGCGGAAGGATTACTCGACGGAGAGCATCCCGAAGGTAGTGGGCGGCCTGAACCCGACAAGCCGAAAGCTGGCGGTGGCGCTGTATTCAGGTGCGATCAGCCAGGTGGTGCCGGTGGCGAGCTGCGAGGTGGCGGAGGCGGCGAAGATTGTCGAGAACGTCTATCGCTGCGTGAACATCGCCATGGTGAACGAGCTGAAGATGGTTTTCGACAAGATGGGGATCGACGTCTGGGAGGTCATCAACGCGGCGAAGACCAAGCCGTTCGGGTATTCGGCGTTTTATCCCGGACCGGGACTGGGTGGGCACTGCATCCCCATCGATCCGTTTTATCTGACGTGGAAGGCCCGACAATACGGCGAGTCAACGCGATTCATCGAGCTGGCCGGCGAGATCAACACGCAGATGCCGGAGTACGTGATTCACCGACTGTCGGCGGCGCTGAACGAGCGCGGCAAGCCGCTCAAGGGCTCGCGTATTCTCGTGCTGGGGCTGGCCTACAAGAAGGACGTGGACGATCTGCGGGAGAGCCCCAGCATCGAGCTGATTCACCTGCTCTGGGAGCACGGCGCCAAGGTGGACTACAACGATCCGCACATCCCGCGGACGCACAAGGGACGGGAGCACGATCTGCGGATGAAAAGCGTCCCGCTGACGGCGGCACAGCTCAAGAAGTACGATGCGGTGCTCATCTCGACGGATCATTCCGCGTATGACTACGCGATGATCGTCCGGCACAGCAAGCTTGTCCTGGATACGCGCAACGCGACGGCGGGCGTGCGGCAGGGGCGGGGGAAGATTGTGAAGGCGTAACGCATCGGCGCGACCTGGGAGAGACGTACGCGTGATTTCCCCGGCACAGTTTAAACGCAAGTGGCGGGGGTTAGTTCTCGGCATCGCCCTTGTGTTAGTCCCGGCGGCCTACCTGAATGCGCTTCACGGCGAGTTCGTTTATGACGATCAGTACGAGATCGTCAACAATCCCTACATTCAGCATCCGCGCTATCTGTGGAAAGCGGTGACGTCCGATGTCTGGGCTTTTACGGGCGATCGTGGCAGCGCGTGGAGCAATTACTGGCGCCCCATGTTCGTTCTCTGGATGGCGGCCAATTACCATCTCTTCGGGCTGGCGACGCCCGGCTGGCACGTTACGAGCATCGTGGCGCACCTTATCGTGGTCGTGCTGATCTATGTCGTGTTCTGCCAGCTCCGCGCGCGGCCGGTCGTTATCGCCCTGGTCGTCTGGCTGTTTGCAGTTCACCCGACGCACGTGGAGTCCGTTGCATGGGCGTCGGGCGTGCCGAACATGCTGATGAGCGGTTTCGTGCTCGGCAGCTATGCCTGTTATCTGAAGTGGCGTCGTGTGTCGAAGCGAAGATGGTTCCTTGCGTCCACCGCGCTCTTTCTTCTGGCCTTGTTGAGCAAGGAAGGCGCGATTGTCTATCCGATTATTATTTTTCTGACGGAATGGGCGTGGGATGATCCCGCCGCGTACGACAGGCGCTTGCGCGTTCGCTCCGCGCTGTGCCGCGCGTTTCCGTTTCTGCTCGTCGCCGTCGTGTTTGTGATCGCGCGGTATGAGGTTCTCGGGATGATGCGACGACTTGCGCCGGGGGCGCCGAGTTTGAGCAGCGTGCTGGCGACCGCGCCTTCGATCGTATTGTTTTACATACGTCAGATGATGTGGCCGGTGGGGCTCGGGCCGATCTACAGTTTGCGAGCGGTGAATAATCTGAACATGGGCTGGGGAAACTTCTGGCTGCCGCTGCTGGCGTTGTTAATACTTGCACGGTTGGTGAGTCACTGGTGGGATCGCGATCGGATTCTTCGGATCGGCCTGATCTGGTTTGCGTTTGCGCTTCTGCTGTCCCTGGATGTTCGCGTGTTTATCCCGGAGGAAATTGTTCACGACCGTTACCTCTACTTGCCGCTTTGGGGTGGGTTGGCCGTGATCTGCACGCTTGTGGACCGTGCTGCGCGACGATTGGTCGGGCGGGTTGTTCGGGCGCGTCAGGCGTGTCTGAGTTTTGGCATCGTGACGGCTGTTGTTTTTGCTGTATTGACGCACCATTATAACCCTGTCTGGGGCAATGAAGTGGCGTTGTGGGCGCGGGGCGTTCAGTCCGACCCGACATCGGCCTATGCCGCTGCACAGCACGGCGAGGCGCTCCGCCGCGCGGGGTATGGCATCGAAGCGCGAGCGGAGTTGGAGCGATCGCTCGCGATGAATCCCAATCTGCGCACCACGAACCTGTCTCTGGCCATGCTCGCCATTCGCGAAAGGCAATATGTGGAGGCGGAGCGGCTTTTCTTGCGGGTATTAGACCGTTACCCCGAGGATGATGTCGCACGCGAGCAGCTCGCGTTCTGTTATCAGCAGCAGGGACGACTCAGCAAGGCGATTGAAGTCTTCGACGAAGGCCGTCGTTTACTGCCGTACAAGCGAGACGTCTACACGGTCAATATAGCCGTGATCCATCAACTCGATGGCAGGCCTGACCGGGCCCTGCACGAGCTGGAGTCCATTCGCGATTTGATGCTGACCAGCACGAATGCCTCCGTATTACGAGGGTGGTATTTTCTTGGTGAACTGTATCGTGAGTCCGGCAGATTGAACGAAGCCGAATCATCCTATCGGCAGTTGATCGAGATCTCTGCTGGAATTCGACAGGCCGAGGTGCGGGAGCTTCGCGATCTGGCGGAACATTCGCTGCACGCTATGCAGCTTCGATGAGACCGAAACTGTTCCGATGGATCAGTTGGGAACCATCCATTCGAGTGTATTTGTGTGTCGTTACTTTTTCATCTGTCGATGGTCCTCTCTACGGTTAGAATCAGCGATTCGCGTCCTTGCACAGGAGATTCCGGTTGGCGATCCTTGAGCTCCAGTCGCTGAAGAAATCATACGGAGAGCATCTGGCCGTTGACGGTCTGAGTTTCTCAATCGATGCCGGGGAAGTCTTCGGTCTGCTGGGGCCGAATGGTGCGGGCAAGTCCACGACGATCAACATCATTGCTACGCTTGTGACACCGGACAGCGGTTCGGTTCGTGTTGCCGGCATTCCCTTCGAAAACGAGGATGCTTTCAAGCGGAAGCTCGGCTATGTGCCGCAGGAGGTAAGTCTCGCTGAGCGGATGACGGCGCGGGAGAACCTGAGACTGGTCGGCAAGTTGTACGACCTGTCGGGGGGCGATCTTCGTCGTCGCGTCGATGCGACATTGGACCTCGTGGGTCTGTTGGATCGTGGCGGCGATCTTGTTGAGACCTTCTCCGGGGGCATGAAGCGGCGGTTGAACATCGCCGCTGCACTTCTGCACGACCCGATTTTGCTGCTGCTCGATGAGCCGACAGCCGGCGTGGATCCGCACGCACGGGTTTATATCTTCGAGATGGTTGAGCGGCTGGCCTCCGAGGGCCGGGCAGTTCTCTACACGACGCATTACATGGAGGAGGCCGAGCGGCTTTGCCGTCGCACGGCGATCATCGACCACGGCAGGATCCTGGCGATGGGCACGCTGGGCGAATTGATCAGGCGAGTGGAAGCAAAGCGGGACATGGTGATCGAAGGCCGCGGCCTGACGGAGGAAACGGTGCGAAAACTCGCGGAGGGGATGGGCCGGATACCGTGGATGCTCAACGAAGGTGCGGCGCACCTGAGTGTGGCCGGCGACCAGCGAGCGATCCTTCGTGCGGCGGAACTGGCGAGCGAGACAGGCATCGAGCCGACGAGCATCCGCCTGGTGGAGCCGAATCTGGAGATGGTCTTCCTTGAGCTGACGGGTCGGGCGTTGCGGGATTAGCGATCGAAGACGGGCGGGTTGAAACATAGAACATGACTCGGTCACTGCGGATCATCTGGATACTGGCGATGAAGCATCTGCGGGTGCTTTTGCGCTCGCCTGCGACGCTGGCGGTGATCTTTCTGCCGGGAATCGTGCTTTACTCGATTTTCACGGCGATCTTTGCGGGACCGGCGGCGCGGCCCTTTCGCGTGGCGGTGATTGATCAGGATGAGTCGTCCGAATCGCGCCGACTGATCGCGGAGCTGGCGGCGCAGAAGGTGCGAGTGGTGCGGACGGAAAATGAAGCGCCGGACGGCATCCCGCTGACGGAGGAATCGGCACAGGAACTGATCCGCCGTCGCGGGAAGTTCCGCGTTGCGGTGGTGATTCCGAAGGGCTTTGGGGAGGCGCCGAACGCGCTGGTCGGCGAGCGGCATCGCGGCGTAACGGTGTATTACGATGCGCTGGAGCCGGTCGAAGCGGAGATCTTCATTGGCATGCTGCAGATGGCGGCTGGACGGGAGTTTTTCCTGAAGATGTTCGGTGCCGTGGTGGGCCGGGGCGACGAGGGCGAAGCGGCAGTCGCTGCGACGAAAGACGCCGAACCGCGGATGCTGATCAAGGTTGACAAGCATGACGTCGTCGGACAGCGGATGAAGATCGCCTCGAAGCATACGTTTCTCGCGGGGATCGTCCCGATGTTTCTGCTCTTCAGCGCGGTCAATGCGGCACGGACCATCCTTGAGGCGCTGGGCACGGGCGAAATGCGTCGGCTGCTGGCCGCGCCGCTGCGGCCAGGTCACATCCTCCTGGGCGAAATGCTGTTTTCATTTCTCCTGGCGATGATGCAGTGCTGCGTCATGTATTTCTTTGCCTGGCTGGTCTTCGGCGTGGACATCTGGGCGATTGCGGGGGGGCTGCTGCTGCTGACGCTGGCGACGTGCCTGGCGACGACCGGCTTCGGAGTGATGATCGGCTCGTTCTGCAAGACGACGGAGCAACTCGATTCACTGGGGACGATGATTATTCTGGCGATGAGCGCAATCGGCGGCAGCATGGTGCCGCGCTGGATCATGCCGGAATGGATGCAGCAACTGGGGCTGATGACGATCAACGGCTGGGCGTATGACGGGTTCATGGCCCTGATACAGGGCTTCGGACTGAGGGGCATTCTGGAAGAGTGCGGCGTGCTGCTGGGCGTCAGTGTGCTCTGCGCAGCACTCGGTTGCATGATCTTCAACCGGCGTTTGCGATTGAACCCAGCCGGTTGAGATACGGCACGCGCGACTGGCCGGCGCGCGACAAAGTCGTTTTAATCCTGCCATGCTCGTTGCCGGATTCTCCATGATTACGTTCACACCGCTGGTCTTTGCCGCGCTGGCGGCCTGGGTGATGTGTGTCTGCTTTCACGAGTTCTCTCATGCCCTGGTAGCTTACTGGGGCGGAGACCGCAGCGTTCGGGAGAAGGGCTATCTCTCGCTTGATCCGACGCGCTTCATCGACCCGGTCTTCAGTCTGCTGATTCCCGCGATCATTCTGCTCATCGGCGGGTTTCCGCTGCCGGGAGCATCGGTGATGATCGACCGCGGAGCCCTGAAGAGCGAGCGCTGGGCTGCGTATGTCTCCGCCGCCGGTCCTGCGAGCAATTTTCTCCTGTTTCTTATCTTTGCGATTCCGCTGCATCCGTGGGTCGGCATGGTCGATCCGACCGCAGGCCTGCAACCAACGTGGGTCTATTTCTGTGGGGCGATGTGCGTGCTGAATTTCATCGTGGTGCTGTTCAATCTGATCCCTGTACCGCCGCTGGACGGATTCGGCATCATTGAACACACCTTTGACCCGGAGACGCGGATGAAGCTCCGGCAACCGCAGGTCGTCTGGGCTTGTTTCGCCATGCTGATGTTTGTCCTCTTTGCGATACCGGGCTCGATGAGGCCCTTCGTCTTCATGCTGGAGTATGCCTGCGATGTGCTGGGGCTCTCGTTTCCGCTGCTGATTGACGGCTATCGTTTCGTTCTCTTCGATGAGCATCCGCTATCCGACATGTGAGTACGTCGCGACTTTCATGAAGTTTTGTGTGAGAGCCGGACCGCGCGGCAGGCGACGCATGGCTCGCTGCGAGCGACTATGATGAGGCAATAACTGGATTGGAGTCAGATTTCGTGTGGGAGGACGGAGGCAGATGGCAACGAGTGACGATATCATCGCCGCGGTCCGACGTTCGGAGCTGGCGCTGGTCGAGCAGATCTCGCAGTGGGAATCGCAGACCTACGGTGTGGCCTTCTGGTCGAACGAGTTCGCCGACTCTGCGGCGGCCAACCAACTTCGAGATGTCTGGCTGGCGGATGTCGACGGGCCGACCGCCTATGAGCAGGCGGAGGCCTTTTTTGCTGAGCGCGGCGTGGTCTGCCGCACATGGGTTCCGGCGTCGGGGCAGGCGGTCGAACCGATCGGGGCGGTGCTCTCGGCACGCAACTGGCGGCGCGAGGAGCTGATCGCCTGGGGGCTATCAAGCTGGGATTGGGTGGACGCGAAGTCGAACCCGGCGATCCGTGTGCTGCCGGCGCGAGCGATGCCGAAGGCCTTTCGGGCAACCTTTGACGACGGTGCGACAGGCAGCGAGGAACGATCAGCCCTGGCCGCCGAACGGCTTAACGATTCGCATTACGACGTATTCGTGGCCATGCTTGATGGCAGGCCGGCGGGACGCATCGGTTATTTGCAGGTGGGTGAGATCGCTCGGCTGACGGACCTGTATGTGCTCGAAGCGGCGCGAGGCAGCGGTGCGGCACGAGCGATGGCTTCGCACTTCCTCCAGCTTGCGCGCCGGCTGCTTCCCAAGTTCATCGTGGCAGGCGTGCCGTCGGAGGATGCCGGGGCGCAGCGTTTCCTGTCGCGTTTTGGTTTTACGCAGCAGGGATCCATCGTGCAGTTCGTGAGGGGTTGAACAGGTTCGCAGACGCTTCGCGATCTGCGAACAGGAGGTCGGGGATTATGCGGGCTTGATTGCGACGAATCGCTTGACACTGCCGAGGTCCCGCAGAACGTCGCTGGAGGCGAAGATCTTGCAGGCGTCACCGGCCTTGGGCTGAACAAGTCGCGGGGCCTTCGATCGGATCTCCCACGGACGGCCACCGCGGCGCTCGACGCGCATGGCGTCGGCAAGCAGCTTCTTGCGGCGTACGCGGGTCTTCTTCGCCGCTGCATCCTTGGCGAAGATGCGGGAGAGGGTTTTGGCCGCCGCCTCGTTCGTGGGCGACTTGGTGACCGTGACGCTGATCGTGGTGCCGGGCTTTATGTCGACCGCCATGGGTGGAGCTCCTACCTTCTTTACTTTGCGCAGTGAACTTTTTCGAGCCGAGCAGTCTAAGCGGCCAGGGCCTATTCCGCAAGGCGGCGTAGCACGATCATAGTCACGGCCAGCCGTCATATCGGACATTGCCCGGCACGGCCGGAGCCGCGAACCGGCCTGCTACTCTGAAGCCGGCTGCGGTGCGGGGCCGGCCGGCGCGGCGGCATCCGCAGCGGGTGCGGTAGCGGGTTTGGCCGTCGTCCTGGCAGTGCCACGGGGCTTGTGGTCGTGGCCGTGATCCTCATCGTGGGGCTTCGGCTTGTGCGTGGGCACCTTGGTCGGCACGAGCAGCATGGTCATTCGCCGGCCGAACATCCGCGGGGGCTGCTCGACTTTCCCCACGTCGGTCAGGGCGGAGATGATGTCCTGGAAGCTTTCGTTGCCGATGTCCTGGTGAAACCGCTCGCGACCGCGGAACATCATGGTGAACTGCACCTTGTCACCGTGTTCAAGGAAGTGTCGGGCCTTATTGAGTTTGATCTCGCGGTCATGCGGATCGGTCTTCGGGCGGATGCGGACTTCCTTGAGCTTCTGCTCGTGGTGCTTTTGCTTGTGCTTCTTGGACTGGAGGTACTTGTGCTTCCCGTAGTCCATGATCTTGCAGACCGGCGGGCGCTCGTTGGGTGAGACCTCGACCAGGTCCATGCCTACGTCGCGGGCGCGGCGCAGGGCCTCATCGGTCGAGATGACACCGAGCATGGTGCCGGTTTCGTCGATCAGACGAATCGGCGACAAGCGAATCTGTTCATTGCATCGTAGGTTAGTAATGGGCGATCACCGTCCTTTCTAATAAAGCCGACAGCTGCAAGCCATCAGCCATGAGCCGGTTGGCGGTCGGCGCTACGTTTGCGCCGAAGCATCCCGCCCGCCGGGCTGGTTTTCCTCCTGTAACTTACTGACGAAATCATCCAGCGCGAGGTTGCCGATCTGACGGCCCTCGCGGTCGTTGACGTTGACCATCCGCGCCGCCGCCTCCTGCTCGCCGATGACGGCGATGTACGGCACCTTCATCTGCCGGGCACGGTGTTTCTTGGGTCCGATCTTTTCGGCGGTGTCGTCGAGTTCGGCGCGGAGGCCCGCCTTGCGCAGGGTTTCAAAGACCTCACCTGCGTAAGTGGCGCTCTTCTCGCTAATGGCCGCGACGACGACCTGCACCGGAGCCAGCCAGAGGGGGAAGGCCCCTTCAAAATGCTCGATCAAAATGCCCACGAAACGCTCCATGCTGCCGAAGGGCGCGCGGTGTACCATGACCGGTCGATGGGGGCGATTGTCGGCTCCGATGTAGCTCAGATCGAACCGGACAGGCAGGTTGTAATCCACCTGAACGGTACCGAGTTGCCATTCGCGGCCGATGCAGTCTTTCACGACGAAGTCGATCTTGGGGCCGTAGAAGGCGGCCTCGCCGATCTCCTCGGTCGCGCTCATGCCGGAGCGTGCCGCGGCGGCACGGATTGCGGCCTCGGCCTCGGCCCATGCTTCAGGATTCTTGATGAACTTGGGATCGTTCGGATCGTGCAGTCCGATGCGCACACGGTAGTCCCTGAGGCCGAGCATCTCCAGCACATAGCGGGTCAATTCGAGGCACGACGCCAGTTCGTCCTGCAACTGATCCGGCGTGCAGAAGATGTGGGCGTCGTCCTGCGTGAAGCCGCGGACTCGGGTCAGGCCCGACACCTCTCCGGATTGCTCGTAGCGATAGACCGTGCCGAACTCGGCCAGCCGGACCGGAAGGTCGCGGTAGCTGTGCGGGTCGCTGGCGTAGATGCGGATGTGCTGCGGGCAGTTCATCGGCTTGAGCAGATAGCCGTCTCCGGCCTGAAGATGCTCGCGGATGATCTGCAGGTTGGCGTCGCGGGCCTGCGGGTCCCGTCGGAGGACCTGTGATGCCGGCACACCGCTATCGGCTCCAGTGAGGCGAGACCAGATGTTCTCATCGGCCAGCTTCAGTTCGCCCAGCAGCTTGTCGGCATCCTTCGGCCAGCCCTCGGCGGGCGTGGCCTCGGCGATGGCGACCCAGAGCTCGTTGAGCAGGCGTGCGGCGTCGGATTCGTACAGCGGCGGAAACTGTGCGTCGCGGTAATACGGGAAGTGTCCGCTGGTGCGGTAGAGATCGAGCCGGCCGACGTGTGGCGTGAAGACCGGCTGGTAGCCGCGCTCGCGGAGCTTGGCGCGCAGATGCTCTTCGAGCAGCAGGCGGATGATCGCCCCTTTGGGCTTCCAGAGGACCAGGCCGCTGCCGACGACGGGATCGAGCACGAAGAGCCCGAGTTCATGGCCGAGCTTGCGATGGTCGCGTTTTCGTGCTTCTTCAAGACGGGTCAGGTGTTCGGCGAGTTTCTTCTTGTCAAAGAAGGCAGTTCCGTAGACGCGCTGGAGCTGCTGCTTGCTCGCATCGCCGTGCAGAAAAGCGCCAGAGACACTGAGCACCTTGTATGCCGCGATGCGGCCGGTGCGCGGGATGTGCGTCCCCATGCACAGGTCTTCCCAGTACCTGCCGGGCTCGGGCCCGGTGACATAGAAGCTCAGCCGGTCGCCCTTGGCACGCTCGGCGTTCTCCACTTTGTAGGGATTGCCCTCGCGGCGGACCTTGGCCAGACCGTCCTCGCGGCTCATCTCGTATCGGGTGAAGGGACGGTCCTCGGCAATGATGGTCGCCATTTCTCTTTCAATCTTTTCGAAGTCCTCGGGTTTCAGGCGGTGGTCGAGGTCGATGTCGTAGTAAAAGCCATCTTCCACCGGCGGGCCGTAGACCAGCTTGGTCTGCGGCCAGAGCTTGCAGATCGCCTCGGCCATGACGTGGGCGGTGCTGTGGCGGAGGATGGTCAAGGCCTCCTCGTTCCTGTCGGTGAGCAGCTTGAGGCGGCAATCGCCGGTCAGCGGCGCTGCGAGGTCCAGCGTGACCGGGCCGTGGCCATAGTCGGCGATTGCTCCGACGGCGGCCTTGGCGAGACCGGGACCGATTGCGGCGGCAACATCGGCGGCGGTGGCACCATCCGGCATTTCCCTGATGGAGTTGTCTGGAAGGGTGATCTTAATCATTGGTTAAGCGAGTCGCCTCGATCGGAAGCAAGACTGCGAACGAAACACATCGAAAGCCGCCGGGTGCGTTCTGTCATGAAGGGCGCAGAGCATCATCATCCGAGCCAGCGGCGCGGTAAGAAAATCAGGCCGGTGATGATCCACCGGCGTCATCACGACGTGTAAAGTTGGGCCAACAAGAATGCGTCTAGACCAGCAGGCATCGAGCATTTCCCCGGGGCAAATCCAATCGCTTATATGTTAAGCGCCCAACCAGATATCGGTCAAGCGGGGGGGCGGTTCGGAAACCGGTGCGGCAGGCATAATCAGGGACCGATGCGAATACCGGCTCCGCCCGGTCCGGGGCTCAGGTTGAACCGAAGGCGTGTATCTCGCCAGACATTGGAGAGGCCGACGATTGTGCCCTGCGGGAGCCACTGGTGGGGATTAGTCGAATCGAGGTCGCCCTGGGTTTCTCCGTGGCCGTCGTGGAAGATCAGATTAATCTTGAATGCATTGGCCGCCGCACCGACGGGCGGGTCGCTGTTGGCATGTCGGAAGCCCCAGATCCGAGCATCGTAGCGGCCGATGTAGCCGTTACCTGGAGCGCGCGAGCGATCCCATGACTTCGAGAAGTTGGCCCATCCCCCCGAGTCGCAGAAGGCACCGCCGAATCCGGCTTCCGGTGCCAGGTCGTAGTCGGGCTGTACTTCCTCACCGCTGGTCGAGGATGAATATCTTGCGCCATCCGCACAGAAAATCTTATTGGCCGGGATGCCCAATCGATTGACGACGGGGCCATAGGTGGACGGAAGATTGTCAGAGTTTGTCGAGGCATTCACCATTCCCTGCGCTCTGGGATCGGTACCGGTCGTGCTGAAAAGTGTGAGCTGAGCACGAACGGTATTCATGCTGACCATTCGGCCGGTGCCCGCATTGGGCGCACCGGGTGACGGGTAGTAGGTGGAAAGAAAGCGGTTGGATCGGCAAAGGAACGCAGGGCTAGAGCGAAGTTCGTTGAACCTTCGGATAATCGAATCCGGACTGCCGTCGCCCTGCGGGATGCCGAGACCCATGATCTCAGCGAGGGGGCCCATGAAATCCCATCGCTGGACGGCCGGGCCGTACGCCGCGGGAGCGCCGCGCAGATAGAGACCGGTCGTCTGTGGCGAGCCGGGAATCCAGCCGTCGTTGTCGGAGGTATAAGAACTTTGTGCCTGCGAGACGCCGCGCATGGTGCCCAGGCAAGCGACGCGTTGTGCGGCGCGGCGCGCGCTGGCCAACGATGGTAAGAGCAGTGAAATCAGAAGCGAAATGATCGAGATTACAACGAGCAGCTCGATGAGCGTGAAGCCGCGCGTCCGCTGCCAAGGACGATTACGAGGGCTGCGGTGCTGATCCGCTGGCGACGGTGAGTACTGACTTCGGTCTGTTCGCATGGCAAACCTCGATCGTTTTCGCTATCTCTTGCCCGCCTCGGCTTCCGCAGCGGCCATCTCGTCGTCCGACGGCTTCGGGTTGTGTCCGACGACTTCGTGACCACAGTCGGGACAATATGTCTGTTCACGACTGGTATGGTCGATTCGCTGCTTGAGGATCACATAGGTCGGCTTGAGCTTGGCCTTCCATTGACCATCCGGTCCTTTCGTCCAATAGCAGAGCTCGGCTTGGTAGCCGGCCATGGCCTTACAGTTCGGACACTTCAGCGGCTCGATGTCGCCCTCCTTCGGTGTATGGTCGAAGGGCGTCTGACACTCGTTGCACAGGTAGCCACGAATGACGGATCGGTCGTAGTCGCTCTCTCCGCCGAACTGATACCATGCGAAACCTGCCGCAGCGATGAAGATCGCCACAGCCACGATGATCTTGATCCGGTCTTTTCCGGATTTAGCGTCTTGCATTTACCTGCCTGAATCCAGAGCCACTGAGGCAGCCGCTGATCTCACGGCCGGCCGGCTCGCTGCTGCCTCGGCTCGCATTAACTGTAAGTTGCGGACCATCCTTGTCCTGTGGCGTTATCTGTCCGAGGGACCGAGTGAACCTCACGGGTCGGTATCGTGACAACGACCCGGAGCGGCTCAACTGCACTACAGCGTTACGTCGTACGTAAGACCGGACTGGAGTCCGGTTCCACAGGAGCCGGGTCCAAGCGCCCCTGAATAATGATAGTTTCACCGCGATGGGTTCTGTATTCAAGGGAAACCCGGGTTAAATCCTCGTTCAGACGACCCGAGGTTTCACAGGCGGGTTGTTTCAGAGGTGATCCGGCTGAATACCTGCTGCGGCTGTAGCGATGGTGCCGTTTGGTGCGGCACAGCCCGAATTACAGGCCCTTTTCCGCTCAATGGTTACGGCTCACCGACATCGGCCTCGAAGTCGAGGTTGATGTCGGCGGAGGCAGACTGCTGGGACATCTGACGGAGGACTGGAGTGATGGAGAAGTGTCGTCCGGGACAGGCGGTCTTTTTTGTGACGCCGCCGTGGGTGTAGATGCGCGACTGCGGGATGCCGCAGTTGGCCGTCAGGAAGGACGAGAGCCGTGCAAGGGCGGCGATCTGCTTTTGAGTCGGCGGGTGGTTTTCGAGATTGCCGATCAGGCAGATGCCGATGCCGTGGTCGTTGTAGTAATTGTTGTCGGTTTTGCAATGTGCGCCGTGTTTCTGCTGTGTCCAGCGGGCACCGACGAAGACCTGGCCGTCGCCATAGCCGATTCCGTTTCCGATGACGAAGTGGTAGCCGAGTTCGTCCCATCCGCGGACGCGAACGTGGTGATCGCGCATTCCCTGAGGGGTGGATTTATCGCTGCCGGAATGATGGACGACGATGCACTCCCAGCGGCGCTTGATCCCGCCGGGTGGCGTCCATCCCCGATCCTGCGAGGCGGTGCGAACGGGCGGTGCTGTGCGCTGCGCGGGCGGATCAACGGGCTTGATCGGAGCGGGCCGGCCCCCGACGTAGGGATCGAGGTCGACAATGCGAGGTTCGTTCTTCTGGGCACAGCCGATCAGTAGAGGCAATCCGAAGAAGGCGACGGCCAGGAGATGCAGCGCCGATCGCGTGCGTTGTGTCACGTGGAGGAATTGATTCATCATGGTCCTACAACATCGTGAATCGGCGATAGACAACACGGTAGGGTAACATCGGGACGACGGGGACGGCAAGTGAATTGAATCGTGCCTTTCGGGATTCGCACAGGATATCGGATGCCCGCTGCGGCCGCAGGAATTGCAGGCAGATCGATGGCTCGTCATCCGCGCAATCGCGCCGCTACTGCTGGACGAACGCTCTCAGATACGCACGACTGTCGCTCTGGTTCGCGGCGGCATCGAAAACGGCAAGGGCCGCGCGGAAGTCACCGCCGACCTTGTCAAAGACTGCCTGAAAGTCGCCGAGGCCGCCCTGATAGACGATGGCAGCGAGGATGCGTGCGTTGTCGAAGGGCGCGGTGCGAAGGAAGGACCAGAAGTCGGGGTCCTGCAGGAGCGGTTCGAGCGTATCCAGGTACTCCTGCCGCAGGGCGTCGAACTCGGCCTGCCGGTTGGCGATGATCGTCTCACGTGATTCGCCTCGGGCCGCGGCGTTGTTGTAGTAGGCATTCATCCGGGCATACATGAGATTGACGTACATGTCGATGATGAGCTTGTCGGCGTAGCGAACGCGGGCGGCCTGGGCTTCTGGTGAATTCGCGCCGTAGGTGGCGTCGAACCATGCCTGGGCGCCGGTTCGTCCTACGAAGGTGGCCATGCTTTCGTTGTAGTTGCCGTCGCCGAGCTTGAAGATGGTCTGGTGGACCATCTCGTGCAGGATCAGTTCGGCCAGCTCTATTTCGTCGAACTGCAGGTTGGACTGCCGCACCGGATCGGGGAAGAAGTTGAGCGTGGAGAAGCCGGCGGCACGACCGAGGAAGACGTCGTAGCCCTGGTCGAGCAGTTCCTGTCCGACCTGTCGAGCGAATTGCTCGTCGAAGAAGCCGCGGGTCGAGAACCGGCCGAGGATGGGGTAATCCCAGAGATACGCCGTCAAACTATCCCGGGCGCTCGCGGAGACGACCCATGCGGCGGGCTGCATGCCGTTGTAATGAAAGACGGTGTAGGAGTCAGTGCCGCGCAGGCCGACGACGTCGATTCCGAACTGCCGTACCTGCTGCGTGATGGCGAGGCGATGGCGCTCCTCGTCGGTGAGCTGGGGGTCATCCAGCGCTCGGGAGACGGGGACGATTGACGTGAGCACGCCCAGTTGGCCGATGGCCAGGTGGATGAAGTAGCCGGCGTCACAGCCGGAGGAGAGCATGGCGCTGATGGTCAACGGGATGATCGGCAGCGGGATGATGCGGCGGCGTATGCTTTTCATGTTCGGCGAGCTTTTGTTGTTGTGTCGATGGATGGTCTCGGCTCGCCGGGATCGTGTTTGAGGTTGAGGCGATCCATTTGACTGAGCTTCGTTCATTCCGGCGAATTCATCAGCGGATCGGGCCTTGCCCGAGTTCGTCCTCGGACATGACCTGAAACTTGCGACGGCGGAGGATCATCGCGGCGGTATCGATGCTGTCGGTGTGGATGGCGAGGGCGGCGCGGCCGGTGGGCCGTACAAGCAGGGGATAAGCGTAGTCGATGTTCACTTCGCCGGCGACGAGGGCCGAACAGATGGACATCAGACCGTGGCCGTGGGGGACTTCGACGACGAGCAGTTCGGTCTGGCTGAGGGGGAATCCCTTCTTGTTGAGGATGTCGACGGCGGTCTCGTGCGGGTCGCAGATCAGTCGGATGATGGCGCAGTCGATCGCATGGACAACGGACATGCCCGCAACGCGGACTTCGCTGCCTTCGAAAGCGCGGAAGAGCCGCATGAGGGCGCCGACTCGGTCTTCGAGAAAGACCGATATCTGTCGGACCATGGGGGAATTGAACGTTTCCGCGGTTTCGAATGAGTGTGTGGCCATACGCCCTATTCTATCGGCCGCATCGCCTGCAGGCATCATCTTCCCCGATCAGGAATTGTAGCGGGGGTCGCCGGGCCTCTATGATGGGCCAGGAGGATCGGGAGACACCTCATGACTGAAAAGACGAGCCAGACGGCGATACCGGATTCGGCGGGTCGGTACGGGGCTTTCGGCGGGCGGTACGTCCCCGAGACGCTCATGTCGGCTCTGCACGAACTGGAGGCGGCCTACGCTGCGGCACGAGTGGACCCGGCCTTCTGGGTGGAGCTGGAGGCCTATCTGCGGGACTACGTCGGCCGGCCCAGTCCGCTCTATCTGGCGGAACGGCTGACAAGTCGCCTGGGTGGGGCGCGTATCTACCTGAAACGAGAAGACTTGAACCATACCGGGGCGCACAAGATCAACAACACGCTGGGGCAGGCGATTCTGGCCCGGCGGATGGGCAAGCGGCGGATCATTGCCGAGACGGGTGCCGGTCAGCACGGTGTGGCGACGGCGACGGCGGCGGCGGTCTTTGGTCTGGACTGCGTCGTGTACATGGGGGCCGAGGACGTCCGCCGACAGATGCTTAACGTGTTTCGGATGGAACTGCTCGGGGCCCGCGTAGTGCCGGTGGAGAGCGGTCAGCGTACGCTCAAAGATGCCATCAATGAGGCACTTCGAGACTGGATCGCGACGGTAGCGGATACGCATTATGTCATCGGATCGGTGATGGGACCGCATCCATTCCCGATGCTGGTGCGTGATCTTCAATCGGTGATCGGCCGGGAGACGCGGCAGCAGATCCTGGCGGCGGAGAGTCGGCTGCCGGATGCGGTCCTGGCCTGCGTAGGTGGCGGTAGCAATGCGGCGGGAATCTTCTATCCGTTTGTGGAAGACAAGGGCGTCCGGCTGATCGGGGTGGAGGCGGCCGGCGAGGGGCTTGATCGTCGTCACAGCGCGACGATCTCGCGCGGGCGGCCCGGAGTTCTGCACGGCATGCAGACGCTCGTGCTGCAGGATGACGACGGGCAGACGCAGGCGGTTCATTCGGTGTCGGCGGGGCTCGATTATCCCGGCGTGGGTCCTGAGCATGCCTATTGGGCCTCGACGGGTCGGGCGGAGTATGTTTCGGCCACGGATGACGAGGCGCTCGATGCGTTTGAGTTGCTTTGCCGCACGGAGGGAATCCTTCCGGCGTTGGAGACGGCTCACGCGGTGGCGCACTGCGTGAAGCTCGCGCCGCAGCTCGGGCGCGACGGCGTAATCGTGGTGAATCTGTCGGGGCGCGGCGACAAGGACTGCGTGGAGGTGGCGAGGTTGCGAGGCAGAAAACTTGGCGGATAGGAACGCGGAACATCGAATCGACCAGGCGTTGCGAAGCCGGCCACCGGGATTGTGGCCTTTTCTCGCGGCGGGCTATCCCAGCATCGGGGCAACGGAGGTGATTTTGCGTCGCATGGGCTCGCTGTCGATTCGCGGGGTCGAGCTTGGTTTTCCTTTTTCAGACCCGATCGCGGACGGGCCGGTAATTCAGAATGCCTTCACGCATGCGCTGGCCGCGGGGACGCGAGTCGCTGACATCTTCGAGATGGTGCGGGACGTGCGCGACGAGGTGGCGTACCCGATCGTCGCCATGGTGTCGGTGTCGATCGTCTATCGTATGGGGGTCGAGTCATTCGTCGAGCGGGCGAGGTCTGCGGGTTTTGATGGGCTGATTGTTCCTGATCTCGCGCTGGAAGAAGCGCCGCAACTCGCGACGTGCGCTGCCGCTGCGGGATTGCGTCTCTCGATGCTCATCGCGCCGACCACACCGCCTGAGCGGCAGGCGCGGATTGCGAAGCTTGCCGGCGGGTTTTTGTATTATGTGTCGGTGCAGGGGACGACCGGTCAGCGAGCGGCTTTACCAGTCGATCTGAGCGACCATGTGCAGCAGGTGCGTGCGGAGACGGGCCTTCCTGTGGTCGTCGGCTTTGGCATCAGCACGCCGGAGCACGTGCGTGAGGTCTGCGGCTACGCAGACGGTGCGATCGTGGGCAGTGCGATCGTGAAGCGCATCACGGACGCGCTGCAGACTGGCGCGGACGAGGCGCAAGTCGTTGAGCAGGTTGCGAGATTCGTTGATATGCTTTGCGTGTGACGCAGGGATGCGAGTAGAACGGTAGAACCGTAGCGCGGGCAAGCTATTGCTTACCCATGCCACCCGTAATCACAGGCCCCGACGCCCCCTACGGGCTTAGCAGCAATTCCACGAATGCCTCCGTATCTGCGGTATCTAGAACGCCTGACGGCTCGGCCACGTCGGCGCAGATCTCATAAAACGGGCTGACGACGTGGGCCTCTACGAACCCCTGGATATCCAGTGAATTCACCTCGCCGTTGCCGTCCATGTCGCCGGGCAGTTTGCACGTCGGCACGACGTACTCACACGCAAACCGCGTCACACTGAAGTCGTCCAGCGCCGCCTCCACCAGCGAGCCCGCCCCGAAGTCCGACGCCACGAACCGCATCCGAATCTGAGCCGTCGGGGTTACCACGTCGCTCACCACGAATTCGTGATAGAACCACCCGCCGGATGTCCCCGGCCCGCTCGGTCCCACCACCTCGACGCTCACGTACGTCCCCACCGCACCGCCCTGGTTCGAGATGTCCACCTCGAAGACATCCGCGTTCGGCGCCGCACCGGTATTGTTCGAATACCATCGCCAATATCCGATCGTCGCGTCGCCGTCCGAAAGATCGATGATCGGCGACACCAGCGTCGTCTTCCCGTTGTCCACGTCGTTGTCGCCCAGCCCGCCGCCCGGCACGCCCTGGCCCGTCACCCAGCACATCACCCCCGGTGGCGGCGTGTGATCGTCCTCCGGCTGCGCCGCCGTGCCCACGGGGTCCACACGCACCCAGATGCCCGTCGTCGCGTTGTCGTCGGGGATGCCGCCCGCCACGCCGACGGTCCACCCGCGGTGTATTTCCATATCATCCTCGAAGACAATCTCCACCACCCCTACCGCCGCCTGATACGGCGCCGCCGCTCCCTGCACAGGATTGGTGATCTCACCGCTGAGCGCGCCCTCGGCGGAAAGGTAAAACTCCGGCGCGGCATCACACGTCGCCGACGGCAGCGTGGCCAGATACGCATTGCCGCCGATCGAAGCGAGCGGCACTTCCACGAACGACCCGCCGCCGTAGCGATAATGCAACCGCTCCGTGCCCGGGACAACGGTATCATTCAGCCCGGTAATCTGCACTGCCATCTCAACGGGCTCACCAGGGGCTATCACCGTCGGTGCGCCGTCCACCAGTGAGATGCTGAGCCCGTAAAGCTCCCCGATTGACTCCGACGAACACAACGAAAACACCTGCGGCCCCTGCGGCACGTCATGACCGGCGATCCGAACCGACCAGACGCCTGCCTCCGGCGAGTCCACCACCACCTGCTCAAGATTATTCCGCCGGTCCGGTTGCGTCCGCACCGCCGCCGCACTCGGCGCGAACTGGTCCAGTGTCCACGGCCAGGCCTGCACCTGCGAGGGACTGATCACTACCAGGTCCAGATCGTTCACCAGTGAGGGCACCACGTTCGGCGTGCCCGGCGGGTCGTCCCAAGCCAGTGTCAGCTTGAGCTGCGGCGTGCCTGGCGCAACGACGAGCGTCGTCTGAACCACGCCGCCCTGACCGACCTGCGACTCGGTGAAGTTCCCCGTCCGCATGAAGTCGATGGTGTTTTTAATTCGCACGCTGCCATAGCCGAACTGGTAATCCGGTCCCACGTTGCCGAGATCCACCGCGTTGTGTGCGAGAAGCACCTTGAGCGTGGAGTTTCGCGGATCATTCAGCTCGGGAAACTGTACGCGGTAATCCTGCAACAACAGCGCACAGAGACCCGTCACCGTGGGGCAGGCCATGCTCGTGCCGCAGCTCACCGTGTAGGCCGTATCACTCGATGCACTGCACGAGGTCACACCGCCGTCACCGCCGGATTCGCAGCCCGGCGCCACAAAGTCCGGCTTGAGACGCCCGTCATCCACCGGCCCCCAGCTGCTGAACGAGGTCATCGTATCGTTGTTGGAGTTAATCGCGCCGACACAAAGGTGGTTCTTCGCACCGGACGGTGGAGCGATGCTGTAATAAGCACCGTAGCCCTCCACGTTGCAGCGCGTACCCTGACGCTCGTTCCCGGCAGCCCAGACGATGCGGTACGGCGCACCCAGGGAACCACGCACGATGGAGTCGATCAGCGCGCAGGTGACACCGTAGTCTCCCTGCATGTCACAGGGGAAAAGGTTGCTCTCCACGTTTGTACCGATGGAATTGTTCGATATATGACAACCGAAGGTGTTGATTGCCTGGTTGTAGTCCGATTCCAGATCGCCGGGGTTCGTGTAAAGAAACGTGCCGCCGCCACTGACCTGAAGACCGTAGGACTCCATGATCACCCCCGGCGCCATTCCGCGATTCGTACCGCCGCTGGCCGCGCCGCTGCCGCCAATCGTCCCGGCGACGTGCGTCGCGTGTGTGATCACATTCGCATTGTCTCGAACCGTAAGTCGGCCGCCGAAATCCATGTGCGATGCCCGGGCCACGCCGCCGTCGTATACCATGACACGCACACCGGTGCCGTCGAGGTCGTACGGCGCGGCCTGCACGTCGTTGGCCTGCGTAATGACGCGATTACTGCTGTTGACCGGCGACATGAGCGGCAGCGGCGGCTCGATCCACTGCACCGCATCGAGCGCCGCGAGGGTGTTGATCCGCGAACGGGGAATCTCCACGACCAGGCCATTGATGCTGTAGAGTTCGGCCTGTACGACGCCCTGCTGCGTTTCGACGAGTTCGCTTGCCTTGGCGAGCGGGACATCGCCGTGGAAGACGACGTAGAGAGCGACCAGGTCTTCCTCGACTTGGGTGATTTCATCGAAGACTCGGCCGACGATCGACCACTCAGGCAACGTGCCGGCGGCGATGGTGGGGTGGATTTTGACGGTCGTTTCGATTGGGTTGATGGCGGCCAGGGCGGTGATACGCTCAAGATCGCGGAAGCGCGGGCTGCGCTCGCCGGTCGTGGCGAAGTAAGCATGGTTGCCCAGGGGAGCCAACAGCTCAACCCCGGCGTGGCGCAATTGTGCCCGGGTGCCTTCGTCAACGGGCTGATCGAATCGGACGATGAAGTGGCGATTGCCGTCGCGGGTGATGATATTTCGAAGGGCCGCGATGTTTTCCCGCGGGGCCCGGGCATCGGACATTTCCACCAGTGCGCTGCGCCAGCGGACCTGCGCCGAGGCGGGCGGTGCGAAAATCGCGAGCAAGGTGAGTAGACAGATCGCGCGGGTAGTGTGCGCGCGGACATATCCATGTGCCCGGGTGGGGCTCGAAAATTGTGACAACGGTATCCTCCTCACCCTTACCCCAATGCTGGGAGTTGGTAATCAGGTCGGCTCGACATCTTCCAAGGTAACTCATTGAGCCCGGCGATTCAATCGGCGTGGTCACCATTTTGTGGCCCAGGCGGCTCTTTTATCGCGCAAAGCTGCTCGTGATCGTTCAAGGCGGCATCGACGGATTTGCCCGACCTCCGGCGAACCCGCATAATTGAATTGTGCTTGTGAAGAGCACGATCCTTGCAGACCCCACTCTGAAGGCCCTTTGCGAGCGGCTGGCGGCGGGTGAGACCCCCCTGGCGGCAAACGGGCTCTGGGGGAGTGCTGCGCCCATCGTGGCCGCAATCATCGCGGAATCACTTAATCGGCCTCTGGTGCTGGTCACCGCACACCTCGATCAGAGCGACGACGCCCGTGATGACATCGAGACGACCTTCGGCCGTGCCGCGGACATCCTGCCGGCCTGGGAGACTCTTCCGGGCGAGGGCAGCGCGGCCGGAGAAATCGGCGCCGAGCGGACGCGCCTGTGTGCCGAGCTTCTGGAGCTGCAGCGCGGTCGCACGTCGCCGACTCAGGCGAAGCTGGTCGTCGCGCCGATCCAGGCGCTGATGCAGCCGGTACCGGACCCGGCGGCGCTAGATGCCAACTCGCTGACACTCAAGGTAGGAGCGAAGCAGGATCCGGAGGAGCTGGCGCGATTCCTCACGGAACGCGGTTTTACCCGGCTGGACCAGGTCGAAGACCCGGGCGATTTCGCACTACGCGGCGGCATCCTTGATCTGTTCTGGACGTCTGACCTCGACCCGCTGCGGATCGAGTACTTCGGGGATCGGATCGAATCGATCCGCCAGTTCGAGGCGGGCACGCAGCGGTCCACGCGGACGCTGGACTCTACACGGGTCACGCTGGCACCGGGACCGGGCACGGTTCGCTGCGGTTTGACCACGGCGTTCTTCAATTATCTCGATCCTCAGACGATTGTGGTCTTCTGCGAACCGCTTGAAATTGTTGAAGTTGGTCGGCTCTTTCTCGATCGGCTGGGCCATCCCGTCGGACACTATCCGGTGGAGGCAGTGTTGCGGACGGCCGGTCGGTTCTCGCAGCTGCATCTGTCGAGATTTCCCACGTCGAGCGTGCCGGACTCTCAGACGCTGTACCTGCCGTGCGAACCGTTGCCACCCTTTGAGACGAAAGCGACCGATGCGGTCACACAGCTCATCCAGCTCGCCCTGCAAACTCCAGTGGTGGTGTACTGTGACAATTTGGGCGAAGAAGAGCGGCTCCGCGAGCTCGTCGATCAGGTGCTCACACTGGCCGCTCAGGAGGGAATCGCACCCGAAGGATCACCGAAGATTGAAACGCTTATCGGCCTGGTTCACGCTGGTTTTCATTGGAAGGGCGTGGACAGCGGAGCAGCATCGCAAGCCGGCTCACTGATCGTTCTGCCGCACCACGAACTGTTTCGTCGATACACGCAAAAGCGCCGGTTGCGGAAGGTGGCAGCGGCCCGCCCGATCGAATCCTTTCTTGACTTGTCCGAAGGGGACTATGTCGTGCACGTGCTGCACGGCATCGGCCGGTACGTCGGAATGAAGACGATTCGCAAGAAGGACTCTCGCAAGAGCGAGGAATTTCTCACGCTGCGTTTTGCCGACGATGCCACGCTGCACGTGCCGGTATCGCAGATCGACCTGGTTCAGAAATACATCGGGGCCGGGGCGGCGCGCCCGCAACTGTCAAAGCTGGGCGGCACTCGCTGGCAGTCGACCAAGGCCAGAGTGGAAGAGGCGGTCGACGAGCTGGCGACGGAGATGCTGCGTGTGCAGGCGGTACGGGCATCGCAGCCGGGCGTGGCGTTTCCGCAGGATACACATTGGCAAGGTGAGTTTGAGGCGGCGTTTGTGTACACGGAAACTCCCGATCAGCTCACGGCGCTGGCTCAGATCAAGCAGGACATGATGCGCGACCGGCCGATGGACCGTCTGCTCTGCGGCGATGTCGGCTACGGCAAGACGGAGCTGGCCATCCGCGCGGCCTTCAAGACGGTCGAATTCGGCAAGCAGGTGGCCGTACTGGTACCGACGACGGTTCTCGCCGAACAGCACTATCGCACGTTCAGCGAGCGGCTGCGGGATTACCCGTTTACGGTCGAATGTCTGAACCGTTTTCGCACGACGAAGGAACAGAAGCGGATCATTTCCGCGGCAAGATCGGGCCACGTGGACGTGCTGATCGGGACGCACCGGATTCTTTCGCGGGACGTGGGCTTCACCGACCTGGGACTGGTGATCGTGGACGAAGAGCAGCGATTTGGCGTGGAACATAAGGAGCGGCTCAAGCGGCTGCGCGAGACGGTGGACGTGCTCACGCTGACGGCGACGCCCATCCCCCGGACGCTGCACATGGCGATGATCGGCCTGCGCGATATATCCAGTCTGGCCACACCGCCGATGGATCGCCGCTCCATTGCGACCAGCGTCTGTGCCTGGAGCGACGAACTGATCCGCGAAGCGATCGTGCGGGAGCTTAATCGCGACGGGCAGGTCTATTTCGTCCACAACCGGGTCCATTCGATCCAGGGCATCGCCGCGAAGGTACAATCGCTCGTGCCGGATGCGCGGATCACCATCGGTCACGGACAAATGCCGGGCGATGAGCTGGAAGACGTGATGCTCAGCTTCGTGCGGCGCGAGGCGGACATCCTGGTCTGCACGTCGATCATCGAAGCCGGACTGGATATACCTACAGCGAACACGATGTTCATCGACCGGGCGGACCTGTTCGGCCTGGCGGACCTGCATCAGCTTCGCGGCCGCGTCGGTCGGTACAAGCACCGCGCTTATTGCTACCTGCTGCTCTCGCCGAACCGCCCACTGACCAGTACCGCGGCACGGCGGCTGAAGGCCATCGAGCAGTACAGCGAGCTGGGCTCGGGATTTCGCATCGCCATGCAGGACCTCGAGATCCGCGGGGCCGGTAACATTCTCGGCGCGGAGCAGTCGGGCAACATCGCGGCGGTGGGCTACGAGCTTTACTGCCAGTTGCTGGAGAAGGCGGTCTGTCGCATGCGGGGCGAAGCGCCGAAGCAGCGCGTGGCCGTGCATCTGGAGCTCGACGTGGAGGCCTACCTGCCGCGGAGCTACATCCCGTCGGATCGACAGCGGATGGAGTGTTATCGACGATTTGCGGCATGCACCTCGCCGCGCGACGTGGAACAGCTCGGCGAGGACCTGCGTGATGCTTTCGGCAGGTACCCCGAGTCCGTGGAAACGCTCCTGACGCTTACCGAACTCAAGGTACGAGCCGCAGGGTGGAACATCCAGTCGATCATCAAGCGGGAGCCGGACCTGATCTTCACCTTTGAAGGGGAGGTCCGGAAGATCGAGCCCCTCTTCGTCGGGGCCAGCGGATCGGTGCGCATCCCCGACGGCCACACTTTTCACTGGCGACTGCCCGATTCCTACTTCAACCGGCAGACGCTTCTTCGAGTGCTGGTCAATCTGTTTCGTCGTGCTGAGAATCAACGTGCCACGGGGTCGGCCGAGGCATTGCGACCTGTGAGGTAGTGGCATGGTGATGCGCCGGATTTTATTCTGGCGTTCAAACGGAGGCCGTTATAATCATGTAGCGTCCGTCGCCGGTCCGAATTCAGCCGGTCCAGAGGGCATGTCATGACGCAGGTTCGACACGTACTGGAGAAAAAGGGCAAGGAAGTGGCCACGGTGGACCGTGAGGCATCGGTCCTGGAAGCGGCCCAGAAGATGAACGAGCGACACATTGGCGCAGTCCTCGTTCTCCACCAGGGCAAGATCGCTGGTATCTTCACGGAGCGCGATATTCTCAACCGCGTCGTCGCCGCACGAAAGGACCCCGCCCTGACAAAAGTCCACGAGGTAATGACTTCGAAAGTGGCGGTCTGCTCATCCGACACACCTCTCGAATCCTGTCGAACCGCCATGACCCGCAACAAGCTGCGCCACTTGCCTGTCGTGGACGGTGACCGACTTGTCGGCATGATCTCCATTGGCGATCTGCTGGCCCGGGAGATTCAGGAGCAGGAGGAGACCATCCGCTGGCTCCATGAGTACATGCACGGGCCGAACTGATCTTCGAGCTTAATTCCCTCGCATCTTTCCGGTCTTACGTCGCGGACTTCGCCAATTCAGCCAGCACCGCGGTGAGATACTTCCACGACTTGGCAACGGAATCGACGTACACGCGCTCGTCCGGGCTGTGGGCGCCGGTGATGTTCGGTCCGAAGGAGACCATGTCCATCTGGCCCACGCGCTCGCCGATGATGCCGCATTCCAGTCCGGCATGAATCGCGAGGATGTGCGGCGACTCCTTGAAGAGCCGCTCGTAAACGCGCTTACAGACCGCCAGTGTCGGGGAATCCGGATTCGGCTCCCAGCCGGGGTAGGTATTGCCATGCTCGGCCGTCGCGCCGGCCAGTCGGCCGATCGAAGCGATCTGGCGAGCCGTCAGATCGAGGAGTGAGGAAGACGAGCTGCGTGACAAACACCCGACGACGATCTCGATCGCGTCGTCGCCCCGGCGGGTATCAACCGTTGATACGTTGTTGGATGTCTGCACAAGATTCGGCACGCGCGGGTGCATGCCGAGTACGCCGCTGGGCAGTGCGACGATCGCTGCAATGAGGGCATTCGTCTCCGACGCAGTTGCTGCGACCTTCGGTGTGGTATCGCCGGCCTGCTCGACGGTGATGCGCACGCCGTCTTCGAAGGATTCGGCTCGCGATGCAGCGGCAACAGCGGATCCGGCCTCCTGAAGTACTCGTAGCAGTCCCGACGGGCCAAAGACGACGGCATGAGACTCACGCGGGATCGCGTTTCGCTTACTTCCGCCGACGAGCTCAACCAGTCGCATCGTGCCTTGGTCCACTCGAGCGAGCACGCGCCCGACGAGTTTGATCGCATTCGCCCGATTCTCGTGGATGTCACTTCCGGAATGCCCTCCGCGAAGGCCGTCCACGACGACTCGGTACGCGGTGGTCGAGCCGTCGGCCGGGCTCGTGCTTAATTTCCACGTGAGATTGGTGTCGCAGCCACCGGCGCAGCCGATGTAGATCGCGTTGTCCTCCTCGGAGTCCAGATTCAACAGCCGACGCCCGCGGAACGAGGTCGGCGTCAGCGCTTTGGCACCACTCATCCCGGCTTCCTCGTCGATCGTCAGAAGCAGCTCCAGCGGTCCATGCACCACGTCCTTTTCCGTCGCCGCAGCCAGGGCCAGCGCCACGCCGATGCCGTTGTCCGCACCGAGCGTCGTGCCTTCGGCGCGAACGATTTTTTGCCCCGACTTCGCGTCGGTATCGAGCCGCAGTTTGATCCCCTCGTGATCAAAATCGTGTTGCGTGTCCCGGTTTTTTTCGCAGACCATGTCGAGATGGGCCTGCAAGACAGTCACCGGGGCGTTTTCGTGACCCTTCGTAGCCGGCACATCGATGACCAGGTTGCCGATCTGCTCCTCGCGGACTTGCAGGCCCTGTGATTCGGCGAACTGACGCACGTGCTTGCGGATGCGTGCTTCCTGCTTTGAGGGCCGCGGCACGGCGGCGATGCCGGCAAAGATCTTCCACACGGCGGTCGGCGTTAAAGACTCGATGGCTGCGCTGGACATGGTTGTTCACTCCTGAAGTTCAACTCTGCGGCAATGCGGCTGATTGTAACATGGAAATTATCGAGGCGCACGAGGGCTCGCCGTGGTTATAATAAGCACGTCGGGTTCCATGACGGTCGGCCAATTAAAAGCAGTTCGGTGTCAGGATGGATCATACACCTCCCGGCATGGTGACGCAGGTGCTGCAGAAGGTCAGCGCGGGCGATCCGCGTGCGGCCTCGGAACTCCTGCCGCTGGTCTACGATGAGCTTCGACGGCTGGCGCAATCGCGCATGGGCCGTACGCCGCCCGGCAACACGCTGCAGCCCACGGCCCTCGTCCACGAGGCCTATTTGCGACTGGTCGGGAGCGACGACCCGACGTGGAACAGTCGGGGACACTTCTTCGCGGCAGCAGCACAGGCCATGCGGCAGATTCTTGTCGATCAGGCACGTCGCAAGTCGAGTCTGAAACGAGGCGGGGCCGGGGCCGTAGCAGGTGGCGGGTTTCGCCGCGCCGATGTGGAACTTGACGAGCTGTCAATCGATGCTCCGACGGAAGATGTCCTTGCTCTCGACGAAGCCCTCAAGCAGCTCGAAGCGCGCGACCCGCGGAAAGCGCGAATCGTCATGCTGCGTTTCTTCGCAGGTTTGACTTCGGAAGAGATCGCCGCGGCACTGGGTATATCCGTCCCGACGGTGGAGCGCGACTGGCGATTTGCCAAGGCCGTGCTGTATTCGCAGATATCGAACCGGAACTCCGCCGAAAGTTCCTAAGCATCCGGCGTGCTGCCGGTACGAGTTAAAGCGAGGAGCACGCATCATGCTTCGCGACGATCGATGGTCTGCGGCCGAGGCGATCTTCGCGGAGGTTCTTCCGCTCTCTGCAGATGAGCGCCAAGCGGCACTCGATCGGCTCTGTGGTTCGGATACTGAATTGCGGGAGTTTGTCGATGGGCTACTCGTCGGAGCCAATCGCTCGCAGAACGACTTTCTCGAATCGCCGATTGTATCACACGAAGCGCGATTGCGCGCCGAGCAGATCGAACCTGCCGGCTGCGAGGTGCTTCCTGACCAAATTGGCCGCTACCAGATCATCCGAAAGATCGGTGAAGGCGGCATGGGCGTGGTGTACGAAGCGAGGCAGGAGCATCCCCGTCGGACGATCGCGCTGAAGGTCATCACGCCGGGGCTCACGTCGCGAAACCTGATCCGTCGATTTCAGAACGAAGCGGAGGTGCTCGGTCAACTCCAGCATCCAGGCATCGCCCATATCTACGAAGCCGGCGTGGCCGAGATGAGCGGTCCCGGCGGTGCCACTTACGAGCAGCCCTTTTTGGCAATGGAGCTGATCCATGGACTGCCGCTGCACGAGTACGCGCGCCATCGCGGTCTCGGCAACCGGCAGCGGCTGGAACTGCTGGCACGAATCTGCGACGCCGTTCATCACGCGCATCAAAAGGGCGTAATTCATCGCGATCTGAAGCCGGCGAACATTCTGGTCGTCGACGAGACGGACTCCTCGACGGCAAATTCGGCCCTACGCTCGCCCGCGGGACCAACCGACGCGGTAAATCGCGATCAGGATTCAGCCCGCATCGGTCAACCGAAAGTGCTGGACTTCGGCGTGGCGAGGGCCACAGATTCCGATCTGCAGACAGTGACGATGCGGACCGATGCCGGTCAACTCGTCGGCACTGTTCCGTACATGAGCCCGGAGCAGGTTCGCGGCGACTCGCGCGAGCTGGACATACGTTCAGATGTGTACGCACTGGGCGTTGTTCTCTACGAGCTGCTCGCCGGCCGGCTGCCGATTGACGTGCGGAATTGCTCAATTCCCGAGGCGGTGCGGTTGATTCAGGAGGAGGAACCTTCGCGGCTCAGCTCGATTAATACGATCTTTCGCGGGGACATCGAAACAATCGTCGCCCGTGCGATGGAAAAGGACCGCGCGCATCGTTACGCATCGGCGGCGGAGCTGGCGGCGGACATCCGGCGTTACTTGCACGATGAACCGATTATCGCGCGTCCGCCGAGCGCGATGTACCAGCTTCGGAAATTTGCAAAGCGGAACAAGGCGCTGGTGGGCGGGGCGGCGGCCGTTTTCGGCACGCTGCTGCTGGGTGCGGTTGGAATGGCCTGGTTCGCGCTGCGTGAGTCGCAGCAGCGTCAACTTACCGAACAGTTGCTGGAGGAATCGCAAGCGGCGCGGGACGCGGAGAATGTCCAGCGGCAACTCGCAGAGCGGCGTTTTGAAGATGTTCGCCAGCTCGCACGGATTTTTATCCATGATATTTATGACGAGATTGCCATGCTGTCCGGTGCCACCCAGGCGCGAGAGAAGATCATCCGCACTGCGGTTCATTATCTCGATGAGCTTTCTTCAGAGACGGGTCAGGAGGCAGAATTGCTGAACGAGCTGATTGAGGGATACCACCGATTGGGGAGCATTCTGGGCAAGGCAAGCCAGGCGAATCTTGGTGACACTGCGACGGCGCTGGAGGTTTATCAGAGAGCACTGGCGCTGGCGGAGCGGCTGGTGAAGATGAAACCCGACGATCCACAGGCCCAGTCAGTTGTCGGTAGCTCACAAGAGCTCGTCGGTAACGCGCTTCGTGCAATGGGGCGCACCGAAGAAGCCATCGTGTATCTGCGAAAGCATCTCGAGACGATGGAAGCCCTGGAAGCGAGGTTTCCCGAGCATCCGGATTCTGCGCGTACGGTGGCGTTTGGTCATGCCAACCTGGGGCGAATGGAACTGGCGATGGGTCGCTACGAGGAGGCCCTCAAGGGCTTCAGCCGCTATGAGGCATACGTAGCGGCGGGGCTGGAGAAGAACCCCGGCGATCTGCACGCGATGAGCAACCACAGCATCATTCTTGATCGCATCGCCGAAATCCACGCGCACATGGGCGACGACGAGAAGGCCCATGAGCTGCTGGTCCGGTCGCTTGCGATTTCAGAGCAACTGGTGGCACAAGCGCCGCAGCACGCGGGCTACCAGGCGAATCTTGCCTCCACGCGCAGCAACATCGGGCGCAACCTGATGCGACTTGGGCGAAAGGAGGAAGGACTCCAGCTGATACTCGCCTCGCGGGCAGTGCGGGAGTCGATGATCGCGGCGGATCCGTCGGATGCCCGGGCGCGTCGAAACCTGGCCGTGAATGACTTTACAGTAGCCGATGCCTACGAGCGGCTGGGCCGGCACGAAGACGCGCTGCTGCATTTTGAGCGTTATCGTGATCAGTTGAAGGAACTGGTCGCTGCTGACCCGAACTATATCGTACTGCAGCGCGACCTGGCGCTGGGCTATCAGCGAATCGCCAAGACGCTTTACCGGTTGAATCGTCCGCGGGAGGCCCTTGAGCCGGCTGGCGAGGCGCTCGCGATGTTTCAGCGCCTTGCGGTGGCGGATCGTGTGGATGCCTTGGCGGCGCACGACGAGGCCTATGCCTACGGCGAACTGGGTATGGTGCAACTGGCGCTGGCCATCGCCAGCGATTTGAGCCGCGAAGAGCAACTCATGCAACTGAAAGCGGCCCGGGAGAACTTTGTTCGGACCGGTGAACTGCTCGACGAGCTGGAGGCAGCGGGACGACTGACGCGGGATCGGCTGTATGAATACGAAGAGATGAAAATACTTCAGGCAGATTGTGAATCGCGGCTTCGACTGCTCGAAGGTGAAGCATCGGTAGGCGACACGTCCACGGATGGCTGACGATCCTCGAACGACGGCGCAAAGAAACGGGGCGTGCCTTTGGAAGGACACGCCCCGTAGAAATCCGCATGGCTGGCTACCCGATGCTTCGGGTGACCATTACCCGGCTTAGTAGCCGTGGATGAAGAAGATCGACCAACCGATCTCGTGGACGCCAGGAGGACCGTTGAAGGAGTTGTCGGTCTCGTTTGCACAGTTAATGTTGATGATGATCGGCTCATTGTAGCCGGAAGGCAGCGGCGGAATGGTATCGCCGGCACCGACCGGTGCCGGAGCCGGACCGGGGACGTTGGGGTTCACGACCAGGGCGGCGCCCAAGAAGGCCTCGCGGCGGATAATGAAGGCACCACCGCCTTCACCGTTGCCGGGGGCGAAGTTCTCGTCGAAGTTCGAAAGATCGACGAAGGCGTAGCGGCTGCCGGGCGTCGGTGCACCTAGGCAGGTGAAGACGTTGGGCACGCCTGAGGTGTTGCCGAAGGGCTCGCTGAGCAGGTCGAAGTTGTCGCCGTTGACCTGGACGGACTCGAAGAAGCCGTCGTCATTGGGGCTCGGCGTGTCAAAGAAGGCAGGTGGGGCACCTTTGAGCGCACCGCTGATGTTGTAGAAGCGACCGCTGCGGAAGGCGTTGTCTCTCAGAAAGACCAGCCAGCCGGTCGGGCCGAGGAAGTTCATCGTCGCGGTCGTGCTGGTCGGGTTGAAGGTGAAGTTGATCCCGTGTGCGATTAAGGCGACGTCGCCGCCAGCGAGATTGATCAGACTGCGGCGAGCAGCCAGATCGTCGTTGGAGGGGAAGTCGGCCTGTGTGGGCAGGTAGCCGATGAGCGGCGCCGCGATGTGACCGTTCGCACAGGGGTTGACCGCTCGCAGACTGAACTCAATCTGTGTGAAGAATGCGGGCAGGAAGGGCTCGACCGGGACGCGCAGCGCGAGGGCATAGCCCGTCTCGCCGATCAGGCCGACGTAGTCATACTCCATGGGTAGATTGAAAAACTGCGGCGTGAAGAGTGCGCCGACAACGACGTCCCACGGGTTACCGGGACCGTTACCGAGCGGGTCGCAGCGAAGCTGCGTGGGGTCCGCCAGGTTCTGCTGACGCAGCTCGAACCGCAGCAGGTTGCCGGGGTTCGTGTTGATGGTCAGCGCGGCATTCTTGCGACCCTGGGAGACTTCCGCGGCGCTTCCCGTCGGGGCCAGCGGCGTACCGCCGGCATCACCGAGGTTCTGCAGGGTGTTACAGGCAGCGGCGAGTGCCACGGCCGCGGCAAAAAGCCCGGTGAACGTGAAGAGCTTGCTTCGAATCGTCATCCTTCTTCCTCCGGTACGTATTTCGTTTCGAGTCGGGGAACCTGCGGGCAGTCCCCCGGCCACGAGCATTCGCTTCAAGGTATCCCCGCCATTATGCTTGTTCTTTTATAACCAAAAGCTTACGTGCGCGTCAAGACTCGGGAGGGGTTTTTATACCCGCTCGGTGATGTTAGATCGGAGCAGTCCGGATTCTGGGTCGATAACGCGTCGAATCCTGATTACGTCCTCTATTATGCGCTTTGAGATCAAGTGATAGCCACTTGCGGTCGGCATCGCAGGCCACACGGCAGGGCGTCTCCTCGACGACGGAACGGAGCAATTCGAGCATTTTACGCCGTTCAGAAAGGAATCGTCTGGGTGCTTCGCGGCGCGTTCGATGAACCGCAGACTTTGTACACGGCAGGCGCGTGATCTCAACGGTACGCGGTCCAACCGCGCCGAGCGGCGCAACAAGGCGCAAACTCGGGCTGCTCTACGACAGTTGGTGCCGAAGCAGTGGCACCTTGAATGGAGGCGGCGGGAATCGAACCCGCGTCCCGAAGCACTTCAGAAACGGCCTCTACGTGCGTAGTCGATCATTTGTCGTCAACGCCGCCGTCGCCGGTCGACAAGCTCCAGCGGCGTCCAGCTCGACAAGTTCTCGCTGTTTCCCGGCCGAGCAGCAGGAAACAGCCAGCCTGCTAATCACCGTCTCCCCACCTAGCAGGCGTTGGCGGTTCGACGGGCAGCCGTTTTAGGCAGCCATGCTCAACTGAGAGTTGGCACGTAAGTTTTTGCCAGGTGTTTAACGAGGCCGCCTGACAACCTCGGCACGCCACCATCTCCTCAACTTGCCCGGTCGAAGCCAGATCGCCCCCGGACGTTAGAAGGTTTCGACGAATGACCATCGGTCATTCTTCGATGATGAGATTCTAGCTCGAAACGCGTTTGGGGCAACCAGGGCGCGGCCGCAGTCTGGTTGGTGCATGAGGCAGCCCGATGAACGGGAGGCATTGCAGGAATCGGTTGTCGGCGCGCAGACTATCGCCGCTGCGATGACGGTCGCCGGCCATCTACCTTGCCTGCGAGGACGGATCGAGTCAGAAATCGGGACATCGCACCCCGGGAACGTAGACATGGTTATCACCATCGCGCTGCTGTTGCTCTCCAATTTGTTTATGACCATTGCCTGGTACGGACACCTGCGATTCAAGCATGTCGATCTCTGGGTGGTCGTGCTTGCCAGCTGGGGCATCGCGTTCTTTGAGTATTGCCTCCAGGTACCCGCTAATCGCTGGGGACACAAGTACTTCACGGCGGCAGAACTGAAGACCATTCAGGAGATCATCACGCTTCTTGTCTTCTGTGGCTTCTCGGTGGTGTATCTCAAGGAGCCGCTGAAGTGGAATTACCTGGTCGGGTTCGGCTTGATCGCCGCCGCGGGTTTCTTCGTGTTTAAGAAATGGTAGCGGCGATGCGCACGCTTTGAGTGTGCGAACATCGTCGATCGACAGGCCGCGTCGGCGGATGTCTCTCTAGATCGGGCCAAGGGTACGGCGGCTGGGAGGTCGGCCGTATCGCGTACCTTCGCCGGAGATGCGTTGTTCGTATGGGATTCGGACCTCCTCGGCATCGCTGGGGTGACGCAGATCAGCCAACGCGCGGTTGACACAGACTCGCAAGTGATCCACGGCTTCATCCACGTCGTCGGTCACCTTGAAGAGATCGAGGTCGCCCGGCGAGATGGTGCGGTACTGTTCGAGCATGGTCTCCCGGAAGTACTTGACCATCGGCAGCCAAAATCGCGAATCGAATAGAACGACCGGATAGACGGGACTCTTGCCGGTCTGAACCAAGGTCATGGCCTCGAAGAATTCGTCCATCGTGCCGAAGCCGCCGGGGAAGCAGACCATTCCGACGCAGTACTTGACGAACATCACCTTGCGCACGAAGAAGTAGTGGAACTCGAGACTGATGTTCTGGAAGGCGTTGGCCTCCTGTTCGTGCGGCAGCGTGATGTTGAGGCCGACGCTGGTGCCGCCAGCTACGAAGGCGCCCTTGTTGGCGGCCTCCATGATCCCGGGCCCACCGCCGGTGATGACGGCGAAGTCGCGTTCGACAAGCCGCGCACCCAGTCGTTCGGCCTGCTGGTAATGTGGTTCGTCGGGTCCGGCTCTGGCCGAGCCGAAGACGCTGACGGCCTGGCCGACGCCGCTCATTGCCTCAAAGCCCTCGACGAACTCCGCCATGATGCGGAACAGTCGCCATGTTTCCTGGGAGGGGTCACGATAGAGTCGGGGCGGGGTGTGCATGTGCTACTCCCTTTTGAAACGCAAGCCCCATTCTACCACCTTGCGATCGAACCTGACAGCCGGTCCGCGCGGGGCGGTGTGCGTCGATTCCTGAATGCATGGAGAAGGTGTGGCACGATCACTGCGAGCTGAAGGTGTCACAATGATGACATTCCATTATGCGGGGCGGACGCCGATTCGTGCGGTTCGTGACTTGTGATGAATGCCGAGGACAGTCAGGCGATACAACTCTCCCGACCGGCCGCGAAACGTCTGGGATCGCCCCAGCTCCAGCTCGCGGACCTTCTGAATGCGGCGTTCACCGTCGTAGAGGTCCAGATCGACCTCGAGGTCGTCATCGGTGTCGCGCAGGCGGATGGTGATGCCGTCGACGGTCCGGGTCAGGCGAGGGTATCGCCGATCGCGAAGACTCAGTGTATGGACTACGAGGTAATCGCCTCGCTGGTCCTGGGTCTCCTGCTGCGCTCGTTGCGTCTCTCTCTCCGGTTGCGTTGCGGGCGTGGGTGCATCTCGTGGCGAGACTTCCGGCTTCGGCGTTACTCTTCGCGACGGTTGCTCGGTCGTAGTCGGTTCGGGCTTTTTCGGTTCGGCTTTTTCCGGTTCACGCCGCGGTGTCACCGATCTTACCGATTCGGGCGTTTGCACTTCGGGCTTTGAGCTTTTGCGCGGCGGCTCGGGATCAACGCGCGGCGATGTCGGCGGCACTGCCTGGGCGAGGGTGGTGCTCGATAGTGCGGACGGAGGGATCATGGCCAATGCCGCAAAGCCCCGTCGCATGTAGTCAGACTTCGCGGCAGCGATTTCGTTCGGGTGTTCCTGTTCGAGTCTGCGGATTAACTGCGGCGCGTTGGGATGATTTGGTTGGATTTCCAGCGTGCGCATCAGCATGCGCCAGGCGTCCTCGTGGCGTCCTTCGTCCATGGCCGCCAGTGCCGAGCTTTCGGCTTCACTCGCAGCCAGCGGCGCGACACGCTCGATCGCCTGTGCGACGCCTCCTCCTCGGTGCCGCGCGCCGGCACGAAGGTACTCATCGTAGGCGCGCGATTCGTCGCCTCGTTTTTCCGCCGCCAGACCGGCCTGGTAGTTCCGGCCGCCATCGCAACCGGAAGCTGTGAGCATGCCCAACAATGCGGCGGCAAGCAGTCTCTTTCGCGTGAGGTGGGTGTTCATCGCGGGCCTCCACTCGGGCTCGCCGCGGCACGATCGAGTATGGATCGATCCAGCGGAAACGGCTCATTCGTGAGAATGCGGGGTGCGATGACCGCTTTGACGAAGCGTCGATTGGTGACGCCGGTGTGACTGCCGTTCCATCCGTAGGCAAGATAGGAAGGATTCCACGGCAGATTGATGACCCGGCTGTAGGCCATCAGGGTGGATTCCTTCGCCCTGGGCGGCATTCGAAAGCCGTAACGGCCCGCAGGAGCACCTCCCTTGCCGTCTGCGTTGACAGGCAGACCTGCGAGGATGCCGTCGTAGGGACTGCTGGTCGCGTAGAGGTTTCGCCGGACATGCTTCATCGCTTCCGTCAGGTTGTGCTCGGAGGAGACCGACGGCGAGAAGAGCACGACGCTGTCCACCTGGATATCTTCGGGCAGCATGGGCAGGGCCATCAGGACCAGTGAAGTACCAGCCGAGAGGCCCATGACATGGATCGGGGCGTCCGGTTCTTTGCGGCGCTGGGCTTCGATCCGTCGGGCAAGTCTTCGTGCGATTCCACGGCTGCGAGCGTTCACGAAATGATCGTGCGCCGGGCCGAGGAAGGAAGTCCACGTGAATCGACTGAATTCGCCTGTGTAGCCGGCATCGCGGAGACCGGCTTCAACGCCTCCACCGCTGGTGTACCAACCGGCTCCTTCGAGATAGATGACCGTCGGTCCTTTGGTCGGCTGAGCACAGCCGGCCGCAGCGATACCGATGGAAAATGCAGCCAGCGCGCATCGCAGGATGATCGATACGCCGCAGGTGCGTTCGATTCGCGAGTGTTGTTCGAGCTGCCGTGGCCGACGGCCGAAGTGCATCACGTACCGCCGGGCTCGGGAATGTCCCACCCCTTGGCCTTTTCCTTTTCCTGAATCTGTTCGAGTGTCAGGGCTCCGGGCAGGGCGTCCTTCTTCTCGGTGATGTTCGTGCCCTTGGAGAAGAGTTCCTTATTCTTCGCGGTCCATTCCTTGTAGGGCTCCGGAAGCTCATCCTCGGTGTAGATGGCATGGACCGGGCACTCAGGCACGCAGAGGCCGCAGTCGATGCAGGTATCGGGATCGATGACCAGCATGGCGGGGTCTTCGATTTCCCAGAAGCACTCGACGGGGCAGACCGTCGCGCAGTCGGTGTAACGGCAATTGACGCAGCGTTCTGTCACAACATGGGTCATCGCGTGATTCCCTCGTGAGTCACTTGGTCTTCCGTTGCCGACCGGCCGCGGACCGGTCCGGCTCAACAGGCGTGTAATAGACTCAGAGGGGCTCGCGGCGTCAACCTGCCGAATCCGACCTCCCGGGGGCGATTTTTTCGGCTGCCTTGTGGTCAGATTACATTGAGAATACTCTCTGCTTCCGCAAAGGCCTTCCCTTCAATGGATGTTGAATCAACAAAGGTCGCCTTGATGTTGCAGGATGAGTTGCATGCGGCCAAGATAGGCCGACGTGGCCGTAATCAGTGGATATTTCCTCTCTCAAATACCCCCGGAGCACTCCTTGGATCGGATACCAGACAATTTTCTTGGTTTGCCCGCCAAGCACGCGGATTATCGAAAGGCACGCTACGCCATCCTGCCCATCCCGTATGACAGCACCGTGAGCTTCCAGACCGGGACGCGTGGTGGTCCTCGGGCGATCCTGACGGCCAGTCAGCAGGTGGAACTCTTTGACGATGAGTATGGCAGGGACTTCAGTGGGGCCGGCATCGCCACGCTGGAGCCGGTTGCGCCGGAGATGGCCGGTCCCGAGGTGATGCACGAGTCTATTTTCGCGGCGGCACGGCCGATTGTGGCCGACGGTAAGTTTCTGATCGGTCTGGGCGGAGAACATTCAGTTACCAGTGGACTGGTTCGAGCCGTCCTTAAGAAGTATCGCAAGCTAAGCGTGCTGCAGATTGATGCCCATGCTGATCTTCGCGACCAGTACGAGGGCACGCCGTACAGTCATGCGTCGGTCATGCGTCGTGTGGTTGATATGGGGGTTCGTGTTGTCGGCGTGGGCATCCGAAATTACAGTCTGGAAGAACACCGGTTCATGCAGCGCAAAAAGATCGCACCGATCACCGTCCGTGAGGCGCGATCGAATGTGGACTGGATCGAGCAGGCCGTCGAACGGCTCAGCGAGCACGTCTTTGTCACGATCGATATCGACGGATTCGATCCTGCCTATGCGCCGGGTACGGGTACGCCGGAGCCAGGCGGGCTCGACTGGTTTCAGGTGACGGATCTGCTCAAGGCGACGGCCATCTTCCGCACCATCGTGGCGGCGGACGTGGTGGAGGTCATCCCGCTACCCGGCAGCATGCAGACGGAGTTTCTGGCGGCCAAGCTCATCTACAAGCTGATCGCCCACGTGGAAGCGAATCGATAGCTGGTTCTGCCCCGGCTGCAAGGCGAGTGGTTGGAATCGACCCGCCTGTAGCATCCATTCGTTCCTCACTTCGGCAGCGATCTTGTTGCTTGTCTAATCGGATTGGGCCACCCACGGTGCAACGAATTTGGCGATCCAGCCGACGAGGAGCACGTAGTCGGTGTGTTCACCGTAGTGACCGAGTTCCGCCCAGGCAGGGTTGTAAGTGATCTGGATCAATCGTGGGTCCTGATGGTCGAGACCGAAGGTTGCGGCCGGCTCGGCGCGAGTGCTATCGGCCAGATTGAAGCGGTCGCGGACGTTGATGGTGAACTGATCCTTCGGGGACCAGAAGTTCACGATATCGAGTCGGGTGCCGGCCAAGGCGCGGGTCATGTCATAGCTTCGGTCGAAGGCGGCGCTGAGCAGGATGATCCGGTCCACCTGGACCCCCGGCGGCATGTGTTCGGCCACGCGCGTCGCAAACCAGCAACCGCCGGAATAGCCGAGCAAGGTGACCGGCCGGCCGGGGTGGGCCTGTTTGTATGCGGCAATACGCAGTGCCTCCTGAGCGGCACTTTCTTCGATCCGGACCTGCGCGCCGACCGGGTCGATCATGTGATCGAGAAACGTCGCCCATTTCACGACCTCGACGGCCTGATCGATGCCGGCTTCTTGGAGACCGTAGTAGAACCCGATCATCTCTGAACTGGTGTTGAACGAACCCGGGTACATTCGCACCAAGCCCCGTTCGGCTTCATCGGCGGCCGGAGGAAGCGGAAACCAGATCTCGCAACCTGTCAGAAGCAGCGCCGTTGCGACAAGCGATTGCTTCATCTGTACAAATCGTCCGCGCGCGATACCCGCAAGGGTCGTCTGGGAGGGCTTTCGCATGTCGATGGGAAACTCCGAGGATGATGGTTCCCGAGTGACGACTGCATCGCACGGGTTACGGCGCATCCTTGCCTTGAACCTTGCCGTGCGCGCCACGCGCCAGCAGGCGGGTAGTCTAGGATGCGTACCGGTGCGGAGCAATGGATCTCCGGATTGCAATTGCGAGTCGATGATTGCGGGCGTGGCAGCATGGCCGTCAAGAGCCGATGAGCAATTCGATCATCGCGCGGATGTCTCGGGCGTCGGCGAGGTTGTCGAGGTTGATGTCGGCATTCTGCAGAGGGCATCCGGGCCAGTTCGCGGCATGAGCGGCCGGATCGAGCAATGCGAGCACGAGGGCATCGATGTCCTGCATGTCGAGGAACGAATCACAATTCACATCGCCAGGTTGGGGGATGCGGCGCTCGACGAACTGCGAGCCGGGTATGGTGGACAGGTCCGGGGCGATGCCCAGACTGTGGGGCCAAGTGTTCGTCCCGGGCAGCCATTGATTGCTGACATGGCCGCTGGTTTGCACGATGAACGCGGCGACCCGAAAGGATGTCCCGGGCGCCTGCGAGAGGCCGATGTCGGCGTAAGGAATCAGCAGATCGAATCCACTGTTCGCGGTATCGGCGTCTTCGGCAGAAAACTCGGTGACGCCCAGGGCGTTGTCATTGAACATGGCGACCTGCAAGCCGTTTGGATTGTTTCCGCCTGTCAGTGCACCGGTTCCGCTGCCGACCTTGCCCGCACCGCGGAAGGTTTTTGTGCCGGAGCCGGCGGTCGGCAATGCGACCTGATCGACGTAGATGTTTCCTGCATGACAATTGATGAAGTAGAGGTGATTCGGCGCGAACGGCGTATCGAGTCGAGTCCCGGTGAGTTGCTGCAAGCCGGAGGGCGGCGGTGAGAGTCCGCTAAGGTTCAGAATGTTCTGGCCGCCAGGGAAGGTGTCGAGCAGTAGAGCAAACGCGGTGCCGTTGGCCGTGAGATTGCCGGTGACGGCGATGCGCAGGCCGTTGGCTTGTGGGCGAATAAAGAGCTGGTTGAGTTCGGAGACGTTGTCGCCGAGGCCGGTCGGGCTGTTCTGCGTTGCGGCCAGAGTCACGGGGCCGAGCTTATGCGGAATGTTGCGGCCGTCGATCTCGGCGGGCGGGATTGGTGTGGGGTGGGCGCTGATTTCAAGAATGCGGTAGCTGTACGCAGGCATGCTGAACGAATAAGCGGACTTGTTAGCGTCGGTCAGGTTCAGAAGGAACTGATTCGTCAGGACATCGCGGACGGTTGTGCTGCCGCCGGGAATCGTCAGTCCGGAGAGGTTGAAGGTCGTGTTGGCGGACGTGTTGCGGATCCTCAGTGCGACGAGCAGCGTCTGTTCGCCGGTTTGGTGTCGCAGAAATGCGAACGTGCGCGTGTTGGGTTGCGGCACGAGGATGCAGGACCCGCGTCGCAAAGCGACGTTGTCTTTTCGTGCGGAGATCAGGGTGCGATAGGTTTCGAGCAGTGAGCCGGGCACGCCTTCCTGCTCCTGTACGCTGCGGCCGTCGTTGTTCTGCGAGAAGCGGTTGTTGAATGCCTGCGCGTGCAAGGCCCAGTAATTGGTCATCGGTGGGCCGTCGACGGCCAGCCACTTGAAAGGTTCGCGCATGGGGATGTCGTTGGCGTCGCTGCCGTAATTGGCTTTAACGCCGAGCATGCCGATCTCATCGCCGTAGTAGATCATCGGCGTAAACGGGAGCGTGAGCAGGAGGGCGGCGGCCAGCCGCGCCTTGGGCATGCTGCCGCCGAGCGACGATGCCAGCCGATCGACGTCGTGGTCGCCGACAATGCCCATGAAAGTCTTGCCAGGCGGATTATTGGCAAGGGTGTAGGCCATGGTGTCATAGAGGCCGCCGGTGGTTTCTCCAGACAGGGCGCTGCGTGCAGCGAATTCGAGCGGCTTGGTCATGGCCGAGTCGAAGGCCATGAGCAACTCGACGCCGGTGATGCCCCAGTCGGCCTGCTCGGCGAAGATGAAGGCATGTGGGTTTACGCTGCGCAAGGCCAGTTTCCAGGGGAGCCAGAAGTCGATCAGGTTGTAGCCCCAGCCGTTGGGCCCGCTGGGGTATCGTTCCCAGACATGATCGAGGCGGAAGCCGTCGATGCCATCGGAAGGGTCGCCGTCTCCGTCGGGGTCGAGCCATTTCTGGGCCCACTGGGTGACGAGTGCCGCCGGATTGGCATCATTAAGATTCCAGTGGATGAAACCGACGCTGCTGCCGTTCCATGTGGAGTACGTGCTGCCGAGGTATTGGGTATTGCCTGCGTTGGTGAAAGCCAGCCAGTTGTCGTAGGGGCTGGCGGGATTGCCGTGGGCATTCTGAAACCAGGGCGAGTTGTGGCTGATGCCGTAGACCACGAAGTCGACGAAGACCTTGATGTTTCGGTTGTGGGCGGCCTGCACAAAGGCGAGAAAGTCGGCCTCGGTGCCGAACCAGGGGTTGAGCTGATCGGCCGGGCCGTGCTGATAGCCATGATAAGCAGGCGACGGAAAGATCGGATTGATCCAGATCGCGGTGATGCCAAGGGATTCAAGGTAGTCGAGCGAATCCGTCAGGCCGCCGAAATCACCGAAACGGTGTGCGTCGCTGTTCGAGTCGCGCCAGGCGATGGGCATGATGTGGTAGAAGACATCGTCTCGGATATCGCGCACAATCTGTCCACGGGCATGTTCGGGACGCGTACAGGAGATGCAGGAGAGGATAATAAACAGGGCGGCATAGCGGTTCATCATCGGTGCTCCCCGATTCGGGACCGTGTGATCAAGTTGTTGTACAAGTGCACGGGTCGGCGTGTACGACGAGTGTAGACGAATTGCAGGGCTGGGGTCAAACGATTTAACATCGTTCGGGCTCGATGTATGGCGATTTCCGGTTATATTCAAACGATGTTTGCGGTTGACTGGGAATAAGTGATTCAAGTCGAGGACGGGATTAGCGCGAAAGCGACCTCGCAGTGTCGGCGAATTGTCACTCGACGGGTGTGTCGTCGTAGGAGATGGAAGAAGTTGCGGAGATGGAGTGTATCGTGAATCGCAAGATCGTGCTTCTTGGACTGCTGACGATTGCCAGTACGCTGAATTGCGGTGCGCTGGACACACTGATTCTGCGACCGTCGGCCTTGCTTCGGAGGTTGCCGACGGATTTCGGCTATGCCTACGAAACCAAGACAGTGCCGTCGCCGACAGGGCAGATGATCAGTCTCTGGCACGTGTCCAGTTCGGTTGAGCGCAAAGGGATAATCGTCACCGTTCCGGGCAACGATGCGAACAAGAGCCGGTACGTGGTGAGTCTGCCACTCTTCGCGGACGATGGTTGGGACCTGATCCTGGTGGATTACACCGGCTTCGGCGAGAGCCCCGGCGAGGCGACGTTGCAGGGACTGTTTGACAGCACGTACGGTGCGATTGATTACGCTCTGACGCAATCCGACGTAGTCGTCGGCTATGGCATCTCATTGGGGACCGGTGTGCTGGCGCGCGTTGCGGCAGATCGGCCGCTGACGGCCTGTATATTTGAGAGCACCATGGTGCTTCGCGAGGCGGCTTCGCTTTTTACAAGGTATCACGGGGTCTATCTGCCGATCGTGGAAGTGGCCAACCTGGTTGCTACGTTCGGATCGCCACCGGAATTCGATACGAAGCATTGGATCACGAAAATACATTGTCCGAAGCTGTTTCTGCATTCGCCGGATGATGGCGTGACGCCGTATGAAGGGGCCTGGGAGGTGTTCAAGCTGGCACCACAGCCGAAGCATCTGTTTGTGACCCAGGGCAATCATGCGATGCAGGTGTTTCTTGATCCGGCGCTGTATCGCAGCGTCGTCAACGGCTGGCTGGACGGCATTCTCAATCACAGACCCATCGTCAATTTGCAGTTCGATGCGTTTCTGGAAGAAGAGATCCGCGTGACCTTCGAGGCGCTGGGCCTGCCGCCGCCGGAGCCGGGAACATTCGGCAGGTAGATCGCGCCGTTTCGCGGCGCAGGGTGTCAAAAACATGTCTCGGAAAGTGTGTTGGTCACGCGTGTTACATTGTGACCGTGAGGCCGCAGATAGGCGTGCAAGTCTGTGTCTTGCGGTCCTCTCTCTGTTTCTGCTGATCGGGTGGGGTTGCACCGCCCCCGAGCCGGCCATTACGGATGCGAAGGATGCCCTGGCGATGCTTCAGGCAGGTAATGCGCGCTTTGCGCGCGGCGCCGAGCTGCACCCCCACACAGACGCGATTCGCCGGCATGAACTTGCGCAGCACGGGCAGCATCCCTACGCAGCGATCGTGGGCTGTTCGGATTCGCGCGTGCCGGTTGAGATTGTCTTCGATCAGGGGCTTGGCGATCTGTTCGTCATTCGCGTGGCAGGAAATGTGATCGCCACTGACGAAGCCGGCACGATCGAGTACGCCGTTGAACACATGCAGATTCCACTGGTGATCGTGCTTGGACACTCCAATTGCGGCGCAGTGACCGCGGTCGTCAATGGCAGCCATGAACACGGCAGCGTTTTGCGACTGGTTGAACACATTCGGCCGGCGGTCGATCAGGTTCGCTCGCGGCATCCGACCTTGTCGGAAGAGAAGCTCATTCCGCTGGCGGTCGAACAGAATGTCCTTCACAGCATGGAGGACCTGATTTCTCAGAGTGGGGTCGTCCGCGAGGCGCTGAACGCTGGGCGGATGCAGCTCGTGGGCGCGGTGTACGATATCGACACGGCGCTCGTGCGCTGGCTGGGACCGCATCCGGATCAGGCACAACTGCTCGATTCACCGATCACGCCATCTACGGAGCATTGATTGGACGCGATGCCGGATCGCTCCTGTTTCTTCGTGCGCAGACGTCCAGCATGGAATAGAAGAGTAAGAGTGTGCTGCCCCAGAGGATCGCCTCGTACGGCGAGACGTCATGATACGTCTTACCCCAGTTCGTGGTTTGCCAGTAGCTTGCCGGCGGGCCGGCGCGGCGCAGAACGAACCTCGGTTTGGTGCCGTCGGGCAGCGGGTCGATCGTGAGTAGTCCAGCGAGCCAGAGCCCACTGCAAAGAAGAAAGATTCCAACCATGATCCACAGCGCCGGCGATTGCATGAGACGATGTGCGACCTTTTGTTGGCTCGCCGGCCTTACCATCTGACCGGCGCCCCCAACGTAGAGCAGGGTGCACCCGAGACCGGCGCCGATGAGGTTGTAGATCATATCGTTCGTGTCCAGGTAGACGTTCCAGGTGGGATGGGCGATGTAATACTGTACGCATTCATCCACAACACCGACCAGCGTGGCGTAGAAAACAGCAAGGCCGAATCGTCCCGTCAGCGGGAAGATGAGCATCGCCAGGAGTGCGTATTGCGGGAAATGCACGGCTTCGGCATCGGTGTAGAAGAGCCACCGCCACGACGCCGCCATCAGTAAGCCAGTAATCGCAAGAAACAGCAGCTTGGAGTATCGCTGCGATGGCGGACGAAGCGACTGCCAGAGAAACCGGCTGAATGCCAGCAGCAGCAGTATTCCGATCACGTGAACTGCGTGGTTGACGCGCTCGCGGCTGAAACGATCATAGGCATGGAGAACAATCTGCTGGATCAGCTCGTGCGTGAGGATAATGAGCGCGGAATAGACGATCACCAGCCCGAGTGTTAACCTGCGCCGTGCCGCGAGCCATTCTGCGAGTCGGATCATGGGCTTTCTTTCTCGGGCCGGCGCTGCCGTTTCAAGTGAGAAGAAAAATCTCGATCCTGGGTCAAGGTTACGGGTCGGTATCGGCCATCGCAACCGTCTTATGGATGATGACCGGCGTTCGGCTGAAAGGCCGGAGACATGTTTTCGTTAAAGAGAATGCGATCGGCCCCGTTCGGGCCGCCTGGTTTGAAAGGAGCGTCTTCGATGGCAGTTCGTCCATTGCGTCTCGTCGGTTGGTTTAGTTGCCTTGTAGTCTTCGGGCAGAGCATGGTGCTCGTTGCGGATGCCGCGGAGCTTCGGCGTCGGGGGGTTGTCGGTGTGCAGCTCGCGCCGGTTCCCGCAGCGGAAGGCGAGGGAGCCGCCCAGGCCTCAAAGGGAGTACTGCTGGCGGCCGTGGTGCCGGGCGGGGCGGCGGAGGCGGCCGGGCTTCAGGCGAATGACATCGTCGTAAAGATCGGCGATACGGAGCTGACGGCGGTACCGGATTTTTCGCAGGCCCTGCGCAGCTTCTATGGGGGCGATAAGGTGCCGTTCACGATCCAGCGCGGGAAAGAAACGCTCACAAAGGAGGTTGTGCTGGCAGAGCGTCCGCGCGAGACCTCGGACCTGTACGAAGTGATGTACGAAAGCGTGGAGGTCAACGGACTGCGCTTGCGGTCCTACGTGACCCGCCCGCAGAAGTCTGAAGGGAAGCGCCCAGCGGTGCTGCTGATTCCCAGCCCGGGCACCTTTCCAATGGAGCTGGGCCCGCAGATGGCCAATCATCCTTATCGAAAGCTGATCGATGCACTGACGCGCGCGGGACTGGTGACGATGCGCGTGGATCGTGCCGGTGTCGGCGAAAGCGATGGATCGAATCCGATGGAGACGGATCTGGCGATGGATGCCGAGAGTTTCCGGAACGCGGCGAGGAAGCTGGCGACGTATGACTTTGTCGATGCAGACCGGGTCTTCATCTATGCCTTCGGAATGGGCAGTGCCATCGCTCCGCTGGCGGCGAAGGATTCCGGTGTGCGCGGCGTCGCTCTGTACGGGAGCACGATAGCCCGGACAACATCTGAGAGTCTTCCGGAGGCCCTCGGGCGGATGTGGTGGCTGTACGACCCGGATGACAAGGAAATCGATCAGAAGGTGAAGCTGGCGACCAAGTACGTCAAGCTCTGTGCAGAAGGGACGAAGCCGGGCGAGGCGCTGAGTCAGTGCGATGGTCTTCGCGAGGCGATGCGGCGCTTTAGCCGTCAGGGTGAACGCGATGATCATGTCGCCGGCATCTATCATCCGTACTTTCTCAACATATGCCGGACGGACTACGCCAAGGCCTGGGGCGAGGTCGGAAGCGAGGTTCTCGTGCTCTGGGGTGAGGCCGATTACCAGGCCAACCGGAAAGATTCGGAGTTCATCGCCGAGGTGGTGAACAAGAAGCATTCCGGCCGAGCAACGTTCAAGACCCTGCCGAAATGCGATCATGTCGGGAACAAGGCCGATGACCCGGAGGACAGCTTCCTGACGGGCTACTCTGCCGGCGAATTCAACCCATTGCTCGTTGAGACGCTGGTTAGCTGGATGGAGAAACTCGGCGGCGGAAAGGCGTAGGGCCTCGACGTTTCGTTCCGGTAGAACTTCTGCGGCCTCGACACGGCGTGGCGCTGTGTGAATACTTGCCTCTTGTGACAAAGCGGCGAGATCAGTCCGGCTCATCGAAGAGGGCGCGCGACCGGAGCGCTCCGGGGGATGCGCAATCGCGCGCCGCATCTGGTGCGACTGTGACGTGCAGGTGGGGGTCCGCGTGGGTCAGTGCGCTGTTGATCGCGTTGGCGGCAGTGGTGGTGCACTGGAACACGCTCGACTGCGGCTATGTCAATTGGGACGATCGCGGCTACGTCGGGGGAAATCCACTGGTTACCGGTGAGGGAGGGCTTCGGGCCATCTGGTTCGACGTGTTTCGTGAGAAGCCCACCAAGCAGTATTACCCGCTGACTTGGACTTCTTTCTGGATTGAGTACCGCCTCTTCGGCGATTCGCCCCGTGCTCTGCACGGGACACAGATCGCACTGCATGCACTGACCTCGGTTGTCGTGTTCTTCACGCTCTGGCGAATGGGCGCTCCGATGCCGGCTGCGCTGACGGCCGGACTTCTTTTCGCAGTGCATCCGATCCACTCGGCATCGGTGGCGTGGATCGCCGAGCGGAAGAATACGCTGTCGGGCCTCTTCTTCTTTCTGTCGCTGCTGCTCTATGTGGAATACGTGCGTCGGCCCGGCGCGTGGCGATACATCGGCTCGCTGGGGAGCTTCCTGCTGGCGCTCCTTGCCAAGACGGCGTGCGTAGTTCTTGCGCCGATTCTGCTGGTGACGGATCGCGTCGTCGAAGGGCGCTGGTCGTTGCGGAGTGTGCGACGGGCGACGCCGTTCTTTGCAATTGCGTTGTTGATGGGGGCGGTGACGGCACGCGTCGAATCAATGCACCGCAAAAGCGGCGATCCGGTAGAGCTGAAGTATCGTCCGATGGTTGCTGCCGCGGCGATGGTGCACTACGTCCAGAAGATCGTGCTGCCGGTTGAATTGACACCGATCTATCCACGCTGGGCGGTTTCGATTTCAGAGCCGCGCTACGGAGTATCGGTGGCGTTCATTATCGTGGCCGGCTGCCTGATGTGGAAGTATCGTGCACGAGTCGATGCCTGCGTGACCTGGGGCATCGCTGTCTTTGTGATCTCGCTCCTGCCGGTGTTGGGATTCGTGCAGTTCAATTTCCTCCAGTTCTCATTTGTCTCGGATCACTTCATGTATCTGTCATCCGTAGGGCTCTTCCTGCTGGCCGGCATGGTTTTGCATCAGATTTCATCGTGGCGGGTGCCTGCTGAAGCGACCACGCCTCGGATGTTGCGTATGACGGCGCTGGTCGCACCGGTGGTGCTCATCCTGGGCGTGCAAACAGTGAAGCAAAACCGCGTATGGATAGGGCCCGTTGAGTTCTGGGAGTACACACTGGAGCGCAATCCGGACTGCTTTCCCGGTCATCACAACCTGGGCAATCACTTCATGCGCGAGGGGGCGTATGAACGGGCACTGTTGCACTTTCTCGAGACGGTGCGCATCGATCCGACTTACATCATTGTTCATCGATCCTGCGCGCGTTGCTGCAAGGCGCTGGGGCGCGAGGAGGAGGCCGTCGCCCATTATCGTCGAGCCGTCGCAGTCGAGCGTCGCAAAAGCCCCACGTCGGTCGGGACGCAACTGGAATACGCCGACTACCTGCGATCGATCGGCCGTACGGACGAGGCCCGTAGAGCGTACGAGGCCGTCCTGAAAGTCCGTCCGGATCATACGGCGGCACGGCGCGCCCTCGTTGCATTACAACGCACCGACTCGACAGGGCCTGCGTCAGAATAGCGACGTTGGGTCGGTGAGTGTTTCGAGCGCAAATCCGGCAGCGCCGGCAGTGGCTGCGGTCGGGGTGGCCAGCGCGTCGCCCGGCACGCTGCCGCCGTTTCCTCCGCTGCCTCCGGACGCGCCACCGCCGCCGCCGCCGAATCGTGTGACAGCGCTGACCCCGGGGCCGATCGCACCGGCCGCTCCGCCGGAGACATCGACTGCACCGGTGCTGGTGATGGAGGGTGCGAGCAGATGTACGAGGCCGCCGCCACCGCCACCGCTGGGCGCCTCATTGCTGTCGCCGCTCTCGCCGTCGCCGCCGCGTGCACTTACTGTGCCGGCCTGAGTGATGGACGTCATAGATGCCATGATTATGACACCACCTCCGCCCCCGCCGCCTTCACCGTCATCGCCGTCGGCTGTTATGCTCGCGCCGGCGGCGTTGGTGATTGTGCCGGCCGCGAGAATCCGCACGGAGCCGCCGCCGGAGGAGCCGACATTGATCGAGGGGATGCCGGGCTGACTGTCCGTGCCTGCCGCAGCGCCGCCGCCGCCGGCCGCCGTACCGACGACCAGCACCTGGCGGGCTTCGAACTCGCTGATGCCGAAACCTCCGCGACCACCGAGCCGAGCTGAGCTGCTCGATCCTCCTTCGGAAGCTTGCGCGGCGAGCGTGCCGATACCTGCGACCGGGGCGACCGCCAGAGTGGAGAAGTCGCCCTCCGCAGTCGAGGCGCCGGCGAAACCGCCATCGGCCCCGGTGCGAACGACTACATTTCCGTTGTTGGTAAAGGTGCCGGTGCAGCGGATGGTCATGCCGCTGGGCAGCATGAGTGTGGCCCCGGCTTCGATGGTCAGATTGGTGAATTGGAGATTGGTCGGGGCCTGATCAGCGTTGTTCCAGTTCTCATCGCTGTTGACTACGCGTGCCCCTGCGGAACCGTTGCCATACACCAGCGGGACATTCTGTGGCGGTGGCATTGCGCCGTTCATGTTCATGGGGCATCCGCCGCCGGCTGTCATCATCAGGCCGATGAGGAGCAGAGGGGCGACCACAAAGATTGATTTCGGAGTTGAGAGAGAAATTGCTCGCTCATCTGTACAGTTTCTCGTGATCGTCGTCCGGCGGGGACGCCGGCCGCTACTTTGACCACACGCTGCTATGTCATGACGATTCATCGGATTCATCCTGGCACCTCGTTCATGTATGGATGTGGCTGCTATCAGCGAGGAATTCGCCGCTTACCCGGCCGAAGTTTGAATTGTAATGCATCCGTGCGGTAATCGTTTGAGGAAATGCAGGAAGGGCCGAGCCGCACCGAACGACTCGACCCTTCGCTCGCGGGACCTTGATCTATCGCCGATGGCGGCTTATGCCCATTCCGCACAGACCGAGGATGCCGAGCATCATCGGCATGGCCGAACCGATGCCGCAGAGTCCGCCCCCGACCAGCGTATTACCTTGCGGAGGCAGGTCTTCATCGCCACTCTCGTCCTCATCCTCGTTCTGATCAACGTCACTGTCGACGTCTTCCTCGTCATCGTTGCTGACCGGCTCAAGGCCGTTTCCGGTCATCGTCAGCGAGAAGGGGCTCGGCTGGGCGTTGCTGAAGATCCGAAGCTGGGCCTGACGAAGATCGGCTGCCTGCGGCGAGAAGGTCAGCGTACCGGTCACGGAACCACCCGGCGCGATCGACGCCGTGGTCAGGGTTGAACTGAAATCGGCCGATGATGTACCGACGATCGTGACGTTCGTCACATTCAGCGGGGCGCTGCCGGTGTTGCGGATTCGAATCGACCGCAGTTCGGACTGCCCCAATTCCACCTCGCCGAAGTCGACCGACGCGTTGCTTGTCACAGCCACGTCATTGATCGAGACCTCGATCGCCGGTGCTGTGGGCTGCACGCCGCTGCCGTTGAGGATGAAGCTGAAGTTCGGCTGAGACGGATCATTGTTCGGCAGCGTCATGACTGCCTGTCGTGCGCCGGCCGCGCTCGGCTGGAAGCTGATGGCCAGCGATGCCGTGCCGCCGGACTGCACCGGGTTCCCGATCAGCGAGAAGTTGTAGTCGCCGGCACCCGGTCCGGCGAGCGTGATCTGTCCGATCTCCAGCGCGCCGGGGCCGCCATTGCCGATCGTGAGCGTCACGTTCGAACTGTTTCCGATGTTGACCTGGCCGAACTGCACCGTCGATCCGACGAAGATCTGCTGACCTGCGGCAACGTTGAAGACGCTCATCGAAGACGGTTCGACCGGCGCTGCGATGGCTGCGTTGCTGATCGTGAGCTGGTAGCGCTGCACGTCGTTGACGCCGTCAGTCGAGTAGACCTCCGCCAGCATGTAGCCGGCCTGAGTGTAGGTGATCGGCGGGTGATATTCCGACTGGCCCGCCGCGTTGAAGTCAATCTGGGCGAGCATGGCAAGCTCGCCGGTCGCTGCACTGATGCGCCGATAGAGTCGCAGACCGAGGTTTCGAACGGCCTTGGCGTTTACGATGGAGGTAGCGCCGTCCTGAGGTCCTTGCTCGTAAGACGTGCCGATCGGATCGACACGAACGGCAATGGGGACACCGGCGAAAGCCGTGAAGCCGTAAAAGTCGGATTCACCGGCACGCTCCAGAGACACGTTTTCGACTCTGAGGATCGTAGGATCGTTCGGCACGGGCGTATTCAGCGGGCCTCCGACGAACAATTCTTCGCCGTAGCCGGCGTTTGGCTCGGCCCAGTCGCCGTAGAGGAAGTGCACGGCGCGAATGTCGTCTTCCTGCGGGCCGTCGAAGCTGGTCACGAGAAAGGGCTCCATGAGCTTGGTGCCGTTGGCCGGATCGACGTGGCGAAGACCCAGGCCGTGGCCGTGCTCGTGCATCAGGACGTTTCGCAGGGCGCGGTAGTCGTTGGCGGGGTTGATGAAATCGGCGATGTCCTGGCTGTCGAGCACCATGTCGCCACCGAATTGAGGATAGAAGTTAACTGCCAGGGGCGTGCCCAGCGGCATCATGGCAATGCGGATGTCGCCACGGGCACCCAGCGCGCCAGGGCTGCTGGGGAACGCCGCGCCGTCGTCGCCGACTTCGACGTATTCGATATTGGTCAGCCAACTGGCGCTGTTGAACGCCTGGGCGAATTTCGCCTTCCATGCCGCGCGGCCGCCGGGGAAGTTGGCATCCAGTTGGGCAAGCAGGTTACTGGTTCCCTGGCCGTAGCCGACAACGGAAAGCGGCGTGCCGTCGGGAACGAAGCTGTAGGTCAGCGTCATGCGCTGTCCCTGAGCGACGAAACCATTCGTTGCCGTGTTCGTCCAGCGGCTTCCGTGCGGCTGAAAGGCGGCAAAGAGTTCGTTGTCCGGCAGCGGTGCGAGGTCGTCGACAATGTCGTCGACCGACGCACCGACCTTGTAGAGGACGCTCATTCCGTTCAGCTCGACGCATCGGTTTGCATCGTCGTGATCATGTTCATGGGCGTCATCGTCAGAATGATCGTGCGGCTCGGCGTCGGCGGCCTGGAGAAGGTGCGGCTTCGTGACCAGGGTGCGGATCCGCTCGCGGCGGCCGGCCTGCTGAAAGGCACCGGGCTGCGCGGCAAGCTGCTGCACCAGGGCGGCCGACATCAGCAGGGCCATGGTCATCAACCGCAGTGCAGGCACGGATCGCCGTGATGTCCGCCCAGCCGCGGCACTGAAGTTCTTGCGGGTGTTCGCGATGGTTTTTTTGTTGAGGTTCGCGGTCATAGTTCGTTTCTCCATTTTCGTTAAGGTCCTGCTGCATTTGGCCGGCCGGGACCTGCAAGGCGAAGGGCTCGTTTCGCACTTACAGGCCCCGACTCGATCAGCCGGCCTACCTTTGTCACGAACCTGCGGGAGAGACGGACCGCGAAATCTCATTCGAATTGAATGATGAGCATTCGCCCATGTACGAACGCGAAATAGAGAACGTAACTTGTTTTCAGGAAGTGTCTTATGTGCTAGTCGAAGTGGGATGTGATGCGTATTTATGCCTACACTATCACAGCGGCCAGTTCTCTGCGGCGGAGGATGAAGACTCCCAGGGTCAGGACGATTACACCCTTGGCCAGAAGGTACTTCCACGCCGTGTCGGCCAGGGGCTTCCACCCGATGGCCAGGCCTTCCATCAGCTTGTTGACCGGGTCGAGGTCACCGATCGACAGGGCGAAGCCGATGCTCTCGACGGTCAGGCGTCGGACTTCGTACACGAGCGTGCGGTCGTGTTCCGGCGGGGCATACTCACGGCTGACGGCCAGTGAGTCGGCCACGAAGCCCATGGAGCTGCTGATGATGTAGAGAGTCAGCACGATGAGTGTGCCGACGGGGAAGGACAGAAACGTGGACGCACAGACACCGAAGGCGGCCAGGCACGAGAGCGGAATGAGCATCGCCAGCGCCGCCTGAAGCATGGCCAGTTCCCAGGAGCCGACGCGATAGAGAACCTGCAGATCGCCGGTGGGCAGGTCGAAGATGGCGTCGATCTGGCGCGGGTCGATGTTCTGGAAGTTAACGATGACGGTGCCGTCCTTCTCGACGCCCTGCTGCGGGATCTCGATCTCCGTGAAAGTGTTGATCGGGTACTGATCAATCGTCTCGATGTACGCGCTTGTGCGTGGATCGCCGAGAATCCAGCGGCCCAGCAGACTGTCGGTCTCCAGCGTGATGCCGCCCACCTGAGTCGCCAGCGGCTGACGCATGGCTCGGATCTTGAATCGCAGACCCATTACCCAGTCGCGCCCCTCCTGCGGCGGGGGACCCTGCATGCGCCAGACACGCACTTCGCCGGGACCGATGGCGCAGTAGCCGCCGACGAGTTCCTTATAGATCTGTTCGCGGATGCGGCGGTCGGACCAGTCTTCGGGGAGGCGACCCTGTTCGCGGAGGGCCTTGTAGACTTCATCGATATCTTTCGAGAAATCCGGCAGCGGCGCGGGGATGATGGTCCGCGCGACCAGGACCTGGCGGCGCAGTTCATCGAAGCGACGGAGATTGACGCGGGTCGATTCCGGCAGGCGCAGCAGCATGTCGCCGATCTCCTCGTGCGTCTTACCGAGTTGCGAAGCAAAGGAGGCAATGATCGGGCTCTCCATTCCTTCCTTGCCTACGCCACGGACATTGGCCAGCGCGGCAATGGTGTCTGCGGCCTGCGACGGCGTGAGACTTCCGTAGGTGATCAGGTCGAATTCGAGGTCTTTCTTGAAGCGCGATACGTTTGCGCGGGTGCCGGCCCAGGTCATCAGGCAGGCGATCGCGATCAGAGCGACGTTGAGTGTCATCACACCCAGCCATTTGCCGACGACGATCTGCCAGCGGGGGATGGGCTTGGTAGCGATGCCGTAAATCTGGCGCGAGGCAATCTCAACGGACAAACTCCGGCAAGAGAAGAGGATCGTCAGGACGGCGAGCAGGAAGCTGGTGAGCCCCAGGGAGTAGGTGATGAACATCTGCACCTTGCCCTTGATGGTGCCGTCGCCTTCGGCCGTAAGCCAAAAGATGGGGATGCTGATGAGGATCAGCAGGGCAAAGCCGGATGCAACACGAGCACGAAGGCCCTCGGCGAGGGTCGTGCGTACGACGGCGGCGATTCGCTGGCGGGCACCGCGAAGTTCCCATCCGCCGACTTCACCGGACTGCCGACTGAATGCCTGCTTGATGACGTAGACGAGCGTCACGAGGCCCATGAGCGAGCCGAACGTGAACATGATCATGAAGAACGTGTTTTCGTCCAAGGCAGTCGTCGAAGGCGCTGGCATCGGCGCCTGAAAGAGAGTCCTGTTTGCAGGGCCGGTCGATGGTGGTCGTCCGGCGAATTCATCACGGCTTACCCGAATCCGCCTCGTCGGATTTTGCCGCCGGCGGTTGGGACGAGCCGGCCTTGATCAGACGATCGAGCACGGCCTGATCCGGCTTGCGTTCGGGCAGCGGAGATTCCTTCGGGCCTGTTTCTTTTCGCCGGTCATTCTGCTTCGTCTCATCTGCCTTTCGGGTCAGGCGGGCGACGACCTGCGTTTCCACCTGTGGTGATCGAGCGGGCTGTTCCGCTGGTTCGTTAGGCGACACTTCGACGGGGATGTCGGTATGACGTCCGGCATCGACGAGGGTGTCGATCACCGATGCAGGAGAGGTCGTGCCGCCGAGGAATTCGGAGACGCCGCGGGTGCTTTCAGCACCGCTGGTCTGGAGCTTGTCTCGCTGGGCCTGGCTGACGACCCGAAGAAAGAGGGCCTCGAGCCGATCGGTCGGATGATGAATGTCCACCACGCGATGGCCGGACTGCTCGATGATCTGGCGGACCTTCTGGATGGTCGCGTCGTCGAGTCGGCCGGTGGTGATTTCTGTCACGTCGCGTCGTTCGAGCAGATCGCTCACGGCGCCCATCGCCTGGCAGCGGCCTCCGTACATGATGGCGACCCGGTCGCAGACGTCTTCGACATCGGCCAGCAGATGGCTGCAAAGCAGTACAGTCTTGCCGCGCTGCCCAAGAATCTCGATGACATCCTTGATTTGCCGCGTGCCGACCGGATCAAGACCGGTCGTGGGCTCATCGAGGATAAGCAGATCCGGGTCGTTGATCAGGGCCTGGGCCAGACCGATGCGCCGGGCCATGCCCTTGGAGTAGGTGCCGACCGGTCGACGGCCGGCGCGCTTGAGGCCGACCATGTCGATGAGCTGCTCAGTTCGGCGCCGGCGCTCAATTCGATCGAGTCGGAAGAGGCGGCCGTAGTAATCGAGCGTTTCGTAGGCGTTGAGATAGCGATAGAGGTATGATTCTTCCGGCATGAAGCCGATGCGGGCTTTGACGGCGGTGTCGGTGGGAAGTTTGCCAAAGACGCGGGCCACACCCGACGTGGGATAGAGCAGGCCGAGCAGCATCTTGATGGTGGTCGATTTTCCGGAGCCGTTCGGACCGAGCAGACCGAAGACCTCGCCGGGGTAAATCTCAAGATCGACATGGTCGACGGCCAGGACCTTGTCGCGGTCCCAGAAGTCGCGGAAGACCTTGGTGAGGGCGATGCACTCGACAACGGGTTTAAGACGTTGGTCAGCGTTCATCAAGGCCCCACGAGCGTCGGTGCCGAGCGGATGGCGTCGCCCTTGCCGAGTTGTCGGCCGGTTCGCCGGGATTCGATCTGGGATCGATCGTCCTCGGAGTGACTGTCCGACGTGGCGGCGCTGACCCGCGGAATCTTGAGCCAGATGCGGCCGCCGCGCCCTTCCGGCGGCTCGGGCACAAAGATTTTGCCGATACGCGGGTTGGCCAGTGCCTCGGCGTAGGTCTCTTCGCGCAGGCGGTACTTGAAGATATCCGGATGACGGAGGTATTCCGGCAGTAGACGACGAAACTGGTCGTAATCGCCTGAGGCCTCCTTGACCATCTGATCCTGACGAATTTCAGCGCTCTTGAGAATGGCCTGCACTTCACCGCTGGATGCGATCAGCATGGACTCGACCTTTTCACGCTGCGCGGCAAGGGCTTCTGTGAGCTGCCGTGCTGCATCGTTGCTCTCAGGTGTGTTCTGCGAAGTTGCTTCAGAGAGCCGGAGCATCAAATCGAATTCTTGATCAACGGCGTCGGACAAGGCGACGTAGTTCTGTCCGGCGGTTTCCAGAAGCAGACGCTGGGCTTCGGCGACGGCCCGGGTGATCTCGGAAGATTTCTCACTCTGCGCTGCAAAGACCCGATCGAAGATTTCCTGCACCTGCCGCGGAGGAAGAATGGCTTCGACGGTGCCGCCGGCCTTTGGCGCGAGCACACCACCGGACGGATCGACATGAATCCCCAGCGAGCGCCCCTCGCGCTCCAGTTCGCTGAGTTTCTCGTTGATGCGCCGGGCGACAGCGAGCAGGAACTCATCCTGTCCGGTCCCGCGAATCTCCAGCGCTTCCCGCCGTGCGGCCGTTTCGATGACGGCATTTCGGGTGAGGTGCTGCAGCAGGGTGAACTCGGGATATCGGAGCGACTCTTCGGAGCGGACGGTCGCGCCGGGTGCCGGAGCCGGCAGCACGTTTGTCAGATAAGCGACGGCGTCGGTGATGGTGTACTTGATGATGAGCGTGGCGTGCAGAATGTTGACATCGCCGGTGATGAGATAATCGTCACGCAGGGGGCTGAGATTCTCGTAACGGTAGCCCTTGATCCCGCCGGTCTTTTCCTCGTCGGTGAGCTGGAACATGAACTCGACCCGGAGCTGTCTCTCGCTGGTCGGGACAACGACCCACCTTTCAAAGGGGTACGGCCATGACCAGTGCCAGCCGGGCCGACGGATCGGATCGGTGGTGGCCTTGTCGGCGCCGACGACGCGGCCGTAACGCAGGACGACGCCGACTTCGTTCGGCTTGACACTGAACCAGCCGCTGAGGAAGTAGAGAACGACCAGCACCAGCATCACGAGCTTGAGGATGCCGAAGCTTTTTCGCAGCGCGTCAGCCAGCGACTGGTTTGCCGGATCCAGCCCGTCGTCCTCGGACAGGACCGGCAAGGACGTCGACGGATTTGCTCCGTGCGTGCGCTTCGAGGGATCGTGTTGTGGAGGAATCGAGCTCATTCGTTCGTCGTTTCTGTCAAATAGCAGAGTCGGCCGTCGGTCGCAGCATCACTCCCGCCGGTGATCGGATTCGTCAAGCAGCACGGCCTGCGCCTTCTCGCCGTGGTTGTCGGGGCCGGGGTTCGCAGTGGCGCCCAGACGGTCCGTGACAGCGTGGTTTCTCCCATGCGCAGCTTCGCTGTCGACGCCCTTGACGCCACCTTTCATGGAGATGGCCGCATCGCGAAGCATGGTAAAGGGTTCGAGCTGACTGGCATCGAGCACGAGGGTGACTTGACCGCCTTCGAGAATCTTCCGCAGCGTTTCTTTCTTCTTGAGGAAGTTGCTGAGTTCGAGGTTCTCGGCGAATTTCGCATAGTAGCGGGCGGCTTCGGCGTCGCCGAGTCCTTCGATCTTCTTGGCGTAGGCCTCGGCCCGGGCCAGGATCGTTTCGGACACTTTTTCGGCCGTGCTTCGGATTTCCTGCGCCTTGGCCTGGCCCTCGGCGGTCAGCTCCTTGATGGTCTTCTGGCGGTCTTCCTTCATCCGTGCAAAGACTTCCTTGGTCACGGATTCGGGGATGCCCAGTCGCTGGATGCCCACGCGGACGATCTCGATTCCGTAATTTTGCAGGGCAGGACCTCGGATGCCATCGAGGAACTCCCGCTCGATCTGTGCAAATTTCATCTCCGTTTCATTCACGTTGACGAGATGTGAAAGCGGATGCGTGCGGAGTACAGTTGACACGCGGTTTTCGAGCAAGTCGCCGATCTTGCGAGCGGCCATTTCTTCGCGGCCGATCGTCTTGAGGAATCGCTCGCCGTCCTGGATGCGCCAGGTGGCGTAGGCCGTCAGGACGATCGTTTTCTGGTCCTGCGTGCCGAGCTGTCGAAACTCGGTATCGAACGATCGCATGCGCGTGTCAAAGGTGTGAACCCGGTCGATCGGCCAGGGCAGCTTGAAATGAAGCCCGGCATCCTCGGGGCCGATGGTTCGCTGAATCTGATCAAAGCGGGTGACGACGGCTGTTTCCGTGAAGCGGACCTGAAAGGCGCACATCATGAAGACCACGATGAGCACCAGAATGGCCGCAACCAGTATCGTTGGCAGATTTCTTGTCATAACGTTGTCCTTCTGTTCCGTGCTTGCACCCGACCGTCGCCGGTTGATTCTGTCATCACCGCGAGGCACACGGCTGGATGGTCTGAGTTACTTACGTTTCTGCTCCATGCCTGCAACTTCCTGACTGAGCGCATCGAACGTATCCGGCGGTCTCAAGTCGATGTCGTAAACAACCATCTCCGGGTGTTCCAGCGCGATGATGTACTTCCGGACGTTTTTCAGGGATTCCTCCAGCATCTCGAGATAGAGTCGCAGACTGTAAACCTCGGGCGCGACACGGAATGCCGCCAATTGGGTTTCGTAACGCTCCGCCGCGGATTTCTGCTCGAAGAGCCGGGTGAAGGAACGCTGCAGGGCGCGCACTGCGCGGGCACGGGCTTGCCCTCCGACGACCTCGCGCAACATTCGCTCGACTTCCTCGGTCTGCGCTGCCAATTCCGGCGAGCCGATCTGGCGCAGTCGATCTTCTTCGGCGATGGCGAGGTAAAGTGCCTCCCATTGCTCACCAGCGCTGTCGATGCGAGTTTTCGCGGCGTCGCCTTCGGCGCTTTTGATGGTGGCCTCCCGCAGCTCCAGCGCGCCGACGACTTCCTCGTAGGACTTGGCCACGTCTTCGTCGGGCGGTGGATGTACGCCACCGATGCCAACCATGACGATCTCGACACCGAGGCCCCGGCCATCGAAGCCCGCCACGTCGCAGGACTTCTGAATGCGATCGTGGAGTGTTTCCGCGGCTCGGACGCCGCCGCTGCCGAGCAGGTCAAGGACATCGGACTGTGCCGCGTAGTGCGTCAGTTCGCGGAAGGCGAGATCATCGATGATTTCGGAGACGTCGCGCGCCTGGCTGTAGAAACGGATGACGCTTTCGTCATCGGCGCGAACCCGCCATTGCAGCGGCATGTTCACGCTCAGGAGGTTGATGGGCACCTTCGTCGTTTCCGAGGCCAGGCGATCGGCTACCAGCAGTTGATACTCCTTCTTGTAATGCTTGACCGTCCAGAGGATGGCCCCGCGACGCAGCTCCCGATGCGCCTCGTCGCCTTCCTCAAAGCCGATCTCGAGGCGACGGATTCGATCGACGGGAATGATCCGCGCACGATCCAACGGCCAGGGCCAGGTCAGGTGGACACCGGCTTTGGCTGTCTCCGGGCGAAGTCGTCCGAGATGTTCGATGACGGCCTGATGGCCCGGTGGGACCACGACAATGCAGGTGAGCAGCAGAAGCACGAGGGCCTGCACGAGCAGGAGCGGCAGAACAGCCCGGCCCATGAGTTTGTAGAACCAGGTCTCGCTGACTTTGAAGCCGAACTGGTAATCAATCGTGTTGGCCACGCTGCGGAGGATTCCGACTGGCTCGCTGAACATGCCGAGCAGGCGGCTGTCGTAGAACGGGCGCTGCTCCTGTCCGGAGACACGCGGGCGGTAGAAATCGAGGATGTAGTTCACCACGGTTTCGACGCCGAGGAAGATGAGGGCGACGCCGATTCCACGGGCAACCCAGACCTCAACCCGTTCGAGGCCGGTAATGACGCAGAGGAGGGCGAGGGCCGCGGCCAGACAACAGGTGCTGGTGCCGAAGAGATAGTTGGCACTGGGGCGCAGGAGGCCCCAACCGGTGATTCGACTCATACCCAGTGCGTAGCGCGAGAGCATGAAGCAGACGAAGGCGATCGCGGCACAGAAAAAGAGCAGGACGGTTGGATGGAGCACAACCTTGTCGGCCATCTCTGCGATTGGAGGAAACTGTAGTTTCCAGGGCCAGATCGCGGCGCCGGCTACAATGTGATAAGCGGCAAAAATCAGGGCGAGGGTGGGGACCAGAAAGCGCTCGATGGTCCGCATCCGGCGGCCCATGGCGAGTTTCTCCATCTGGTCGAGGTCTTCTTCTTCGAAGATGGTGGTCGCGCCGCCGAGTTTTTCCTGTCGCTCACGCTCGATGGCGGCCAGTTCGAGCCGCTCCTCGGCAACAAGCCGAAGCTGATGAAGCTGGATGAGGGTGATCAGCCAGATGCCGACGGCGCCGAGCGCCTGGAAGCAGATGGCCCAGATCGCGCTCGAGCCCGTCCAGATCGCCAGGATGGCCAGCACGACGCCGGCCAACAGACTCAGGACACCGCCGATGACTGCAACTACTTCGCCTCGTCGATCCATAATCTTATTAACGCCCGAGCGGTGCTGCGTTTGACCGCTCCTGTATGAAGCATCCGATCGTCAGCCCGTTGTCGGGATCAGTGGAGGGCGTGGGCGAGACGCCCGCACTCCCCGTTCGGCATTCCCGGCACGCCGGGAGTGTTCTGCGACCGCCACTCGGTGCGCGATGGCACCTCGTGAGGAATTTCGTATTGTAGGTGCTGTGGCCGTGGTGCCAAGCGCTGGACTTTTCGCGTAGGATGGGCGCCGAAGGGTCGTGGTAGACGCGGGTAACCTGCGATTACCCATGCCATCCTTTGTTGGGCAATGCGACGAATCGATCATGCGGCTTTCTTCCTGAATTCATGAATCAACTCATCGGCATCACCCGGAATACGCTGCTTCAGACGGTGCGTCAGCCGATCTACGGGATCATCGTGCTGGTGACCCTGGGGGGGCTGGCCCTGGCACCGGCGGTAACCGGCTGGACACTGGATGACGACAACAAGCTCCTGCGCGATATAGGATTGTCTACGCTGCTGATCCAGGGTTTGTTCCTGGCCGTCTTCGCGGCTTCGAGCGTGCTGGACACTGAAATTGATGATAAAACGGTCCTCACCGTTGCCGCCAAGCCCGTTTCGCGACCAATTTTCGTGCTGGGGAAGTTCTTCGGGCTGCTCGGTGCATTGGGTATTGCTCATTACCTGGCAGGGATCGCCTTCTACATGGCCATGCGTCACGGCGTTTTGCAGAGCGCCGCGGAAGAAGTGGACATGACCGTCATGGTCTTCGGGCCGTGCATGTTTCTGCTCGTTGCGGTTGTCGCAACGGTCCTCAACTATCTCTTCGACTGGCGATTTCTCCCGACCCTGCTCGGACTGGCAATGCCGATGCTGACCCTGAGCACCGCCATTCTGCTGGTGATTGATCGCGACTGGAAAATCACGCCGTATGAAAGCTCGCAGCAGATCGAACGGCTGCCGAAGGAATGTCAGGACCCCGCCGTGTTTCGGGGGATCATTTTCTTCCGGCCGGATGAAGGGCAGCAGCACCTCGAAGGGCACAAGGGCGAATTGGTTCGCAACAACTGGAAAGGCCCGATGAGCATCGAGGAACAGGACTACATTCGCGGCCTGCACGATGCTCCGAAGTGGCGGCAGGATGTCGATTTCCTCGTCGACAAGACACGCAAGCATCAGGGGACCGAGACCTTCAAGGCAGGGGTGCTGTTGTTCTTCGCGATTGCCATGCTCGGCAGCTTCGCGCTGGCCGCATCGACGCGCCTGGGGGCCATGGGAACGTTTCTGGTCTGTCTCGTGCTTCTCTGCGCCGGGTTGACCTCCGATCAATTGCTCAAGCCCATGGCCGATGCATCGGACGGTTCGTGGCTGATCCATGCGGCATATCGAGCGATTCCGAATTTTCAGGTTTTCTGGATGGTGGATGCCCTGAGCGAGCTGCGCGTAATTCCCTGGAGTTATGTCTGGTCCGCGGCTGGGTACGGCGTATTGTACGCGCTGGCCGCACTGCTGCTGGCGATGTCGCTTTTCGAGACACGCGAAGTGGGCTGATGAGCGGCGCCCTTCGCGTCGGCGCCGCTCATCGGTTCGACGGTTACTTTGCCTGTGCCGCCGGTTCTGCGGATTCCTTCTTCGGCTCGTTCTTCGTGACCGGGAGTGGTGTGACGACCAGACGTATCGCACGATCAGGAGTCATGTACTTCTTCGCCACGGCGTGGACCTGCTCGACGGTGAACCGCTTGTAGACATCGGGCAGTTCTTTGAGTTCACTCAGTGAACGGCCACGATAGATCAGCTCCGCAATCTGGCTGCGCCAGAAGTCCGGCTCCTTCAGATTCGTCTCCAGACTCGTTACCAGTTGCCGTGCGGCGGTCTCCACTTCCTCGGCCGTGGGAGCCTCCGCAGCGAAATCCTGCAACATTTCCAGCACGCTATCGGCCAGTCGCTCGGCATTCTCCGGATCAGTCGGAGCACCGGCGTAGATCATGCCCAGGCCGGGGATGCTGCGCGACGGCTGGCTTTGGCAACCGATGCTGTAGACGAGCTGTTCTTCCTCGCGCAGGCGCTTGATCATCCGCTCGGTGATGATTCGGGTGGCCATGGTCAGCAGGCGTCGATCAACCGTGTCGCGTTCTTCGCAGCCGACGTACCCGGCCATGGCCATCGCCTTCGGCGTGACGGTTTCGTATTCAACGGTCTTCTCGTAGGGTCCTGAGCCGCGCTTGATCTTGCGCAGCGAGTCGAGCGCGGCAAAATCGCCGGTTCGCTTCGGCAGTCCGCCGAGGTATTGACAGGCGATCTCCATGGCCGGCTCCAGCTTGATGTCACCGATGATGACGGCTTCGATGGCTGCCTTGCCGGTGATTCGCCGCAGCCATTTCTGTGCCTGAGCTGCACTGAGTCGGTCGATCTGGCCGGCGGTCAGTTCGCAGAGACGCACGTCCCCGGCGAAGAAGACTTCGTCCATGGCCTTGCGAAGCTGGCCCTGGACGGCGGTGTTCATCATTTCCAATCGCTGCAGGCGCAGACGCCGCCAGTTGTCGAACGCGGCATCTTCTACCTTGCCGTCGGTCAAAAGGGCGTATGCCAGTTCCATGCCGAATTCGTAGTCCGACGGCGAGGCGGTAAAGGAGATCGTGAGCGTGTCAGTCCCGATGTTTCCGCCGAATTGCACCTTGCGACCGGTCATGAGATCGCTCATGCGGGAGGAGTCCAGTCGAGAAGTGGCGGGCCGATTCAATGCGACCTCGGCCGCCTCGCTGATGCCACGGTTTTCGGCGGTCTCTTCGATGGAGCCGCCGGGCAGGACGATCTGAACGAGCACCTCATCTTTTTTGTAGTCCATGTAGCGATGATGTACGACGACGCCGTTGGAGAGAGTCGCCGTGGTGATGCCGAGGTCTTCGTCCGTTGTTTTCGACTTGATCTTGCCGGGCGCGGGCTTCTCAGCCAGCAGGTTTTCAACGGTTTCGGTCTTCTTCGGCGCGGTGGTCTTTCTGGCCCAGGCCTCCGCGGCGGCAGCCAGGACATCACGGTCGGACGGCGGCTCAAAGCCCTCCTTCTTTTCCGGCATGGCGAGGACATAGGTGAAGGCGTTGTTCTTGTAGTTCTCGACGAAGACACGATGAACGTCCTTCGCCGTGACCTCTGACAGGACACGCCGTGTCAGTTCCAGATGTTGCGGCGCCGAGAGCATCGGCTCGTCCTGTCCGACATCGCGACTGATTCGATTGATCAGCCGGTTGGCGTCCATCGTGGGCTCGCGCTCGACGCGTTGCTCGGCATTGGAGATTACTTCCTGCCGGGCCAGCTCCAGTTCACGATCGGTGAAACCGTGCTCGATGGCTCGGGAGATTTCCACGATGACCTGCTCGAGCATCCGGTTCCAGTCGCCGGGTTCGCCGATGGCCATTCCGCTCGGCAGAATGGCCTCGCGAAACAGATCGCTCACCGACACGCCGGCCATGCGAAAGGCCGCGTCGCCCTTGTCGACCATTTCGCGAAGTCGGCGGCTGACGATCCAGGTCCCCATGTTTTCGAGTTCGTTGAAGCGGTAGTCCTCGAAAGACTTCATTGCCGGCCGGCCCGACTTGATGGCCACCATCTGCATCTGGCACATCACCTGCTCCGGATCGGTCAGGACGAAGGCCCGTGACTTCTCGACGGGCTTGAGGCCGGCGCCCGGAGGGGTTCGCGCCGTGCCGCGCGGCTTGAAATCGGCAAATCGCCTGCGAATTTCCGAGGCCATGCGGTCGGCCTTAATGTCGCCGACGATGATGAGGGTCATGTTTTCCGGACGATACCACGTGTTCCAGTAGTCGACGAATTCCTCCCGCGGGAACTCTGCGATCTGTTTTTCGTCACCGATCACGTCGTGAATGGCGATTCGGGTATTCTCGAAGAGTTTCTTCATCGTCTGCTTCTGGATGCGCTCCATCGCGCTCTTGCGGGCCCGTGCCTCCTCAAGGATCACCTTGCGCTCGTTATCGATCTCCTTTTCCAGCAGCAGCAATCCGTCGGCGTAGTCGTGAAGGATGGTGAAGGCCTTGTCGATCGTCTCCTCGGTGATATCGGGCATGAAGAGCTTGTAGACGGTCTCTTCGTAAGAGGTATGGGCATTGGAGTCGGCGCCGAAACGCATGCCCATTTTGCTCATGTAGGGAATCAGCTCGCCCGGAGCGAAGTTCTTCGAGCCGTTGAAAGACATGTGCTCAAGGAAGTGCGCCAGGCCGTTTTGCTTTTCCGTTTCGTTCAGCGCGCCGGACTTGATGTGCAGAAAGAGGGCGATGCGATCCGGTGGATTCTTGTGTTCACGGATGATGTAGGAGAAGCCGTTGTCGAGCCGGCCATAGACGTTGTTGGGGTCCTGAGGGAGTAGTTCGTCGGCCTGTACGGCAAGCGGAGCGGCAAGCACGAGACAGGCGACAAGGCCGAAGGGCTGCGAGAAACGGCGAAACATGTTTATTCATCCTTTCGTTGGCTTGGTACAGGCGAGGATCGGCTGCTCAAGCGCCGATTGTTTCCGACACGCCGGGTTGCAATGCGAGATTGTCCCACTGCTCACCCCAAAATACCAGACCCTCATTTTAACGAAACGAGGTGCGTGGTCTCACAGTCGGGGAGCCGATTCGCCGGGTAGCGATGCGAGGGTGTGACTGTGAATGGTTGGTCCGCGGGTCTGCGACCACTTACAATCCTGCGGGAAAACAGATCGGAGATTCGGCATGTCCACTCGTTCCCAAGCTCTGAGTGTACTTAGAGGTGGGCTCGCGCATGTGTTTCTGATGCTGCTTGCCCTGCCGACGGCCGCGGCGGCAAAATCGACAATCGTTCTGCAGGATGCAATCGTAGGTGCCGATCGCAGGACGCGTCTGGTTGCTTATGTGTCGCGCGAAAATCTTTTCGGCGTGCCAACTGACGTCGAGCACGCCCCGGTGACCTTCCATGCGGGATCCCATGAACTGGGAGCGACCACGACCGATGACGAGGGTATGGCCGTGCTGGAATGCACGCTGCCCGAAGGAGAAATCCGCAAGATCGAGGCGCGGGCGAAGGTGGGCAACAAGGAGCTACGAACCGAGGCGGCAGTGCATCGCTGGAGGAAGGATCGGATCATCATCGTCGTCGATATCGACGACACGATATCACGCACAGACCTGGACGATCTGCTCTTCGACGAGAAGGATGACGACTCGCGTCCGCTCAAGCATTCGCCGCGCGTGCTGCGCCACCTGTCGAAGGACTACCAGATTCTCTATCTGACGGCGCGGCCGTCGTTTCTGCTGGAGAAGACGCGCCAGTGGCTGGAGGAGAACGAATTTCCGGCCGCGCCGGTCTTCGTCTCTCATCTGAAGCGCGATCTGCTGCGGCAGGGAGTTTACAAGCGGCGTGTGCTGGAAGAACTGCAGCAGGCATGGCCGTTGGCGCTCATCGGGATCGGCGATCGCGGGACAGATGCCGAGGCCTACGGCGGCAGCAGGATGCTCTGCCTGATCGTGAACCCGAACCGCAAGGATCGATTCGGCCGGCATGTGCTGATGCTTCCGGACTGGAAGGCGATCGATGTCTTTTTCGCGACCAATCGCATCATTCTGAGCGACCCGGAGCGCCTGCGGCGGGTGATTGCGGGCCAGGAGCCGTTCCTACATACGTTGAGTCCGCACGATGACACCGGCAAGTAGCATCGACGATCGCGTTGCCTGCTAAGCGCGCCGCCGTGACGTGCAGAAACGGCATGGGACCTGTCAACATAAGTGAGGATTTATGAAACTACGTCGATTGGGCAACACCGGCGTCCGCGTCTCCGAGCTATGTCTGGGGGCGATGAACTTCGGCATGGCCGACTGGGGCGTGGATGAGAAGACCAGCCAGGATGTGATCGCGGCGTATCTCGATGCCGGCGGCAACTTCATCGACACGGCCGATGTCTACTCCAAGGGCATCAGCGAAGAAATCTGCGGGCGGGCAATACGTACGCGACGCGATCGCGTGATTCTCGCCACCAAGGGGCATTTCCCCGTGGTGAAGAAATTCGGCGAGCCGCCCGAGCATGAGAATGCCACGGGATCGAGCCGTCGGCATCTGACAGCGGCGCTGCACGACAGTCTTCGTCGGCTGGCCACGGACTACATCGACCTGTATCAGGTGCACTGCTGGGACGATCATACGCCGATCGAGGAGACACTCAGCACGCTCAATGATTTCGTACGATCAGGCAAAGCGCGATACGTCGGCCTGTCGAATTATGACGCCTGGCAGATTGCCGAGTGCCGGCATCTCTGCATGCGCTGGAACTGGGAGCCGTTCGTTACGGCGCAGATGCAGTACAGTCTGGTCTGTCGGGACATCGAGACGGCGGTGGTGCCTGTGTGCCAACGCTATGGCATCGGCATTCTGCCGTGGAGCCCGCTGGGCGGAGGCGTGCTCTCCGGCAAATACGGCCGCGACCTGCGTGGGCCGAAAGATTCACGCTTCGGCGAAACGCCGGACGAAGCGAACGTGTGGCGCAAGCAGTTTATCAACAATCGAAACCTCGACATCGTCGATGCGGTCAAGGCCGTTGCGGAGGAATTGAGATCAACGCCCACGGCCGTCGCTCTGAACTGGGTGCTCCACCGCCCGGCGGTCAGCAGCGTGATCATCGGCCCCAAGTCCGTCGCGCAGCTCCGCGACAACCTCTCTGCTTGCGAGTTGTCACTGTCGACCGAGCAGCGTCAACGCCTTGACGAAATCAGTGCCCTGTCGCCGACGTATCCGCATCAGTTCATCAGCAAGACGGCGCGGAACCGGGGGGAGTAGCGCACGATGCGCGATCGTGTTCGAAGAAGTGGTCCAACCGCTGCGATCATTTCTGCATGCTGCCGTGGGCTTGCTTGCGACATAGCAATTCCGACGCCTGCGTGAAGACACAATCGTCGTAACCCAGGGCCTTCGCCACGCGGAGACTCTGCTCTACCCATGAGGGGTGAGCGGCGATCTCGCGGCGGGTCGCGCGATCAATCTGACGTCGAAAGGCGCTGGTGATCACGGGGATCGGGTAGTCGCTTCCCCAGAGAAGCTTGCGGTGCAGTTCGCGGCGCTGCGCGAGCTTCCTGAGCCAACCGGTGCGGCCGAAGGCGGCAAGGGCGGAGATGTCGGCATACAGCGGCGCGTCGGCGAACTCGCCGATGAGCGCATCTAGGAAGACAAGACAGCCGGTGCGACTTTGCCAGAAGAAAGACGGCGTCGCCGCATGAGCGACGATGACGGCAGGCATGGCGTCTTCGCGGCGCAGGTTTCGCAGCACGCTGAGCATCGGCCTGGGGTCTTCGAACTCCATGTGCTGCCGGGAGAGCGACATTTCTCCGCCGTAGTGAATCAGCATCGGGATATGCAGGGCCGCGGCGCGGCGGAGGAAATCTACCGTGCGAGGGTCCTCGGCGCGGATGTTGTGATGGATGGGCAGCCACTTGACCAGAACGGCTCCCGCGGCGGCTGCTTCTTCGAGCATTTCGCAGGCCCCACGGCGATATGGATGAATCGATGCCCCGAAGAGAAATCGATCCGGTCGGTCGGCGCACATCGCGCGCACGAGCGTGTTCGAAGCGAACAGATCACTGCCGAATCGTTGACCGCGAGATGCTGAGCCGACGACGCGACCGTGAACGTCGTGATACTCGTCAAAGGCCAGCAGCACGAATCGATCCACGCCGGTTGCCGCGGACCAGTGTCGCTCATTGACCGCCTCGATCTGCCGGTCCAGCGCCTCACCGCGATCGAGCCGCGGGTCGATCTTCAACCAGCGGCGAACGAAGAACCATGCCGGGCGGGCCAGCAGGCGTGGCGACAGGTAGCTGTCGTATCCCGGTGTACCGGACGCGCCGTCTGCCTCGAAGGAAAAACGCGTCAGGTTCGAATCGACGCGGCGAGCGGAGAGGCCGACATGGCAATGAACGTCAATGATCATTGTGCGCTCACGCCATCCATGCGGCCCACTGTCCGCGCTAATGATAGTCTACAAGCCGGCTTGCCCTCGGAGGTCAGGTTGAGTTGCATAGTGACACGGGCAACCTTCGGTTGCCCATTCCTCTCTGAGTTCGCGATTCTCCGCATGGCAGCGCCCCGTTTCGGATGATCCTGTGTGCCACATTCCATTGTCTGCAATTCTGCGATAAGCCGCATCGGCTATTACCCGGTGCCGCGCGGCAGTATAACACGCGATCATGCATCGATTCGACTGTGACGTGCTGATCGTCGGATCGGGATTTGGCGGCTCGGTCTGCGCACTTCGAGCAGCTCAGGCAGGCCTGCGAACGATCGTACTCGAGCGTGGTCGGGCGATGACGCCGACTGCCTTCAACGATCTGGCCGAGGGCCGCGTGCCATGGTTGTACACGTCTGGATCACCGGGGCTGATCGAGCTTCCGCGGATCGGCGGGCTGGCGGCGATCGTGGCCGGAGCGGTCGGCGGCGGTTCGCAACTCTACACTGCGGTGACCATTCCGCCGCCGGAGGAGATTTTCCGCAGCGGTTGGCCGGCGGGTTTTGGTCTCGAAACACTGGCGCTGTGTCTGGAACGCGTCGCGGACGTGATACGCCCTTCTGCGATACCGAAGCCCTTGACGCGAACACTTGAGCTGGAGCGGATTGGCCGCAAGGTGGGTGCAGGAGTTACCCGGCTGCCGCTGGCAATGGACTGGCCCGAGGCGACCGGCACGCTGGACAAGCTGCCGGTTGAGGAAGACCTCTGGACGGCGCTGTCGCGCTGGCTGCAGGGCGGACCGGTTTGTCGAAAGCGCACGCTGGACCGGACCTATCTCGCTGCGGCCATCGAGGCGGGAGCCGAACTGCGACCGCTGCACGAAGTGCGGGCAATCGTCCCTGATTCCGAGGGTTACCGTATTCATTTTCGGTGTCATAGCAACGGCACAATCTGCGAGGGACGATTGCTTGCACGGCGAATTCTTCTGGCGGCGGGTGCGATTGGCACGGTCCGTCTGCTATTTGCCTGTCGAGACGATTCCGCCTGTTTGCCGAGGATCAGTCCCGCGCTGGGGAAACGATTCTTCACCAGCGGCGACATGGGCGCGCTGCTGCTGTGCGATGCGCAGCGTGTGCCACGCGACAGCGGACCACCGGTGACGGCATGGATGGACCACTGGGAGCAAGATCGGCTTTATTTGATGGAGATCGGGCATCCGCCGATTCCGGCCATGCTGCTCAAGGCAGCAACACTGCTTGGTGCGGGAAGCGTGACGCGCGCTCAGCTTGATTCGGGCTGGGTCTTCGGTGTGATGGGCGGTGACGAAGTCCCCGGACAGCTGCTGCATTCCGGCCGAGGGCGGTTGACGTATCTCCGCGGTAGTCTTTCCCCGTCGTCTTACGACGCGCGGGTCGTTGCGCGACTGAAGGAACTGGCGGACGCCGCCGGTGGCAAGCTCATCGTGCCGCCGGATGCGTTCCTGTCGCGCTTCGCCGTAACGGTACATCCGCTGGGCGGCGCGGCCATGGCGGATGACCCGTCGCGCGGTGTCGTGGACGGCCGCGGCGAGGTCTTTGGTCATCCCGGACTGTTCATCGCGGATGGGAGCATCCTCCCGACGCCGATCGGTCGTGCGCCGTCGATGACCATTGCGGCGCTGGCGGAGCATGTGGTGCATGGTCTCGTGGAATCGACACGATGACGGAAACCGGTGCGACGTTGCCGCTCTTCAATGCGTATCCGGGCCTGCGGGAAGCTATTGCATGGGTCTCGATCGGCGAGTGGCCGACGCCTGTTCAGCACGCGCGAAACTTCGGCCGGCGGGTGGGGCTGCCGAACATCTATGTGAAGCGGGAGGATATGTCGCATCCAGAATGCGGCGGGAACAAGACACGCGGTCTGGAGTTTCTTCTGGCCGAAGCGCAGCGTCGCGGTACGCGGACAATCGTTACCTTCAGTTCGGTGGGGAGTCATCACATCTGCCGAACAGCATGGCACGCGGCGCGGCTCGATATCCGCACGGTCGCGATCGTGATGAATCAGCCCAATGCGCAATATGTTCGCTCGCACCTGTTGTGGGGATTACGAGCGGGGGCGCGATATATTCCGGCGAACTTCGCGACGGTTCTTCCGAAAGGGTTGTATGAATTGCTGCGCCTGCGGAATCGTGAGGGCGGACATATGCCGCTGTTGATTCCGCCGGGCGGCACGTCGCCGATGGCCTGTCTGGGGCATGTCAACGCGGCGTTCGAATTGGCACAGCAGGTACGATCCGGACAGTTGCCGGAGCCGGACTTTCTCTACGTGCCGTTGGGCAGTCTCGGTACGGCAGCCGGACTGGCACTGGGATGCAAACTGGCCGGCCTTCGTACGCGGGTGATTGGCGTCGTCGTCTCGTATCGCTGGTACTGCACCGCTGGGAGAGTTGCGCGCTTAGCACGGCGTACGCGCGATTTCATGTGGCGAGCAGATCACAGAGTGCCCGATGTGCAGGTCCGAGCTTCAGATCTAAGTGTTGTATCAACGGCACTCGGGAGTGGTTACGCATGGTTCACGCGCGAGGCCGCCGAATGGTCATGCATCTTTCGTGATGAGGAGGGCTTGTGCATCGACGGCACCTATGGCGGCAAGGCGCTGGACGGCGCGCTGCGATTCATTCGGCAGTTGCAGGTTTCTGATCATGTTCACCTGTTCTGGCACACGTATCATCCACTTCCGTACGACGATTGTCCCGCTTCGCTGCTTTCGACGCTGGATCGCAGATTGCGACGATACTTTGAGGACCCGGTTCAGCCGCTTGATGACCAGTTTCGTGAAAGGACGGTCCCATCGTAGACGACACGCACAATGAGTCGAGGCAACTCGCCATGCCAGCACTAACCTTGCTGACTCGCATCGTCTGATAAGTGCGAAGCATGTCGCCTGCACGGAATTGAAGTGCAAGTCTACGCAAGACCGCGTTTTTTCGGCATTATTTTTCAGCACCATGGGAGCATACGGCTCGGTTTCATCCGGAAGCGGGAGGATTGCGGATCGTGAACTTCAGTTTGGACACGGACGCTCCGACAATTTGATCGCGTTCGTCCGCGCACGGGCAGAACGCACCCGCAGAGATGCGTGGTGTGTTATCAGACGGGGGGCCGCTTCACGATGGAGCGGCTTGCAAGCAGCAATGGGCCCGACGCCGCCCTGGGAGGCCTCTTTCGAGAGGGCAGTTAATTGGAACCGAGACCGCGGAAGCCCGGTGCAGCTGTACCCGTCCGGATCAACGAGATTCGAGCGCGTGCCCTGCTGGACAAGATCGATCAGTTGCCGGCGCCGGCGGGAGCGGAGCGGCGCAACGACGAGCGCGTGGCATATCGCCGTGCGTGTGTGATCGAATTGACACAGCCCACGGGCAACGTGGTCAAGCTTCGAGTCCCCACGAGGAATCTCAGTCGGGGTGGTTTGGCATTTCTGCACAACAGTTATATTCATGGAGGCACGCGCTGCTGCGTGCATCTCGTGAACACGCACAATCGTCCGGTTCGTGTCGAGGGCACCGTTGCACGATGCGAATATCTGGAAAGCGGCATTCACCATGTCAGTGTCTGCTTCCAGCAGCCCATTGACGTGAAGACCTTCTGCGGAAAGCCGCAGCCGCCGCGCGTGCTTCTGGTGGACGACGATCCGCAGATCCGCCGGTTGATACAGGTACATCTCAAATCGACTTCCGCGGAGATCAGTGAGGCCGAGAACGGTGAACAAGCGATTGAGCACGCACAAGCCCAGCGCTTCGATATCATCCTGATGGATGTCGAGATGCCGGTGATGGACGGCATCACCGCGCTCAAAACACTTCGGGAGCGCGGTTACAACGGCCGGATCGTAGCCCTGACCGCGCTGACCAGCGACGGAGATCGGGATCGTCTGCTCGATGAAGGGTTCGACGATTACATCGGCAAGCCCGTGAATCGGGAGGCGCTCTGTGAGATGGTTGCGCAGGCCGATGAGCAGCCGCTGTTCAGCACCTTGGAGGACGGGGAAGGTGTGGCCGAGCTGATCAATCAGTTCGTGACCGAGCTGGGCAGTCTGGTCAGCGAGATTGAGAAGGCCCTTGCCGGTCAGGATCGCGATACGCTGGCTCGACTTAGTCGCACGCTCAAGGGCAACGCGGGCAGTTACGGCTTCGAGCCGATTTCAATGGCCGCGCGACAGGTGGAAAGCCACGCAACGCAGGGCAACGACTCGGGCGAACTCAAGCGTAGCGTCCGGCAGTTGACGCATCTTTGCCGCCTCGTCCGCAAGCCGAGTTAAGCTGCTCGATCGGCTTGCGATTTGATGAAAGTCACCCGATTTTTCTCGCGCATGCTTCGCTGCCATCAAACTGCGATCGAGCATTTCGCCTCCTTCGCCCCATGGGGTAGTGCGCTTCATTCCGACTTTATTCAAGAAGCCAGCGCAACTATTCCCGGCAGTTCTTGCGCCCTTTCCGGTGTTCGGAGTATTTGAGGCACGCTCGGAAGCTCTGCAAATTTCACACTTTTTGCTTGAATTCCCATCTTCGCTCCGGTAAAACTCACACAATGTAAGGTGTTCGAACCATGTGAACACCGGACTTGTTTGACGTCGCCGGGCGGGAGACGAGAGACCTTTCTTACCCAGCTCAAGTAGTCGGTTGCAACCAGCGGGCTGTCGAGGGGGGCGCAGAATGCATGCGTTGCGCCGTGTGCTGCCCGAAGAAGCCCCGCGCGGGATGCGTAAGCCCCGCGGAATTGTCGCGTCCAGATGGAGTACGAATCATGAACCGATTGACGAAACATGCAGCGTGGATCGCCTGCCTCGCGGCGATGCTCGCGGTTCCGGCGGCCCAGGCCGCGCCGGTCACGAGTTTCTCCACCATCACTGCCGGCTCGCACGTCATCATTACCTTCGAGAAGGATGGGTCCGGCGCCACGCTGCCCGTGGTGTCGAATCTTCTTCTGCCGGAAGACGAGTTCGCCGCACAAGGCGTCACGATTCTGGGCAAGCCGCCGCTCGATGTCAGCCAGGAATTTCGAATCGTCCGCGACGGCGACGCCTGCTTCCGATTTGTGCAGGACATCAACGGCAACCAGCCCTATGGGCTCTCCGCATCGCAGACGGCCGCCCTGGTGTTCAATCCGCCGGTCGAGGCCTTCGCCGTCTCCTTTGTCGCGATTCAGTTTCAGAGTGCGACGTTTACGGCCAGAGACAGTGACGGCGCCGTCATCGAAGTAGCCACGATGGGCCCTCCCTTCACCCAGGGGACCGGGGCCTGCGGCTTCCTCGAATACGGCATCATCGGCATCTCTTCGACCACACCGATTGCCCGGGTGGATATCAACGCGATCTCAGGCAGCATCGATCACCTGCACTTCACGGTTACCGATGAAGTCGACACCGATGGCGACGGCATACCCGATGATGAGGACAACTGTCCGAATGACTTCAACCCCGATCAGCTCGACACCGATGGCGACGGAATCGGCGACGTGTGCGATGCCTGTCCGCTTGATGCTGATAATGATGCGGACGGCGATGGCATCTGTGGTGACGTGGACAACTGTCCGGATGTCGCGAACCCCTACCAGGAAGACCTCGATGGCGACGGCGTCGGCGATGCCTGCGACAATGACATCGACGGCGATGGTCTCTCAAACGATGATGAGGCGCTCTACGGGACCGATCCGTACAACCCGGACACCGACGGCGACGGACTGCTTGACGGTACCGAGGTCGACATGGCGATGGGCGGCGGCTGCCCCGATCCGCTCGTGTGGGATTCCGACGGCGATAGTCTCTCGGACGGTTACGAGGTACTGGTCCTCGGCACTTCACCATGTAATACCGACACCGATGGTGACGGCGTGCCGGATAACGTCGATCCGATTCCGCTGACGCCGGGCGTGACCGGCGGCTATCTCGAAGCAGCGCTGCACGATCTGGCGCAATACATTCTGAGTCTGAATCTGAATCTCTTTAATGGTCCGAACGCGAATGCGAACAAGGGACGCCGGACAGCGCTGGCCAATCGTGCCTCCGATGCGGCCAACCTGATCGCGCAGGGCGACTACGCCGGGGCGATCGAGGCCCTGGAAAGCTTGCACGATAAGATCGACGACGTCTTCCCGCCGCCGGACTGGCTGCACCCTTCCGCGACGAAGACGGCGCTGGCGAACTATGTGCAGGTACTGATCCTGTTGATCGAGCTGTCGATGTAACGGATTTCGATCTTCGATCTGCTTGAACACCCGAAGCCCACGGATCGCAATCCGTGGGCTTCTTCTTTGCGCGATACGGTATCGCCGCATGGGTTTGCATTCGAGCAATCGATTCAGCGCGCGAGGCCGAGCTGTACCGTGCCGCCTCCCTTGTGCGGGCAGCGCTCTGTATTGATGCAGCTTTCCGGCAGGCGAAGTCGCGCCACCGGCTCGCCGCCGATGAGGTGGCGGTCGAGGATTTCCTCAACATCCTCCATTCGCACGAAGCCGTACCAGACCGTTTCCGGATAGACGACGATCGTGACTCCGTGTTCACATTGATCGAGGCAGCCGGCGGTGTTGATGCGAATGCGCTGCTTGAGACCGCGCTGCTCGACGAGGGCCTTGAGCTTCTCGCGGATGGCCGAGGCATCCTTGGCGGCGCAACAACCGCGCGGATGTCCCTCGGCGCGGGCGTTGGTGCAGACGAAGACGTGTTTTTCGTAGGCGGCCATGGTTTGCTGCTCCGGTCACGAAGAGTCGTCATCGATGATACGACCGTTCGTGTGAAGATGGCAATAAGACGGCAGGTATGCCGATTTGCGAGGAGTCGGGAGAATCGTTATACATGCGCCCCAACGCGTGCGAGGGGATCGCCGCCTTCGCGGCATCGCCACGAGGACGGCTCATGAGCGAGACATCGTCGATCTCGAAAGCAACTCCCTCGGCCAGGTATAAGCACCCCGAGGGATATCGACTGCGCCGCGGTCGAAACTGGTTCTTTCTCGGGCTGACCTACGCATCCTATTACCTCTGTCGATACAACCTCAGTCCGGTCGCGCCGGAGTTAATGCGCGATCTGGGCTTCTCAAGGACGCAATACGGCTGGATCAACACGGGTCGCGACGGCGCCTACGCCATCGGCCAGATGATCAATGGTCTGTTCACCGATCGCATCGGCGGCAAGCTGGCCATGACGATCGGTGCCATCGGCACGATCGTGCTGAACCTGACCTTCGGACTGGTGGCATGGTCGAACTTTGTCTGGCTGCTGCCGATTCTGATCTTCGTCCGCTCCGCTGATGGCTACATGCAGGCCTTCGGCGCACCGGGCATGATCAAGATCAACACGGCCTGGTTCCGCCGGCAGGAGCGTGGCGCATTTGCAGGCATCTTCGGGGCGATGATTAACATCGGCGCGGTAGTTGCGGGCTTGTTCGGCCGCTACATCGTCGCGGGGATGAGCATTCCGCTGATTTTCTTCACGCTTACCGTTCCCAAGATGGACTGGCGATACATCTTCATCATCCCGCCGATCATCGTCGCCGTGATCGTGCTGCTGATGAATCTGTTCGTGAAAAACAATCCGGAAGAAGCGGGTTACGAGATCGTACACGACGACGAGCCCAAGGACGACGACCCCAATGAGAAAGTCCGGCTGCGCGACGTTTTTCGGAAAATCGCGTCGAACAAGGTCGTCTGGATCGTCGCAGCCGCCTACTTCTGTACAGGATTCGTTCGCCGTGCGGTCGAATCCTGGTGGGCCGTGTATCTGCACGAAGTCTGGGATGCGGGTAAAGAGTCGGGTCTCTACACGGCGTTTGTCTGGGGTCTGCCGGCGACGGCGACGATCGGATCGATGATGTCCGGATACATTTCCGATCTGTTCTTTCGCGGTCGCCGGGCGCCGGTTGCTGCCATGCTGTACATGGCACAGGTGGGATTTACGCTGGCCGCCTTGATGTTGTGCAATTCAGAACTCGCCACCGGAGCACTGGCAGTCACGCTGATCATCGGCATCAGCATGATGTGTAACTCGACGCACTCCATTCTCGGCACGGCGGCTGCGATGGACCTGGGCGGCCGAAAAATGGCCGGCTGCTCATCGGGCATCATCGATTCGTTTCAGTATTATGGCGCGATGCTTTCCGGTGCAGGCGTCGGCAAGCTCTTCGACATGTTCGCCCACGGCTCAGCCGCGACCACACAGGACGCTGACGGAATGGATCCGAGAATCTGGTTTGCAACGATGCTGCCGTTTGGATTCTTTGGTGCGTCTCTGATGGGTTACCTCTGGTGGCGGCATCGAGGCGTCGGTTCCGCAGGGACTTAATCATTGCCTCGCTGCGCGCCGGGTAGCGAGTGTGTGTCAGTCCTGCCGCCAAGAACTGACTTCAAACTCTCCGTCGCAGATACGAATCAGGACGCAACCGTCGTCCGCCGTGCTGTAATAGTCGCGCTGCCCTACGAGACGCCCGATGCCGTTGGTGGTCAGGTACTTCCGTTGGCCGGTCGAGCGGACAGCGACACTTGGGTCGACGGCTTCGACGAACGCCCTCGTGTTGTGCACGACGCCGCCGTGATGAGGCAGGGCCAGCACATCGGCGCGAAGTAGCTCGAAAGGTCGCGACACGCTCGCCGCATGAAGTTCCACCGCCGCGGCAAGCTGTATCGACTGCGGACTCGTCGCGTAGGCCATCAGACGGGCCTGGCCTGCTTCGAGGATATCGCCTGGTAACAGGATCGTTCGATTTTGATAGGTCAGCCGCAGCACGGTGGACGCGTCGTTCGGTTCGATGATCCTTCGTTCGCTTCGGGACGCCGGCCAGATGCAGTCCACGCGAACCGGGTCGAATTCCTCGAAGACACGCGGGCCGGCGATCACCTCGATGGGGATGCCGCGCCGGCGAAGGTCGCCGAGTAGACTGTGCGCTGCCCCTCCTTCAGGTGCGAAGTGCTCAAAATGATCATTGATGATGACGCGGCCTATGCGGAAGCGCTCGGCGATCTGACCGACGGCGCTGAAGTGGTCGAAGTCGGTGTGGGAGATAAAAAGCGTGTCGATTTCGCGGATGCCGCGATGGTTCAGAAAGTTCGTCGCAAGGGTTCCTGCATTGAAGGGTGACCGCGTACCGAAGTCATAGACCACCACGCGGCCGTCGGGCAGTTCGATCACCGTCCCGGTTCCGTCTCCGACCGCCAGCATCCAGACGAGAAGTGCGCCGCGTTCCATGCGTGCCCATCTCGTCGGCAAAAGCCACCAGAGGACGAGCCCAACGATCATCGCGACGTACACGACGCGCGTCGTGCGAATCGTGCCCCTGCGCAACCAGTCGCGTCGATAGGCCCACACCCAGAAGCTCGCATAGACCGCCAGCACCCACGCACCTGACGGCGACTGGCCTCGCAGGATCGCGTGGGGCAGCGCCGCCAGCAGCTCAATGACACCGAGCATGGTGTGCGCCGCTACCGCCAGCAGTGGGCCAAGCACCTGTGCGCTCGACGGCAGGATGATTCCGCAGAGAACGGTGATATAGCCGAGGCACACAGTCGGCAGCGCAAAGAACCATGCGACGTATGCACCGAGCCATCCCCAGGGCGCGAGCATGTCGAAGTGATACGATGCAAGCGGCGTCGTAATGATCCATTCAGAGAGGGAGAGAGCAAAAGACTGCGCGAGCAGCACGCCGCACCACGCTATCGCGCGGTGACCTATTGCTCCGCGAGGGCTGTCGGGATGACTCGTTCGTTTCGCCGGCAGGTTGAATTGTAAGTGCCGCGGCGACATGTCGAACGCACGAGCCACGCGGTGCAGATTTCGACCGGCCAGCGCGTCGGCAATGGCCTGCGAAACGATGGGGCAGAAATGCAGCAGGCAGATGGTGGCGAGGAAAGTAAACTGAAACGCAGCACTGAACAGGTCTGTCGGTCGAAGCAGCAAAAGCACGACTGCCGCGAAGGCGAGCGCATTGATCGAGTTGTACCGGCCTCGTGCAAATGCCGAGATGCACGCCAGGACCCCGACGACGCCGGCTCGGAGAATGGATGGACGGGGCTCGGCGATTACGACATAGGAGACGATCAGCATCGCGACGAGCACGGCCGTCGTTCGGTAGGAAAGGTCCATCATGCGCGCCACGAACCACCCGATCAGTGCCAGCCAGCCCACATGCATCCCGCTGGCCGCCAGCAGGTGGGCGTTGCCGGTTCGCAGAAACAGCTCGTTCATGGCACGAGGTACGACGCTGCGCTCGCCGAGCGTCATCGCGGCCAGGATTGGCGCCGCAGCCGTTGCAGCGGCATCGTGTTCCGAATCTTCGAACGTGTCATCGAGCAGATAGCCGCGCAAGCGCGCGCGGACCGCATCGAGCGCGCCGCGCCAACCGGTCGCGTCCGGTCGCGATACCAGCCGTACCGATTCTTCATGATCGCAGCTCAGACCGGTTCGGATTCCCTGATGGCGCGAATGCCGCTGCCAGTCAAACTCGCCCGGATTGCCGGGCGGCAGGATTCGGTGAATTCGACCGGTCATTTCCACATGCTGCCCGACGCGAAGGCCCAATCGCGGCCCGTTAATTTTGACGACGACTCGGCCGACCACGGGGATGGTGTCTTTGATTCCCTTTACGTGCGTCGGCCTGAGAAGGAATCGCGTCTTCGGGCCGGTGGGGTATGCCCGCGGCACGTCGGGGTCCGGTTCGTGAATCAGTGGCGTGGAGATGATTTCGCCGCGGATGCGAACCAGGGATGCTTCCGGTTGGACGAATCGCACGATGTCGTTCGATGGGACCATTCGGTCGGCGACGGCATGACGGAGGGCGCCGAGCCCGACCGAAGCGATGAACACGGCGGTTATCATCGCGACACGATGCCGAAAGCGTCTTGGGAGTACCATGATGGAGACACCAGCGAGCAGCAGGATCGTGCCGGCGAACGAAGGAATCGCGAGGCGGTCATCGAGGACGATGCCGATCCCCAGGCCGACGGCCACCGGCAACATCGGCGCGGCGTCGCGCCGTGGCGGCACCGCGGCATCGCCGTACAGATCAATCTGTGCAAGTGTTAACCGTGTATCAGCGGCCATAGCGCTCGGTAAACGGCGAGAAACGTCAGTTGTGCGATTTGGGCCGCGGCGAAGAGTGACTCACGGGTCTGGCCTCCCAGTCGCCGCGCAAACATCACTGCTGCAAGATACGTCACGCCGAACACGATCATTCCGGCGATGATCCCGATAAGGTAGTTCCCGTCTCGGCCGAAGTAAATCGCACTGAGCACCAGCGGCAGCAGCGTCCATCGCAGCAGGACCGAGGGTCGTACCGTACGGCAGAGTGCCACAGTATCAGCATCTGCCTCGCGGGCCGTCCGTCCGATGCTGCACGCCAGCAGCAGGCCCCACCGGCCCCAGAGCGGCGCCAGGATCAGCGGCCGGTACACGGGCGCGGGGTACAGAAAATTGAAGTGGGTTCGCCATCCATGTGTGGGCCACCAGGGAGAAGCCACCGGTATGCTGACGATCAACACCCACTGCGCGAGGATCGTGAGGATGAGCACGAGCGCAACGATCTCCACTGGGCGGGCATCCATGCAACTCGTCGGCCCTGGGTTTGTCGCATCGTCGCGCAGCAGGTGCGGCGTCGCGTGTCGCTCGGAGACTTGTGCAACGCTTCTCGAGAATCCGCGGACGAGGAATGCACCGGTGAAGAGGCATTCCAACACCACGATGGCGAGCGCCGGTATCACGCGCAGCCCGCCTGCCTCGCCGTAGATTCGCCAGGTCAGTCGAAACACCCCGGCCCAGGCCAACCCGACCAGCAAGCCGACTAGAACGATCCACCCCGCCGCCGTCGCCGTACCTTGCCCCGAGATTCTTCCCACGGGCAACATGTACGCCATCGCCGCGAGAAGCCCGCCCATCGCTGGCCTCCGGGCACTTTGCGACCCGTCGCTCGCGCGTGAATCGCCCCTGCCGTGTTCGTTGGATGGCCCCATAGGTGGCATGACCTCGCCGCCGCAACGGTCACCCCCATCATCGCACCGTACTACGCCCTCGAAGGTATACTAAGAGTACTGCCACGACTACGATACTAACGCCGCGAATGCTCAAAGCAGCGTCCACGGGGCACAGGGGTCACGATACCGGGAGCCGTTCTCGCCGATGCATCGACGCGTCACCCATCACGCAACCAGCACCATCGAGCAATGCAAATCTGCGATGCTGCATCGAACTGTGCCCCGCGCCATCGAGCGCAACACCTGCTCGCCGCCGCTGTACCGCTTGGAGGGCAATCCAAAATCCAGATTCCAAAATCCAATTACCCCTTGCCTCTTTGCCGCCTGCACCGCGCTGCTTCTCGTGCTCACGCCGGCAACGCTCGCTTGGCAGGAGGCCGTCCTCATGCAACAGCTCGGCGGTCGCACGGTCGAGCCGCCCGTTCCCGGCGAGACGAACCGCCTTGTGCCGATTGTGGACCGCGATGCCGAACGCTGGTTAGCCCGTGCAGCAGAAGCCGCACAGCGCGACGACTGGAAGCTCGCGGCCGATACCCTCTGCCGCGTGATCGACGAGTACGGCGACCGCACCGTCACCGCCATTGAGAGTGGTACCGACGTCTCGCCTGTTGCGGATGAGCTCCGCGCCGCCGCCCCGCGCTACGTTTCCGCTACCCGCCTTGCACAGTCGCAGATGATGTCCTGGCCCCCGGCCGGCCTGCAGGCCTTTCGCGTGCTTTACGATGCCGAGGCCCTCGCCATCTATGAGGCCGCCGTTCGAGCGCACGATCCTGATCGACTCCGCCTCATCGCCCGAAAGTACCCCATGACCTCCGTCGGCCCCGAGGCCCTCGACCTGCTGGCCAACTGGCTGCTTGATCGCGGTTCAGCCGGCGAAGCCCTGGAGGTCCTTGCCCAACTCGAAGCGCTGCCGCACTGCAAAGTCCCGCGATGGTCGATACGGCTTCGTGAGGCCGTGGCCTCTGCACAGACGGATCAACCGGCACGAGCTGCTGCCGCCATTGAACAGGCCAGAACCGATGCTGCCCAAATGCAAAAGGGCGGTAAGGACGTCTCATCAGTAAATGACGAGCCCCGCGCGCGTATCGATGCCGTCGCCGAGTTCATCGCCCGCCGTACGACCAGTTCGCAGTTCCCTATTTCCAATCCGCGATCTCACCTTCGCGCATGGCCATGGCTTCTCGGCCCAAGTGCCTTGGCCGGTCGTATGCAAGCCACGCATCCCGCCGTGATGCACGACGCAGGCGAGCCGGGCTTCTGGCACGACCATCTGCCCGGTACCGAGCGGATCGACGAGACCCAGGCGCTGCAGATCGTGACCCAGCGCGGCCGACCTCCAGTTTGGCAATGCGTCAGCGACGGCCAGGCCCTCTTCGTGACCAGCCCCGAGGGAATCGTGGCCCGTGACCTGGCGACCTTCGAGGTGCTTTGGCGGAGCGTGCCGCGCATCCGTCCGCGTGACGCTGCCGTCACGCAGTTTCGCATCAGCGTCGGTACGATCGAAGGCGACAATCGTGATCGACTCGATGAGCGTACGACCACCGCGCTGTTTCATGAGTACCGCGGCGCGATTTCCTGCACCCCAGCCGTGAACATCGCATCCAGCGGTGGTACCGGTGTCTCACCTGTTAACGACAACCTCGTCGTCAGCGGCCTCGTCTTTGTCGTCGAACAACTCGGTACCACCGGCGAGCGATTCCCGACGCGCCAGGGTGTGGTGGATCCCAACGACGGTTTCGGCAGCTGCGAGCCGAACTCACTTCGCGCATTCGAAGCAGACACCGGTCGCGCCGTCTGGACCCGCGGACGCAGCGGTCCGCCGGACGACGAATTACGTTTCGCACACTTCTACGGTCCGCCGGTCATGAATTCCGGCGCGTCGGGGCACCTGCTCGCCGTTTTTCAGATGGGCTCCGATCTGAACCTGGCTGTCTTCGAACCCAGTGGCCGGCTTGCGAGAAAGGTACTGCTCGGCAGCGCCCGTCCTGGTGTCTTCCCCATGAACGGTGTCCTTCAGCCGACGGTTCATGACGGAACGGTTTTTGTCCCCACCGGCGCGGGCATGCTGGTGGCGTTGAGCGCATTCGATTACTCCCTCCGCTGGCTGGCGGAGTATGAACGCGCGGAACTGGTGCTGCGCGCCCAGCGCAATCGTGATGCCGTGTGGGTCGGCCGTGGACGCTGGGCTCCGCAATTCGACGAATGGCTCAGTTCGCCGCCCCTGATCGCGGGGGGCAACGTCATCCTGGCGCCGCACGATAGTGACAGGATGCTGGCATTCAATCGCTTTACTGGCGAACCTGCGTGGACCCATCCGCGTGGATCGCTCCGTTACCTGGTCGGGGCCGATGCGCAGCGAGTGCTGGCCGCGGGAACATCCGTCGCCTGCATCGATGCTGCATCCGGTTATACGATCTGGCACAACGAGGACCATCTCCCGACCGGCCGACCTGCCTGGTGCGGCGACGATCTGCTGGTGCCCACAGCGGAAGGACTGGTTCGCCTGGAGATCGCTACCGGCAAGCGACGCGACAAACTGCTGCCGACGAACTCTGCCATGGGCAACTTGCTGGCCCTCGACGGCGCGCTCTACAGTGTCACACCGACGAGCATCAGCAAGTTTCCCGATGTGCAACAATCTCGTCAGATGGCCGACCGGGCACTCGAGCGCGACCCCGATGACCTTCGCGCGGTTCTGCGACTGGCATGGCTGGCGGCAATCGAGCGACAGTGGAACGACGCGCTGGCGTATCTCGATCGATCCGAGAAGCTGCTGGCCGCACAGCCGGATGCAGAAACAGGGTCGCGCATTGCCCGGCAGCGTGTGGAAGTTCTGCTCGGTCTCGCCGCAGAGTCACCTCTCGACGCCCGACGCGGGCTTCTTGAGAAGGCGACGCAGTACGCGCAACGTTCCGACGATGTGATCCGTGCATCGCTGGCCCTGGCTGAGCTGTACGCAGAACAGGGACAGGTGGTGGATTCGGTCCACTTGATGCTGGAACTCTTGCGCGAGCGCGGTGACGAACCCACCGCGGTTGAAGGCCAATTGCTCGCTCGGGCCAGTGTTCTGATTCGTGAACGATTAACGGGATTGTGGAATCGGTCTTCGGTTGAGCAGCGCCGGGCGATTCTCGATGATGTCAGCGAACAGTTGGATCGTGCGGGTACGGATGCCGATTTTCACGAGATGCTTCGTCTTTCCGACGGGCTGGTCACGGGATCGATGATCGACGCGCAGTCGGGCGATGCTCGCGATCCGCAATTGCAGGAAATCGCCGCCCGGCTCGATGTTCGTCTCGGCCGGTGGTGCATGGAGGGTGGTGATCCGGAATCGGCGGTCTTCCATTGGGAGCGTGCCGTTCGAAGATCGGCGGCAAGTGAAGCCGGGCGCGAGGCCCTCGGATTGCTGGCGCAAGTCTATACCGCCGCGGATGGACGATGGCCGTCAGCCCCGGCGGAGGCCGTGCGCGTACTCGCGGCGCTTCGAAAACACCCACCCGGAGAAAAATTGCCGGGATCGTTGAGCACGGGTGCTGCGGCCGATGCCGAAACGTGCGAGCAATTCGTGGAGCGCATGACAGCGCTTCTGCCTCCCGGATCAACGCAGCAGACTTCGACCCTGCCGTGGATTCTGGATGGGGCGCGTAAGCTGGAACTCGTCAGTCAGGAGGAGATTCCGAGCAGCATGCAGCTACGGGATACCGTTTCGTTCTACGATCCGGCGGAACGGCCCGATCGCTTTGGCGGCGTGCTGCCGATTCTCAAGCTCAGCCAGGTGATCGGCGTGCGAGCGCGCAGTCCGAAGATGGAGCTGGCCGCATGGACGAATGATCTCGGCCAGGTCGTGGAGGACCAGGAGGCGGTGCTCCGAGAATGGGGAACGCTCGATGCGCGTCCGGCGGCGATCTGCGGCCGATTGGCGGTGCTGGCCTCCGGCGGTCGCATCACGTCGATCGGTCTGCTGAGTGGTCGAATGATGTGGCCGAGCACATTCGTCGATTCCGACGGCGGCGCACTGCCTGATCCGCCGGTCGTTCACAGCGAGGACATGATCATCATCGCCACGCATGCCAACACGTTGATGGCGTTGCCGGCTCGACAGGGAGCCCGACCCGTGTGGCGGCGGCAGTTCGCGGGCCGGCCGCTCGGCAAGCTGGCGGTGGTGCGCGGGCAGGTCGTGGCGATCGACGCAGCGGCGGAGGTGCTTACGGTGCTTGATCCGTACAGTGGCCGCGTCCGCCGACAGTATTCCCTGCTGGTTCCGGATGCGCAGTCGCAGAAGGAGACGCGCGTACAGGAGGCGCTCAAAGAGATACTGCGCGTCGCACGCAGCGCGGTCGACTCCGGTGAGGAAGAGGAAATACCGCAGGTGACGGACGTACATCTTGCCATCGTCGGCGGCAGCGTCTGCCGCAGCGGTTTCTCGCGCGTCATCGGGCGCGACATTGAAACGGGCCGTCCGTTGTGGGAATTACCGATTTCAGGACTGATCAGCGGCATCTTGCCACTCAATGATCGGTATGCCGGGATCTGTCACGGTCGAAATCGTATTACGGTCGTCAACGCCGAGAGTGGAGCGGTCATCAAGGAGATTCACGCCAAGGGCTTGCAGATTCCTCCCCGTGACGCCGTGGTCGATCCTCCTCCAACGTCGACACCTTCGGCCGGGGAGCGTCTGGTCCTCTTTACTCAGACGAACGGGGAACCCTCGAATTTCGTACTCGTCTGCTTTCCGCTCAAAGAAGGCGAGTCAGGATGGCGACACGATCTGGGGCCGTTGGCAACAATCAGCCGTAGGATGTTGCGGGCCTCGCCGGATTATGTCGCAGCCGTCAGCTACGAGTTTCGAGCGGACAATCGTGTTATGCAGGGGCGTCCGTGGTGGATTCGCGGCGCGCCGAACATCACGGCCTCGCGCTTATTTGTTTTCGATAAGTCCGGTCGCAGGCGGTTGATCGAAAGCCCTTACCTCTTCGAAAACAAGAGGCCAGATGATCGCGCCTTTTCGGGATTGTTGACGGACGTGGTGATCTTCGACGATCGGATCATTGCGATCGGCCCGGATGGCTACTATGTTCTGCAAGCCGCTGAGGATGCATCGGCGACGGGTTTCTCCCCTCGACCGGAGCGAACGGCCCGGCTGAGCGGCGATTGAGGCGAACACGGATGAAACACCCGAATCAGGAAGTTCGATCTGTCGGCAGTGGGGCACGTTGCCTCGGAAGAGGTTTCACCCATGTTCTGCTGTCGCTGGTGATGATCGCAGCGCCCTCTGTGGTGAGAGCTGCATCGCTGCCACCCCGGCATCCCCCGCTGGTCGATGAGGCGACGGTGGAAGCCATTGAAAAGGGGATGAAATATCTCCTCTCGCGACAGAGTTCGGATGGTTCCTTCCGCGAAGCCGGTGGTATGGGCAGCTACCCGGTGGCGATGTCGGCGTTGGCCGGCCTGGCGCTGATGGCGTCCGGGAGCAATTCCACGCAGGGACCTTACGCACCACAGGTTCGCAAGACGCTCACCTACGTCGTTCGCTCGTCGCAGCGAAACGGTCTGATCTGTCGCCCGGGCGAGGAAGAATCTCGCTCGATGTATGGCCACGGCTTTTCGATGCTGCTGCTCGGCGAGGCCCTGGGCACCGAGGAGGACCCCGAGCGGATGGAGCAGATTCGCTTCGCGTTGCAACAGGGGGTGCAGCTCATCGCCAAGTCGCAGAGTCGTCTGGGCGGATGGTTGTATACACCGGATATGAACGGCGATGAAGGTTCAGTGACCATCACCCAGGTACAGGCGATGCGCTCGGCGCGAAACGCCGGTATTGCCGTTCCCAAGAAGGTGATCGACCAGGCGATGGGCTACCTGGAGAAGTCGATTCAACCCGATGGCGGCATTGCCTATCGCGTGGGCATGACCGGCTCGCGGCCGCCGATCACCGCCGCCGCGGTCATGTGCTGGTTCAACGCGGGCGAATACGACAATCCACTGGCGATCAACGCCCTGCGCTACTGCAAGCGGACGATCGGATTCGGCGCCGGCGGCGAGGGCGTCTGGGGGCACTGGTTCTATGCCCATTTCTATCTCGCCCAGGCGATGTATCTGTCCGGAGAGAAGGACTGGAACGAATACTACCCCAAGATTCGTGACCGGCTTCTGGCGACGCAGGATTCGGACGGCTCGTGGCAGGGGGATTCGGTCGGGAGGATTTACGGCACGGCGATCGCCCTGGTCATTCTTCAGTTGCCGTACAACAACCTGCCGATCATGCAACGGTAGCATTCAGCCCATGAGTGCATTCGTCACTGACGTACGGCAGGATGACAGTTGCCGCAGTCGTCAATGGACTCGAAGCAGACCTCGGTTTCCCTGGAAACCTGCGATTTTGAAAGGATGATGATGAGTGAGACTAACCCACCCACCGGCGGCGACGATCTGGCGGCGACCCGGAAGCTCCAGGAGGCCCATCGAAAGATCCGCGGCGAACTCTCCCGGATCATCGTCGGGCAGGATGCTGTCATCGAAGAAATGCTCATCGCCCTCTTCGCAGGCGGTCACTGCATTCTCGAAGGCGTACCCGGTCTGGCCAAGACGCTGATGATCTCGAGTCTGTCGCGCTGCCTGTCGCTGTCCTTTAATCGGATTCAGTTCACGCCCGACCTCATGCCCAGCGACATCACCGGCACGGAGGTGATCGCCGAAGACCGCGCGACGGGCAACCGTGCGTTCAAGTTCCTGCCCGGTCCGGTGTTCGCGAACATCATTCTCGCGGACGAGATCAATCGCACGCCACCCAAGACGCAGGCGGCGATGCTCGAAGCGATGCAGGAACGCCAGGTCACGGTCGGCGGTGTGCGCCACACGCTGGAAGCACCGTTCTTCGTGCTGGCGACGCAGAACCCGATTGAGCAGGAGGGTACGTATCCGTTGCCGGAAGCGCAGCAGGATCGTTTCATGTTCAAGATTTACATCGGCTACCCGAGTTACGACGAAGAGCTGGAGATCGCCACGCGCACGACGACGGAGAGCGATGCCAAGGTCGAAACGGTGCTCAACGCGTCTGAGATTCTCGAATTGCAGAAGCTCGTGCGGCGTGTGCCTGCGGCGCCGCCGGTCGTTCGCTACGCGCTGGACCTGGTGCGGCGAACGCGGCCGGCAGATCCGACCGCTCCAGAATTCGTGCGACGACACGTTGCCTGGGGCGCGGGGCCGCGGGCCGTGCAGTTTCTCATTCTCGGTGCCAAAGCCCGGGCTGTGCTCCGTGGAAACTACCACGTTTCCACCGATGACATTCGTGCGCTCGCGGCACCGGTCCTGCGGCACCGCGTCATTACGAACTTCGCCGCTCAGGCCGAGGGCTATGGTTCCGATCGGCTTACGCGCGACCTGCTCGATCAGACCGATCCCCACGCCGGGGGTCTGTTACAGGATGACCGCGTCAGCCGTGCCGTCAGCGGATGAAGCCGCGCGATGCCGCGTCCGCCGTTTGATCGATCCCCCGTGCATCGGGTTCCGTATCGTCGCCCCCAATGGGTGACGGAGAGGTTACATGCCTGCCGGAGATAAGAACTACCTGCGACCCGACGTGCTCGCCCGGATCGGCGGACTGGAATTGCGCGCCCGCACCGTGGTCGAAGGCATCATTAGCGGCATGCACCGCAGCCCGTACCATGGCTTCTCCGTCGAGTTTTCTCAACATCGCGAATACGTTCCCGGCGACGATCTGCGGCACCTCGACTGGCGCGTGTACGGAAAAAGCGACCGATTCTACGTCAAGCAGTACGAGGAAGAGACCAATCTCAGGGCACACATTCTCGTAGATTGTTCCTCTTCGATGCGCTATCCGGAGCATCGGCCAGAAGCTGGCGCCGTGCCGCGTATGAACAAATTCGACTATGCCGCCACACTGGCGGCCAGTCTTGCATACTTGCTCGTGAACCAGGGCGACGCCGTCGGACTGATGCTCTTCGATGATCAGGTGCGGCTTACGATGCCGGCCTACTCGAACTTCGCGCACCTGCAATCGGTCATTGCCCAGCTCGAAAGGGCTCGGCTCGATCGACCGACGGAGGCCAGGGCCGTCTTCACGCAACTGGCAGCGCAGTTGCATCGTCGCAGCATCGTTGTCCTGGTGTCGGATCTGCTGGCCGGATTGGATGACGTGATCCGCGGCATCGAACGACTGCAGCAGGGCAACCACGAATTGATTGTGATGCACGTGCTCGATCAGGATGAACGGGAGTTTCCCTTTCTTGACCATACGTTGTTCGAAGGACTCGAGGTCCCTGAGCTGCAACTCTTGACCGACCCTCAAGCGCTGCGGAGCGGCTATCTGGAAGCGCTGAATGCCTTTCTTGCCGACATTCGGGCGGCCTGCGTGAATCGTCGCATCGAGTATGTCGGGCTCTCGACGGCCGATCCGCTGGACGTGGCACTGCGCGGTTACTTGGCAATGCGGTCACACCTGATCAAGGCGAAGGCGTGAGGTTGCTGAATGTGGGCGTGGCTGACCAGCTTTGTGATGAATCCGGCGCTGGCCGTCGGCACGGCCGCCGTCGCCAGCCCGATTCTGATTCATCTCCTCTCGCGGCGGCGCTTCCGCCGGGTGCGCTGGGCGGCGATGGACTTCCTGCTCGATGCACAGCGGCGCAATCGACGAAGGATCAAGATCGAGCAGTTGATTCTGCTCCTGCTGCGATGCCTGGCACTCTTCCTGCTCGCGATGGTCATGATGCGGCCGTTTTTGCGCCCCAGCGCCTTGGCCGGGCTAACCACCGTCGGGCGCAGCGAACACATCATTCTGCTGGATGATTCGTTCTCGATGGGCTATCGGAGCCCGAGCGGCGCCGGCGCGGGACAGTCCGTTTTCGCCCATGCCCGCCAGGCAGTCCAGTTGATTGCCCAGCGTGCCACGCAGGATCGAATTTCCGATTCGCTTACTCTGCTCACAACAAGCCGGCCGCGACAGCCACTGATAGCGCTTTCGAGTCTTTCCGAAGCAAATCTTCGACAGTTGTACGATCATCTGGAGCTGCTTGCGCCTTCGCAGTCGGCCGCGCGCTTCCACGATGCTTTTTCCGCCATTCGCGATATGATCCGCTCGGCTCCCACCCAGGCCAACGTGGTTGTCTATGTCATCAGTGATTTCCAGCGGCACGACTGGCTCGGCGCGGAGGGTTCCGACGAAAAGCGTGATCGCAGTCCCGCGGCGCCGCTGGCTGAACTGGATTCCCTCGGACGACGGCCGCGCCTGGTGCTCGTCGATACAGCCCTCGACGTGCGTCCGCAGAACGTGGCCATCACCGAGCTGCGCCGTGATCAGGCACAGGTCGTCGCCGGCATCCCGACGCGCTTCGAAGTCGAAGTGGCCAATTACTCGCCGAACGACCTGTCGCAGATCGAACTGAGCATTCGCGCCGGCGAAGGCATCCTTCCGCCAGTCGCCATCACCTCCCTTGCTTCCGGGCAAGTGGCGCGTGAACCGATCGAAGTGACTTTTCCCGTGGAAGGATCGAGTCTGCTCTCGGTGAAATTGCTGGGCGCTACGCAGCTCGGCGATGGACTGGCCCTGGACAACGAGCGTATCGTCCCTGTGGAGGTAGTCTCAGCCGTCAAGGTGCTCATCGTCAACGGCAAGCCCAGTGGTGACCCTTACAACGATGAGGTGTATTTGCTGCGCACCGCTTTGCGGCCTGCAGGTCGTGTGGCCAGCGGTATCGACATCGAAGTCATTGACGAACAGGACATCGAGGGCGTGGACCTGGATGGCTACGCCGTGGTCATTCTGGCAAACGTGGATCGCTTCTCGACCGGTGCTGTTCGCAAGCTGGAAGCGTTTGCCGCCAGTGGTGGCGGCTTGATCTTCTTCGCCGGTGACCAGCTCGATGCGACGTCCTACAACGATCAACTCCATCGAGGCGGAGTCGGTCTCCTCCCGGCTGCCCTCGGAGAACCCACAGACGCACCGCCGGGGATGACGGTCAACATCGACGAATGGGATACGACGCACCCGGTATTGAGGACGTTTGTGGAAGAACTTGCCACGGTACTACGCGGCGTCCGCGTGGTGACCTACATGAAACTGGCAGATCCGGTCGAGGCAACTTCGAACGAAACGGTGCCGACGCCGGATGAGGGTACCGGGACCAGCACGGCGCCGGCGAATGATCGGCCCGGCCCCAGGATCCTGATTCGTCTGAATGACTCGGATCGATCTCCTCTGATGGTCGAAAGAGCCTTTGGCCGCGGCTCCTGCACTTTCATCGCCACCAGTGCGGATCTGGAATGGACCGACTGGGCGTCCAATTTCAGCTATCTGCCGATGATGCTCGAACTCGTGCAGTATGCCGCGCGGCCGGCGCCGACACCGCCGGTCGCCGTCGTTGGCGCGCCGTTGCGGGCTCGGGTCGACGGATTGCTGTTCAAGCCGCAGGCACGGCTGCGGACACCGGCCTTTCCGGTCGAGGCAGAAGTGCCGCTGACCGGCCGCCGCGATGGTGATGAGATCGTCTTTGAGTTGGAAGCAGCGCAGCGCTGCGGGGCTTATGAGTTCACGATGACAACCATGCGCGACGAGTCCGTGACGCGCTACGCCGCCGTGAATCCGGAAGCGGCGGAGTCCAACCTGACGCGGAGCCCCCGGACGGAGCTGGAGGCCACTCTGAGCGAGTTCGATTTTCAGTATGTCGAGGGTATCGGTGGTGTAACGGGGCAGGCCTCCGCCGCGCGGATTGAGATCTGGTGGCCCCTTTTGATCGCGGCGATTGTGCTGTTCATGACGGAACATACGTTGGCGTGGTGGTTCGGGACGCGGGGATAATCCACGAAGCAGACGATGACGAAGCTGATCGCACAGGTTGTTCCCACGGAGCGCATTGAGACGCACGTGGAACTGGCGCGCTGGTCCTCGGAGACCGCCCTGCTGGTCGGCACGCTGCTGACCGCCGTTGGCATCTACGCCATCGTATGGATGTACCGGCGCGAAGTCCGCGGGCAGCTCAATGCCCGTTCGCGCGGTGTGCTTGCAGGGCTGCGCGTGCTGCTGCTGGTGCTTCTCGGCTTCATCGCCCTCGAGCCCGTGCTGGTCAATTACGTACATCGCAGGATCGAGGCGTACACGCTGGTGCTGGTCGATGAATCGGCCAGCATGTCGCTCACCGACGCCTACCGGCGTCCGGCGGATGCACAGCGCGTGCAGAATGCGATGGGTGAGTTGCCGCCGGATGGAATCCTGCGCGCGGAAGTGGCGGAGCGATTGCTGACGGCGGGTCGCGATGGACTGCTGGGCCTCCTGGCAGCGCGAAACTCGTTGCAGGTGTTCGCATTCTCTGATCGGGCGCGGTCGGCGCATGCCCAGGTTGATCCGGATGCGCAGCGTTCGGAGGGATATTCCGTACCGACGGCGACTCCGATGCCGGCGGATTCCGGCTGGGATGTCCCGCTTGGGCTGAACCCCGTCGGCCCGACGACGGACGTGGGCGTCGCCGTTCGCGCGGCGCTGGACAGCGTAAGCGGTTCGCCGATCGCCGGTGTCGTGCTGCTTTCCGACGGCGGCTTCAACAAGGGAGAATCACCGACGACGATCGCACAAATGCTCAAGCAGCGAGGTGTTGTTCTGCATGCCGTTGGCATCGGTGACCCGTCGAAGCCGATCAATGTATCCGTGGTTGATGTCAACGGGCCGCGCTCCGCGTTCAAAAACGATCCCTTCAGCATCACCGTGCGGCTCTCGGCCAACCAATTGGAAAGCCAGTCGCTCCAGGTGGAGCTGATCGAAAAGAGCGAGGGCGGCTTGCCGACCGGACGGGTCGTGGATCGCCGCACCGTGCGTGTCGAAGCCGACGGCCAGGTGGAGCCGGTGGTCTTCGAGCGGAAGGTCGCCCAGGCAGGGGCGGTTTCCTACATTGCGCGCGTGCAGCCGGTTGAGTACGAGGCCATCCGCACGGACAACGAGCGCGAAATGCTGCCGGCAGTGCAGATTCTGGATGACAAGATGCGCGTGCTGCTGGTCGCCGGTTCACCGAGCTACGACTATCGTTTTCTTGCGCGCATGCTGGAGCGTGACGTCACGGTCGACGTGTCCACCTGGCTGCAATCGGCGGACATACATGCCGTCCGTGACGGAAACACGATCATCACCGAATTGCCGACGACGACCGAACAGCTCTTTCGGTACGACGCGATCGTGCTGATCGACGTCGACCCCGAGGAACTGGATCCGACCTGGGGTAGTCTGGTCGCGGCATTCGTGTCGGAGCACGGCGGCGGCCTGCTTTATGCAGCTGGGAACAAATACACAGGCCGCTTTTTTCGGTCTCCGAAGACCTCATCGCTCGTCGAAATCCTGCCGATCGTCCCAGAGCCGGATGCCGAAATCCTGCTCAACGAACTGGGTCAGTATCAGACTCGGGCCTGGCCGATGGTCATTCCCGATGCCGCGCTGTCGGACCCGATCCTGCGACAGTCGGACAACCCGCTCGAGAATCGCGCGATCTGGTCGGCGCTCGACGGCATCTACTGGCATTATCCCGTTCGCCGCGAGAAGCCCGTCGCGGTGCCGCTGATACGACACTCAAATCCTCGCATGGTCAGCAGCCATGGTCCGCATGTGCTCCTCGCGACCCAGTTCGTCGGAGCCGGTCGCAGCGCCTATCTCGGCTTCAACTCGACTTGGCGATGGCGCCGGCACGACGAGAAATACTTCAATCGCTTCTGGATACAGCTGGTGCGCTACCTGGTCGAAGGCCGCCTGCTCGGCGGCCGGAGCCGCGGCATGATCCTCACGCCGAAGGACCAGTATGAAATCGGCGAGACCGTACCGATCACCGTCCGCGCGCTCGACGAACGGCGCGAACCGCTCATTGTTCCGGAGTTGGAACTGACCGCGGCAGTGACTTCGATTTCTCCCGGCAACAATGACGAGAGGAGCGACGTGCTGCCGGCGACGGATTCGCAGCCACTCCGCATTCCGCTGGCGCCGATGGTAGGTCGTGAAGGGTACTACCAGGGTCGACTGATTCCCGCATCCGCCGGTACCGTGCATCTGAGCGTGACGCTACCATCCGGCGTGGGCGATGCGCCGGCGGACAGGTTGCTGGAGCGCGACATCACGGTTAATCCCTCGCTGATCGAGATGCGCGACACGGCCCTCAATCGCGCGGCGATGGAACAACTCGCTTCGACCACCGGAGGCCGCTATCTCGAGGTGGACGAAGCCGGCGAATTGGCGACGCTGATACCCGATTGCAGCCAGACGATGGTCAGCCGTGAACGCCCAAAACCACTGTGGGACAATGGATACGTACTCTTGCTCCTTACGACGATCGTGACCGTTGAGTGGATTCTCCGCAGAAAGGCAAGACTGCTCTAGGACATGACCCGGATCGAAGTGCATCCCGATTTTCGCCGCTCCGTGCTTGCGCCGCTGGAGCGCACCGGCAGGGCCTTGAAACGGCAAGTCGTCCTTCAGGGGCTCTGTCGTTGCACGGCATTTGTCGTGGCGATTGCGATCGTGCAGTTCATGCTCGACTTGCTGCTGGTTCTCGGGATAGGACCGAGGGCGGCACTTTTGCTGGTCATCCTCGTGCTGGTGGGACGCGAATTCTGGCGGTACGTGATGCGCCCCGGCATGCTCCGCATTCAGGCCGGTGATGTGGCGACGCTCGTCGAGCGAAAGAACCCGGCGCTGCACGATCGGCTGTCCTCCGCCGTGGCCTTTGCAAGCGCGGGGCAGGTTGAGCCCCGACGCGATTCACCGGCACTCGTGCAGGCATTGCTGGATCAGACGCGCGGCGCCATGGCCGGCGTGCGAATTTCAGACATCTTCCAGACGCGGCGGCATCGGCGGTATCTCCTGATGGGACTTTGCGCCGCCGGTCTGGCCGCCTTACTCTCGACCGCGTTTCCCGATCTGGCCGCTACCTACGTCGCACGAAATCTGGTGCTGCGGGATGTTCCCTGGCCGTCGCGGGTCTCACTGGTACTGGAGGGCTTTGTCAACGACAAGCTGCGCTGGCCGATCGACGATCACCTGTCGCTGGTGGCGACGGCGACGGACCAGGTGCCGCCGGGAGTGCGTGCGGAGTTCGAGACGCCCGCCGGAGAGATGCTGGTTCGCCAGATGGCTCGGCGCGGCGAGAATCAGTTCGTGCTCGACTACGGTCCGCTTCCGCATTCGCTTCGGGTTCGCTTCTCCACCTGGCGACTGGGCGTGGATGAGCGGACGCGCTGGTACACGATCGAGGCGGTCGAGCGGCCGGCCGTCCGAAGCGTGACCATCGAGGTCGCGCCGCCGGCCTATTCGGGACTCGAACCCTTCACGCTCGCCGCCGGTCAGACTTCCCTCGACGTGCTGCGCGGCTCGTCGGTCACGCTTCGTGCTGAGATCAGCAAGCCGGTTGCCGAGGCCTCCCTGCGAACGGTCAGCGGTGTGGTGACGCCGGCGGATTTCGAGAATGATCGTCGCGTCCACGCGAGTTTCACGCCCTCCCAGAGCGGCACGTACTACTTCGACCTCAAGGATGCCGACGGACTTGCAGACACCCGACCGGTGACCTGCGCGCTACGGCTGGTGAACGATCCGCCGCCGAAGGTGCGATTGTCCTTGCCGGGCGCCGGAGAAATGCTAACGCCTTCAGCCATCCTGCAAGTCGCCGTCGATGCGGAAGACAATCTCGGTATCGCATCTGCGGATCTGCTCCATGCGGTGGTGCGCGGCCGAGATACCACGACGCCGCCTGTCCCGACAGCCGAACCACTGCCGGACCTCGTGCCGCGTCAGACGCGATACACCCTGCGACAACCCTGGCCGCTGTTGCCGCTCACCGCGCAGCCCGGAGATCAGATTACGATTCAAGCGCGGGCCACGGACTACCAGCCGCCCATGGCGGAGTCTTCGCCTGCCGATACAAGTTCAAGTCCCGCGACGTCAGCGCCCGCGAACACGGGCGAGTCGGCACTGTACGTCTTCAGAATCGTGACAGCCGAGGAAATGGCTGCGGAACTGTCCCGTCGTGAGAATGAATGGCGACGCGAATTCGAACAGATCATCAAGGCCCAGGAGATGCTCAACGCACGCGTGGCGGAGCTGGTGAGTTCCAGCGAGGCGAACCGGGCATCGGCGACGACTGCCATGCGACTGGCGCAGGAAGAACGCAGCCAGCGCCAGCAGGTCGGTCGATTGCGGACGGTGAGCCGCCAGTTTGAGCAGATTCTCGCGGAGATGGAGGTCAATCAGCTTATGACAGCGGCTGCGCGGCGTCGGCTCGACGGTGGCGTGATCGTGCCGATGCGCCGACTTATCAATACCGACGTACCGGCGATTGCCGAACAGATCGAGCAGCTCCGACAGAATTATGAGCCCGATTCCGCCGCCAAAGTGGTATCGGCACAGACGGAACTGGTTCGATCGATGTACGCGATCCTCGCGAACATGCTAAAATGGGAAGGATACGACGAAGCGGTATCGATCCTGCGCGACATCATCCGCCTTCAGGGCGACATGAACCAGGACACGCAGCGACGATTGCAGGAAGAGCTCGAACGTCTTTTGGGGGACGAGCCGCCGCCGGATGAGTCCGGGGATCAGCCATGACCATCCTCAGTTTTTCTTTCCGTGAACGAGTGCAATCCGACCCGGCTCAACCTGCGCGCTCGATGGCTCTCACCATTTTTTTCGTTGCGCTCGCGGTCGCCTGCCTGGCCATTCCTGCGCCGCTTCGTGCGCAGCAAGCCGAGCCACAACCAGATCATGGCAGTCGAAAGCTGTCTCTGTCCGAACGACAGGCGATCATCCGCGACCGAGTAGCTCGGCTGGAGGATCGCATGTTCCAGCTCAGCCAGGCGATACGAAAATCCGAACCGGAGAAGGCGGCGCAGTTGCTCGAGTCACTCGGTGCAGCTCGTGGGATGATGATCCGTCAGCAGATGGAAGAGATCATTCGAAAGCTGGAACGCCAGCAGTATGCCGATGCGACAGACTCCCAGAAGCAGGTCTCCGAAGACTTGCAGGCCCTGCTGCGCATGTTGCTTGAAGGGCCCGAGAAGCTTGAGGACCGCAAGAAGGAGATCGAGCGTCTCGAAGCGATTAAACAGGAACTGGATCGAGTGATCCAGGAGCAGCGTGAGGCGCGAAAGAATGCCCGTGCTGCCGCCGGTAAGGCGGATGATCGCCTGGATGCGGCAATCGACCAGCTTGAGAAGCTCGTGGAGCGCCAGAATGCACTCTCTGCTCAGAGCGCAAGGCCCGATGTCGACGCTCAGAAATCGGCAGAACAGCAGGAGCAATTGCGATCCGAGACAGACGCACTGGCCGATGAACTGCGCGACTCAGCTGCTGGACAAGCCGGTAAACCCAACGGCGATTCTGAGATGACGCAAGCCGCGGAGGGTCTGGAGCGCGCCGCCGGAGCGATGGAAGACGCGGAGCAGCAGTTGCGCCAGGGTAATCCTGATCTTGCAAAGCCCGCTCAGGATTCCGCGGGAAAGCAGCTTCGAGACACGCTGGAGCAGCTCAAGAAAAAGCGCGAGCAAGACAAGGCCGCACGCCGGGCGGAAAGCCCGATCGAGAAACAATCCGCTGAGCAGAAGCAGATCACGCAGAAGACCAAGCAGCTTGGCAAACAGATGGATCCATCCGGCGGCTCGACGCCCAAGCCGGGCAATCAGGATAGTGGCAGTCAGGACGGCCAGGAGAGCGGACAGAAGAAGGAGTCGTCCGGCGGTCAGCCATCAGGTAATCAGCAAGGCGGTCAGAAGGGCGACCAGGATCAATCGCAATCCGATCAACCCGACGCGCATGAAGAAGAGTCTTCTGAAGCTCCGACGCCCGGTTCACGCGAAGTGCAGGAAGCGGTGCCGTTTCAAGAGGAGGCCGAAAAAAACCTCGATCAGCAGAATCCTGACAAGGCCGAGCAGGCACAGGGCAAGGCCATAGAGAAGCTTGAACAGGCGCGGAAGGAGTTGGAGGAAACACTCGAACAGCTTCGCAAAGAGCAGCAGGAAGAACTGCTCGCCGCGCTGGAGAGTCGTTTCAAGGCCATGCTCGCCCGGCAGATTGAGGTCAACAAGGGCACCGAGCGACTCGATGGTCTGGGCGTCGAGAACTGGCGTCGGGCTGACCAACTCGAGCTGGCCGACCTCTCGCAGAAGCAGGCCTGGGTTGGCGAAGAAGCAGATCAGGCACTTTACATTCTTAAGGAAGAAGGCACGACGGTGGTCTTTCCGCAGGTCGTTGAGCACCTCCGCGACGACGCAGCGGAGGCATCGCGGCTTCTGGTTGCGGCGACCACGGGAGAACCGACGCGCAGCATTCAGGCCGGTATCGTCAACACGCTCCGCGAACTGATTGAGGCGATTGAGAAAAAGCAGGCCGAGAATGAGGGCGATGGGGGCGGTGGCCAGAGCGGAGGCAGCGAGAATCAGAACCAGCCGCTCCTTCCCGCCTCGGCGGAACTCAAGCTCCTGCGTTCCTGTCAGGTTCGCGTGAACGAGGCCACGGTGCGTCTGGAGGACGAAATATCCGAGGCCGTCCGGGAAACCGATGAATTAAGAGATCGCCGGGAAAAGCTCGCCCGGCGGCAGGAACAGGTTCATGAGATGGCTCGTTCGATGCACGAAGCCCTTCGACGGGCCCAGTAAACGCGACCGTTGCTTTGAAGCGACTGCCCGGCCGCAACTCGGTGTCTTTCGGATGCTATGATGACAGATAAGGAGAGACTGCCCATGACTCGAATCCTGCTGGTCGTCATTCTGGCCGGCTTCTGGACGACGACCGTTACCGCGACGGATCCCGTTACGATCTCCGAAGAAACCCCGCAGGCAAAGGATGCGGCGGAGCTGGTTGTTGCCCCGCGCCCGTCGATGGATCAGGTTATCGCCCGTTTCATCGACTTCCTCCAGACGCGCGATTCCTACGACACGGACGTCCGGGCCTTCGTGCGGAAGAGCGCATCCGAGCTGACGGCCGCCTCGAAGCGTGACTTTCTCAACAGTGCCTTGGCGCTGCTGTCACCGGACTATGCCCGTGGGCTCGAGTTACTCTCGCAGGAAAAGTCTGCAGAGGCCGCAGAGTTGTTCGAGCGTCTGTCACGCGATGATGATCCCTATCTGGCTGTTGCCGCAGCCAACCAAGCCGCAACGGCCCTGATGGAACTCGATGCCATCGAACGCTGTCGGGAGATACTGCTGCGCATCGAGGAAACCCACGTCGATATCGAACGATACACCCTCCAGCCCGATCAGTTCTACTTCATGCTGGGCTACTGTCAGATTCACGATCTCGACTACGAAGCCGCCACCGAGACGCTCACCGGGTTTCTCCGCAGATACCCCGATGCCCCGGAACGCCTGCGCGTTACGGCGACACAGATTCTCACCGAGATCGAGCGGCGCGTGCCCGGCCAGCTTGGCGATGTACGCGATTTGATGAATTACGCTCGCCGGCGGCTGACCCGCGGCGATGTCGACGAAGTGGTCATTGCTCGTCAGCAGCAAGCGGTCGATCTGCTCAGCGCGATGATCCAGGAAGCCGAAGACCGGGAAAAGAGTCAGAACAACTGCAAGCAATGCGGCGGCGGAAAGTGCAAGGGCGGCCACGGTGCGCCGAAAGGCGCGCAGCAGCCCGGCGGAGGCGCGCAGCAATCGACGCTGCCGGGCGGCGAATCGCAGGTAGGCGAGCTGCGCCGCACGCAGGCCCGACCGGGAGAGGAGTGGGGCCGGATGCCGCCGCGCGAACGTGAAGAAATCCTCCAGACTCTGCAACGGCGATTTCCCAGCCAGTATCGGGATCTGTTGGAGCAGTATTACCGCCAGCTCGCCAAGGATGCCCCGCCGCAATGACGCTGCTCAAGCTGCTGCCGATCCTCCTCCTGCTCGCTGCTACGCCCGAACCACCCGGGGGAGATGTGCCTGCGCAGCAAACCGTTCGGCTCGAACTCGAAGCCCTCGATGGCCGTCAGTTCGATGCGATTCTCCTTTCGATCGACGCTGACGGACACCTTCATTACAAACAAGATGGACAGCCCGGGCAGGTGGAGTTAAGTGACCTGGTCCGCGCATCGGTAATCACCGAAGGCGATCCATCTCGTGATGAACCGAGCCCGAGGGAATGCACTCTGTACCTTGCCGGCGGAAGCGTGCTCGATGCGCGCCTGTTGCCGGAGGACTCTGACGGGCGGCGCCTCCGCGTCGACATCGGCCTGTCGGAAGCAATTTCCGTACCGCTGACGGCCATACGAAGCATTCGACTCGCAAGGACGCCGAACGATGCCGCCGAAGCTGAACTGGTCGCACGAATGGAAGATCACGCTGCGGGACGCGACTTCCTGATCGCCGTACGCGAAGGGCGCACAGTGGTAGTCCCGGGAGCATTGGAGCGGCTGACACCGGAAGAATGGAGCTTCCGCGTAGGTCAGAAACTGCAGACCGCAACTCTGGACAAGGCCTATGCGATTGTGCTCAGTGGCTTGGCCGGTGAGAAAGCGGCGCCGGTGACCGTTCGACTCGATGCCGGACGGATGCTCGCAGGCCGAATCGTGACCGCAGGTCCGGCGGAGCTGATGCTGGATGCCGGAGCGATCGGCCGGTTGCGCATTCCCTGGCCGAAGATTCGTCAGGTTCTGATTCGAAGCGAGCGCGTCGTCCACCTTTCGGAGCTGGAGCCCGAAAGCGTCGAACATCGGACGCTCTTCGGTACATCATGGCAGGTTCGGCGAGACAGGAATGTTACAGGTGGCCCGCTGCATCTTGCAGGTCGGCGCTACGATCGCGGCGTAGGTGTACACGCTTACACAGCCCTGACATATGACCTGCAAGAACGTTTTGAGCAATTCACCGCAGTCATCGGGATCGACGACAGCGTCGCACCTCATGGGCGGGCGATTTTTCGTGTGCTCTGCGATGGCCGAACAGTCTTCGAGTCCGAGCCGATCATTCCAGGCCAGTCGCGTACCGTGCGCATCGACCTGGCCGGCGTAAGCAGGCTGACGCTCATCTGCGATCCCGGTGATGATCTCGATTTCTCCGACCATGGCAACTGGTGCGCGGCAAGGTTGCTGCGATCCCGGAACGATTCCATCCGCTGAGCGGGAGCGAGTTCATGCTGACGGTCTTCCTGATGGTGGGAATCATCGCTCCGGCGCTCGGTGCTACGGCTCCAACGGAGGATGCCGCAGATCGCGCACGGGTCGTGGCTGCCGAGAAGGCCCGCATCGAGACCATCCGACGCATCTCATCCTCGGTTGCATGTCTCTTCATGAAGGGCAACCATGCTGGCGGAGGGTCCGGCGTGATCATTGACGCCGAGGGTTACGGTCTTACGAATTTTCACGTCGTCGTCGGCATGCTCGGCGATCGCAAAGGTGAGGCCGGCCTGATCGATGGTAAGCTGCACGAGATGGAAGTGCTTGGCATCGATCCCGGCGGGGATGTCGCCATGTTCAAGATCAGCGAGAAGGCCGTCCTGGGACATGCACCGCTGGGTGATTCCGATACACTGCAGGTAGGTGACTACACGATGGCACTCGGCAACCCGTTCGGGCTCGCCGACGACTACACGCCGACCGTCACCATGGGAATCATCTCAGGGCTTCATCGCTACCAACCCGGCGTGCGCGGCGCCCTCGTCTATACAGATTGCATTCAGGTCGACACGTCGATCAATCCGGGCAATTCCGGCGGGCCGCTCTTCGACCTGGCCGGTCGCGTGATCGGCATCAACGGGCGAATCTCGATCGAGGAGCGCAGTCGCGTCAACGTCGGCGTAGGATTTGCCATCACCATCAATCAGATCAAGCGATTCATCCCCATGCTTCGCGCCGGTCTGCCAACGCCGCACGCCTCCGCCGGTTTTACAGTGGTCGACGAGCGCGATCGCGTGGTGATCGATCGTGTCTCGGAGGACCGTCCGGCGTATCGTGCCGGCCTGCGTCAGGGAGACCGGCTCCTGCAGCTTGGAGGGCGGGAGATCGTCAGCGCCAATCAATTTCTATCAATTCTGGGTACGTATCCGGCCGGCTGGCCGGTGGATGTGGTCCACGAACGCGATGGCCGCGTGATGCGTTTCCGCATGCGACTCGATGCCCTGCCATTGCCGAAGCTCACCGGCAATCTTCCTGAAGGCGCGCGCCCGACGGCCGATCCATATGCTACGCATCCGGTGATGAATCGCGCCAATCGCATGGCTGTGCGGCGCGCCATTCGTCGATTTCGCACGGCCATCGGCGGCGATGCGATCGTCGCCGGCATCAGCGGCTTTCATGCAACTGGCCGCCGACAGCTGGCGACCGCCCCCGAGAAGGAACCGGAGCAGATCCACTGGCGGGTCGTTCTTTCAGAGGGCGAGACGGCGGATGTGCCGAGAGGCGCTGCAGAAATCGAGTCGAGCATCCTCGGCGCGTTGCTGAATACCGGTGAATCGGCAGACCGCGAGGGCTATCGAGTGATCGCAGCCGATGAAATCCGCGGCCGGATCGCCGTCGTCCTGCGCCGGCACACGGCCGATGACCATGCGTATCGTGTTCTGCTGGATGATGAAACCGGGAATCTGCTCGCCGTCGAATTTCGTGACGAAGAAAGCGGCAAGTCCATCCGCTGTGAATATGGTGACGAGCGGCCGGTCGGTGGATTACGGTTGCCGCACACGCGGTGGATCTATCACGATGATGAATGGATCGCCGAGGACCGAATCGAGAAAGTACAGATTCTTCTGAAACCGTGACGAAGATGGCGGCTCAAGCGATGCAGATCGAACGCCTCAATCAATTTTTCACGGCGCGGCTCGCGCGTGCCTGGATAGTCGCGGCGACGGCCGCTGGTATGTTCGTCTGCTCGACGATGGGTCGCGACAGCGTCGCGCCGATCATCGGCAACGCGGCTGATTGCGTGGTGAAGCTGTATGGGAAGGCAGCCGGCCGCGAGCATGGCTACGGCACGGGCGTCATCATCTCGCCCGACGGCCGCATCATCACCACGCTTTCGCTGATGGTCAGTCTGCGCGGCGTCAAGGTGGTGCTGGCCGATGGTCGACGATACGAAGCCCGACTCGAACGAACCGATGAAGTCCGCCAGTTGGCGCTGCTCAAGATTGAGGCCACGGACCTCCCGTACATGACACCGCACTCCGCGGCCCACCTCGAGCAAGGTGATTCGGTGATCGCCCTGGGCAACTGGTTCAAGATCGCAGATGGCCACGAGGCCGTTTCGGTCTGCAAAGGAATTGTGAGTCTGCGAATGCCGCTGGCGGCCCGTCGACTGGCGCAGGACTTCGATTATCAGGGCGACGCACTGATTCTGGATGCCATCACCGCCAACCCCGGCGCCGCCGGTGGCCCACTGCTCGATGTCGAAGGTCACTTTGTCGGCCTGGTCGGCAAGGTCATTGAATCCGTCCATACAAACACCCGGCTCAACTACGCCGTCCCCGGTGAAGAGGTCATTGCTTTTCTCAAGAGCGAAAATGCTGATTCTGCCAGAGGGGCAAGCGACGGACTGAGACGGCCCGAGGCACAGTCGGGAGGTGAAACGTCGAGTGCGTCCGCCGCCTCAGACCGCACAAAAAGACCCTACATCGGTGTGCGGCTGGCTCGACTGGGTTATCGACATGTCTCTGCGTACGTGGAACGTGTCCGGCCCGGATCTCCCGCGGCGAAGGCCGGTATTCTCCCCGATGATCTGATCCTCGCGATCGACGGCCGCCGTATTGCGGATGCCGATGCTTACGAGGAGGTGGTTGCCCGATTCTTGCCGGGTCAAAGCGCTGCATTCACGCTCAAACGCGGCCCGGACATTCTCGTCGTAACTGTCATCGTGGAGGCCGAGCCATGATGATCATTTCGGTTCGCCATCGGCTCGCAGTTTCTCGGCTTCTTGCGCCGGCGACGAAGTGCAGCGGTAAACACGCCTTCATGCTCGTGCCGGTAGCGCTTTCATTGATCCTGTTTGCTTCTTGTCCCGCATGGGTCTTTGCATCACCCGGTGCAAACGACGACATACACAAGTTCGAAGCCGCGCGGGCCCGGGTCGTTCGCAGTGCTGTAGACGCGGCCCTTCCCTGCATCGTCACGATCGAGACCGTCGGCGGCGCGCAACCGCTTCTTGAAGGCGCATCCCGACCGACGGAGGCCTCCTTTCGCATGGCCGACGGTCCCACAACGGGCATCATCCTGACTTCGGACGGTTTAATTCTGTCGAGCACATTTAACTTCGCGAGGGACCCCTCGATCATAACGGTGCGACTTTCCGACGGCCGTCGTCTTGTGGCGACGCTGCTGGCACGGGATCACATCCGCCGCGTGGCCCTCTTGCGCGTGGAGGCCGAGGAACTTCCGACGGCAAACTGGGCGGAGGCCGACGAGGTCATGGTCGGGCAATATGCCATTGCATGTGGTATGGGCCTGGGCGAAGCGAGGCCGTTTGCGTCGCTCGGTATCGTCAGCGCTGTAAATCGAAGGAACGGTCTGGCCGTTCAGACGGATGCGAAGACCTCACCGGTCAATTATGGCGGACCGCTTATTGACCTCGAAGGGCGTGTCCTCGGTCTTCTGGTTCCCATGGCCGGCGCCGGTGGCGGAGCACTCGCCGGCGTGCATTGGTACGACAGCGGAATCGGTTTCGCGGTCACAGGCGACCGCATCGCGGCCGTCGTCGAGCGCCTGCGCCGCGGGGAGAACATCGAGCCCGGCAAGATCGGCGTGCTTCTGGCTGAGCAGGAGCCCGGCGTGCTCAACGAGTTGTTCGAGGATCTGTTTCCGCGGTCACGTGGTGTGCGAATCGCGGCGATTGCCGATCCCTCTCCCGCGAAGCGAGCGGATCTCCAGACGGATGACGTGGTCACGGCACTCGACGGCCATCCGATCGGCGACATCGCCGACCTGCAGCGAAAGCTAAGCGATCGTGCGGCCGGTGAGACCGTGACTCTTTCGATCAAGCGGCGCTGGCGGAGCTTCGAGGTGTCCGTCGTGCTGGCGCGTTCTTCTGATCTGGGCCCGATCGACGCGCCACCTGTCCAACCCGAACCTGCGCCGGACGACAATGTACCGCCGCCGGGTGAAGCGCCGGTTCCTGCGACGCAGCCCGATGCCGATTAAGACGCGGCACGTCTGTTCAAGCAATTTCACCTTATTGACGTTCGCGCGTCAGCGAGATGTCCGCCGAAAGGCCATCGGCAGGTGTTTCAGCAGATCGCTGGCAATCAGCGATACAAGCCCACGCGCCCGGGCGGCCAGGTCTCCTGCCAGACCATGCACGTGTACACCAAGCACGGAGGCCTCGATTCCGCTCATACGCTGTGCAACAAGTGCCGCGATGACACCGGTCAGCACGTCACCGCTGCCGCCCGTCGCCATGCCGGGGTTCCCGGTGCGGCACCTGAAGATGTTCACTCCGTCGGTCACAAGTGTGCCCGATCCCTTGAGTACGACGACGGCGCGATAATCGGGGTGAGCTCTGCCGCCCGAAAGCAGTTGTGCTGTGCGGACGGCGAAACCCTCGCGATCGGCCTGCACTTCCGCAACCGAGCTTCCGTGCAGACGCGCCATCTCGCCGGGATGCGGCGTGATGATCGTGCGAAAGTGAAGCGCCCGATCCCAGCCGGAAGATTCGCCGTCGGACTTGTGCAGGGCGTTGAGGGCGTCGGCGTCGAGAACCACAGGCACGCGGGCATCGTCACCAAAGGCATGTGCGAGTGCCACAAGTCCGGCATCGAATGCGGTGTCGCCGCGGCCGAGTCCCGGCCCCATGGCTACGACCGAAGGCGCGGCCGGCTCATCGAGCAGGCCTTCCTCGCGCAGCAGCTCCAGTGCGGCGCGCGGATCGATCCGCCCGTGGTCGTCTTCCGGCAGCGGGAGCGTCGTCGCACAAGGACAGAGTACGGCCACACATGGCTGAATCGAACGCGGACAGGCCACCGTCACAAGCCCCGCTCCGCTGCGCAGTGCCGAGTTGGCCACCAGTGCCGGCGCGCCGATCATGCCGCGCGAACCGCCGATGACCAGTACCCGGCCGAAGGTGCCCTTGTGCGCATCGCGCGGCCGCCTGGGCAATTTGGGGATGACGCGGATGCGACGAAGTTGCTCCGTGCGAGTGCGGTCAGTGAGCTTCGCCTTCTTCTTCAATGCGGCCTACTCCGGGGTCGATTCATTATTGCCACTCGCCATCTCGCCGAGCCGGTTGATTTTTGCCGCGAGCGCGCCGGCGCCGAACCCATTGTCGATGTTCATTACGGCCACGCCCGTCGCGCAGGAATTGAGCATCGTCAGCAGCGGCGCCAGGCCGTTGAAGCTCGCGCCATAGCCCACGCTTGTGGGCACGGCGATGACCGGCGCCTCGACCAGGCCGCCGACCACGCTGGCCAGCGCTCCTTCCATTCCTGCGGCGACAACGACCACGCGAGCCGCGCGAAGCTGGAGTGAATGCGCCAGCAGCCGGTGGATTCCCGCGACGCCGACGTCGTAATACGTCTCCGTGCGCTGATCCATGATCTCGCAGGTCACCCGGGCTTCTTCGATCACCGGCAGATCGCTTGTGCCCGCGCAGACCAGAGCAATGACGCCGAAGGATAACTTCTTCGGGAGCTGACGAAGCGTGATACAGCGCGCCGTGACGTGATACTCGGCGGAAACATGTGTTTCGTGGATGGCTGCGTACTGATCCGGCGTGGCTCGGGTGGCAAGCACATTGCCGCCGGCTTCGGCGAGTTTCGAGAAAATGGCGACGATCTGTTCCGTTGTCTTTCCGGGGCAGAAGATGACCTCTGGAAAACCGCAGCGAAGGGCCCGGTGATGATCGACCTTGGCGAATTCAACGGACTCAAAAGGCAGGTGCCGGAGGCGCTCCATTGCCTGGGCGACGGGAATCTTCCCGCTTCGGACGTCTTCGAGCAGCGTTTTGAGAAGGTCGGGTTGCACGATGGGTAACAGGGCCTCAGGCGTCAGAGTTTCTGCGTTTTCAATATTGCGGATGCGGATTTCATGCCGTGCCAGGGTGCCGTGAATCAACCGAACTGCCCCATACTAGCGGCCTTTTCCGGGCGAAAACAGTCGATGAGGTTTGACCCGACGATGGAGCGGTTGGTATACTTATGTTTGTCGGGTCGATTCTGACCCTGGCCGGGTTGGTCCGCTCCTTTCCGTTTCCTCCCGGCTGCTGACTCCGGCTGTTTTGCCGGGTCTGTCTGACGCCGCTTAGCCCGGTCTTCTGCCTTGAGGGGTCCGCCGAATGGACGAGAAGCTGATCGCCGGTCGAAGTCTCCTCGACTTCGCTGAGCCCTTCCTCAGACGCGGTGATCGCGCCGGTCTGTCGGCCGCGCTGCAGGAAGAATGGAACGCCGACTGCTTGGCCCTGCTGCTCGACTCAGACGATTCCGAGCTTCTTCGAGTGGTGGCCATCTGCATCGGCCTCATCGGCGACATGACATCCTGTCCGTCGCTGATGCCCCTGCTGCATCATCGCCAGGACGCCGTCGCCCATGCTGCGGAAGACGCTCTCTGGTCGATCTGGTTCCGTGCCTGTAACCCGCTGGGGCGACAGGTGCTGTCGAAAATTGCGGAACACATCCGCCACGGGGAGACGGAAAACGTCGTCGCCATGCTTACCGATCTGATTCGCACCCATCCGCACTATGCAGAGGCCTTTCATCAGCGCAGCCAGGCGCACTTTCTGGAAAACAATTTCGACGCGGGCCTTCGAGACGCCCGCCGCGCCTTCCAGCTCAATCCGTATCACTTCGGTGCCCTGGCCAACATCGCCAATTGCTACGCCGCACTCGGTCGATATGCAGAGGCCCTCGCGACCTACCAGCGAGTTCTGGAATTGTGCCCGCGCATGCCCGAGGTGGATACCGTCGTGCACCAGCTTGAGCAGCGCCTCGTGCCGGCGGAGCGGCCTCCCTTTTCCCTCACGCTCGTCACCGATCCGGATTGAGGCCGGTCCCCCCTCGATTCGCCGGGCATATCACGCGCAGATATCGAAAATCATAGATGCCGGTCGAGTGTCCATCCGCCCACGTGATCTGTATCGCGTAGTTGCCGACCAGTCGGGCGTCCACGAATTCCGTCGCTCGGTCGATGTTCGACGGAAGAATGGTCAGTGACAACCCAGCCGATCCCGGCGAGTGCGTCCGGCTCTCGCGTTCTGTTCGACAGGTAGCGCACGGGCAGCGTTTGCGAAGATAGGCGAGCGGAAAATTGCTGGCATGACCGTCAGCCCACGAAATGTGCAGGCCCTCGCGCCGATCGAGGTGCAGATCGACCGGCCGAAACATGTCCGTGGCCAGGGGTTGGCGCAGGGCCAGCTCAATGAGCTGGTCTTCCGTCATGGGTTGCGGATGGTCAGAGGGTCGTTCAGTCATGCGTAGGGTCCGGTCAAACCGCGAGCGTCGCCTCCGAGCGATCGCCTTCGTATGATAGTCCGAAAGCTACATCGGTGTCTGCCATGGAAATCCGAGCCGCCTTACCTGAAGACATTCCCGCCGTCAGTGAGATCTACAACCACTACGTGCGTTCATCGACCTGCACCTTTGCCACCGAGCCGGAAGGACCGGCCTACTGGGAGAAGTGGCTTTCTGATCACTGCGAACCCTATCCGGCGATCGTGGCGATCGATGCCGGTCGTGTGACCGGCTGGGCGACGCTCTCACGCTGGAACAATCGCTGCGCATATCGCTTCAGCGTTGAGGATTCCGTCTATGTCTTGCAGGAGTGCCATGGTCGGGGCATAGGTCGAGCACTGCTGAAAACGCTTACCGAGTATGCACGACGTTTCGGCCATCGGAACGTGATCGCCCAGATCGCGGATCATCAGGCCGCCAGCGAGAAGCTTCATGCGTCACAGGGCTTCCGACAGGTCGGCTGTCTGGATCGAATCGGCTACAAGTTCGATCGCTGGATCGATGTCGCCATCTGGCAACTTCGTATTGAGGATATTCCGTAACACGATTCACCGCTCCCTGCGCAGCATGGCGATCAATCAATCTGCGATGATGACCGTTCTGGATGTCCGCTCCACGGCGGACTTTGAGCGCCTGCATCGTGCCGGCTCTGTGAACATCCCGCTGGAAGAACTCACCCGCCGAATCCACGAACTGCCGCCTCGCAGCGTCCCTGTGACCATCTATGATGAGAATCCGACAAGGGCGCGCTGGGCCGCTTCGCGCCTGCGTGTCCGCGAACGAACGGTTGCAGGCGTTGTTCACGGCATTGCGTGGCTGGAAACCGGGCCGACGGACAGCGGACCTTCGCGCGTGCGCCTCTGGCAGCCGCATGAGTTACTGAGGACGGCCGTTGAGATCGCGAGTAACGCGTGGGGTAAGGTCGCTCGAAGCGCAGACTCAGATATCGTGCGATCCACAACACTGTCCGGGCCAATGGGCCTTTTTGCTCACTGGCCGGATCCTCCTAGGGCCCTCGACATCGCCTGCGGGACAGGTCGGGATGCCGTCTATCTCGCGCTGTGCGGCTTCGAAGTGGAGGCGTGGGACGTCCTGCCCGATGCGATCGATCGCTGTCAGGAACTGGCGGTTCGAAACAGAGTGACGATCAGAACGCGATGCCGCGATGTGGAACAGGACACATCGATAGCGCCCGCACAGTACGACTTCGTATGCTGTTTCAATTTTCTGCATCGGCCGCTTTTCTCAAGCATGCTGGAGGCGGTGCGACCCGGCGGTTTGATCGTCTGCGAAACCTTTGTTGAGCCGCAGCGAGCGCTCTTCGGCAAACCGGGCCGTGCGGCGCACGTGTTGCAATCCGGTGAACTGCTTGCGGCCTTTTCCTCTTGCGAAGTGCTGCTCTACCGGGAAGGTCTCGCCGGCCCACGGCGATACGCAGCGTCTCTGATTGCCCGCCGGCCCACGTCATCTATCGATCCGGCGATTCGACCTTGAGAGACTTCGTACACTATGTGCTTCGGAAAGAAAGTCGATCTGATATACTTGCTTTCTGCTTCTCTGGCGCGTTGATCGACCGTGTTGCCCGACGGTGAACGGCAATCTGCGGGCTCGAAGAAGTCGACGGCCGGCAGTACCTCGTCTTTGAGTATGTCGAAGGTGCGACGCTGGCCGGTCAACTGCAACGCGGCCCGCTGCCGGTCGATGAGGTGCGGAAGCTAGCGGCGCAGATCGCGGCGGGCCGTTCTCGCGGAGACTGACCCGACGATGCGGCGGCTTACATATACATCCCGCCGTTGACACCGAGGATTTCGCCGGTGATGAACGACGCCTCCGGCGACGCGAGGAACACCACAGCAGCGGCGACTTCTTCGGGCCTGCCGAGCCGGCCCATCGGCGTCATCTGGCGGACCACGTCGAGACTCGCCTCCGGTACCGCGGCAGTCATGTCGGTCTCGATGAAACCGGGGGCGACGGCGTTCACGGTGACGTTCTTACGGGCGAATTCACGGGCGAGCGTCTTGGTTAGAGCCATCAGTCCGCCCTTGGCGGCGGCGTAGTTCGCCTGACCGAAGTTGCCCATCTGTCCGACGATGCTGGTGATGTTGACGATGCGGCCCCAGCCGGACTCGATCATCGGGCCGATGAGCCGATGGATGATCATCGCCGGACCGGTGAGGTTGACATTCAGCACGTCATGCCACATCTGGCGGTCCATCTTGGTGAAAGACTTATCGCGCGTGATGCCGGCGTTGTTGACCACGATCTGCACGACGCCGAAATCCTTCTTGATCCGGGCAACCATCTCGTCATTTTCTTCGGGCTTGGAGACGTCGGCCTGATAGACAAGGGCCTTGCGACCGAGCTTGTGAATCTCCGCGGCGACGGCCTCCGCGGGCTCACGGTGGGCGTGGTAGTTCAATGCGACATCGGAGCCGGCCTTGGCGAGTTCCATAGCGATGGCTTTGCCGATGCCACGGGATGCGCCGGTGACGAGACTGACCTTTCCTTCGAGCGTGAACATGGCTTCAACCTCCTCATGCCTCTCGTGGCCGGTGCATGCCGCGGCGAAACTAACAAAACGTGAAGATGCACCTCACGGCAGGAGAACGCGGATCGGATCGATCTTGCATTTTGTCCTGCCAGCGCTGGTGCTGATCTATACTCATTCTACTTGTATCCGGTTCACGCTGTCCACAAAATCGCGCAGCAGCGTGAGATGTTGTGCAGTTGCACAAAGACGGCAGACGGCGTTCGGGCCTTCGTGGTATGCTGGTGTCCCATCGAACCGTGCTTGCTGGCCCCAACCGGAGATAACCTATGCAAAAGTCGAATCTCGTTTATGTGCTGATGATAGTCGCTCTCACATCTTCACTCTCGGCTCTTCGTCCTGCTGCTGCACAGATGGGCAATGCGGAAGAAATAAGGATCTCGCCGATCCTTCTCGCTCACAACAACGCCGAGCGAGATCTGCTTGCGTTGCACGATGCATACCTCAAGGAGTTTCGGCCGCTTTATCTCCGCGCGGCCCGGGCCTGGTGGGAAGCGAATACGACCGGCTCCGACGCGGCGTACGAAGAGAAGAAGGCCGCGGAGAAGGCGCTCATCGAATTGCACAGCGACAAGAAGGTCTTTGCCGAGTTAAAGAGTCTCAAGAGCGACGGCCTCGTTGCCGACCCGGTCCTGGCACGCATTCTCGACGTGATGTATCGAACCTTTCTGCCCGGCCAGGCCGACCCCGAGCTGCAGAAGAAAATCGTCAACCTGGAGAACGAAGTCGAGCAGATCTTCAACACCCATCGCAGCAAAGTCGGCGGAAAGGAACTTTCCGAAAACGACGTGCGCAAGATTCTCTCCGATTCCGGCGACTCGGCCCTCGCGAAGGAAGCATGGCTCGGCTACATGGAAGTCGGCGCGAAGGTAGACAAGAAACTGCGTGAGCTCGTCGAGCTGCGCAATCAGCTCGCCCGGAAGCTGGGCTTCCGCAATTTCTGGGTCATGAAGATGTCGCTCTCGGAGATCGATGGCGACGAACTGGTGCGGCTCTTCGACGAGTTGGATGACTTGACGCGCGAGCCCTTCGCGAAGCTGAAGTCGCAGATTGACGGGACGATGGCCAAGCGCTTCAGCATCAAACCGGCGGAGTTGCGCCCTTGGCATTTCGGCGATCTGTTCTTTCAGGAGGCACCTCAGATTCAGGAGGTCAACCTCGACGACGTGTTCAAGGGGCAGGACCTGCTGGCGCTGACCCGCAAGTACTACGAGAGCATCGGGCTGGAGGTCTCCGACATCATCGCCCGCAGCGATCTGTACGAAAAGCCGGGCAAAAGCCCGCATGCATTCTCGACCGACCTGGATCGCGCCGGAGACGTTCGGACACTCTGCAACCTGAAGGACAACGCCTACTGGATGGACACGCTGCTGCATGAGCTGGGCCACGCGGTGTACGACAAGTACATCGACAAGCAGGAGGTTCCGTTCGTGCTGCACGAGCCGGCGCACAGCATCACGACCGAAGGGTACGCGATGATGAAGGGCATGATGTGCAAAATGGAGGAGTGGCTGATAAAGGTGCGCGGCATCGACCCGCAAAAGGAGCAGGCCGTGATTGCCTCGGCGCGCGACATGCTCCGCGCGGAGAAGCTGATCTTTTCTCGATGGGGCCAGGTCATTGTGCGCTTCGAAAAGGGGATGTACGAGAAGCCCGATCAGGACCTCGGTAAGCTCTGGTGGGATCTGAAGGCGAAGTATCAACTGCTGCCGCCGCCGGAGACGGTGAGCCGGCCGGACTACGCGGCCAAGATGCATGTCGTCGCCGCGCCGGTCTATTACCACAGCTATGTCATGGGAGATCTGTTTGCCTGCCAGGTGCATCATTACATTGCGAAGGAAGTGCTTGGCGGCGCGGATCCTCGCACGACCAGCTACTTCGGCCGCACGGAGGCGGGAGAATACCTGAAGAAGCGAGTCTTCGGTCCGGGAAATCTCCACTCCTGGAATGAGCTGACCCGCCGCGCCACCGGTGAGCCGCTATCGGCGAAGTACTTCGCGAAGCAGTTTGTGAAATAGCATTGGAGACGGGTCAGGGATCATATTGTCCGTTCGATCCAGCTCCGACAGAATGCAGAGCACGGGGGCGAGTCTGGCGTCAGAGAAACTGGACTACTTCAGTTGGTGTTGGCTTCCGAAGAATCTGCTTGCCAACGCTGGTCCATCACTCGGCTGAGGGCAAACTGGACGAGACGGAACTGGCCGGCTGGCTGCGCGTGCGACTCAAGAAGGCGTAGCGGCCAGGTATCCGCAATTCGCAATCTAAAATCCAAATCAAGAATGGTCATTACCTGCCCAGGATTTCCGACACGAGCGGACCGGCGTCATAAACCTTTTCCAGGGCTTCGGTGATCGCGCGCGAATGCACGCCCACAGCGCGGGCACGCTTCATGTCGAATTGAAAGTCCCAGATGAGACCGTGAATGTTTCCGTCGAAGACGATACCGACGACTTCCGCGTTCTTGTTGAAGATGGGGCTGCCGCTGTTACCACCGATGATGTCGTTCGTGCAGACGAAGTTGAACGGAAGCGACAGGTCCAGCTTGTCCTTTCGTTCCTGCCAGCGCTTCGGTAATTCATACGGCGGCTGATTGTCGCGGCGCGTCGCAAGTTTGTAGAGCCCGCGGAAGGTGGTCATTGCTTCCACACTTCGACCCGGCTCCTCGTAGCCGGCGATTGTTCCGTAGGCGAGCCGCAAGGTGAATGTCGCATCGGGATAGACCTTGTCGCCTTGCATCTCGAAGAGGGCCGCGGCAATCTTGCCGTAGACTTCCTTCTCGACGCTCTCGTACTGGTCCTCATAACGCTTGCGCAGCTCGCGGATGATCGGCTCCATCTGCCGGGCAAAACGGATCATGGAGTCTTCACTCTCCGCGATCGCCGTGCTCCCACCTTCGTAAAGTTTGCGGCGGTATTCCACGTCCTTCAGCTTACATCCCGCCAGCAGCACCGTAGCCCGGCCCTGCGCGTCGACACCGCCCAGCGCCGCCTTGACCGCCGGATGGCCTCCGCCGAGCACTCGGCCCAGTCGAACCAGGCCGTCCGACAGGCGAAACTGCTCGAGTGCGTCGTAGATCGGTGCCGTGGAGAACAAATCGATCTCCAGTGACGGAAGGTTGGCATCTCGGAATTCATCAAGCCGTTCACCATCCGGCTTCGCCTTTTCCTGGGCGGCTTGTACAAGACGCAGGGCGATTGAATACAGACGACAGAGACTGGCCCTTCGATTAGCCAGTAGAAAGTAGGCAGGGTAATCAGCGCGCGTCGCCTCAATCGCTTCGGCCAAGCGTCGATGCGCGTCGCCGTACTTTGCCTGACGACCGGGCTCGGCCTGAATGAAATCAACCAGCTTGTCCTGCGCCTGGCGCTTGATCCCCATGAGCTGCTCATCGAGCAGACCTTCGAGGATGCCGTTGTAGGCCTTGCGACCGTTCTGAATGCCGAGCAGGTCCTCATTGGCGATCCGTCGATACTCCTCGCTGCGGCCCATGAACTGCAGCAGGGCGACTTCACGCTGGTTGTAGGCATTGAGCATCAGCGGCGCCCGCACGTCGCGAAGAAACTCCAGGTGTTCCACGGTAAAGAGTCGTTGCGTCCGGCCCGGGTGTCCGGCAATAAAGACCAGTTCGCCGTCGCGTGCTCCGTTCGCGCTCCATTTCAGAAAGTTCTCCGTCCGCGCCGGCTTGCCGTCTTCGTAGGCGCGCAAAAAGGCGACATCGAGGCAGTAGCGCGGATACTCGAAATTGTCGAGGTCGCCGCCGAAAAAGGCGATGCCCAGTTCAGGGGCGAAGACCAGCCGCACGTCCGTGTATCGCTTGTAGAGATAAAGGTCGTATCGGGCGCCATGATACAGCTCGACGATTTCCGGCATCAGGCCGGTGCGGTCCCTGGCCTCCTTTTCGATTCGAGACATGGCCATCTTTTTAGCGGCCAGTGCTTCGGCCGGGCTCATCTCCGGTGTCACGTCGGCGGTCACCTGGTCGGTCACCTGCTCGATGGTCATCAGGATCGACAGCTCCGCCTTGGGACACTTGAGTTCGTCGCCATGCGTGCGGGCGTAGAAGCCGTCGCGAACATAATTGTTCTTCTCATCCGACAGATCGGCGATGATATCCGAGGCCACGTGATGATTGGTCATCAGCAGGCCGTTGCCCGATACGAACGAAGCAGAACCGCCTGAAGAGATCCGGACGCAGGAACGCTGAACATGGCGGATCCAATCGTCGCCGGGCTCAAAACCGTAGCGTTCCTGAAGTTGTTCTCGAGGAAGCTGGTTCAGCAGCCACATGCCCTCTTCGGCAATCGACGGTACACAGACGACCAGCAGACTCAACAGCCCTGCAATTGTGCACGATATTCTCGACATCTGAAGCCCCTGTTCATGCGTTTGCGGGAGTAGTTCGGCAGCCGATGCTGCCGGACAGCCGAGTATAACGTATTACTCGGTGGATGTCTCACGTCGCCGACAGCCAGGAGCCGACGCGGCCCAGCCATCCGCCCGCGCCGATCATGAGCAGAAACAGAATCGCCAGTCCGGCGACGAACGGCAGAATAACAATGAGAACGAGGATCAGCTTGAGTCCTCGAAACACCGATGCATCTGTCGGTTGTCCGTGGACTCGAGATTGGTCGCGAACGGCGTAGTTCAATTCCAGGGGACGGTTCTCATTATGATGCTGCATCGGCGCCGAACCTTGTGAGGACGTACGACCATTCTATGATGGGACGGCAGAACTTTCCTTTACGCGGATGGCTTGGATGCTCAACGGAGGACCTGGAAGATGAAGATCGGATGGATCGGCACGGGCGTCATGGGAAAGTCGATGGCCGGCCACCTGCTCGCGGCTGGACACGAGTTGACCGTCTTTAACCGTTCGCGCGAGAAGGCACGAGAACTGCTTGAGCGTGGTGCGTCATGGGCAGCGTCGCCATCAGAGGTCGCCCGATCGAGCGAATTGGTCTTCACGATGGTGGGTTACCCGGAAGACGTGCGCGAGGTGGTCCTCGGCACGCAAGGGGCTCTGGCGGGGTTACCGCCTGGAGGCATCGTCGTCGACTGCACGACGAGCAGTCCGTCATTGGCGGTTGAGATCGCCGAGCGGGCTGCTGCGCAGGGTGCCGCGGCACTGGACGCGCCGGTCAGCGGCGGAGACATCGGCGCGCGAAACGCAATGCTCTCCATCATGGTCGGCGGTGATGCTGTGGCCTTCGAACGAGTCCGGCCGCTGCTGGAAAAGATGGGCAGGACCGTCGTACGACAGGGTGGGCCAGGCAGCGGCCAGCACACGAAGATGGTCAATCAGATTTTGATCGCCGCAGGGATGGTGGCCTTGTGCGAAGGAATCGTTTACGCCCGGGCGGCCGGGCTGGATGCCGAGCGCGTGATGGAAAGCGTCAGCGGCGGCGCGGCGGGTTCGTGGAGTCTGTCGAACTATGGCCCTCGCATTCTCAAGGGCGATCTCGCGCCGGGTTTTTATGTCGAGCACTTCATCAAGGATCTGAAGATTGCGCTGGACGAAGCCGATCGGATGAAACTCTGCCTGCCGGGGCTGGCACTTGCCAAACAGCTCTACACGATGCTCTCTGCACTTGGCGGCGGTCGCAACGGCACGCACGCGCTGATCCGAGTGATCGAAACCATGTGCGGAAGGGCAAATCCGTCTTAATCGCATCAAAAGCAATAGAGCGAGACTGCGTGCATCATCGGCAGAGATGTCTGTTCCAGGACGAACTCAGATGCTTTCCAGTGCGGTGCGAAGCTCAGCGATCAGATCGTGCCAGTCCTCCAGGCCGACCGAGAGCCGAATACCGCCGGGAATGAGGCCGTCGTCGGCCTTTCGATCCGGCGGCAGGGCGGCATGGGTCATCGTGTAGGGGCACTCGATGAGTGTCTTGATCTGACCGAGCGAGACGGCAAGGGTGATGCAGTACGAATTCGCGGCGATCCAGTCGATCAGGCGCTCGCCGACGTTGTCATTCGGCGATTTCTGCTTGAGGACGAAGTAGATCATCGAGCCGGGGGCGAAGTGGCCGACCTCGTCGGTCATCTGCTTCTTGGCCAGCTCAAACTGCGGGAAGCTTGCCAGGCCGGGATAGCGGACATACTCGACCTTCGGATGGCCTTCGAGAAATCGGGCGAGATGGTGCGCGGTCTTCTGATAGTTGGCCATGCGCGCACCAAGTGAAGGCAGACCATAGACAAGCGGCGGCCACGCGCTCTTGGGGGAGAGCGAACCGCCAAAATCTTTACGATAGAGCACCAGCGGGTCGTGCAGCTTCTTCGGGCCGGCAACGACGCCGCCCAGATCAGTGCCGAACCCGCCGATGGCCTTGGTGAGCGACTCGACGACCACATCGGCGCCGAGCGTAATCGGCCGCTGGCAGTACGGGCTGGCGAAGGTGTTGTCCACGACGATCCAGACTCGCTGATCCTCGCGGCGGTTCCGGTTGATCACATCGACCTCGCGGCGGATGGCGGCGATGTCAATGAGCTGCATGTCGGGATTGACCGGTGTCTCGAAATAGACGACCCGCGTGTCATCACGGACGTGCTGCAGGACCGCGTCCGGTTCGATAAGGTTGATGAAGCTCGTTTCAATGCCGAAGCGAGGGAGCCAGTTGGTCATCAGCGAGTAGGTGCAGCCGTACAGGGTGCGATGACTGACGATGTGTCGACCGGCCGGCGCCAGCACACCGAGGGCGGCGCTGATCGCCGCCATGCCGCTTGCGAAGCAGACGGCGCATTCCGCGTGCTCCGCGACAGCGAGGTTCTCTTCCAGCATCCCGCGCGTGGGTTCATCAAGTCGGTCGTAGATGTAAATCGGGCCATGTTTTTCGTCTTCCGCAGAGAGATGCCCGAACTCGACGAAACCCTGAGCGCCGCGCTGTGCGGAGTCCAGCCGGAAGGTCGCGCTGGAAGTCATCGGCGGCACGACGTGGTGATCGTAGTCCCACTTACGCGTGCGCCCGACACCGTGGATCATCCGCGTACGTACGGCCCGCTTCGATTCCTGCGGATAAGTGTCGGGCGTCTGGGCATCTTTATCATGATCGCGTCGGGGTGCGAATTCCTCATGGCTCATGGCTGCGCCTCCTCGCGCTCGTGATTGCCGGATGGTGCAGCGCCAGCCGCGCGCCGTACATCGGACATCGTAAAACCGTGTTTCCTTCGCAGCCGGCCGAGCTGGTCGTCTGCGGAGACATCATCGGGAAGGTTCAGCCGTGCAAGGAGCGTATTCAACGGCACCCCGGATTCTTCGGAGAGTTCCTTCAGCGTCATGGAGCCGCGCACCTGAAGTGAATGCTGCGAAGCTCTGCCGGACGACTCGCGAGCATTGCCGAAGTGCCCGGTCGCGACCTGTCCCTTGCGGAATCGTTCGCCTTGCGAATCTTGCTGTTCCACGGACGCCCGGGCCAACAGCGTGAATCCACCGAGCAGGACGACCATCGAGGCAAGAAATGCAACGCCGGCCAGATTCTGCTTCCATTTCGAAGCATTCATGTTGTTCGCCAGGCCGAGCAGGTGCCGGGTGATCCCGCATACCCAGCTCCAATGAAGGGCTACGTGGAGAATCAGGAGCGCGGCGAGTCCAACGGCGATCCAGAAGTGCAGGTCGCCCCAGTCATGGCGCGTCCAGCTCCAGAGGACACTCGCCGAACCACCACCGCGGCCGCCGCTTCCCGGCGGAAGGACGAAGGCGAGGATCAGGCCGGTGCAGACCATCGCGAGTATGAGGACGAACGTTGCAAAATCAACGACGTAGTTCAGCGTGGAACGCTTCATGGCAGTACCTGCCTTTCAGGACTGTTGGCAGCGTCGACCGGAGGGCTGGTGCTGCGGTCAATCAGGCGATGACGCCTCGACATCGCAGGGCCGTCATGATGATGTCAGCTGCCTGTTGGGCGTTGTAGTGCTCCATGTTGATGATCAGGTCATGCCGGGTCTGCTCGCTCGCTTCGATATGGAAGTGGTGCCGGATGAATCGGGCACGCTCGTGCTCGATCTCCTCCACTTCGCGCACCGCTTTCTCGTAGGTAATGCCAAGCCGGGATGCGTAAGTGCGGATGCAGTAGTCGCGCGTCGCGGTGATGCGGACGCGCAGACCTACGCCGCGCGGCAGGATCAGATCCGCCGCTCGCCCGAGGAAAATGGCATGACCCTTCCTCGCCAGGGTCAGGATGGTTTCAGAGAGTCGCTTGAAGTAATCGTCCCGGCCGCCGGGACCGGACGTGATGGAGAGCAGGATCTCCTCCAGCCATGTCAGGTCTCGCCCATCCATGGCCTCGTAAAGTTCTTTACGATAGGCGTCATCACCGGCCATCGCCTGAAGGATTTCTCGATCGAAGACCGGCCAGCCAAGACGCAGGTTGAGCAGCGAAGCCACCTCATCGCCGGGTAGACCGACCGCGCGGCTGACAGCGATGAACTCTGCCACCTGCTGACCGGGTTGAAGTGGGGATGCGGTTTGCTGTTGCCGGGCGATTTCCCAGTTCCGCAACTGGCGTTCGACGACTCGGCCGATTTCGGGGTTGACGGTACTGACTTGGATGGCCATGGCACACCTCCTGCGACAGGAATGCAGCAATTCACGTGCCGGTAGTTCGAGGTTGCGGGCGCGATGCCGCATCGAGCAGCGGATTATAGGCGGCGCGTGCAGGTGCAGGGCGGCGTTTGGCCGTCAGAGCAGCTCGTGCTGCGACATGGCCTTGAGCCGCGTCCATCGGCGGTTGATTTCTTCCTGCACCTCGGCGAGCAGATCGGCGAATTCCGGTTTGCTCAGATGCGCGAAGGCGCCGCCCATCTTGTTGAAGGCCTCGCCGGCGGAGATTCTCTTTCCGCTTGCTTCGGGGTCCACCGTGATCTTCGTGATGCCGTGCTCGATCTCGAAGAGTGGGTGCATGCAGGCGTTGACCGCCGCCTCGACCGCCGACGGACCGACGTGCTCATCCATGCCCCAGTTCAGCGGACAGACGGACAGCGTCTTCACGAAGGCGAAGCCGCCGGCTCGTACCGTTGCCTGCGCCTTGCGGGCTTTGCGGATCATGTCCAGGCCGTGTGACTCGGCGCACGTAGCGAGATACGGCGCAAAGGTGCCGCGGAGGATTTCGATGATGTCCTTGTGGTGCGTCGTCTTACCACGCTGCTGAGGGCCAAAGTGGGCGTTGCTGTTCTTCTGACCCTTGAAGCCGCTGTAGCAGAGCTGGGCGCCGGTGTTCATGTAGCCCTTGTTGTCGTACTCAAAATGGATGAATGGGTCATTCCGCAGGGCCGCACCGATGACCTGATCCATGCCGATATCATCGCCGCCGTCGCCCGAAACGGAGATGACCGTGATCTCGTCCGGCAGCTCGCCGCGCCGTTGAAATCGACGGATCATCTCCACGACGCCCGTGGCCGTACTGCTGTTGTTGTGGAACAGGTTGTGGAAGTACGGCACCTTGAAGCTGGTGAGCGGATAGCCCGTGGTGACGACCATGCCGCAGCCGGTGTTGAAGAGCAGTACAACGTGGCCGTCGATTCCGCGCAGGAACAGGTTCAAGCTGGTGAAGATACCGCAGCCTGGGCAGGCGCTGTGCTTGTCGAAGCGCACCGGCATCTTCGACAACTCCTTGAGGTTCACCTTGCCGTTCATGCCGGCATTGAGACTGCACTCGTTGACCGTCAGCGGCACCAGCGTGTCCGGCGGGTCGTACGACGGATCACCGGGCCATGCGCCGTGGTAGGTCTTGTGTGGGGCGAAGCTGAAGGAGGGGCGATCACCGCGCTCATTTCGGATTTCGGATTTTGGATTTCGGAGCGATCCGGCGTCCGTCACAACGCTGCCTTTCGACCCGCGCTCCCCATTCCGCGTTCCGCATTCCGAATAGAGCACCAGGGCATCGTCCATCGTGAAATTCAGCCCGCCGATGCCGTAGGTCCGCTGGATGATTCGTGCATCATTGCCATGTCGCTGCAGGGCTGCGCCGAGTTCATTGGCAAGATAGTTGTTTGCGCCGTACTGGCTGGCACGCTCGGCGACGATGATTTGATCAGCGTGGCCGATGGCCTCGACCAGCTCCGCCTCTGGCCATGGTCGCAGCACCATCGGGATAACAAGATTCACCGGCTCACCCTGTGCGGCGAGATGATCGACGGCGTCCTTCGCGGCCTCGCCGGCGGTGTTCAGTGCGACCAGGCAGCGCGACGCCTCCCGGTCGCCGTACTGCTGCACGTAACCGTAGCGTCGCCCCGTCAGCTTCGCATATTCGTCAAAGATCTTCGGGATGAGCTTGAACGCCTGATCGAACTTGAGGTCCATCTGCACCTTTGCATTGATCAGGTCGTCGTTCATGTACGGCCCGAAGGTCCGCGGATGGGCCACATCGAGCAGACTGAACCGATCACCTTTCTTCTCCAGCGTCGCCTTGAAGGGCGGCGGGCCGACAAAGCGACGCACATCCTCACGATCGGCGAAGACCTCTATGCGCCGATTGGCGTGCGATGTATGGAAGCCGTCGTAGGCGACGATGGCGGGCAGATTGACCGCCTCGGCGACCTTGATGGCGATGACGTTCATGTCGTAGGCGGCCTGCACCGTCGGGGCCATGAAGATCATCCAGCCCCAGCCGAGGGTGGCATACAGGTCGCTGTGGCCGTTCTTGATGTTCAGCGGCGCGGAGACGTCCCGCGTCGAAAGATTGAGAACCATCGGCAGGCCGAGTCCGGAGATGGCCGGCATCTGCTCGGCCTTGAGCAGGAGGCCGTTGGCACTGGTGACATCGACCACCCGGCCACCGGCGACCGCCGCGCCGGCGCAGATGCCCAGCGCAGCGAGTTCGCTCGTGCCGACGACAAAGGCAATGTCCGTCTCGCCGCGCGCGAACGCTTTCGATACTTCCTCGCCGGCGTCGGACGACGGCGTGATCGGATAGTACCCCTCGAGGTCGTACCCGATCTCGATGATTGCCCGGGCAACGGCCTCGTTGCCGTTTCCGATCCACGGCTGCTGCGGCGCAGTCGAGTTCTTTGTTTGTTTCCTGGGCGGTTCGATCAATTGAGTCGTCATCGTGTCACCGTGTGGTAATCGTTGCTCGGCGTTTTCGAATTTGCGTTCCGCACTTACGCATAGTCCGTTGTCAGCGCCTTACCCTTCTTCGTCTCTGGACAGACCTCGACGCACCGCATGCAGCCCTTGCAGAAGAGCGGATCGATGCCTTCCATTCTGCCTTGTCGCCAGAGCAGGCCGCCAGGGTCGCTGCACACCGTCAGGCAGATGCCGCAACTGTTGCACGCCGCGGCGTCGAACTTCGGTACATGTCCGCGCCCCGCGATGCGGTTATCTCGATTGATCGTCGTGAACTTGATCGCGTCGATCGTTCCGCCGTTGAGCATGTTGCGCCAGCCGATGGGACCGTAAATTGAGGTCGGCTCCGTCAGCGGGAACCGGTCATCCGCATCGAAAGTTTCGGTCTCCAGATGCTCGATGGCCGCGGCGTAGGCGGCGAGATTCGCTTCCGCCGCCTTCGGCCACTGATCGGCGATAACCTTGGTGATCTGCTCATCCGGGAAGCCAATCTCATGACAAAGGACGCCGACCAGCGGCATGTTGAGCCGGCTTCGAGTCTGAACCGCGATCTTGGTGGCGTCCAGGCAGATGATCTTTCCGCTGTGCAGCCGGAGCAGCTTGCGGATCTCCGACGGCGGCTGAATCGTATTGACGATGCACACGGCGCCGTCGTGCAGACCACGGCCCAGGTCGAGCGGGGTGATCAAGTCGTCATGAAACACAACCAGATAATTCGGCCGGCGCGTCGGGCCGGACTGTCGCACCGGCGTGCCGACCTCACAGAACCGCACGGACACATCCGTGGCCGTGCCTTTCTTTTCAGAGCCGTACCTGGCATCGAAACCACCGTCGAGGCCGAACATCTTGCAGCCGATCTTGAAAAGCAGCTTGCCGGCCATGTTGGCGCCGTCGCCGCCGAGGGCCGAGAGAAAGACGTTGCAGAAGCCCAGTTCATCTTTGACGGGCAGTCGATAACTTGCAGCGACCATGGGGCACGTCCTCCTGTGGCTACTCCGTCTTTTGCTAACCGGCCGGCGCAGAAGCGGTCGGAAAGACAGATAGCAACCGGCGTACCACCCGGCCAATGACGCTAAAACCGGATTTTGCAGGACTTAGGAGCGAACAGAGGACGGATTTTTCCGCACCGCGAACGATTTTTTGCGGGAAACAGAACCTATCGTGTTTCGATTCTGGTCAAACAGCTGTCAGGCAAAGGGCTCGCTCCATGATCCAGGCGGACAGGTCGCCGATGCCTTCGCCGGTGCGAGCGCTCGTCTGGAGGATTCGCACAGCAGGATTGAGCCGCCGCAAGTCCTCACGGACCTGTGCCAGGTCGAACTTTACATGGGGAAGCAGATCGACCTTGGTGATCAGCGCCAAGGTCGCATCGCGAAACAGCAGCGGATACTTGCTCGGTTTGTCATCGCCCTCGGCCACACTCAGGACGCTGATTCGCAGATGTTCGCCGAGGTCGAAGTTCGCCGGGCAGATCGGGTTGCCGACGTTCTCGATGAAGAGCAGATCCAGAGAATCCGGCGGAAGTTCGTGCAGCGCCGCCTGCACATGCGTGGCCGTTAGATGGCAGCCGCCGTCGGTAAGGAGCTGGAGAACGGGGACGTTCAGAGCGGCGATTCGATCGGCATCTCGCGTGGTGGCGAGGTCGCCTTCGAGAACGGCGCAGCGCAATTCAGTCTGCAGTTCGGGCAGGAGGGCTTCGAGGATTGCAGTCTTCCCGCTGCCGGCGCCGCCGAGGAGGTTGATGCAGGTGATGTGATGCCGGTTGTACCAGATTCGATTTTCCGCGGCCGCGGAATCATTCTTCTCCAGCACGCGGCGAAGGATTTTGATGTTCACGGTGCGCCTCCTCGAAGCCGATCTCGGCGCGACGGGACAATCCGCCCGCTTCAGGAACTGATCACACGTAAGACACATACTCCGGATACCACATGTTCTCCTGCACCAGCTCGTCCACGGCCTCATCCGGGACGAGGCGACCGAGGTTGCGGTCCCGGATCTCGCGGATGACGGCTCCGGCAATGCGCCGGCTGACCTCCCGCATCATCGACTGATCGGGATACATCGCTCCCTGCGCGAGGCGTTCAGGCGTCACCATTTCGGCCAGCGTTCGAGCGGCCACCATGAAAACGGCGTCGCTGACCTCACTCGTCTCGCTCAGGATGCAACCCAGGCCGATGCCGGGAAAGACGAAGCAGTTGTTACCCTGACCGATGACATGCGTCTTGCCGTCATACTCCACGGGTGCAAACGGGCTGCCGGTCGCGATCAGCGCCCGGCCTTCCGTCCAGTGCAGCGCCTCGGCGGGCGTGCACTCCGATTTCGAAGTCGGGTTGGACAGTGGCAGGATGATCGGCCTAGGCGCGTGTCTGGCCATCTCTCGAATGATCTCCTCGTTGAAGGTACCGGCCTTGGCCGTGACGCCCACGAGGATCGTCGGTCGCACGCGCCGCACCACGTCCAGCAGCGTGAACGGGCCCTCGCCTTCGAAACCGTAGGCCTTCATCGCCGCACGGTTCATCATGAACTCCCGCTTGTGCGGGTCGTCCACCTCGCGTCCTTCAAAGACCAGCCCGCGTGAGTCGAGCACCGCCTGGGCCGCATGAACCTTCTGCATGTCTGTGCATTCTTCGAGCATGGCGGCGCGGCACAGTCGGGCGATGCCGATGCCTGCATTGCCGGCGCCGGCATAAACAATGCGCTGATCGGAGAGCTTCCCGCCGGTGACACGCAGGGCGGCGAGAATGCCGCCGAGGGTGACAGCGGCGGTGCCCTGGATGTCGTCGTTGAAGCTCGGGACGCGCCGACGATATCGATCAAGAATGTTGAACGCTGTGTGGTGTCCGAAGTCCTCCCACTGGATGACAGCCCGGGGGAAGACTTCCTTAACCGCTTCGACGAAGGCCTCGATGAGAGCGTCGTACGGAGCACCGTGCAGCCGTCGATGGCGATAACCGAGGTAGCACGGATCGTTCAGCAGCTCTGCGTTGTTGGTGCCGACGTCCAGCGAGACCGGCAGGCAGTGCGTTGGATGGATTCCCGCCGCGGCGGTGTAGAGCGCAAGCTTGCCGATCGGAATGCCCATTCCGCCGGCGCCTTGGTCGCCGAGACCGAGGATTCGCTCATTGTCGGTGACGACGATCAGGCGGATGTCGGGGTAGGGTGCGTTGCGCAGGAGTTCGGGTATGCGGTCGATGTCATCCGGGGTGATCCAGACACCGCGTCGCTGCCGGAAGATGTGGCTGTAGCGCTGGCAGGCCTTGCCGACGGTCGGGGTATAGACGATCGGCAGCAGCTCCGGCATGTTCTCGACGACGACACGATAAAAGAGCGTCTCATTGCGATCCTGCAGGGCAGCCAGGCCGATGAATTTCTCCAGATCGTCGTTCTTGGCACGCAGGTGTTCGAGCTCCAGGGAGACCTGCTGCTCGAGCGAAAGCTGCGATGGTGGCAGAAGACCGCGCAGGCCGAGTGCCTCGCGTTCGGCTTGCGAGAAGGCCGGGCCCTTGTTGTAAACGGGATCGCGCAGCAGCTCGACACCATCGTAGGGGGGTGTAATCTTCCTGGTATCCGACTTCGGTTTGTTCATGACGCCGACCATGTGAGGCCTCCCTTCGCTTGCGCTCCCGTCGCTTCCGAATCGACTTCCACGGATGTCACGTCCAGTTCATCGCCGCCTTCGAGGCAGGTGGCGTCCTGGCCGCACTTCGGACACTGCCAGTCCCAGCCATGTGCGGAGAACCGATGCCCGCAATCGGGGCAGGCCAGGTGCACGGGCATTTGCTCGATGGACAGTTCGGCGCCGGCGCAGGGCGTGTCTTCAGCAGCCAGCGCAAAGGCATCGTGCAGAAGCTCGGGGTCGACCTGTCGCAGCACACCGGCGCGGCAGGTGACGCTTCGAACATGATCTGCGTGCGCCTTGCGCGCTTCCTCACAGGCGATCTCAATGATTCCGGCGGCAATGGAGAACTCATGCATGGCACACCTCTCTTCCCGCACGAAACTCGGAGATGTCGGACTCGATCTGTGCGGTGACCTCGGGGATCACTCGAGCGACCACCGGCGAAAGCTCCTCGCCGTAGCCGCAGTCTTCGGCGGTCACGGCGTAAATCCAGACGTTGGGCGGCAGCATGCCCATTTCCTCGGCGATGCGCAGGGCCAGATCAACGCTGAGCGTATGGGTGTCGGTCCGGCAGCGCTGTGCGAGATGGTCCTTGTGCGTCCAGTAGTCCATGCGCTGCCAGGTTCCGGGAGGATGGCCCTCCGCGGAGCGTGCAGCATCCACGATTATGAGTAATTGAACATTTTCAACGAGATTCGGGATATCCGTGGTCGGTGCCTCGGTGCCCACGACCACGCATCCTGACGGCGGTGATTTTTCGATCATCTGGGCCGCGATCAGCCCCGCCTGATCGTCGCGGCGCAGCCAGCGCCCACAGCCGACGATGACGACGTCCGGCGTTGAGCAGGCATGGCTCGCCTTTTCAGGATGGCTGTGTGTCCAGGTCATGTCTCATCCCATTTGATGTCCAGCATGTGCGTCGCGCAGGAGATGCAGGGGTCATACGCACGTACCAGCATCTCCAGTTGCAGCGTGATCTGCTCTTTGCCGAGTCCCGATTCGAGAAGCGGCGGCACGAGCGCCCGCATGTCTTCCTCGATATTGGCCAGATTCTGACCCGTCGGGATGATCAGGTTGGCGCTTTCGATGCGGTTCTTCGCGTCGATTCCGTATTCGTGTACCAGGAGACCGCGCGGCACTTCGGCGAGCCCGGCGCCCAGACCGTGACGTGTGGGTTTGCGAAGGGGCTCGACCTGCATCCCGTGGGTCAGCAGGGTGTCAAGGATTTCGATGGCTGCCTCTACGCAATGGACGCTCTCGATGAGCTGCGCCGTATTGTTGTGATACGGATTGTTGCAGATCGGCTCAAGGCCGAGGGTACGCGCGATCTGTCGCGCCGTGGGATGCAGTTGCGAATGATTGTTGTTGAACCGGGCCAGCGCCCCAACGGCGTAGGTCGGGCTGTTGGGTGAACGGCAGTGCTTTGCGGCGGAGTGCTCGACCACGGTTTCGAGGATTCGCGATCGGTAGTCAGCTGCCTTGGTGGGTTTCGGATCCAGCGTGGAAACGATATCCCCATCGTAGAAGGCATACTCACCGTTCTGGGTCTTGAGCGATACATATTCGGTGGGGCGTTCGAGTTGCGGTACCTTGAGCGTGGCGAACAGCGCCGCCGTTTCCGCCAGGTCCGCCCGCGTGGCTTCGAGCCGCCGCTTGAGGTCCAGAAGTTCCTCGTCGCGAGGGACATGGGTAATGCCGCCGACATGCAGGGCGATCGGATGAATGTGCCGGCCGCCGACGACCGCGCAGATATCGTTGGCCAGTTTCTTCATCCGCAGCGCCCTGCGCACCACATCCGGATGGGTCTTGGCAAGGGGGATCACCGATCCGACGCCGAAGTAGTCCGGCACCGCAAGGAAGTAGAGATGCAGGAAGTGACTCTGCAGCTCCTCGCCATAGAGGATCAGCTTTCGAAGCAGTACCGTCTGCTCACTCGGCTCGATGCCGCACGCCGCCTCGACGGCCTTCACGCTGGCGGTCGTGTGCCCGACACTGCAGATGCCGCAGATCCGGCAGGTGATGTGCGGGGCCTCGTCGTACTTGCGGCCGCGCAGAAATGCTTCGAAGAATCGCGGGCTCTCTACGATCGCCAGTTCGAGTCGCGTAATGGCGCCGTCCTGCACACGGATGGTGATGTTGCCGTGGCCTTCGACCCGCGTCACGTGTTTGACATCGATGGAGACGTTTTTCATGGCAGGTCCGCCTCCTGGTAGGCACCGTAGAGCCGCAGGTCGTCGAGGACCTCCTGCAGTTCGACGTTGTATTGCTCACGGAGATTGATGCCGGCGGCAACCAGGGCCTCCTTCGATACGATTCCGCGGCAGCCCTCGCACTTGGAACCAAAAGCCGGGCAGATGGCGTTGCAGCCGGCCCGCGTGACCGGTCCGAGGCAGAGGATGCCTTTTTCGTAGAGGCAGAGCGTGCCGCGCTTCTTGCACTCGACACAGACGGCGAAATCCGGCAGCTTGAACGTCCGTCCGGCAAGCAAGCTGGTGACAAAAGCGAGGAACTCCTCCTTCACCATGGGGCAGCCGGGCAGTTCATAATCGACCTTGACGACAGCGGAGATCGGTCGCGCCTCGGTCGTCGGGAACCACTCTGCCTTGTCTCCGTAGACGTACCGTCGATAGGCGTCGCTTCCATTCTCGCCGATTGCTCCTCGGCCCTTTGGCCCCGTTGCCCCTTGATAGTGTTTGAGTGTGTTGATCCCGCCAAGGCAGGCGCACGAGCCGATGGCCACCAGAACCTTGCAGTGCTCGCGGAAATGGCGGACTTCCTTTTCATCCTCCGGCGTAGAGACGGCGCCGTCGACAAAGCCGATGTCGATATCCCAGGCGCGGTCCGTCATGCCCTCGCGGAAGTTCACGATGTCCACCGCGCCCAGGAGATCGAGGAGCTGGTCCTCCAACTCGAGGATGGCCAGCGAGCATCCCTCGCAACCGGTCAAGCTGAAGATGGCGATTCTCGGTTTCATTCCATCGCCTCCCGCATGGCCTTGAGTTGTCCATACTTGAAGACAGGGCCGTCGATGCAGACGTACACATGGTTTGCCTGGCAGTGGCCGCACTTGCCGATGCCGCATTTCATCCGCCGTTCGAGCGAACAGTAGATGCTGCTCTGTGGGATGCGCCGGGCGAGCACTTCGATCACCACGAACTTGAACATCACCGGCGGACCGACGATCACGACGACCGTATCCTGGGGATTGAGTTTCGGCAGATCCGCAAACAGCGTCGTCACCACGCCGACCCGGCCGCGCCACTGCTCATCGGGTCGATCGACGGTTATTTTCAGATTCACATCCCCGCTCTCGCGCCAGCGGGTCAGATCATCGGTAAAGAGAAGTTCCTTCGGCTCGCGGCAGCCATAGAGCAGATGGAACTGCCCGAAGCGAGGCCGCTCATCGAGCACGTACTGCACAAGCGATCGCAGCGGGGCCATGCCCAGACCGCCGGCGATCATGAGAATGTCCTTCCCATGCATTTCGGTGACGTCGAAGCCGTGTCCCAGCGGTCCGCGAATGCCGATGATGTCCTTCTCGCGCAGCGCATGGATGCGATTCGTAACGCTGCCGGCGCGGCGGATGCACAGCTCGAACGTATCCGGCCGCGTGGGCGACGAGCAGATGGAAATCGGGCATTCACCGACGCCGAGGATGGACACCTGCACGAACTGCCCCGGTTGATGGTTCAGACGGTGGCCGTCGAGGAAGGCCAGCTCGTAGTGCTTCTCCATCTCCGTTAGTTGCGTGATTCTGAGAATTCGCGCGGGCTTCGGGAGATAAAGCTCGGCGTTGGTCGGCTTGTATGGGATCGGCGGAGCAAGCATCTTCACACCTCCTCCGCGAGCTGGTTGTAGATTTCGACCGAGTTGATCTTCGCCGTGCAGGCCCGATCGCACCGGGCACATCCGACACAGCCGGGCAGGCCGGTTCGCTGACGAATCCACTTGGCCTTGCGATAGATGCGATGTCGCAGACGCGATCCGGCCTTCGGTCGGAAGTTATGGCCGCCCGCCACCTCGGCGAATTCGCGAAGGTGACAGCCGTCCCAGGTCCGCTCGCGGCGCCCCGTCGTGCCCGACAGATCGGTCTCGTCCAGGATGTTGAAGCAGTAGCATGTCGGGCACGACAGGTTGCAGCTCCCACAGGAGTAGCATCGCCGCGCAGTCGCCTCCCACAACAGCGAGTCGTAAGAGCGATCAAGCAACGCAGGCAGTTCGTCGGCCTTCATCCGAAGCATCCGCGGAAACGCGTCCGTCTTGTGTCGCTGGTACTGTTCGAAAGTCCGCTCATCCGTGGCCGTGGGTATGCGGCCGCGTCGGCCATACAACACCCAATCCCTGCCGATCGACGTACCGTAAACGACGCCGTAAAGGGGCTCTGTTGCTCCGGGATCGCTCAGTGGATAGAGCATCACGTCAAAACCCTTGTCCGCCGCGTTCGTTTCCATGTCGGCGCAGAAAACGCCTTCCGTGCAGGGTCGCTGGCAGTCGATGCCCACGATCATCGTGTGCGCACGCCGCGAGAGGTAGTGTTCGTCGCGCTGATCCTGTTCGAAAACGTGATCCAGCAACCGAATCGCATGGATGTCACAGGGGTGCACGCCGACCAGTGCTGTCGGTCGCACATCGATGACCGGCTCGGCGGTAAACGTGCCATTGGTTCGTTTGAAGACGAAGAGCGTTTCTTGCGGCGGAAAAAGAGCTCCGCGCGGTGAATAAACGCAATAATTGAAGGTCAGGTCAAGATCGGTCGCCCGTGTAACTTCCTCGTAAAAGTATCGACCGTCACGTGCAACCGGGCCGACGATCCGCCGCTGGAGCGCCAGCTCGTTGACTAGTTCGAGCAGTTCAGGATGGGTCAACATTCGGTCGAGCATCGCTGGCTCCCGTTGCATGTGCACGGCTGGCCCGTGTCGATGCCGTCGGCAACCACCCTTGCACGCGGCGTGGGGTCCGTGCCCATCGAGATCGGATGCAATCCTCGCGCCAGCGTGTGCGGATTTCGGGATGATCACAGCGGTCCAGGGCGGCCGAAAATTCAAAAAAATCGGTGTTAGCGAGTCTGTGCGACTTGGCCGGAGGGGCGGCAGTCGCGCTGGGCCGATTGGTTGCGGACTTTTACTCGTTTCGGGGGCTATTTTTCCGCCACGGTCCGATCGTGGTCCGATGCTCGCACGGCCGGAAAGTGGAGCGTGAAACGGCTGCCTTTGCCGGGAGCGGTGTCGACGTCGATTCGCCCTCCGGCGCGCTCGACAACGGCCTGCACGATGGACATGCCGAGTCCGCTGCCGGAGATTTGCGCAGCGATGGCCTCCACGCCGCGGCGATATGGCTCAAAGAGATGCGCGCGCGTCTCCTCACCCATGCCGATACCGGTGTCGCTGACGGTGACCAAGACGTCGCTCCCCGAGTCATCCGGCATGGTGCTCGCCGCGCCCCGCGGGTTGCTGTCGTGCACCGTGCGGATGAAGACGTTTACCTCGCCACCGTTGGGCGTGTATTTGATGGCGTTGTCGATCAGGTTGGCGGTGCAATCCAGAAAGTCGGCGGGCTCGACCGAAAGAATCGCGTCGGTGCTGAAAGCTTCCTGATAATGCAACTTGATCGACTTCTCCTCGGCGACAGGCCGTTGACGGTCACACTGCTCGCGGAGGATTCGAGCAGCATCTTTCGCATGAAAATGCGATTCGCGAACAGCATTCGTGCGTGTCGATTCCAGCTCCTGAAGTCGGGCAAAGGTAAGCAGTCGAGTTACCTGTAGAATGCCCTCACGGCAGCGCGAGAGAATGCGGTCGTAGAGCGGTCGCACTTCGTTGGCAGGAACCAGCCCCTCACGCAGCAGACCGACCTGCGTCTGCACGATCGCCAGCGGACTCTTTAGCTGATGAGCGGCGGTGCGCATGAATTCGGCCTTACGGGCCTGAAGCTCGACGAGTTTCTGCTGCGAAAACCGTAGCGCGGAATTGGCACGGGCCAGAGCCCGCTCGTGCGACTCAACCCGGCCGGCGATCTGCAGGACGAAGTACAGCATCCCGAGAATGCCGCATGCCACAATCAGCACAGCGCAGAAAACGAAACCGGTGTTGGCGTACCACGTGCCCGGACCGAGCGTCGGCAGGAAGGGGTAATGCGGCGTAAGGAGGCCGGACAGTTCACCAAGGGCGAGTGCGGCATACAGCGCCAGCGCCCAGACGGCCTGAAAATAAACGTGCGGTCGCGTCAGGAGCAGTGCGGCAATGGCCATGTGGAACAGGTAGAAGATCGCCAACGGGCTTTCGACGCCGCCGGTGTATCTCAAGATAGCGGTGAGCAGCAGCAGGTCCACGGCAATCTGCGCGTTTGCCAGGACGGTGGCCGCCTTGTAGGACGATTCTGCATCGATGGCGACGTCGTGGGCCAGGCGCTGCAAACGGTAAGAGAGGCCGCACCAGAAAAAGTTGACGATCAGCAGCAGCGCCAGCACGGTAAAGAGCGGCTGCGGTCGAGACAGACCGGTGAGGGCGCGTTCAAGGCCGACTACGGCGAAGGCCGCGGCGATCATCACCCAGCGCAGGTGAATGAACCACTTGAGACGAACAAAGGAGATAAGCGTGCGCGCACGAAAGCTGCGTTCGCTTCCATGGAATTCGAGCAGCGATGTTGGGGCGCCCACGGTCAGGGTCCATTCCGCCTCTTGGCCTTACTTCAGGACACTCCGAACGGCCTCGCGGAGCGTCGCCGCATCGAACGGCTTCTCAACGAAGGCATTCGCCGGCAGGTAATCCGTGCCCAGCTCTTTGGCATAGTCCATGCCCATGGTCTGGCCGATGGCGGAGAGGATGACGATCGGCACACCGGATAGGGATTCATCCTGCCGCATTTCATATGCAAGATGAAAGCCCTCGGAGGGTGACGTGAGCATGACATCCAGCAGGATGGCGTCGGGCCGGGACTTTCGGGCCAGCTCCATCCCGGCCGGGCCGGTCAAGGCACATTGCACCTGATAGCCCTCCGGTTCGAGGATCAGCTTGACGGCGCTGTGGATATCGGGGTCGTCGTCGATCAGCAGAATGTTGCGCGTGGTAGTCATCGGCGTACCCTCAGCGGTGATTACGAATGTCGAATTACGAAGGAAAGCTGGTAGCCGGAAGTCTCTCTTGTAATTCGTCGTTGCATCATTTTCCTAGCATATCCTCGGCAACTCCTCGCCGTAGGGCCGCTGCACGATTCGCCGGCCGCCGATGCGGGTTCGCAGTTCCACCAGCGGTGGCGAGGCGTCGGTCACGCGGCCGATGATGGCGGCCTGTTTCCCGTGCCGATGCGCGTGCAGAATCTTGAGTGCCTTCGATGCGTCATCGTGGGCCACAACGCATACCAGTTTTCCTTCGTTGGCGACGCTCAGCGGATCAAGACCGAGCATTTCCGCAGCATGTCGGGCCGTCGATGTGATGGGCACCGAGGCCTCGTTGATCTCGATGCTGACGTTGGCGCGGGCGCTGATGTCGGCCAGCACCCCCGCCAGTCCGCCCCGGGTCGGGTCGCGAAGGAACTTGATGTCCGCTCCACACTCCAGCAGCCGCGCTACAAGCTCGTTGAGCGGCGCGGCGTCGCTTCGAAGATCCGAGTCAAACGCGATTCCCGCACGCACCGACATGATGGTCAGCCCGTGATCTGCCAGCGTGCCGCTGACGAGTACGACATCACCGGGCACGATCCGGGCAAGGTCCAGATGAGCGCCAGGATGCAACCCCCCGACACCGGCGGTGTTGATATACATGCCGCCCTCGCCGCGACGCTCGATCACCTTGGTGTCGCCGGTGACAACAGGCACGTCTGCTTCCTGCGCGGACCGCGCGATCGAAGCAATCACTCGATCCAGCAAATCCATCGGAAGGCCTTCTTCGAGGATGATGCCGAGACTCAGCGCGGTCGGGATCGCGCCCATCACAGCGAGGTCATTCACCGTGCCGCAAACAGCGAGTCGGCCGATGTCGCCACCGGGAAACTCCAGCGGCGTCACCACAAAGGAATCGGTGGTGAAGACAACAGGCGTACCGTTAATCGGAACAATTGCCCCGTCGGTCAACGTGGACAGCGCGGGGTTGCTGAGCTTCGGCAGAAAGTGTTCTTCGATCAGTCGCCCGGTCAGCTCACCGCCGCCGCCGTGTGCCAGCATCACACGTTCTGTACTGCGGTTCGTCGTCATTCTGGCGATCATGTTACCGCCTCCGTCACTGAGGCGTGCGGGCGTTCGGCCCGCTGCGGGAGATCTTTTGCAGGCCGGTTGTACTTGTACCACGCCGCGCAAGTGCCTTCGCTGCTGACCATGCAGGGCCCGATCGGCGTGATTGGAGTGCAGCCGCGGCCGAAAAGGGGGCATTCAACCGGCTGCACCTTGCCTTGAATCACTTCCCCACAGCGGCAGGCCGGGTCGTCCTCATCCTCACCCATCGTCAGGCCGAAGCGACGCACGGCATCGAAGTGCGCGAAACGCGGCGCCAGCCCCAGGCCACTGGCAGGCATCTCGCCGAGAGCCCGCCAGGGAGTTGTTTCCGCGACAAAGGCCTCCGCCATCAGCCGCTGGGCCGTCGGATTCCCGTCGCTGCGCACCACGGCCTGGTAGATGTTCTCCAAGCGTGCCTCACCGGCGAGCGACTGCCGTACGAGTTGCAGGATTCCGCGGAGCATCTGCTCGGGTTCGAAGCCGGCGACCACACAGGGCTTTGCGTACTGCTCGACGACCGGCCGATAGGCCGATGAACCGATGATCACACTTACATGTCCGGGGCAGAGGAAGCCGTCGAGCGCGGTGTCTTTGTTCCTCAGAAGCGTAAGCATGGCCGGAACGACCAGCTTATGGCACATGAGCACGGCGAAATTGTCGATGTTTCGTCGGTCAGCTTCGAGGAGGGTGGCCGCCGTGGCCGGCGCAGTCGTCTCGAAGCCGACCGCGAGGAAAACGACCGTCGCCTCAGGGTTTGCGACGGCGATTTCCAGCGCGGTCCGTGCGGATGTAATCACACGCACCTGCGCGCCGGCTGCGCGCGTGGCTTCGAGACTGCCAAGTTTTCCCGGCACACGGAGCATGTCCCCATACGTGACAAGGATGACGCCTGGTTCGCGGGAGAGGGCGATCGCTGCGTCAATGTGTCGCTGCGCAGTGACACAGACAGGGCAGCCAGGTCCACTGATGAGGCGGATATTCCCCGGCACCAGGTCGCGAAGACCGCTGCGATAAAAGGAGACCGTGTGCGTGCCGCAGACTTCCATGTACTGCGCGGGTCGCAAGAGTTGCCCGGCCGCTTCGCGTAACTCGCGGAACAGATTATCGAGTCGAGCGGTCATGGCGATAGCCCCTTCGCCAAAGAAGCTTCACTGTTTCCCGTGTCCTCGGATTCGATTTCCAATTCCGTGGCGAAGTCCGGTCCATAGGCCTGCCGGAGATAGTCCCACGTCTCCAGGGCCTCGGCTTCGTCCACCGTGGCAATACTGAAGCCGGCATGCACGAGCACCCAGTCGCCCGGGCGGGTGTCCGGCGTCAGCACGCGACTGATACGCACGCGATTGCCTTGCAGATCGACGAGGGCATCGTCGGCGTCGCATTTCAGGATTCGACCAGGCACGGCCAGGCACATCACTCGTCTCCATCCATCGTCGAAGACTCGCCTTCGAGTCTCGCGGCGGCGACAACTGCCTGTCCCAGGGCGATACCTGCATCACCGATGGGCACGAGTTGCGGTGAATACACCGTCAGATGCCGCCTTTCGAGCAGTTCCATCGTGCGTGTCCGCAGACGGGCATTCGCAAAGCAGCCGCCCGACAGGACCACGGCCGTGACCCCGCTCCGCTCCGCCGCAATCAGCGTCGTGGCAACGAGCATCCGGGCAACCGTTTCGTGGAATCGAGCGGAGATCCGCCCGCGGTTCTGACGATGGGCATGGTCTCGCAGAATCGAGCGGATGGTTGCCGACAGTGACATGCGGATTCCCTCCGGGCCTGCCGTCGTTTCGTACGGATACGGCTCTGCGGGGCCGGGGAGGGCACACTGTTCGAGGGCGATGGCCGCTTGTGCGGGTCGGTCGTTTCGGTCGCACAGTCCGAGCAGAAAGCTGACGGCATCAAAGACGCGGCCAAGACTCGATGTCGGCGGCGCGTTGAGGGTCGAGGCCCACAGTCGTTCGAGCACTTCGAGTTGTTCGGCAGGCACCTGATCAAAACATGCCAGGGCCTCGCGGGGAATGCCTGCGCGGATAAGGCCGCATTGTTCATGTTCCATGGATTGTCGGACCAGGGCATACGCAGACCGCCAGGTCTCCGTCGCTGCCGCATCACCGCCGAGCAGCGGGAAGTAATTAAGATGTCCGATGCGCGTGTAAGCCGCGAGGGTCGCATACAGCACCTCGCAGCCCCACGCCGCGCCGTCATCTCCAAAGCCGACGCCGTCGCAGCAAACGCCGATCACGGGCCGCGACAAGCGATGCTCTGTCATGACGCTGACGATGTGTGCGTGATGGTGCTGCACGCCCACAGCAACCGCGCCCATCGCAGCACGCTCCCGGGCGTACTGCGTCGAGAGATAGAGCGGATGCAGGTCGTGGGCAACGATGTCCGGTTTGAAGGCGCGCAATCGGATATGCTGTTCGATCTGGCGACGATAGGCGCGGTATACCGCAGGATGGCTCAGATCACCAAGCGTTTCCGGGCAGTACGCCTGGTCGGCATGGTAAAGACAGATCGAGGACTGTCGCTCCGCTCCGACCGCGAGGATACGGCGGCGTGTTTGGACCGGCCCGCGCAGGGTTGCCGCCTCGCCGTAGGAGTCGGCGGCTGGTGGCAAGGTCGATGCGTGTGCGGTCGGGCTCATTCCGGTGGCTCCTTTCGAGCGCCTGGACCCCTGCAAGAGACGGATTAAGCAAAAACGATGCCAGCGGGCGGCGAATCGTGAAAACCATGCTGCGCGAGGGGTTGGCCGCGGTCGCTCGAGGAGAATTACGGACCGATGCCGCGCGCGGAGGATAATTGCACTCAGGCAGCGAGAAAATCCGGTGCGGCGTATTATGCCGTCGATCTGCGCAGCTATCGCACTTCGCTGAAATGTGCAGATGAAAGCAGAATAGCTCGCCGCACGATTTGACAAGCTTCTTGTGCCATAGATAGACTTCCGCCCATCCTTTCGCCGGTCAAACAGGAACTGATACTTTCGATTTGATCGGTGTATTCGCAGGAGGATTTAACGCGATGATCAGCATGACGAATGCGGACTTCGAGGTGGGCATCATCGGTGGCGGGCCGGGTGGCGCGGCGACCGCCGGTTACCTGGCCAAGGCGGGCATTCCCTGCGTCGTCTTTGAGCGCGAATTGTTTCCCCGGCCGCACATCGGTGAGTCGTTTGTTCCTGCGACCACGCGCGTCTTTCGCGATCTGGACTTCATCGACGAGATGGAAAAGGCCGGCTTCCCGAAGAAGTTCGGCGCGGTCTGGACGGCCAACTCAAAAGCCCCGACCTATTCACACGACTGGGACGAGCTTCCCGCCGGCGACTTTGCCGACATTCGCTTTGAGGAGCGGGAGCAGGAAGGCGTCGACCGGCGCTACACGTACCACGTCGATCGCGGCAAGTTCGACCTGCTCTTTCTTCAGCATGCCCACAAGCTCGGTGCCGCGGTCTACGAAGGTGTGAAAGTCACCAGCGTCGATCTGAACGCGGAGCCCTATCCGCGACTGTACTTCAAAATGGGCAGCAAGGAGATGTTTGTCACGGTCAAGATGGTGGTGGATGCCTCCGGCCGGGATACCCTGCTGGGCAACCAGCTGCGCATCAAGATCAAGGACCCGGTCTTCAACCAGTTCGCCTTTCACACCTGGTTTGAGGGATACGAACGGCTTGATCCCAGGTACCCCGACAAGGCAGATTACATCTTCATCCATTTCCTGCCGATGACCAACTCCTGGATCTGGCAGATACCCATCACGGATACGATCACCAGCATCGGCATCGTCACCCAGCGACAGCACTTCCCCAAAACGCGCGAAGATCGCGAAAAGTGGTTCTGGGACTGCATCATGACTCGCCCCGACGTGTACGAGCGGCTGCGCAAGTCCGAACGCGTTCGTCCTTTCAAGGAAGAAGGTGATTACAGCTACGCGATGAAGCAGGTCGCCGGCGATCGCTGGGCCCTCGTCGGCGATGCCGGGCGCTTCGTCGATCCGATTTTCTCCAGCGGCGTAAGCATCGCCCTCAACGGTGCCCGTCTGGCGACGGCTGACATCATCCGCGCCGCGGAAATAGGCGACTACCGCCGACCGAGTTTCGAAACTTTTGAGCGCACCCTGCGCTGGGGTACGCGGAACTGGTACGACTTCATCACCATGTACTACCGGTTGAACGTCCTGTTCACCATGTTCATTCAGGACCCACGCTATCGCATCGACGTGCTCAAGCTTCTCCAGGGAGATGTTTATGACGAAGAAACCCCCGAAGTCCTTCGCAAGATGAAAGACATCGTCACCAGCGTGGAGCAGAACCCCAACCACGTCTGGCACAAGCTGCTCGGCGATCTGACCTGCACGGCCTTCAAACCGTCGTTTTGAGCAGCTCCGTACAACGGCCCGGCGATCGACCAGTCGCGCTTCAGGTATGATGCACAGTAGCACGGGCACAACGAGCAGCGATTGTCAGCATCTCAATGCCGCCGACCGGCTCATGCTCGTCGCTCACAAAGGCATGCGCGGCATTGATCACGCGGGCTTTCTCAGTCAGACACACGTCTGGCTGCGCGGGCGGCTTGATCCCGCTTGTTTGAAGCTCGCCCTTGCACGGCTGCATACGGCGTATCCGGTTGTCACGGCGCGTCTCGAGGATCCCGGCGGAAGAGCCGTACCCTGCTGGCGACATCGACCCGGGGCACGACCTGTTCTCCACGAATCCACGCTCTTGGCGGCGGACGATGCGCCCGTCCTCCATACCGCCGAACGACTCTTCGAGAAGCCACTTGATCACGACCGTGACGATCCGCTGACCTTTCATCTGCTCCATTTGCCGGACGGGCGTGACGTATTCCTCCTGCGATTCAGTCATGTGCTCATGGACGGCAAGGCACCGGAATATGTGTTGAAGGAAATCAATCGCTTGCTTCAGGAAGGTGAATCCGAAGTTCGTGACCCGCACAGGTGCGAGCTTCGAGCGAAAGATGCCGATGGATTGCACACCGTCGGTTGCGCGGTCACAGCAGGCGACGAAATGCAGGCCCATCTGCTGCGCTTCGATCGCAAACGTCGCGTTCGGGCGGCGCTACGCGTCGTGCGTAGCCATATCCGCTGGCCGCAGCGACCGGCGAACATGACGCCGCGCGAGCTTGATGAATGGCTCGTGCGGCCCTATGGCATCGCCCTCCGACAGCTCACGGTTGAGCAGACCGATGCACTTCTCGAACGAGCGAAGGGCCTCTTTGGCTTCGCCAATCCCACTCCGCTGATTCTGGCGGCGGCCTTCCGTGCGGTTGCACGCCACGCTCCGCTCGCAACGAACAGTCGAACGATCTTCCAGACCGATCTGCCGCTGAACCTCCGACCACCCGGCAGAATGGAGCCGATCTTCCGGAACTTCATGTCCTTCATTCAGATTCGGGCACGCGCCGACGAACTCAATAGCTTCGAAGCTGCCGCACGGCTGCTCAATACCCGAATGCGCGATCAACTGCGCAGCGCCATCGACCTCGGCAATCTGCAGATGATGCACCTGATGGCGCCGCATGCCCGGCTCCTGCACCGCCACATTCTCACGCAGATGAAGAACCAGCCCTTTACGCTCGGGTTCGGCTTTCTGGGCCCGGCGACGGCGGGATTGGAGCAGTTCTGCGGGCAGGAGGTGGACCGTCTCTACAGTCTTAACTCAGCCATTTCCCCGCCAGGGACGACGCTGCAAGCCATTCAATTTCGCGGTCGGCTGAACCTGATGCTTACTTTCATCGAATCCGCCGTTCCCCGTCCGACGGCCGATCTGCTCTTGGATCGTGTGATGGAAGACCTGATTCAGGCGTGAGATGCGCTGTTTCAGGCCGTTTTTCTTTCGGCCGGTCGGTCTCGGAGGGTCGTTCCTGTCCTTCGCGTTCAGGTGTTGGCCGGTTAGACTCCGCCTGTCGGGTAGTCCCGCCGATGCGGTCGGGCGAGGCCGCATTGTTCGAAAACCCTGTTCTTTGGAGGAAGCTTCCATGCATGCCATGTTCACGAAATCGTTCCGAGTCCGCATCGCGGTTGTCGCGATTGGCAGCGTCCTTTCTGGCGGTGCTGCATTGCAGGCCGAGAGTGTTCTGATCCAGCGGAAGTACGATCCGTCTCGGCCCATGTTCTCCGAGATGAAGATCGACACCGTACAGAAGATTTCTGCTCCGGGGATGCCCGGCGGCGGAATGGAGATAAAGGTCTCCCAGCTCTATTGCCTGAAGGAAAAGGTCAAGGAAGGCGATGGCGGCCGAAAGATCGTGACGCTTACGTTCGATCGGGCGATGCAAAGCATGGACATGCCCATGATGGGCAGTGCAGAATTTGATTCAGACGATCCGGATGATCCCGACAGCGCTCCGATGCTCGGTGTCATCTATAAGAATCTCGTCGGCGAGTCGTTGACCGTCGAAATCGACAAGGAAGGCAAGGTCGCGGGATTTTCCGGTATGGACGCGATTGCCTCGAAGATTTCCGAGAAGGCCTCGGTCAACCAGTTCTGGATGATGATGAAATCCTACTTCACGGATGAGCGCGGTCGCGGCAGCTACGCCGAGGACCCGCTCCGATTCTATCCGAATCGAAGCGTCAAAGTAGGCGATACGTGGGAATCGGAATCGACCGACGAGATGCCGCAGGTCGGCAAGACACAGACAAAGCATCAATTCAAGCTTGAAAAACTCGCAACGGAAGATGGCCGCAAGGTGGCGTACATCACTTACACGACGCGGGAGTCCCTGATTCCTTCAGAAGGCGAAGAAAATGAAGCCGGCGGCAAGAAAAGCGTCGAGGGCTCATCGAACGGTACGGCCATCTACGACATCGAGCGCGGCCTGATCGTTCGCAACACAGGCGAGGAGAAGAAGAAGGTGGTCATGCCCGGCCAGAGCATGGGCGGCGGCGCCAGTGAGGTAACCATCGAGGTCAAGAGTAAGTTTATCAGCAAGGTCTTCGGTGAAGAGGAACGTACCCGCCAGAAGGAAGTGACGGCCCGCAAGATCGCCGAGCGCAAGAAGGCCGAAGAGGAAGAGGATGATGAGGAGGAGGACGACGATGAGGACGACGACGAGTAACCAACTCACTCCGTCCATCCTGCGATAGACAAGGGTTTCTCGCGATCAGTTACGAGGGAACTGTTCATGAAACGGGGCAATCGACGAATCAGATCTGTCTGTGTGCGTCTCCTGCTTGCCGCGGTGCTTACGGTAATCATCTCGCATCCGACGCTGGCGGGCGGAAACTGGCTCCAATGGGGCGGACCGGGGCGAGACTTCCGGACCGACGGCACGCTCCTTAACAAGTGGCCCGAAGAAGGCCCGCGCAAGCTCTGGAGCGTCGAACTCGGTGACGGCTATTCTTCCGTCCTTGTCGACGGCGACACGCTGTACACGATGTACACCATTCGCAAGCAGCTCTCCGAGCAGAAATGGGAGCTGGAGGGCCAGGAAGTCGTCGTGGCCTTAAATGCGCAAAACGGCGAAAAGCGATGGGAATACAAGTACGACGCCCCGTGGGAAGCGAACATGCAGATGGAGTTCGGCCCAGGTCCGCATTCTACACCGCTCATCGTGGACGATCGAGTGTTCGCCATCGGCTGCACCTGCAAATTGCACAGTCTCGACAAGAAGACCGGAAAGCTCATCTGGGCGAAGGATCTCCGCAAGGAATTCGACGCCAGTCATCTCATGCGCGGCTACGGTGCAAGCCCTCTGGCATTCGAGGATACGATCATTCTTCCGATCGGTGGAGCCGGGCAGGGCGTCATTGCTTTCCGTCAGTCGGACGGCTCGGTGGCTTGGAAGAACCAGGACTTCGGCCCGACCTACGCCTCGCCCATCCTGATACAGATCGAAGGCCAGACCCAACTCGTTATCTTCAGCGACAACGGCGCCTCGGGCCTGAACCCGCGGGACGGTTCACTCCTGTGGAACCACGCGCACAAGACGCAGTTCGATGCCAATATCAGCACCCCGGTCTGGTGCAGGGACAACATCCTCTTTATCTCCTCCGCATATGGAAACGGCGCCCGCGGCATTCAGATCGCGAAGACGCAGGACGGCTGGAGTGCCAAAGAACTCTGGTACAACCCGAAGATGAAGATTCATCACGGAAATGCCATTGCCGACGGCAACGTGGTCTACGGCAGCAGCGGCGATTTCGGCCCGGCCTTCATGGCGGCGGTGGACATCCACTCAGGCGAATTCGTCTGGAAGCAGCGCGGCTTTACCAAGGCGACATGCGTCTATGGAGACAAGAAGCTGATCGTTCTCGACGAGGACGGCAACCTCGCTCTGACGCAGCCGACGAAGAAAAAGCTCAAGACGCTTTCGAAGACGCAGGTCTGCAAACGCATCGCATGGACCGTGCCGACCCTCGCCGATGGCAAGCTCTATCTGCGAGATCGCCACACGCTCTGCGTGTATGAAGTCGGTGGCTCCGGCAGGGCTGCCTCTGCATCACGGTAACAAAGTTTTTGGGATAGAATCGACGACACGTTCGCGCGCCATCTGTACCGGCGAGGTCCGACTATTTCGCCGGCACTTTCATGCCCAGAATGGCCTTTTCGGGGTTCTCAGCGTAGCCGTCTCGACAGTGTGAACTGCAGAAATGCATGGTGTAGCCATGCGTCTCCAGTGCATGCTCGCTGCTGCCGTCCATCCCGAGGGCGCAGGCCGCGCAGCGCGAGATCACCTTGTCCACCTTGCCGTCCACGGCATCCGCAGAGGCCAGTTTCGCTTCCACTTCCGGCTGACCTGATGCATCGCCGCCTGTAGCGGACGGCGTCGCCTTGGCCGGCTCTGACTTCTCACAGCCCGAAGGCAGAAAAAGCATGCCGGAAAGCGAAAGGAGAAGCAGGAGTCTCGACTTGCACAGGTGGGTCATGACGCGGCCTCCTCGGTGATGAGCTGCAGGCAATCAGCGGATCATAGACCCGGGAAAGCGGCAGGTAAAGTCGCCCTGTGCAAAACACGTCGCGATTCACTTCTTCGTGCGATCCTCGAAGGTCAGCGAGGCGGAGTTGATGCAGTAACGCAGTCCCGTCGGTGCCGGTCCATCGTCGAAGACGTGTCCCAGATGCGCGCCGCAGCGATTGCAGGTGACTTCCGTGCGCACCATCCCGTGCGAACGATCTTCCTTCTCGCCGACGCGTCCTTTCTCCGCCGGCTGGAAGAAGCTGGGCCAACCCGAGCCGGAATCGTACTTGGTCTTCGAGTCAAAAAGCGGTGCCCCGCAGCAGGAACACATGTACATCCCGTCGCCGTGATGGTTCCAGTACTTGCCGGTGAAGGCACGCTCCGTCCCACCGCAGCGGGTGATTTCATACTGCGTCGGCGACAGTTCTTTGCGCCACTCGGCATCCGACTTCATGATCTTCTCATGGTCGCGGTCACTCATCGCAGTTTCGCTGCCGGTCGAGATATCTCCGGTATTTGCCATTTTCAACTCCTCTTTGGGGCCGCGCGCGGCATGACTCGGGCACGATTCCTTCTGGCAGGCCGGGGCCGAAAACAGAAGGGCCGCGGCAAGGCCGGTCCATTTCAATGACTGGGACAGGGCACGCATACGCCTCGCTCCGCTTACTTAACAGCCCGTGGCAAAACCC
>JRYF01000110.1_pt1 | contig 176234 bp, 130 predicted proteins | sample 235331 | NCBI WGS metagenome assembly JRYF01 (sample SAMN03074217, study PRJNA261475) | activated sludge metagenome | biome: Wastewater Treatment Plant; feature: Wastewater; material: Activated sludge; isolation source: activated biomass of a wastewater treatment plant treating hydrocarbon... ... | reverse complement strand
ATAGGGTGTGATCTCAGTTTCGAAGCACCGGCGAGTCAACTCGACGCGAGTCGATGTGCGCATGGCGTTACTCAGCCGCCCTTATCCGCCGCCAGCGCTCGCTTTGTCGCCTTGATCGCCGCCTCGGCAGGCAGGATAAAGACCTCCATCGTATCGATCAGCCCATCCGGATCGCTGTCGTGATCTTCCGCATCCGGCATCTGCGTCACAAAGACACCGACGATCTCCCCGCGCACGTTGAACACCGGCAGGCCCGCCTCACCATCCAAGCCGCTGCCGGGAGCCAGTAGCTCACGCGGCTTGTGGAGGATGCCGGCAAGCCGCCCCTCATGCACGACCGCGGCACGATCGAAAAACTTGTCCAGCCGGACGATCGTCAGGAGGCGCTCACCGGGACGGGACCGGGCAGCGCGCTCGAAGTCGACGGAAGGAAACTTCTTGCCATCAGCGTTATTGATCCTCAGCCAGACGAGGTCCAGCTCCTTGTCTTGTGCCACAATCCTGGCATCCAGTTCTTCACTGGCATCATCCAGCAGCACCCGCGTGCGCGTGGCCAACGAGCGCATACCGAGGGCCTCAAAAAACCGCGACCCGGCCATCGACATGTTGGAACAGAGTACAAGCCCCGAAGGGTCGATGATCACACCCGTGCTCTCCATCTCCTCCTCGTCGACACCCCCGTCGTATTCCGTCTTGAGGACGTATTTGATGGTCACGATCGCGCGGGCCTGGCGTTCCAGCAGCCGCTCGTACTCGTTCGGCGCGTCCTCCTTCGCGGTTTCGCCCGCGACGGCAATAGGTGCCGCCAAATGCGCCGTCAGCAACGCACAACAGATCATCCAACGTGGCATCGTGCCGTACTCCTCGGTAATTCGCAGATCCGCCGCCGAATCCCGCAGGCCGGATCACACTCGTCTGTTTACCTGCCGCCGATTATACTGACCGCCGCTTCAGCCGTCTGGCACGGCGCTTGCCGCATTACCAGGCGTCGCTTCAAGCGAGGAAGAACCCTTCACCGACGGTACGCACGGTGTAATGGACAACACATCCGGAGACACACGCCATGATGAAACTACGACTCTTCACACCCGGTCCCACGATGGTCAGTCCCGACGCCCTGCTGGAGATGGCCTACCCGTTGGATCACCATCGCACCAGCGGCTTCAAAGAGATGTTCAAGGAATGCACCGAGCTGCTCTCCTACGTCTATCAGACGAAGGCCCAGCCGCTCATCCTCACCGGCAGCGGCTCGGCAGCGATGGAGGGGGCCATCCTCGGCTGCTGCAAGAAGGACGCCAAGACGCTCGTCTGCCACAGCGGCAAGTTCGGCGAGCGCTGGCAGAAGATCCTCAAGCGCTTCGGCCTGCCGCACGTCGAATACAAGCTCGAGTACGGCCACGGCTTTCGCGCCGAGGGCGTGCACGACATGCTCAAGAAGAACCCCGACGTGAAAGCGGTCATCTTCGTCCACAGCGAGACGAGCACCTGCGCCCTCAGCGATGCGCAGGGAATCGCCAAGGTCTGTCGCGATCACGGCGCGCTGTCACTCTGCGACGGCATCACCTCGATCGGCACGATCCCGTTCAAAATGGATGACTGGGGCATCGACGTGGCGGTGACCGGCTCGCAGAAGGCGCTGATGCTCCCGCCGGGGCTGGCATTCGCCGCGGTGAGCGATCGGGCCTGGGAGGTCATCGAGTCGCACGACGCGCCGGCCTTCTACAACGACCTGAAGGCCTATCGCAAGAGCCAGAAGGACAATGACGTGCCGTGGACGCCGAACAACCAACTGGTCAAAGGCCTGCGCTACACCCTGCAGCAGATCAAGGCCGAGGGTATCGAAAACGTCTGGGCGCGGTCGGCGCGGCTGGCGAAGGCCACGCGTGCCGCGGCGAAGGCACTGGGCCTGTCCATCTACGCCGCCGACCCGGTCGACAGTGTGACTGGCATAAACATCCCCGCCGGCGTGGAGGACGACAAGTGGCGAAAGACGATGCGCGCGAAGTACGGCATCCACGTCGCCGCCGGCCAGGGCGAACTCAAGGGCAAGATGATTCGGCTCAACCACATGGGCTACGTGGACGAAGTGGACACCGTCGGCGCAATCGCCGCGATGGAATGGACGCTCGCGGAGCAGGGCTACAAGTTCGACCTTGGCGCCGGCGTGACAGCGTTTGTGAAGGCACTGGCTACATCGTCGAATGCGTGAGAATCGCGATGTAATTCCGTTAAGTTAAGAGAGATTCAAGATCCATCGACTAGATGCGAAAGCAGTTGTATGTCCGGCAAATCAGCCCTCCTATCATCCTTGCTCCCCTACGCGGGCATGGTGCTCTCACAGGTCTTCTGCTGAGGCCATCCCCTCGCGGCGCTCGGTCCGGGCGCCATCTTCGTGGGAGTGCCGCTGGCCCTGTTCGGCTCAATCGGCGCCATCCGCGCTCGCAGAGATGAATCCCTCGCATGGCTGGCCCTCGGTCTGGTGACCATCGCCGTCATGATCATTCTCTGGATGACCTTCGGCAGCATAGGCGCATCTTGAAAACGCCGTGGCCTGATCTCACGCCACCCCCATGCACCAGCAGCAATCCGCCCCTACTCGGTTGCGCTTTGCACCGTCGAAAACGGTGCCTGCGTCAGCACCTGCGCCGCCATCGTCAGATACGGCGGGTACAAGGTCTGGATCGCCGCGCGAAAGCGCTCCGGATCGATCTGCTTGATAATTCCCGCGACCGGCAGAAAGTCCTCCTTGCTCACCACTGTCTCGTCGGAGAGCAGCGATCGCGCGGCAAAATGAAAACCCGACGACCCATCCATCGTCACCCGGAGGATCGACCATTTCTCAATGGAGGCAAACTGGCGATAGACACTGACACGAAAACGCGCCCGCAGGGCTGCATCGGCGCCGACTTCACGGATCAGTTCCTTTTCCACATCCTCGACGCTGCGGCCGTCCTTCGCCCCGAGGATAACGTCAAAACCCTCCGCCGGCTCGATCACCAGCAGTCGAGGAACGCCCACGTCCGTCCCCGCGACATTGAAGGCATGACCCAGGTCGGTATGCCCCGGCTCCCCCAGCGTCAGCTTCTGATAGGCGGCCGCCGATCGAATCTTCTCCTGTGAGACCAGTTCCAGACCTTCTGCACGGAGCTGCGCCTCAAAATGCCGAAACATTTCGTTCGGCAGTTCCTTGCGAAGCTCCTCATCAAGCTGGATGCGGATTCGCCCCGCACCGGCCAGCGATGTCACTAGGCCGATGGGAATGAACTCATGAATCACGACCCCCGGCTGATGATCGGCGAGGGACTCAAGCTTCTCCGTCACATACTCCACGGCGAATTCGAGGAGCACCACCTTGCGATAGCCGGTCGGAGGAACCTTCGCCGTATCCTGCCCCCAGTATGTGCCCGACGCGGCCTTCATCTTGGCCGTATCCTGCAAGCCCGCCTCGCTCAACCGGGCGGCCGGCTCATGACAGCCCGCTGCCAGACAGAGAAACCCGATCCAAATCCGCGTGCATTTCAAACTTGTTCTGTTCATTCAATTCTCTCAGGGTTAACCGGGCCGCCCGCACCGTGCGGACATTCGGCATTCATCATAGCATCGTCATATCCACCCGGCTTGTGGTGTCGTGTCGTTTGACACCGAAGTCCGTCCTCGCGGCCTCGCCACGCAACAATTCGACTCAAAAATACGCCGCCCCCATGGCAATGGCGGGGCTTAAATCGCACCGAGGAAAAACTGGCGCAGGAAAGTGTTGACCGGCAGTGTAAAAGAGGTAAATGCCGTGCGCAGTCCGAAAAGGGCCGACTGCTCCCGACAGGTGCTCAGCTGCGCAGCCGTGCCCATGCACAGTGCCGCAAGCAGAATCCATCTTTGTCGTCGTCTTCGCATCATCCCACTGGCTTCCGCATGTCTGCTGAGCTTCAATGCAGCAATCCGGCGTCCGATCAGCAAGCGTCAATACGGCCGCCACTGATCGAAGATGCCTCCGGTATCCGAAGGCGTGCAATCAGTATAACATCGGTCGAATTACAGCCGGGAATTGAAGCCCGGCCTCAACCGCGGCCTGCGAAAATGGCCACCAAGACCGAATCGACATATATTAACCGCGTATTCACCCATTTCCGGGGCAGCCCATGAACCCGTTTCCCTGTGACTTTTCCAGCGACACCCAGACCCGCCCCTCACAGGCCATGCGCGAGGCCATGGCCCGCGCCGAAGTCGGCGACGAGCAGAAACGCGAAGACCCCACCGTCAACCGCCTGCAGGAAATGGTCGCCGACCTGACCGGCAAGCAGGCCGCGCTCTTCCTCCCCACCGGCACCATGTGCAATCTGATCGCCCACGCCATCCACTGCCGCCCGGGCGACGAAATCATCGCCGAAGCCAGCACGCACCCGGTCCACTTCGAGGGCGGCGGTCCGGCAGTCCACAGTCGCGCATCGCTGAGATTGATCGACACCGCAACCGGTATCTTCACCGCGGCGCAGGTCGAGGCGGCGATCCGACCGGATGACCCGCACTTTCCGAAAACGCGACTGGTCTGCGTCGAGAACACGCACAATCTGAAGGGCGGTCGCGTCTGGCCGCTGGATGCCGTCCGCGATGTGGCCGCGTGCGCACGGAAACACGGACTGCTGCTCCACCTCGATGGCGCACGGTTGCTCAACGCCGTGGTCGCCTCCGGCGTCGCAGCGAGTGCATACTGCGAGCCGTTCGACTCCTGCTGGATCGACCTCTCAAAGGGCCTGGGCTGTCCCGTCGGTGCCGTGCTGGCCGGCAACCGGGAGTTCATCGCTCAGGCCTGGCGTTACAAACACCTCTTCGGCGGCGCTATGCGCCAGGCAGGCATCATCGCCGCGGCGGGCGTCTATGCACTGGAACACAACGTCGAGCGCCTCGCCGAAGACCATGCCAAAGCGAAGGCGCTGGCGCATGGCCTCGCGGAGATCAAAGGCATCGCGGTCGATCTCGATGCCGTAGAGACGAACATCGTCGTCTTCGACATCGCCGGTACATGTGTCCCGCGGGCCGAGTTTCTGCAACGCCTTGCGAAGCAAGGCGTTCGCTTCAGCGGCCTCATGAAACCCACGCAACTCCGCGCCGTCACCCATCTCGACATCCAGCCCGACGGCGTGGATCGCGCACTGGCGGCGGTACGCGCATTGTTTGAGTGATCTTCTGCTTACGCCCAAACGCGTGGTGAGCGACGAGCTTGAGCAGCTTAAACGACATGCTCAAGCAGGGTTACGACGCGATCAGGACGATGTGACTCCAGGATTCAGCGCCACAGGAGCGAGACAGTAATTCGATAATCTCTCGATTTTGGTTGCGATCTGTCAGAGGCATCGGTACTTTAAGCTCGCAACCGAGTTGTAGCGCTCGATGTGGCCTGTCAAGAAATGTGGCAAGGAGGCCACTCAACTTCTGCATAAGCTTGTAGCCAAAACCTAATCTGAACCTGCGAACCGGAGGTCGTATGAAAATCTCCTTGATCGCAACCTACACCCATCCCGTCGCGCTCGGGCTTCGTTATGTCTCCAGTTATCTGAAAGCGGCGGGGCACGAAGTGGAAATGATCTTCATGAGTTCCAGGCGGGACACGGCAAAGGCCGATTTTCCCCAACCGGTACTCGACGATCTCATCAGCCGTCTCCGCGACCGCGAGCTGATCGGCATGGCCCTGATGACCAACACGTTTAACCGCGCCTGTGTGCTCGTCGAGTTCATACGGCGCGCTGGCCTCAAAGCCCCGATCATCTGGGGAGGCACGCACCCAACCGTCGCCCCGGAAGAGTCGCTGCCCATCGCAGATGTCATCTGCGTCGGTGAAGGCGAGGAGCCCATGCTGCAACTCGTCGAACACATGGAGGCCGGCAAAGACCCGACTTCGCTCGGCAGTCTCGGCTTCCGCGCTGGCGGACCGTTCGGTAATCGACACAACATTCGCAACGAAGTTCGTCCGCTCGAACAGGAACTGGACGACTACCCGTTTCCCGACTACGAATTGGACACCCACTGGGTCGCCGGGAAGAATGGCCTCGAGCCGGCGCGACCGGAAAACCTCCGCGGCACGCTCCATCGCCTGCGCATTGAGACGACGCGCGGCTGCCCGTATCCTTGCACCTTCTGCAACAACGCAGCCCTGCTGAAAACCTACCGAGGCAAGGGCGCCTGGGTCCGAAAGCGCAGTGCGGATAACGTCATCGATGAAATTAACCTCGCTCGGGCCTGCTTCCCGACGATCGAAGCAATCAATATTGTCGACGATTTGTTCTTCGTCCGCAGCGAGGAAGACATCGACGAATTCGCCATCAAATACAAGCTGAAGGTCAACATCCCGCTCGAACTTGATGCCTTCCCGAACACCATCTCCGAACAGAAGGTCAAGTCGCTCCTGCGCGTCCCGATCAACCTGATCAGCATGGGTATCCAGAGCGGCTCCGAGCACACCCTCAAGAATATCTACAAGCGCCCGACGCCGCTAGAAAAAGTCATCGAGGGAATCAACATATTCTCGAAAAACCGCATCCGCGCCGAGTATCACTACATCGTTAACAACCCCTTCGAGGAGGATGAGAACCGCATCGAGACGATTCGCTTCGCTGCTACACACCATCGCGGCCCGGCCATCCTGCGTGTCTTCCCGCTACAATTTTACCCGGGTACCCCGCTATACGATCAGGCCCGCGCGGCAGGGATCATCGGCGACCGTCACGAAAGTGCTTACCAATACACCTACACCGGCAAGACGCACATTCTCGGTTCGGAATATCTTGACGTCTGGCTGCGCATCGTGCTGAATCTGCGAAACATAGGCGTGCCTTCTTGGTCGGTCCATCGCCTGGTGGATGTGGCGATCAACCCGTTCGTGCGAAAACTGCTCGACCGAAAATGGTTCGTGCCGGTCTCATATGGCTTCTATCGGGTTGGCCGCACGATCGCGAAAAACTTCATCTATCAGCCGTTCATACGGCCCTTCAAATATCTGCGTCGAAAGCCGCGTTACGAGGAACTCCACCCAGAGGACGAGGTCACGCTACCGCGCAACAACATGCGCGAAGAGAAGAAGATTCGCGATCATTCGACGCGCCACGACCACGCCGCCGCTCCGCTTGCCCGCTGGCAGGTGCCGAACATGAACCTTCACGCCGTGCGCAAACGCCGGGCCCTACAAAAGGCCGGCGGCAACTCCGGCATCCCCGCCGGAGTCGGCCGCATGCCGCTGCCGGTGATGTCAGAAGATTATTGAAGAACTCTTTGCATTGGCGCGCACGATCCTGCGATGCACACTGTCTTGGACAGGCACGGCATCTGCGCCCGTTGCAGCAGCAGAAGCACCTAGCCCTGCATGATCCAACGCTTGCGATCCGTTTTTCCCGACTACAACCCTCTTATACAAAAAGCTTAAAATCCGCTAGAATCTGTCGCCTGATAGGTTTACAGAGGTTCGGACTTGGATCACGCACTGCTCAATCTCGCCCGCCGGCGCGTCGTCGTCATCGACGGTGCCATGGGCACCAGTATCTTCTCGCGCGAGCTTTCCATCGACGGCGACTATCGTGGGTGTGAAAATTGTACGGATATCATCACCGACACGCGCCCAGAGGTCATCGAGGACATCCACGCATCCTTCCTTCGGGTCGGCTGCGACTGCATCGAGACCAACACCTTCGGCGCCAACAAGATCGTTCTCGCGGAGTTCGGTCTTGCCGATCAGACCTACACGCTGAACAAGAAATCTGCGGAGATTGCCCGGCGGGCGGCAGACAGGTTCTCCACGGCCGAGTCGCCTCGCTTCGTCCTCGGCTCCATGGGGCCGGGCACACGGTTGCCGACCCTGGGACATACGACCTTCGACATCCTCGAAGACAGCTATGCCGAACAGGCCCGCGGTCTGCTCGACGGCGGCGCGGATGCGCTCATCATCGAGACCTGTCAGGACCTCCTCCAGGCCAAGTCGGCCATCTGCGGGGCCACGCTGGCGATGCACGAGAAAAATCGCCAGGTGCCGCTCTTTGTCTCTGTCACCATTGAAGTCACCGGCACGATGCTCGTCGGCACGGAGATCGGCGCCGCGCTCACCGCCCTGGAGGCATACCCGCAGATCGCCGTCATCGGGCTCAACTGCGCGACCGGCCCGCAGGAGATGTCCGAGCACATACGCTTCCTCGGTCGCCATTCGTCGCGGCTGATGAGCGTCGTGCCAAATGCCGGCCTGCCGCAGCTCGTCGACGGCCGTACGCACTACGCCCTGACGCCGGCGGAACTGGCCCGCTGGCTCAAAGAGTTCGTCGTTGCGGACGGCGTCAACTTCGTCGGCGGATGCTGCGGCACGACCCCGGAACACCTTGCGGCGGTCGTCGAAGCCGTGCGCGGCCTGACACCAAAACCGCGCGAGCCCGTTTGGCAGCCGAGCTGCTCCAGCAACTATCAATCCGTGACCCTGCGGCAGGACAACAGCTTCCTGATCGTCGGCGAACGGAGCAATACAAACGGCAGCAAGAAATTCCGCGAGCTGCTCGTCGCGGGCGATATTGACGGCCTCGTTGATATGGGCCGCGAACAGGTCCGCGAGGGCTCGCACGTGCTCGACGTCTGCGTCGATTACGTCGGCCGCAACGGTGTTCCCGACATGGACCAGGTCGTCGCCCGCTACGTCAAGGACGTGACCGTACCGCTTATGCTCGACTCGACCGAGGCGCCGGTCATCGAGGCCGGCCTGAAGCGCGCCGGTGGCAAGTGCATCGTCAACTCGGTCAATCTCGAAGACGGCGAGGAAAAACTGGAGAAGATCTGCCCGCTCCTCCGCAAGTACGGCGCTGCAGTCGTGGCGCTGACCATCGATGAAGACCCGACCGAGGCCATGGCCAAGACTGCCGATCGCAAGGCCCAGATCGCCCGCCGCCTGCACGAACTGCTCACCGGTAAGTACGGCATCCGTGAGGAAGACATCCTTTTCGACTGCCTCACCTTCCCGATCACCACCGGCAACGAGGCCGATCGTCGCCTCGCCGCTGAAACGCTCGACGGCATCGAACGCATCATGCGCGAATTCCCGCGCTGCGGCTCGATCCTCGGTCTCTCAAACGTCAGTTTCGGCCTTGCCCCCGCCGCCCGGGCCGTGCTCAACTCCGTCTTTCTCCACGAGGCCATGCAGCGCGGTCTGACGGCGGCCATCGTACACGCCAGTAAGATCCTCCCGCGTAACCAGATCAGCGACGAACGCTGGGAAGCGGCACTGGACCTCATCTACGACCGTCGCCGCGAGGGATACGACCCCCTCCAGCACTTCATCAAGCTCTTTGGCGAGAAGGAGAAAGTCGGGGAAAAGAAGAAATCCCTCGCCGATCTGCCCATCGAGGAGCGGCTCAGGCAACGGATCATCGACGGCGAACGCATCGGCATCGACGCGGACCTCCGTGAAGCGATGGCGAAATATGCTCCGCTGGAGATCATCAACACTTTCCTGCTCGAAGGCATGAAGGTCGTCGGCGATCTCTTCGGGGCCGGCAAGATGCAGCTCCCATTCGTCCTTTCCAGCGCCGAGACCATGAAAGCCGCCGTCGCCTTCCTCGAGCCGCACATGGAAAAGGTCGAGGGCGACAGCAAGGGCACCATCATTCTCGCCACCGTCAAGGGAGACGTCCACGACATCGGCAAGAACCTGGTGGACATCATTCTCAGCAACAACGGCTTCACCGTACACAACCTCGGCATCAAGCAACCCATCCAGAACGTCATCGAGGCCTACGAAAAACACAACGCGGACGCCGTCGGTCTCTCCGGGCTCCTGGTCAAGTCAACCCTTGTCATGCGCGACGACCTCGAAGTTCTCAACGAGCGCGGCCTCGCCATCCCCGTGATCCTCGGCGGCGCGGCCCTCACTCGCGGCTACGTCGAAAACGACCTGCGGGCGATCTACAAAGGACCGCTTGCCTACGCCGGCGATGCGTTCGATGGGCTGGCCCTGATGCGCCGGCTCTCGGACGGGCTCCCGCTCATTGATGATTCGCGCACCGCGCCGGTCGCCAGACGGATACCTGCACAGGTTCCTGCCGCGCCGGTCGCTATCAAGCGCAGCAAGGTGGCGGTCGATAATCCGATCCCGTCGCCGCCGTTCTGGGGCTCGCGGGTCATCGAGCGGATCGACCTGCAAACGATCATGCCGTACATCAACGAGAAGATGCTTTTCGGCGTGCAATGGCAGTACACGCCCGCCGGCCGCAAAAAGGATGAGTACGACACTTTCATCAAGAACGAAGTTCGGCCCATCCTGCACGAACTGGCTCGCCGCTGCGCGAAGGAGGGCATCCTCAACCCACAGGCCATCTATGGCTACTGGCCCGCGTGCAGTGAAGGCAACGACCTGATCATCTACGAACCACCGTCGAATGGCGCCGGGGGGCAACGGTCAGATGCTGGAGCCGGCGTCTCGCAGGTGTCTGCGCTCCGCGAAATCGTGCGCTTCACTTTTCCGCGCCAGTCCGAACCGCCGCACTGGTGCCTTTCCGACTTCTGGCGGCCCGTTTCTTCCGGTGAGGTGGACGTCGTCGCCTTCTCACTTGTTACTGTCGGACGCCGTGCCAGCGACGTGGCACGAGAATGGTTCAAAGAAAACAGGTTCCGCGACTATCTGCACCTGCACGGTCTGTCGGTCGAGGCCGCTGAAGCCCTTGCCGAGTATCTGCACAAGCAGATCCGCATGGAACTGGGCATCGCAGGAAACGACGCACGCGAGGTACGCCGTCTTTTCCAGCAGGGCTACCAGGGCAGCCGCTACAGCTTCGGCTACCCCGCATGCCCGCTCCTGGAAGATCAGGCCAAGCTCTGGCCGCTGCTCGAGCCGGGCCGCATCGGCGTAACGCTCAGCGAAGAGTTCCAGCTCGACCCCGAGCAATCGACCAGCGCCATCATCGCCCACCATCCCGAGGCCCGGTACTTCAACGTCCGCGGTGCAGTGATCGATGCGCAACTCGCCGCCCGAATCGGAGAGGTATGATCATCCTGTCCGATCGCAGCAGCGGCTCACTTGCCGAAGCTGGCTAATGTCGACCCGTGTAAGTCCGACCATCTCGACCAGGCGATCTGGAGGTCGGAATCGCCGAAAAGAACCCTCGTATCCGCTTTTCCTGCCCGTCAGCCTGACCACCGCCTATGGGGTCTGGCCATTTGCCGATATCTCTCTTATCATCCGGCTGTGTTGAATGGGTCGTGAGGCCACCGACGCGGTCGGCCCGGACGGATCATCGATCGAAACCTCGGAGGAACGAGTGGAACTCCCTCGCCGCAAGCCAGACGACGTGTACATTCCGGACGGCGCCTTCACGGCGATGCTCGAAACCCTGCGGCAGCGCAAGGACGCGCACGACCTCGCCATTGCGATTGTCTATGCGTTCGACTTCCGCACCCGGATGCTCCCCTACTGGTATGCTGACAAACGCATGGCGCCCTGCTCCGTGCGCACGCTTGCGGATTGTCTGAACGCCGCCGGTTTCAAGAACGTCCGCATCATCCTTCAGCAGTGGACCCCCAACTTCAAACCCAGCAAAGCCATACTCGGCGGCAGGCCGCTCGACATCCTCATGGTCTCCGCTATGCAGGTCCATGCCGAGCCGGCATACGACATTGTTCGAGATGCCTGCCGGATGGGCGACCGCCGCCCTCTGATCCTCGCAGGAGGCCCCAAGGCCATCTATGAGCCCGCTGATTACTTCGACCTCGGCCCCGAGCCGGGCATGAGCGCCGACTGCGTCTCAACCGGTGAGGCCTACGTCTTCCTCGAATTGCTGAACGCCATCCTCGAGCACAAGGGCACGAAGGAATCCTGTCTCGAAGCATTCGAGCGCGCCCGCTTCGATGGCTCGCTCGACGAGATTCCCGGCTTGGTGTACCTCTCGCCGGACGCACCGGCCCGCCGTCCTTACGCGATTAACACCGGCGTGCAGCGCCTCCTTCGGGACCTGGACGAAATGCCCATGCCCGACGCGGGCTACCGGCTCATCGAGCCGCCCCATCGCCGCGAGACACTCGCGCCCAGGCCTTGGCCTCCTCACAAGGTCGGCAAGCTATCGATCGTCGCGTCGGTCATTTCCACGCACGGCTGCAAGTTCGCCTGCACCTACTGCCCCATTCCCGCCGTCAATCAGCGCACCTGGCGCCACAAGAGCCCTCAGCGCCTCGCCGCCGAGATCAAGCACATCAGCGAGAACTTCGGCATCCGCGAGTTCTTCAGCACCGATGACAACTTCTTCAACAATCGTCAGACCGTGATCGAGCTGATGACCGCCATGGCCCAGACCACCGTCAACGGCAAACCCATGGGCGACGTCATCCGCTTCTACACCGAAGCCACGGAGTTCGATGTCCACAAGAATCTGGACATCCTGCCGCTTTGTCGCAGGGCAGGCCTGCGCGCCATCTGGTTCGGCATCGAAGACATCACGGCGGAACTCGTTAACAAGGGACAAACCCCCGGTAAAACCACGATCGTTTACGACGCGCTCCGCGGACTGGGCATCGAACCGATGACCATGATGATCCACAACGATGACCAGCCCCTCCGCTCGCCGAACGGTACGCTCAACGGTCTGGTCAACCAGGCCCGCTATATGTTTGACAAAGGCGCCGTCTCGTATCAGTGCACGTATCTCGGCCCCGCCGTGGGCACGGCGGATTTTGAGCCAGCCGCAAAGGAGCGCAAGCTGTACAAGCGTGTCGCCGGAATCCCCATCCCGCAGGCCTTCCAGGACGGCAACCACGTCGCCGCCTCAAAGCATCCGCGCCCGTGGGAGCGGCAGCTCAATGTCCTCCGGGCGTATTCTACCTTCTACAACCCGATCAACTTCGTACGCATCCTCATGAACTGGAGACACGATCCGCTCGCGCCGCGTCGCCTGCTCTTTCAGGTCATTGGTCAGATCGGCATCGCCATCAGTGCCCCGAAGCTGCTCTGGTGGGCCTCCATGCTCAGAAAAGGCCCCATCGAATACTGGGACGGCCTCCAGCCGGCACGCATACCGATGATCGACGTGAACAGCGGCGAACAGATCAACTGGGCCATCGAGCAGTTGCCGGTTCCGGAGGTTGATCAGCTCGTCGCCCGAAGGCAGCGCCGCGAGCCGGATTTGTCACGGACAATGCGGGAATTCAGCTCTCGGCTTGAACCCGTCGCCGGTTGAGGCGTCCGGCGGCTCCGACCCGAAGACTCAGTCGTCCCCATACGGACCATGTCGCAATCCTTCGACCCGCTCCTGATCACCCGCCAAGGCGATCTTGATCGACTGTGCGACACCCTGCGCGCCGAAGGTGCCTTTGCCTTCGACACCGAGTTCGTCGGCGAAGACAGCTACCAGCCCGAAATCTGCCTGCTCCAGATCGCCACCGAAACTTGCCACGCCGTCGCCGATCCGCTCGCCGCCGATCTTGACTGCACCCGCCTCTGGAATCTCGTCGCCGATCCAGCCGTGCGGAAGATCGTTCACGCCGGCGGAGAAGACCTGGCCCAGTGTATGAAACGTGTCGGTCGACCACCGGCAAATATCGTCGACCTCCAGATCGCCGCCGGCTTCGCCGGGCTCGGCTACCCCATTAGTCTCTCGCGCCTGACGAGCGAAACCATAAAGGTCAAGCTGCACAAATCGCAAACCCTCACCGACTGGCGCCGCCGCCCGCTCGGTGAGGAGCAGATTCGCTATGCCGTGGAAGATGTCATCCACCTGCCGGCGATTGATCGTCACCTCGCTCGTCGATTGGAAAAACTCGGCCGCACGCAATGGCTCATCGAGGAATGCCAACAGCTCTGCCGGACCGTCTCCCAATCCAGCAGCGACGCCCGACGCGCCAAGCGCCTCAAAGGCACGGCCACGCTGACGCGCAAGCAACTCGCCGTCGCGCACGCCCTCCTCCAGCAGCGCGATGAACTCGCACAGCGTTACAACCGCCCCGCTCGGGCCATCCTCAAGGACCACCTCCTGGTCGAACTGGCCCGACGTGGCTGGACCGACATCGACCGCATGCGAACGCTTCGAGGCCTGAACATCTCCAACTCAGACCTCAAACGTTTCTCCGAGGCCATCTCCGCCGCTCACCAGTCTCCGCCGGAGAGCTGGCCTGAGCCGCCGCTCGACGAGCCATCCGCCGAAGAAGAGCTCCTGCTCTCCTTCCTCAGCACCATTTTGCGCATCTACTGCGAGCAGCACGACCTGGCCTACTCCCTGCTGGCCACCAAGCAGGATCTCCGCCTGTTTCTCAATTCTGCTCAGGAAGGCCAAACCCCCGAGGCCACGCCGGCACTGCGCAACGGCTGGCGCGCGGGGGCCGTCGGCGACCTGCTGGAACGCGTCCTCACCGGTCGCGCCGCCGTTCGTCTTGTTCGTCAGGGTAAGTCAAGCCGCTTGGTGATTGAGTAACCGACCGGTTATCTTGAATGCATCGGCAAGCGCCGTCAGTCCCGGTCGGAGCGAGCACATGCCCCGTACCATCCTCAGTGTCAACGACGTGGCAGCAAGTCTCCACGTCTCTGCCCGCGAGGTCATCCGCATGGCCGAGCAGAAGATTCTGCCCGCCGAGAAGGTCCGCGGCCAGTGGCAGTTCCGCGCCGGAGATGTCTGGAACTGGATCGAGCAGAACATGGAAACCCTGCCCGAGCGACGCCGGAAAGACCGCCATCCCGTCGCGCCGGCAACCCAGCTCCTCGCTCCGATCCTCCGAGACTCCGCCATCGCCGTGAATTTGATGGCCAAGACCCGGACCTCCATCCTGCGGGAGTTGTCCCGCCTCGCCGAGGAAGCCGATTCCACGATTGATTCCGCCGCACTTTTTCAGTCGCTTCAGGAACGCGAGGCCCAGTCATCCACTGCCCTTCAGGACGGCGTAGCCATTCCACACCCCAATCGGCCGCTCTACCTCGAGGCACCGGTCATCGCCGCGGCTCGCACCGCCCAGCCGATCGTCTTCGGCCAGCGCGACGGCGGGTTGACCGATCTGTTCTTTCTTATCTGCTGCCCCAGCCAGACTGATCACCTGCTCTTTCTCGGTCGCCTCTGTCGCCTGCTGATTGATAGAACATTGCAGGAAAATCTCCGCGCCGCAGAAACCGCCGCCGAGTTCTCCCGCGCCCTGACCGCCGCTGAAAATGCATTGTGCAGAGATTGAACGCGTCGCTCTGAACACTGACGCAAATCCACGCATCTGTTGGCCGCACTGAAGTCGCCCCGCCGCTTGACCCCACGTCGCGGGAACCCTACGATAGCCCCAGAAGTCAGAAGCATCCTGAATCGTTCATTGTTGACGGCCCGCCCAGGATTACCTCCTCGGCTCGCCGAGGGGTAACAAGAATCATCCACCGACGTGTTGGCCTTCCGGTTTCGAAGTGCCGCCGCAGTTCGAACCGGATAAATGTCGATTTCTTCATTCATGTCCACGATCACTCATTTTGATGCCCGCGAGGCCGTCGCCACCTTCCGCGAAGCCGCCCGGCTGAACCTGGAAGACCCCCATCGAGAGGGCGGCCTGATCCGCCTGCCCGCGTACGGCCAGTGCGTCATGACCGGCGATCTCCACGGCAACGTGCGTAATTTTGAAAAACTCAAGCGCTACGCCGTGCTCGATCGCACCCCCGCGCGCCACGTCATTCTCCATGAAATGGTCCACGCCGAAAAACGCGGCGACGCCATCGACCATTCCCACGAGCTGCTGCTGCTGGCGGCCCGTTACAAATGCGAGTTTCCGGAGCAGGTGCACTTCCTGCAGTCCAATCACGAGCTCGCGCAGTTCACCGGTTACCCCATCGCCAAGAACGGCCGCCTCGTGCTGGACGATTACAACGACTCTGTCGCCATGGCCTACGGCGGAGAGAGCGCCGCCGCCGTCCTCTCCGCCATGAACGAGTTTATTGGCTCCTTCCCGCTCGCCGTCATTACGCCGAATCGAATCTGGATGTCTCATTCCCTGCCCAACGCCCACGACATGGCCGACTTCGACCCGACGATCTTCAAACGCGTGCCGACGCCCGAGGACCTGCGAAACAACCGTAGCATCTTCAACCTCGTCTGGGGCCGCAACCAGACGCCCGAACAGTTGGAAAAGTTCGGCAAGACCGTCGAAGCCGACATCTTCATCACCGGCCATCAACCGCAGGAGATGGGCTACACCGTCGAGTTTGATCGGCTGATCATCCTCGCCAGCGACCACAACCACGGCAGCTTCCTGCCCTTTGATCTCTCAAAGCCGCAGACCGCGGATGATCTGGTCAAGAATATCCGCAAGTTCGTGGCCATCAGTTAGAACGCCAACACCATCCCCGCAGCTTCACCATTCCGAATTGCTCCGGTTCGGACCAGAACCAAACCCGGAGCGCGAGCGGCTGGTTTCGCTTGAGCACGCCGTTATTTCACCATCCACATGGTGTTTCGTCAGTCGTGTGAACAACCAGACTTGCTTCCACCGCGAGTGCTCCAGCGACAATCTCAGTTCGCGCATCTTGTCGATCATGCGGCGGATCTGCTCCGCCTGTAGAGTTTGGTAGGGTGGTCATTGCCCACCATCGCATTCCCCGTGGCGCAAAAAGGGCGGGCAATGCCCACCCTACCAAACTGCCAGCCCGCAGCACCCCAGGGTGTCCCGCGGGCGGGTGGCATGGCTGCGGCTCTGAGCGGCCATGCATTACGCACCAGAGAATCGAGCGATTCACAACGCCTCGCGTGGACGTCCGATCGTCGTAATGATGAAAGGCCTCTCGCTCGCGCTCCGCTTCGCAGCGACCCATCACGACGGGCTGAAGATTGGAAAGATGTGCAACGATCTCGTGCACAGCCGACAGGTGCCACGGCCATGTCATCGAAAACCACCGCAGCCCCGTCCCGTGCAGAAACGCAAGGTTGGGAAGCGACGCGGCGGTTACTTCAGGCAGGTACTCAGCAATCGATTCAGCGCTTTCGTGTGGCTATCAGCGATCATCTTCCGGCATACGGAGCTGCTCTGCTTGATCCGATAGCCCTTGTCGCCGAGGTCCACCTTGATGCCCAGATCGCCCAGCGCCGCCAAGTCGCGAAAAACAGTCCGGCGCGAGGCCTTGAGCTTTCCGCGAAGCTGCGCCAGCGTCGTACCGCCCCCGCTGCTCAGGATGCGGCACAATTGCATCATGCGCTTCAAGTGATTGCCGTCGACCACCAATGTCTTGGACATCTTGAAATGACTCCTGCGATGAACTTCCCCCCAGCTCGGGCTGACACGGCGAAACGCTGCGCCGCTCACCCCGGGTCAACATGCTAACACCCGGGCATCGCCATGTCACCCCCTGTCCACACCGTCATCCAATCCGGTTGCAGACTCCAAAGTCGCCTGCCGCGCAAGGCAGAGAGCGGTTCCCTTCAATTGCCGCGCAGTCTCCTGCTTTGGCATCCTGCAAGGTCCATACCATCAAAGAGGACAGCTTTCCAGAGCAACTCAGGTGCCATCGCATCGTGACATACCCTTACTCACCGGGCTTTCTTGGCGACGGTTCCGTGCGCACCGGCGATCTGCGAGCTTTCCACCAGTCGCGTACCCGATCGGTATCGTAGGTTTTTGCTCGCCGCCGGATATCCGCCAGCATGGGTGCCAGGTCGATCGAGCCGGTCTGCTCCTTGATGATTCCGAATGCCATCCCGCCGACCTTGATCGTCAGGATGGTCTCGCCGTCTGGTCCGTGCGTCCCGAGTATCCGCAGGCGGTTATCACGAACGAGCAGCCGCATGCCGAACTCGGCATACTCAACCTGCTCGGGCAGGATCCGCTGCGGCAGACTGGCCGGCCAGGTGAAATCGAGCATCTGCTCGGCGGCCGTCAGAAGAAGCTGACGATCAATCAGTCCCGGACCATCCGCGGGCGGTAGAACACGAATTTCAATATCAGCCGACTTGATGGCATCGTCGACAACATCGAGGTTGTTCACCAGGATCGTGACCTGACCAGTCGCCGTACCTCTGCCCCAGGAACGAAGCCACTCCCTCAGGGAAACGTTGTTGACGATACCGCTGAAGCGCAGGCGATTGATCCGCCCGAGGGCCAGGTCGATCGTGTCAAACTCGAAGGCCGCCGTGCCGCCGGTACCGGCCTGTCCGAGCAAGGCCCCTAGCGGCTCCAGCCGAAGACCCCGGATGCGACCGCGCCCGCGGAAATGCGTCACCACCTCTTGCGCTACCCGGGCGGCATCCACGTTGACCGAGAAGCGACCTTCCAGCGGCCCATAGGGCAGGATGCGCGTCAACTCGCTGAGGTCTACCTCTTCGAGATCGCCTCTGAGCCAGAGTTCATGATCGCCGTCCGCATCGAGGTAGTGCAGGTTACCTGCAAAAGAGCCCTGCGTGACCGACCCGCCCAGGAAGGATTCCAGCCCGATGACGGTCAACGGAACGCGCGGCAGCGTGAGAATCAGTTCGGAGACCTGCAACCCGCTGCTCGGCAGAAAACGCGCATGAATCTGTACACCCTGGCTGATGCGATGACCATTGAGCTCGTAGGCGTGCAGCCGGGCGATGCCGTCGCCGGGCGCGCTCATGTCGATCAGGCCGGAAGTCTCACGGCAACAGAGCATCAGACCGCCGCGGGTGAAATTGATCTCAAAGCCCTCGAGTGAGATGCGCTTCAGGTGCAGATCCTCGAAATTGTGCCCGAGACCGGACTCAAGCACCTGTCGGTAGTCTTCTCGCGCCCAACTGTCGTTGCCGAGATTGAGCACGCCGCGGATGAGGTCGAGCTCATTCTCCTCGAGATCTTTGCGTTTGAGTTCCCGCCAGACGGCGGTGTCACACTGAAAGACGCGATCGCGCCGATCCGGCAGCCAGACGATGACATTCTCAAATGCCCGGCTGGAGAAAGTACGTCCGCGAATCCGCCCCACTTCGCTGGGCAGCTCGAAGAACTCCGTCAGGTCCGCCTCTACCTCGCGGCGGTAAGCATCGCTGCGCAGATGAAGCCCGTAGACGGCCGTCCAGGTCAGGGAACCGCCAACGACAAGCACGACGATGCTCAACAGGATTTTTCGGTGCGGCAGCACAATAGAAGTATAACGTAGGATGCCTGACCGGCTCACGCAGGATGCGGTCTCATGCCCGATCACGCGCTGCGTCTACCATCCCAAGACCAGAATTCACGTGGATGCGGATCGCCCGCCTGTCAGGGTGCAAGTCGTCGAGCTTCTTCGAGAAAGACCTGCCAGCCAGCGCGGACTTCCTGCATCGTGTCGCCACCGAATTTCTCCAGGAAGGCCCGTGCGATTTCGAAAGCCACGACGTACTCCGCCACCACGCTTGCCGCCGGAACCGCGCAGATGTCGCTGCGCTCATAGTCGCTTCGTTCTGCGGAAAGTGTCTCAAGGTTGACACTATCCAGCCCCCGGAGCAACGTGCTGATCGGCTTCATCACCCCGCGCACTACCAGCGGCATCCCGTTCGTCATACCGCCTTCCAGTCCGCCGGCGTTGTTCGACCGTCGCACGAATCCCAAGTTCGACGTATCCCGCTGCGCCGCGTCGTAGTCGATTTCGTCGTGCACGGCGCTGCCCGGCCGCTCCGCACAGCCGAAGCCCAGCCCGATCTCCACGCCCTTGAACGCCTGTATCGAACCCACCGCCGCCATCAGCCGACCGTCCAGCTTGTCCTGCCAGCGCACGCAGCTTCCAACGCCCGGCGGCAAACCAAACGCCCTGACCTCGACGACACCGCCGAGCGTATCCTTATCCGCCTTCGCCTGCTTGATCGCCTCGATCATCCGCGCCGATGCCGCGGCGTCCGGACAATAGACCTCACTTGCATCGCGTGCCGCACACAACTCCGCAGCCGTTGCGTTCGCCGCAACACTCGACCGCACCGTCCCGATCTGCACGACGAAGCCCGCAACTTCGATCCCGAACTCTTTCAAGAGCAGCGCTGCTACGGCGCCCGCAGCCACGCGCGCCGCCGTTTCCCGGGCGCTGGCCCGCTCCAGCGTCGCCCGACAGTCCGTCGTCAGCCATTTCATCGCCCCGGCATAATCCGCATGACCCGGTCGGGGTCTGCTCACCGGCGGCGCCTGATCGATCCGCCAGTCCTTGTTAGCGATCTGAATCGCCATCGGCGACGCGATCGTGACACCGCCGCGCACACCGGAGAGGATGTTCGCCTGATCGTGCTCAATCTTCATCCGGCCGCCGCGACCAAAGCCGCCCTGCCGGCGCTTCAGTGCCGCATTGATGGCATCGAGATCAATCCGCAGTCCCGCAGGCAGGCCCTCCACCAGGGCGATCAGTGCCTGACCGTGCGACTCTCCCGCCGTGCGATAATCAAGATGGGCCATACCGCCATTATAATCGGCCGGATGCGCTTCGGGCTTCACTCTCTCCGATGCACAAGAACGGATGCTTCAGGCCGAGGTGGGCACCGCGTTCGGCGCTTCATCCGCATGTCGCGCCCAAGCCAGCGCAATACCGTCATCGAGAGATCGCCGTATCGTCATCCATTCGTGATGCTGTTTCCACCCGGCCCGGGCCATCACCCGCAGGGGCTGCGCCTGCACGCCGGCGAGAATGATCCGGATGCCGGACTTACGCAATCGCTCAACAGCCGACTCCAGATTGACCAGACCTGTCGCGTCCATCAACGGGACGGCACTCAGATCAAGAATCACCATTCGCACGCCGCCTTCTACGGTCCGCAACGCGCTCATGGCCTTCTGTGCCGCACCGAAGAACAAAGGGCCGGCGATCTCATAGATCATCACTCCGGGCGGCAGGAAGACCGTTGGATGCTCCGGCCCCGAGCTGATGAGCCGCACGCTGGCCACCTCCGCCATCCGCCGCATAAATAAAATCGCCGCGAGTACCACGCCGACGCTTACCGCGATCACCATGTCGAAAATGACCGTCAGCCCGAAGCACGTCAACAGCACCAGCACATCGCTTCCCGGCCCGGTCCGAACGACATGGGCAAAGTGCCGAACCTCGCTCATGTTCCAAGCTACGACGAGGAGCAACGCAGCCATCGAAGCCATCGGCAGATATCCCAGCAGCGGCGCGATCGACACAACCGCCAGCAGAATGAACAAGGCATGAGTCAGCGACGCAACCGGTGAGCGCGCACCGCAGCGGATGTTGGTCGCCGTACGCGCGATCGCGCCGGTCGCGGCGATGCCTCCGAAGAAGGGAGCGATCATATTGCCCAGACCCTGTCCGATCAGCTCGGCATCGGGATCATGCTTGAGACCGGTCATGCCATCCGCCACGACAGCCGACAGGAGCGACTCGATCGCACCGAGAACCGCAATTGCAAAAGCCGATGCACCCAGGTCGCGAATGATCTCCAGCGTGAGCGCCAGCGGCTGCCCGTCCGATCCGGACGCAAGCCAGGGCAGGATCGGCATCGGCGGCAATTGAGGAATGCCGCCGTGCATGACACCACCGATCACATAGGAGAATCGACTGCGGATCGTTGCGACTTCGAATCCCTCCACGTATTTCGAGAGCGCGACCGCAACCAGTGCAGTAAGGGGCAAAGCGATCAGCGGCGCGGGCACGCGCCGGGTCAGGCGCGGCAGCACGATCAGCAGCAGAAGTGTCCCGGCACCGACGGCAAGGTCCGCCCAGTGCACCGAAGGCAGCGCCAGATAAATGGCCTGCAATTTCTCCAGGTAGTGCTCGGGCATCTTGTCGATCGAGAGGCCCAGAAAGTCTTTGAGCTGCAAGGTGGCGATGACCACGGCGATGCCGCTGGTAAAACCTGTAGTGACCGGGTACGGAATGAACTCGATCAGCCGCCCAAGTCGAACGCACCCCGCGATCACCAGCAGCGCGCCAGCCATCATCGTCGCGAGCAGCAACCCGCCGAGGCCGAATTTCGCAGATATCGGCGCCAGGATCACCACGAAAGCAGCCGTCGGCCCGGTGACCTGCACGGACGACCCACCAAGCAGGGCCGCGAGCCCGCCCGCAATGATCGCCGTATAGATACCGTGCTGCGGTGGCACTCCGGAGGCAATCGCCAGGGCCATCGACAGCGGCAGCGCCACCACGCCGACAACCAGCCCGGCCAGCAGATCAGCCCGAAAATCGGAAAACTGATAGCCCGCCTTCAGCGTCTTCCGAATCGCGGTAGCAAATTTGATTTCGAACTCAGGGAGTGCTGAGACTGCGGCACGATGACGATCTGGCATAATGGCAACTCAACCGCGGACCGGGGAACACACCTTCCGCGCTTACAACTTCTTAAACGCATCGAGCGCGCGATCAAGATGTTCACGCTCATGCGCTGCGGAAATCTGAACACGAAGCCGGGCAACGCCCTCCGGAACGACCGGGTACCCGAATCCGATGACGAACACACCCAATTCCAGAAGCCGCTTGCTGGCGGCGATGGCCTTCGAGGTCTGCCCGAGGATGATCGGCGTAATCGCGCTGGGACCTTCGACCGCTTCGAAGCCGAGCTTCTTGAGACCCTCGCGCATGTAGCGAACGTTGGTGCGGAGCTTTTCGACGCGCGTGGTGTCGCGCATCAGGATTTCGATCGCCTTCGAGGCCGCCCCGGCCGTACCCGGCGGCAGGGCATTTGAGAAAATCTGCGGTCGAGATTTCTGCACCATGAGGTCGATCAGATTGGCCCGTGAGGCGACGTAGCCCCCGGCCGCGCCGCCGAGGGCCTTGCCCAGCGTGCCGGTCATGCAGTCGATCCTGCCGAACAGGCCGTAGTGCTCTGCGACCCCCTTGCCGGTAGGACCACAGACACCCACTCCGTGTGAATCATCAACAATAAGCATCGCCCCGTACGCGAGACAAAGGGCGTGGATGCGATCGAGCTTGGCGATGTCGCCTTCCATCGAGAAGACGCCGTCGGTAATGACGATGCGACAGGGAGCGGCGGCGGAATCCTTGAGCTTCGCCTCCAGATCCTCCATGTTGGAGTGCTTGTAGACCGCCGACTTCGAGGCCTTGTTGATCTGCCGGCCTAGTCGGATCGCGTCGATGATCGAAGCGTGATTCAGCTCGTCGCTGATCGCCGTTACGCCGTCGCCGCCAATGGTCATCAGCGTGGCGATGACCGCTTCGTTCGCGTTCCAGCAGGAGACGTAACTCGTCGCCGCCTCGGTGCCGGAGAGTTCGGCGATCTGTCGTTCGATGGCGTGGTGGTAATCAAATGTACCGCAGATGAATCTCACTGATCCCGTGCCGGCGCCCCAGCGCTTCTGCGCATCGATGGCCGCGGAGACGACTTCAGGATGATTCGCTAGACCGAGATAGTCGTTCGAGCAGAGTACGACGACCTTGCCGACCCCTTCGATCTCACTCTCGGCGCCCATCGGCTGCCGCAGCGTCTTGAGATGCTTGTACTGCCCGGCCGCTCGCAGTGCCTCCAGGTCCTTATCGACCGCATGCCAGAAGGTAGCCATTACCATTTCCATCCAGGCGATCGTGGTCGACCGCTCATGCATCACGACCCGTTGTAATGCCGAAGTATGCCGGGAATCAGGTACTCAGAAAACGCCTTGTCCACCGGATACTCCGGCTGCCAGTTCCAGTCCTTCCGTGCCGGCGTGTCATCGACGTCGGCCGGCCATGAATCAACGATCCTTGCCCGGGCTACATCGGGCCGAAATCTTATCGTTGCTTTCGGAAACGCCTGCACCACGCGTTGCTGTAATTCACCAGCCGTCAGCGAAAATGCCGTCACGTTATACACCCGCTGCGTCAGCCGTTCGACAGGCACTTCGGCGAGGGCAATCAGCGATCGAATCGCGTCGGGCATGACCATGAATGGGATCTTCGCCTCGGCGGGTACAAAGCAGTCGTAGGGCTCGTTTCGAGCCGCCGAGTGGATCATCTCCACGGCGTAGTCGCTCGTGCCGCCGGTGGGCATGGTCACGGCGCTGATCAATCCCGGAAAGCGAAGCGAGCGGAAATCCACCCCGCGAAGGGTCTTCTCCGCAGCGAGCTGGCGATAGTGAAAGGTGTAGTATCGGCCCAGATGCTCGCAGTAGAGCTTGTTGCAGCCATACATTGTGGTTGGAAAATTCCACTGCGATTCGCGGACGGCGCCGGCCTTGAGTTTCGTCGCCGCATCGGGCAAACCGTACACCGCGATCGAACTGGGAAAGAGAAACTTGACCGCATTGCCGTGCCAGCGTGCTTGCTCATGGGCCAGTTGAAGCAGGTTCAGGGTGCCCTCGACATTGACGCGGTGGGCCGTGTCGGGCGTGTATTCTGCGCGGGTCGACAGCAGCGCGGCCAGATGATAGATCGTATGAATCTCGTACTGGCTGACGAGACGCTGCAGCAGATTGGCATCAAGAATGTCGCCAACGATCGATGACGTGCAGCGCTCGCGAACGTCTGCGGGTAGTTCCTTGATATCGAGAGCGATCAGATCGTGGTCGGCGGAACGCGACAGCCGGTCGATCAGGCCGTAGCCCACCTCACCGCCGGCACCAGTGATCAGAATCGCCGGCCTTCTAATCCCACTGCTGCTCACGACTTGTTTTCCGGATGTTGGACCGCCGCTCGCGATATGCTCGACCGCGGCTGCGGATCGCGGATGCTATTTGCTGCCGGCGGTAGATTCATTCTGGGCCGCGCGGTTACGCTGCTCGATCGACGCCAGGGCATCGATGCGGCGGACCATGGAATCATACGTGCGATCCACCGGGTCGTTGAGCTCCTTGAGCTTCGCGGTCTTCTCCGGCGAGTCGGGCATGGCATTGGCCTGTTCAATAGCGGACTGGTTCCGCTCGATATGCTTCATCGCGAAGCCGATCGACTGGTTGATTACGCTCTGGGCGGCCTCCATCTGGGCAGGATTAAATCCGTACTTCTGCGTGGCCACGTTCAGATGATCCTTCCAGGCAGAGACCGGCGGAGCAGTTGCCACCGGAGCACCAGGCGACGGTGACACGGCGCGCGGCGCCGGCGGAGGGGGCGGCGGAAGCGCCTTGGCCGGCTCGGCAGGAGTCTCGGCGCTTGGCTGGACCGATGGCGTGGCCGGCTGGAGCGGCGCAGGGCGCTCGGCAGGCTGTGGTGAAAGCACCAGCGGCTGCGGCGCCTGCCGATCAGGTAGCTGAATCGCTGGACGCGGTCCGGGCTCGATCGGCCCATGCACGATGCCGTCCACACGATCCAGATCGAACACCGTAGCCAGCTCCTTGGCGTTCAATGCGAGCTTCTCGGTCATGCGCGCGCGACCTGCACTGGCCTGCTCGGCCGGTACAGTGGCCTCGGCCAGTCGCACGGTATGCAGCAGACTCAGCGGTGCCCGGGCGAGGATGTTGTGATACTGCGTCTGAAACTTGTTGATCCGAAGAAGTTTCCGCTCGTGAATCAGGTTGGGGTCATGATGAACGATGGAGATGGCCAGCGCCAGCCGCGAAAGTGTCAGGGCCGCTTGGCGCTGATACTGCTGCTGCGTGTTTACCAGATCTCGAAGGGCCTCCTGAATCTTTGCCATGTCCGAACCCGATGGCTGGTACATATCGCGTACGAAGCGAATGCGGTCTTCCAGGAGCTTTTCGACGTCCGCCTCATCCGCGGACAAGTACGGACGATCCTTCGCAGACGCAAAAGCTCCCGCACTCAGTAACAAGCCCACCCCCAGTACGATGGACCAGTAATCTCGACGACTCCACATGGTGCAAACCCCTTTGTTTGACCGACCTTGTCGCGATGTCTGCCGCGGCAGGCAAAACCTTGACACGGAAAACCCGCATTTTCCACATGCCCCGGCCTGAAGTCAAACCCGATTCGCCGGGCCCTCAGACGCACGCCGGTTCTGCCCGGTTCACGCCGCATTAACCGAAATAAAACGGGGCATAGAGCCGGCGGTGCTCCTCCTGACAGAAACGGTCGGTCATCCCGGCGATATAGTCGCAGATGACCCGCTCCAGCCCCTGCTCCTCGACCCGCGATGCATAGCGTTCCGGCATCAGACGCGGCTCTGACGCGTACGCCTCAAATAGCTCGCGGATCAGTCGACGGGCCTTGGAATCCATCCGTACGACCCGATGGTTCTGATAAAGTCCGCGAAACAGGACGCCGCCGAGTTCTTCCATCTGCTGCCAGAACGGTGGGGAGAACGTGATCAAGTCCTCTCGACTTTCTCGAACGTCGTCCACGCTGCCGACCCTCGCCGCTGCGATTCGCCGCTCGCTCTCCGCAACCGCGTCCTCGATGATCCGCCGGGCCAGCCGATCCAGGATCGGGCGTCGAATGGCGTGCAGCGACGCTCCCGGGTGTCGGCGGCGAACCTCGTCGGCCGCATCCTGCCACAACCTGCTCTCCGCCAGTATGACCTCTGTCAGGGCGCCCTCGCCGAGGCCGTCCTCGATGTCGTGCAGCGTGTAAGCAATTGCATCGGCCAGATTGGCGATTTGCCCCTCCAAGGGCGCGGACGGGCCAGAATCGAACAGCGGCTTCACACCGGCTTCCGTGTGCTGCGCGGCGTTGGGCCTGTCGTACCAGGTCTGATGCTTGACGAGCGACTCACGTAGTTCGAAGAGCAGGTTCAGCCCGCGATAGGCCGGATATGGGTGTTCGAGATAATCGACGACACGCAGGGACTGCATGTTGTGCTCAAACCCGCCGTGGTTCTGCATCAGTTCCGCAAGGGCCATCTCGCCGGCGTGGCCGAATGGGGCATGACCCAGATCGTGCGCCAGAGCGATTCCGCCTGCTAACCGGTCGTTCAGCCGCAGCATCCGGGCCAGTCGCTGGGCCTGGGCTACGACTTCGAGCGTGTGCGTCAGCCTCGTGCGGAAATGGTCGCCGCAGTCGGTCACAAAGACCTGCGTCTTGTGCATGAGCCGACGGAATGCCATGCAATTCAGGAGGCGCTGGCGATCCGTCTCGAAAGGACAGGCGTCCATCACGTCCGCTTCGGGGTGCGCGCGTCCGCGGGTGTTGTCGACGGTCACCGCGTAGTGGGCGAGCTTAATTGATGCAGATTCCGTCATTTGAAAAGCACTCTTGCCACGCGAAGAGGCGAGCGATGCGGGTTGGTTCGTAACTGAGCGTGTGGCACTGGCGAATAGCAGGTGCCGTTACTCGCGCGGTGGGCCACACCATCACCGCCATGCACTTCACCCCTTCGGCAACCCCAGCCGCACCGCCGCTTCGCGCAGCTTGGCGTACGTACGCTCCAACGATTCGGGAATCACGCGCACGTCGCCGATAACCGCCATGAAGTTCGTGTCGCCGTTCCATCGCGGCACCAGATGCACGTGCAGATGATCCGGCAGACCGGCCCCGGCGCAGCGGCCGAAATTGATGCCGATGTTGAATCCCTGCGCTCCGAGCGTATCGGTCAATAACGCCTTTGCATCGCGCGTGTGCCGCATGAGCGTCGCCAGCTCGGCATCGGAAAAATCCGACAGCTCGCCTTTATGGGCCAGCGGGGCGAGGAGCAGGTGGCCGTTCGTGTACGGAAATCGGTTCATCACCGCCATCATCTCGGCCGTTCGCCAGACGACGAGGTTTCGCGCGTCGTTTTCCGGCGTGTCACGGTACTGACAGAGAAAGCACCCACCGCCCTCACCGGAGAGCGACTCGATGTACTCCATCCGCCATGGGGCCCACAGATTATGTGGAAACTCGGGCATGTGTACCTGCGAAACCGAGGACGCACAATGACTGCGATCCTTCACAACGAAGAATATCACCGTCAGCAGCATGGGTCAAAGCGGGCTGCGCAGATCACACTGCCGCTTTGCTCACTCAATAATTCATACGAGTCGTTCCGGCGGACATTCCGTCGCCATTTTGGCATTTGCGGCATTGCAGCATAAACTCTCCACCGATGGCAGCGCGATCCAACGCAGCAGGTCCGACCGGGTTCTCGTCCGAGGAGTCCTTCGCGCGGCAGATGGATGCGAAGGACCCGCTGCGGGGCTATCGCGAGCGGTTCTGCATTCCCTGCGGCAAGGACGGCGAGCCGGTCATTTATTTCTGCGGCAATTCGCTGGGATTGATGCCCAGGGCGGCGCGTGAGGCGGTCGAACAGGAACTTGACGACTGGTCGAAGCTCGCCGTCGATGCCCATTTCGAGGGGCGCAGTCCCTGGTACAGCTATCACGAGCAATTCCGCGAGACGACGGCGCGGTTGGTCGGGGCGCAGCCGGGCGAAGTCGTCCTGATGAACTCGCTCACGGTGAACCTGCACCTGTTGCTGGCGACTTTCTATCGACCGACGAAGATGCGATACAAAATACTCATGGACTGGCCGACGTTTCCGTCGGACATCTACGCGGCCAAGAGCCAGACCTCGCTCCATCGTTTCGATCCGAACGAGGCGGTGTTCTTCGTGCGGCCGCGCGAGGGGGAACATACCATCCGTGAATCCGATATCGTTTCGATCTTGGAGGACCACGGAGACATCATCTCACTCGTGCTGCTGGCAGGCGTCAATTTTTATACCGGGCAAGCGTATGACATACCGCGGGTCGTCGCCGCGGCGCAGCGCGAGGGCTGCGTCGTCGGGCTGGACCTGGCCCACGCGGCGGGAAACGTGCCGCTCGCCTTGCACGACTGGAACATCGATTTCGCAGTGTGGTGCAGCTACAAGTATCTCAACAGCGGTCCCGGCGCGGTCGGTGGTTGCTTTGTGCACGAGCGACACGCGAAAAACGCCAAGTTGCCGCGGCTGGCGGGTTGGTGGGGGAACGATCCTACGACACGGTTTCAGATGCACTTGCAGCCGGACTTTGTGCCGGTGGCCAGCGCCGAGGCCTGGCAGGTGAGCAACCCGCCGATTTTCTCAATGGCACCGTTGCGGGCGTCGCTGGCGATCTTCGACGAGGCAGGGATGCCGGCGTTGCGGGCCAAGTCGGAACTGTTGACCGGGTATCTGCAATTTCTGATCGATCAGATGCCGTCGGAGAAGTACGAGGTGATTACGCCGCGCGAGACGGTGGCCCGCGGATGCCAGCTTTCGATACTCGCAAAGACGCATCCGAAGGAACTCTTCGCCAAGCTGGAGCAGGCCGGAATCAAAGTGGACTTCCGCGAGCCGAACGTCATCCGCGTGGCCCCGGTGCCGCTCTACAACACGTTTCACGAAGTCTGGCGCTTCGCGCAGATTCTCGGGCAGCACGGGTAGTGCAAATCCGAACTCAGTCTCGCCCGCCGAGCAGAGCCCCGACCCTCACGTTCGTGGCTCTGATCGGTCTCATGCCCGTTGGCGGCAATACCGGCATTCGTTACATTGTCGGCGATGGCTGACGCGAATTCGCCACGATTTGTCCTCATCGGCTCCGGGCTGGCCGGAGCGCTCCTGGCGACGTATCTCGGCAAACGCGGCTATGCGGTCGATCTCTACGAGCGGCGGCCCGATCCGGCGGCGGGAAACTTCGTCGGCGGGCGCTCGATCAATCTGGCCATCAGCACGCGGGGGCTTGCGGCACTGGAACGAGTCGGGTTGGCCGACGAGGTGCTCAAGACGGCCATCCCCATGCGGGGTCGGATGATCCACGGGCCGCGCGGTGAACTGCACTATCAGCCGTACGACATCGACCCGTCGCGGCACATCAACTCGATCGGCCGGGCGTCGCTCAACAGCGTCACGCTCGACGCGGCGAAAAGGTACTCCAACGTCCGCGTGCACTTCAATCATCGCTGCACGGAGGTCGATCTCGAGCGGCCCACCGCGCGACTGGTCAACGCGGAGACGAACGAAAGTGTCGAGGCGACCGGCGACATCGTCATCGGCGTGGACGGGGCCTTCTCGGCGGTGCGTCGTGCGATGCAGCGGCTGGATCGATTCAACTATTCACAGGACTATCTGCGCCACGGCTACAAGGAGCTGACCATCCCCCCTGCCGCGAGCGGCGCGTTCCAGATGGAAAAAAACGCCCTGCACATCTGGCCGCGGCGGCGGTTCATGATGATCGCCCTGCCAAACCCTGACGGATCGTTCACCTGCACGCTGTTTTATCCGTTCGAGGGGGCGGAGAGTTTCGCGGCGATGAAGAGCGATAACGACGTGAGGGAATTCTTCCAGCGAGAGTTTCCCGATGCCGTGCCGCTCATGCCGACGCTTATCCAAGATTATCGCGAGAACCCGGTGGGTTCGATGGTGACAATCCGCAGCAGTCCGTGGCATTATCAGGGCAAGGTGGTGATCCTCGGTGACGCGGCGCATGCGGTGGTGCCGTTTTACGGGCAGGGGGCGAACGCCGCGTTTGAAGACTGCATCGTGCTCGATGAGTGTATTGAGAAGTATGCACCGGACTGGTCGCGTGTGTTCGGTGAGTATGACAGAATCCGCAAGCCGAATTGCGACGCCATCGCCGATCTGGCAGTGAAGAATTTTTACGAGATGCGCGACAAGACGGCCTCGCGGGTCTTTCGCGCGCGAAAGCTGCTGGAGCGGACGCTGCACCGCCTGCTGCCCGGTATCTACACGCCGCTGTATACTCTGGTATCCTTCACGCGCACGCCGTATGCCGATGCGGTGCGCAAGGCGCAGGCGCAGGATCGCGCCGTAACCGGCGCCGGCGTGATTCTATTGATGGCTATTGTCGTGACCATAGCGTGGTGGCTTGTCTAACGCAAATATCGGAATCGAATCATGTCGCTGACGTATGCCGACTATCTGAAGATCGAAGCGTTGCTCAATCTCCAGCAGCCGCGTTCCACGCCGCCGGAGCATGACGAGATGCTCTTCATCGTCATCCACCAGGTCTATGAGCTGTGGTTCAAGCTGCTGCTGCACGAACTGGACAAGGTCAAGCTCGACTTCTCCAACGATGACCTGTACGGCGCCATCCATACCTTCAAGCGTTCTCGCACGGTCATGAAGACCCTCGTCGGCCAGTTGGATGTGCTCGAAACCATGACGCCAATGTCTTTTTCCAGCTTTCGCGACCGACTCGAAACTGCATCGGGCTTTCAATCGACCCAGTTCCGTGAGGTGGAATTCTGTCTCGGCTACAAACGAGCCGAAGTACTCAAGTATCTCCCGCCGGATTCGCCCGGCCGAGCGGCCTGCGAGCGACGGCTGAAACAGCGGAGCGTTGTCGATCACTTCTACGACTTTCTCCAGCAGCGCGGCGCGGCCATCCCCGAGTCGCTTCGCACCCGCGATATGACTCAGGCCAACGAACCCTGCCCCGAATTGCAGGAGTCCATCCTCGATCTATATCGAACGCACCCGGAGCTGGCGATTCTTTTCGAATTGATGACCGACTTCGACGAGGGGATGCAGGAGTGGCGATATCGTCATGTGAAGCTCGTAGAGCGTACCATCGGCGGCAAGTACGGCACCGGCGGCTCACCCGGCGTCCCCTTCCTGAAGCAGTCGCTCTTCAAGCCGATCTTCGCCGATCTGTGGGCGATCCGGCATCGGATGTAGTGATCGCGGCAACCGGCGCGATGCGCCGTGGTGTATTCGGCACTTCGATACTTCAAGCGGCCTAGAACTGAAAGTAGATGAACGGGCTCGTGTTGTCCGCACCCAGAATCACCAGCGCGAGTATCCACACGGCATATCCCATCCCGGCGATCGGCGCCGGCAGCAGCAGTCCCGGCCGGCCGCGTCGCACCCACTCTTCGTAGACCTGCATCGCCCCCATCAACGCCAGCAGGCACAACGCCGGCAGCTTGTTCATGATCCAGATCGGATCTGCAACCCGCGCGGGGATGATTAAGTGCTTCACAAAGTAGGTCGCGCGGGCCAGCGCAACCGACGTTGGCTCCGTCACGCCAGTCGCTGCGTCGACCATCGGCTGACAGCGGAAGAAGACCCAGGCCAGATGAACCACCAGCAGGGTAGCCGTCCAGCCGAGGAGTCGGAGGCCCCATGTGTCGAACCACGGCGCTCGTTCGTAGTCGGCATCCGGATTCCGGCCGCGCGACCTGTTCGGCATCACCATCGCCTTGCAGAGAATCAGGACCGTCCCGTGTATTGCCCCCCAGACGACAAAGGTCCAGCTGGCCCCGTGCCACAGCCCGCCCAGCAGCATCGTCATCATGAGATTGCGTGCAGTCCGCCACGCGCCGCCGAACGAACCGCCCAGCGGAATGTAGAGATAATCACGCAGCCACGTGGACAGCGAGATGTGCCATCGTCTCCAGAAGTCGATCAAGCTCGTCGCCAGGTACGGGCTTCTGAAATTGTCCGGCAGATCAAAGCCGAGTACGCGCGCCGTGGCCACGGCCATGTCGCTGTAACCCGAGAAGTCGCAGAAGATCTGCCCGCCGTAGCAGAACATCGCCAGCCACAAATCGCGCGTCACGTAGCGGTGCGGCTCGGCAAAGACAGGATCGGCCAGCATGGCGAGCTGATCGGCGATCAGGAGCTTCTTGGTCAGGCCGACGAGAAACAGGACCGCACCGGACGCCAGTCGATCGCTGCTCCAACGACGACAGGTCGCAAGCTGCGGCAGAAACTCCGACGCACGAACAATCGGCCCGGCCACAAGCTGCGGAAAGAAGGCGACGAACACGGCGAAGTCGATCAGACTGCGCGTGGCGCGGATGCGTCCGCGGTAGACATCAATCGTGTAGCTGAGCGTCTGGAATGTGTAGAAGCTGATGCCGACGGGCAGCAGCAGGTCCAGCGTCGACAGATTCGCACGAACGCCCATCGTTTCGAGCAAGCCGCGCAGCGAGAGTACGAAGAAGTTCGCGTATTTGAAGAGAGCCAGCACGCCGAGGTTACCCACAATGCTGCAGATCAGCAGCGCCTTTCGTCGCGTCGTGCTCGTGCTGCGCTCCAGTCCCAGTGCGATGAAGTAATCCAGCAGGGTTGTGCCGATGATCAGCAGAACCAGCCAGGCGTTCCAGGACATGTAGAAGGCGTAACTCGCCGCGAGCAGCAGGATCGTGCGTCCGCGGCGCGTGGGCAGACTCCAGTAAGCCGCAAAGACGGCGGCAAAGAATCCTGCGAAGAGCCAGCTTGAGAAAATCACGGCCGGCCTCCCGTATCGATCACGCCTGCGGTTCGCGTCACGCCGTCCTCACGCGATGGCACAAGCCCGAGCTGAACAGCGTGCTGCGCCACCCGCCGGCTGATTCGGCAGGCCAGGTCCAGGCCAACGTGTATCTCTTCGATGTAGTCCCGATTGGAGCGAGGAACCTCCGACGACGGACAGCGGACCAGTTCAGTGCCATGCGTGCGGCACACTTCGGCAATCGCCTCGATGATCCGTGGCTCGACGTGAGCCCAGCGGGCTTCCGTCCTCGGGCTGTTGGGCAGATAGACAACCAGTACACCGATGCCGCGCTCGGTCAGCCAGTCGAGCAGCCAACCCAAGCGCACCAGGCCAGGAGCATCGGAGGCATATGCAGGAATGCTGGCCGCATCCACCGCCGCCGGGTCTGCCAGCAGCCGCTCTTCAATGCTCCGAAGTTGACGACCCAGCGACCAGGGATGCGTGTAGCCGTCGGGCGGGACCGGGCGCGCCACCCGTTGCCGCAGCTCGCGTGCCGACTGCGCGTGCTTGGGCAGAATCGTCGCCAGCCGTTCCTGTCCCCACATCCGAATCTCATAGCGACGGTCATACGACGCCCACACCGGAGAAAGTACGCGACGAGTGTATTCACCCATCACCTCCAGCGAAGGGCCTTCGAGCCGTAGCGACTCCCAGAGATCACGCCGCGTAAATTGCAAGCGAGCGGCCTGTAGCGGGAGGTAATCCGCGCGAAACTCACTCGCATTGACCCCAAGCACCACGAGACGCGGCCGACGCGTCTCAAACAGCTCGCGCGCCGTGATCTGCCACTCGGCCGCCTTCGATCCGGCAACTCCAAGGTTAAAGGCCGAAAGTCCCGTCCGTGCAGTAAATTCCTCCGGTACGAGGGCGTAGTTCGCACGGGATGAACCCATCAGAACGATGTCCGCCATCTCGCGCGAATGCAGTGCTCGTGGCTTCCGGTCATGCTCCGCAACGTCGTACAGATCCAGCTTGGGACGCGCGGCCCGCACCAGAACGTCGAATACCACCAGCGACAGAATGGTCGTCATAACCACGACCGGGCGACGCCATTTCCTCGTGGATGTAAAGAGCGCACCGGCATCAGCGCATGCACTGCCCGGCTGCGGCGGATGTTCGCGAACTGCCAGCCCGATCATATCCTCCTCTATCGGCGGAGAGATTCAATGAATGGGGCTTCGCGGAGCGGGATGAGCACGCGGAGGTAATGCGATTCTCCACGACACGTCCGCCCATGACTGGCAGCGCGGACGGAGGGCAATTATTGCCGATCGGGCAGTTGCTCCGACCAGTTGGGAGGCAATTCCGGCGCGTGTCGGCGATCGGAAATCTGTCGCCGGCATGCTTCGATGAATTTCCGTCGATCCTCCATGCTTAAGATTCTGCCGGGCTGAATCGACTTGCCCGTCAGGTCGCTGAGCACCTGTGCGGCGATCCGCGCGACGCTTCGAGGGCCTGCGGCGGACGCGGCGTTACTCGTCGGCGGTGTCTCCAACCGCAAACCGTGGCGACCGGTCAGGGCGGCGGAGGCATCCGCGATCTCCCGTTCGAGCGCCAGTTGCGCTTCAAAGATGCCGGCGTCGTTCATGGCATCGACCAGTGCCGCGACTGGATCGCAAGCTGAGCGATCCGAGGGCTGGTCCGCAACGTTTCGCTCACTTCGCAACCATTCACCCAGCGACTCCACGGCCTGCGCACGCACGAGCGAGTTCGCATGATGGAGGGCTTTGCAGAATGCAGCGAGAACGTCTTCTCCCTCGAGCCGCGCCAGGCCCGACAGCGCCGCGGCCGCTGGTCGTTCATTTTTGTCGAGAACAATCGACCTCAGATGCGCGCGGCTTGCGTCCGAATTCATAAATGCCAGAGCCGTCGCAGCCATCTGTCGAATGGAGGCATCTTCATGATAAACGAGACCGGCGAGCAGTTCCGAGCGAGTTGCATCCGAGAGACCGGACGAGGCCGCGACACTCAGGATGGCGACATCCGGGCGCGGATCATTCGCCAGCCGTTGGACAGCGCCGAGGGCTTCATCACCGATGCCTGCGAGACATGCAAGGTAGAGCGCCCGCTGCTCAAATACCTCGACCTGCCCGATCCGAGTGGCCCACCAGTGCGCACGGATTCGGTCGCGCTGCCAGACCACCAGTCCAAAACCCGCGAGCATGAGCAGGATGACATAGACGTGCCAGCGGCTGCGGCGCGTCGTAAACAGGACACCGGACGTCGATTCGTTGCTCAAGTGTCGTTGCGACATGCTCGATGCGAAGGCAAGACGCGTCCAACCGAAGGTGCTCGCGGCCTACTCCCGACCGTAGTGCACCAGCTTCCACTGCCGGCGCTCCTCTTTGTCGTGCAGCTTGGTGCAGACTTCCTCGTGAATCCGCCGCCAGTAGCGCTTCCAGTCCGAGGAAGTACGGCCCGGGCCGGTCAGGTAGGTTTTCAGAAATCGCAGGCGATCTGAAGCCGTGCAGCCGGGGCTCGAAAGAAGACTCGCGCAAAGCCGAACAATAGCCCGAATACGCTGCGGTTCCGTGCTGCGCAGCCGGTGCGAGATGCCATCCATGTCGATGAACGTGAGCACCGGCTCTGCATCGTAGGGCGGTTCCCATTGGATCATCAGGTTCGGGGCCTTGAGATCACGATGCACGAAGCCGCGTTCGTGGAAGGCCTTGAGCAGCCGCACCACGGAATCGATTAGACGATCCTTGATCCGACGCTGCATCTCCACGGGAAGATCCGTCACGCCGCGCGTCAGAAACGACTCCAGATCAACCGCCCCGTCAACAAACTCGGTAAAACTGATCGAGTCCTGTCGGAAGATACCAAGTGCGAAGCGCTCCACGACCGCCAGCGGAATCGCCGCCGGAAGATCGCGATTGCGCAGCTTGTTCGCCATGCGCCAGCTTCGCATGTTTCGCGATGGGCCAAACGTCTGCACCAGCTTTTTCCATGCGTTACGCGCCAGGTGGCGCTTCACAACGACCTCCAGCGTCGTGTCCCCCGTCGTCATGTGGGCACGACAGATCGTTGCCGTGTGCGAATCCTTCAGCAGCATGTGGCGGGTCGGATCGACCCATGCCAGCGGGTCCTGCAACCAGTTTTCCCACTGTCGCCGATCAATCCGAATCATATCGCTGAAGCCCGATGACGCGGGGTGCTTGGTTAGCAGCAGGGCATGACCGCGCCAGCCGTCGGCCGGTCGAATCTTCGCAAAATACTTGCTCGTGCGCATCGAGCGGCGATCGCGCTTGGCCCATAGTCTTCGCGCATGACGCTCCGCCTGCACAGCCAGATCAGCCGCCAGCTTGCGAAGGTTGATCCTCCAGTTCCGAGCTAGCGGGCTTGCCTGGGCGAACTGATCCCGATAGCAGATGTAGTTGTGTAAGAAGCGCAGCCGCTGAGTACGCGTCGCGTTGCGCCGGAACCACTGATTCAACTGCGCAAGATTGGCCACCACCTGGCGCGGCATCACGCTCCTGCCGGTGTGCACCCGATGAAGGTCCACAAAGAAGACTTCGTGCCGGGCTCCGTCTGATCGCACGAGCAGATTGCCCGGGTGCATGTCGCCGTGCTGAAAGCCGCACTGGTGCGCTCGAGCGATAAGCCGGGCGAGGGCATCGAGCAGCCGATCGGCCGCTACTCGATCCTTGCGGATTCCGAGCCAGTACTCATTCAGTGGCTTTGCGCCGGCAACTTCTTCGGTAATCAGCACCGAGCGGCCCGTAATGCGGCGATCCTGTTGCCATGCCATGGCCACCGGAGCCACCGTGGCGATGCCATGCGCTGCCGCGTATCGACCGACGTGCCATTCCTGGCTCGCGATCGGACCGCGAATCAAAAGTTTGGCCCGCGCCAGCAGGCCGACCGGGTGGTATACCTTGACGAAGAAGCCACCCTCGGGAATGACGACCCGCCAGACATCGCGCTGGCTGTTCCGCTTAACCAGCGTGGAGCCGGACACATCCGACAAGTGTAACCAGTTAGTAGTCGCCCGCTGAAACCAGTCTGCGAAAGGCGCGGCAACGCGCCAAGTGTATGGGCCGCTGTCGTACTCGACAAAGTTGCTGGGAGGCACCTTCGAGAGAGCTTCGGGCGCGGAGAGAGTCTCGGAGTTCATGACGGTTTCCGCAGCGAGCCCGATGGGATCCGTTAAGGCCCTCGATTCCCGTGCGGTGGAGGCCCCGCCGGCCGGCGCATCAGCGATGGTGGCGGACCGAGAGCTACCCTCGATCCTATTCCGCTCCGCCCCGGTTTTCAAGCGTTGACCATCCTTAACCGAGTCCATATCGCCTGAAAGTCTAACTCAAGCTGCCCGCGATGACAAAAGGGCCGACTGCGACAGAACTGCATCGAGAATCCGACACCTGCGCGGCAGAATGGCGATTTATCCCTGCCGGGCCCGTTTTTCGGCACGCAAACGGAGCATGGCCTCCAGAAATTCATCAAGGTTGCCGTCGAGCACTTTTTGCGGATTGCCCACTTCGACACCGGTGCGAAGGTCCTTGACCCGGGGATCATCAAGTACGTAGTTACGAATCTGGTTGCCCCAGGCGATCTCGCCCTTCTCACCGTACACCTTGGCCATCTCGCTGTCGCGCTTGGCCTGCTCGATCTGCTCGAGTTTTGACTTGAGCACGGAAATCGCCTGCCGCTTATTCTGGGCCTGGCTGCGCTCGTTCACACACTCGACCACCAGCCCCGTCGGGATATGACGCACCCGAACCGCGGTCGCGACCTTGTTCACATTCTGACCGCCGGCGCCACTGCTGCGGCAGAAATAGGTGAGGTCGAGGTCCTTCTCGGGAAGCTCGATGTTGCTTTCCGGGAAGACCGGCAGTACGTCCACCGCGGCAAAGCTCGTCTGCCGCTTCCCTTGGGCGTTGAACGGGCTGATGCGCACCAGGCGATGAACGCCTGCCTCGCAGCTCATCCATCCGTAGGCATAGGGTCCTTTAACGAGCAGATCGGTTGACTGAATCCCGGCGCCGTCACCCTCGCGACTGGCCAGTTCTTCGACCTTGTAGCCGCGGCGTTCGAAGAAGCGCAGGTACATCCGCAGGAGCATGGCAGCCCAGTCACAGGCCTCGGTTCCCCCGGCGCCGGCCTGGATGCTGAAATAGCAGTCCTTAGCGTCGTTCGGCCCGGAGAGCAATGCCATCATGCTGACACGATCGACCTCCTGCGCGAGGGCCAGCCGCTCCTGATCGGCCTCCGCCCGCGCGGCGGCGTCGTCGTGTTCCTCGGCCAGCTCGTAGAGAATCGGCAGGTCGTCCAGCCGGCGCGCGACCGCCTCGACCGGCTCGATGATGGCCTTGAGCGATTTGAGTTCGGCAATCAGTTCCTGAGAATTCGGCGACTCCCAGAAGCCGGGGCGTCCCATCATGGACTCAACTTCGGCCAGTCGCCCTTTTTTCTTCGGAAGGTCAAAGACTGTCCCGGATGGAGTTGATCCGATTCGTAAGCTCTTCGGTCGTGGCGGTTCCATCGGGCAATGGCATGTCTGCATCCTCACGGTCAGGCCGGCGGTTCGCAAACCGTCGACTTCGAGCAATGAACTTATTTCCACTATACTCCTTCGGAAATATAGCCGTCCCGTCTGATCCTGACAAACGAGGAGCTTCCCCTTGTCATACACTCACCCATCGACGCCAGATTCGTCGGCCGCGCAATCCAATCGAACCGAACACAAGAGTGGCTGGATCGCCCGTATCGTCATCATCGTAGCGCTCGTAGCGATCATCAGCGGCGTGCTGATCGAACAGCGCACCCGGCCGATACTGATTGTGGGACCTATGGTGCAGATCCCTACGCCCGGTGGGCTGACGATCGTCTGGGAGATGGACTCATCGATCGGTCACGGCGTCGCCTGGCTTGAAGACGCGCCGGGCGTCAATCTCGTCGAGCACAGTCGAAACCTCGGCCGTCGACATGAAGCCGAGTTCACCGGACTGACTCCGGGCAGGACCTACCGCTACAGCGTCGCCAATGACCGAGGCCTCTTCGGCAGCACGGTGGTGGCAGGACCGTATGAGACACGAGTCCCCCCGCCGCGCGGCACACCATTCCGATTCGTGGCTTTCGGCGACAGCGGAAACGGCAGCAACACACAAGCCGAATTCGCCAAGCGAATCGCGGCGGCCCGGCCCGATCTGATCATTCATGTCGGCGATCTCGTCTATCCTGCCGGGGCAGGCGAGACCTACGGTACGCACTTCTACGAGCCGAACGCTGAGATGATTCGCCATGCCCCCTTCATGCCGTCGCTGGGCAATCACGACGTGGCCACCGACAAGGGACGGCCCCTGCTGGCACACTTCGTCTGCCCCGAAAACGGTCCAGAGGGCATCGAACCCGAGCGCTGCTACTGGTTTGACTACGGCGATGCCCGCTTTGTGGCACTGGATTCGAACCTCGTCGAGGCCGACGGCGCGATCAGCCATGAGGAGATGAAATCGGTCATCGCCCCGTGGGCGCGTCGCGTGTTCACGGATTGCGACGCGCGATGGAAGTTCGTCTTTTACCATCACCCCTTCTATACCGGCAGCAGCCATTCCGCCGAGGGCGCCGCCTTCATGAAGGAGGCGTTTCTCGACGTCTTCGAGGAAACCGGGGTCGACGTGGTCTTCTGCGGGCACAACCACCTCTACGAACGAATCGCTCCAATGCGCGGTGACCAGATCGTCGCCGACGGCGAAGGCATCGTTTACATCGTGACCGGCGCAGGCGGAGTCAGTCGATACGCCGAAAAGCTACCGCCACCGCCTTACATACGGGTTTACAACGACCGGGTATTCAGTTTTACACAGGTGGACCTCTCATCTGACCGATTCGAGCTCAAGCAGATCGACGAGCACGGCAACGTCATCGATCAATACGTCATCGAAAAACCGCAGCGCACGGCCCGCGGCTCCTGATCGCGCATGGGTGGTACGGGCATCTCGCCCGTCAGCGTCGAATTAACGCGTGGCCGCAACGTGCCCGCTCAGACCGCGCGAATACAGCTCCATGAAGCGCAATCCTGGGGCCCAGACCTCTTCTTTCGCCGCTGTGGTCACCAGTCGCTCTGAAAAATAAAAAATTCGTGGAAGAACTGCCCGTCCGGCGAGTACTCCCTGCGGCGGAGGTCATGGTGACCGACGCACGAAAGAGCCACTAATTGAAAAGGGAGATGTGCGATGACTGCATTGAAGAAAATCACCAGCCGACGGGCGCTTCGATTGATCTGTTGTCTGGCGATGATGGCCGCCCTGACCGCCGCCAACACCGGTTGCGAGGGACTGGACGAATTCATCACCGGTTTTGAATGCGGCTTTAATGCCGGTGCAAACGGCCTGCCTGCCTCCGTGTGCTTCTAAGGTCGGTGAACTCCCCTCTCCCACCGCGTACCTCAGGAGCACTGATGATGGCAGACCCGCCCGGCGCGGCGTGGCATTCCTGATGGCCACGCCGCGTCGCATTTTGCGCGCCCCGCGAATCCATCAGCGTACAGCCGACTCGAACGTCGAACGACCCTCAGAGCTTCACCGTCACGGTCTTGACTTCTGTGTAGTGCTCCAGGGCGTATTCGCCGAGTTCGCGACCGATGCCAGACTGCTTGAATCCGCCGAAGGGCGCCGCGGCGTCGAAGACGTCGTAGCAGTTCACCCAGACGGTCCCGGCGCGGACGCGGTTGGCGATCGCATGCGCCTTGGTGATGTCCTTCGTCCACACCGCGGCAGCCAGGCCGTAGATCGAGTTGTTCGCCCGCTGCACCACGTCGTCGATGTCCTTGAACGGCATGACACACATGACCGGGCCGAAGATTTCCTCCTGAGCAATCGTCATGTCGTCGCGCACGCCGTCGAAGACCGTCGGCTCGATGAAGAAGCCGCGATCGCCCACGCGGCTGCCGCCGGTCACCAGCTTCGCCCCCTGTTTGTTGCCGATGTCGATGTAGTTCATCACCCGGTCGAACTGCTCCCGCGAAACCTGCGGCCCCTGGTGCGTCTTCATGTCGAACGGATCGCCCACGCGGCGGCTCTTGGCGATGCCGGTGAGCTTCTCGACGAACTGATCCTTGATCGACTCCTCAACGTACAGCCGGCTGCCGGCGCAGCAGCACTGCCCCTGATTGAAGAACAGCGCGAAGTAAGCCCCCTGGATCGCCGCGTCGGCATCGGCGTCGGCGAAGACGATGTTCGGGCTCTTGCCGCCGAGTTCCAGTGAAACGCGCTTCAGGTTGCTCTTGGCCGCGGCTTCCATGATGAGCTTGCCGACTTCCGTGCTACCGGTAAAGGCGACCTTGTCCACGTCCATGTGCTTCGCGATCGCGCCGCCAGCCGTCGGGCCCATACCGGGGATGATGTTGATGACGCCCGGCGGGAAGCCCGCATCGAGCGCAAGCTGCCCGACGTACAGCGCCGTCAGCGGCGTCTGCTCAGCGGGCTTGAGGATAACCGTGTTGCCCATTGCCAGGGCCGGTCCCCACTTCCACGCCTGCATGAGCAGCGGGAAGTTCCACGGAATGATCTGTCCGCAGACGCCGATCGGCTCGTGCTTCGTGTAGCAGAAGAACGGCCCGTTGATCGGGATGGTCTTGCCGTGCATCTTGTCGGCCCAGCCGGCATAGTAGCGATAGCAGGCAATGGTGAGCGGCAGGTCGGCATTGAGCGAGTCACGGATGGGCTTGCCGTTATCCAGCGTCTCCAGCGCCGCTAGCTCTTCCTTGTGCTTCTCGATCAAGTCGGCCAGCTTGAACATCAGCCGCCCGCGCTCGGAGGCGCTCATCTTCTGCCACGGCCCGCTCTCGAAGGCCTTGCGCGCTGCCTTGACCGCCTTATCGACATCCGGTTCGTCGCCTTCGGCCACATGGGCGATCACGTCGCCGGTCGCCGGATTGATCGCCTCAAACGTCCTCCCGCCGACGGCATCGACCCACTCACCGTCGATGAGCAGCTTGGTGTACTTGATCTTGATATCCGACTTCACCGGAGCAGGGATAGTGGCGGTGGACATGACGGTACCTCCTGAAAACGGTTCTCAAACGGCGGGTTGTGACACAATTGGGATGCGGGTCGAAACTCGCCCGATCACTGAAAAAAGATAGCCCCGCGGCGGGTGCATGTCAAACTCAGTGAGCGCTGTCCAATCCTCCCGGTGCATTGCATAATTTCCGCATGAACGGGCCAGAGACAACGACGGGCACACTCATCGACGTGCGTATCGAGAAGCCGGGGCAGATCCGCATCGGACCTGCTTTGGCCTTTATCATGGTGATCCTGTTCATACTTGTTCCTGTCATCCTGGTCTTGGGAAACGCCGGCTTAACGGCTCGTTGGATCGGCTTCGGTGTCGGCAGCGCACTGACCATCGTCATCATCTATGCGATTCAACGGCACCTGAAGCACAAACACATCCGGCGGCTGTTCGATCTCGTGAAACAGGGCGATCATCAGTCGGCCGCGAGCTACATGAGCCGTCATGCCTACGAGGCGGGCAACAACCCGCTCGCCGGCGGGTGGATCGGCATGCTCGCGGGAATGGGCCAGACAGACACGACCATTAGGGCCAGTTGGTATGAGGAGCGCCAAACAGTTGAGCCGCTGACGATCTCCTTTTACCCGATCCTGCTCGATGAAACCGAAGAGGCCTTCCGACAGCTGGAGGAGGCCACGGAAGACGCACCGGCGGCACCTGTGGAAGCGGCAGCACGGTCGACTCAGTCGGAGCGGTCGTTCGCAGCGAAGATACGCCGCAATGTGCGGCTCAAAGGCGCGTTGATGCTCGGTTTCTGGTGCTTCTTCTTCCTGAATGCTGCCACAGAGGCCTATCAGTTAAGCCAGGTAACCGTCCGGTTGAGCTTCTGGGTGCTCGTACTTGCAATCTATTTGTTTGTCTCGCCTTCATCGGGTACGTCCCTGTCTCCGGCGCAGTGGCTGCTCGTGCCATCGGGCCTGATTCTTCGAAAGCCGGCCAGGGACCGCACCCGCTCGTCGCTGCATCTGTTCGATCGTCGCCGCAGCGTATTATGCGCGTATCAGGTTCGTAAGGGTTCGTGGGTGATCTACGTTGCCGACAGCGAGAAGAACGAAAGTGTTCCGGTCACTTCGCGCGAAGCCCGGCTCCTCCTCCGCGCTTGGCTCAGTCCGCTGGCCCCGCCGCCGGTGGAGAAGCTGGTGGATCTGACATGAATGAGAATCCAACAAGTTTCGACGCCCCCACGCAGAGGCCTGCTGAACCGCCAATGAGCGTACTGGTCTCCGGAAGAGGTCGATATCCGATCCGATACACGCTCTTGATTCTCGCTCTGGTGCTCGCCCTTGGTGGTTGGTTGTTCTATTGGGCGGCGACAACTCCGGCTGGCATTCCTTCTCCCCTGTTGGTGGCGATTCCCATCGTTCTGGTGCTGGTTTTCCTCATCACCCTGCAGATGATCCATGCCCGTCTCGCTGCTCAGATAAGTCAATTGCAGAATCAGAATTATTCCTGCTCAGACTTCGAGTTCGCATCATGGGTCGGAGATTGCTGGCCACCCGCAGCAGGCAGAAAGCTCATTCGCTCGGCGCTGGAGGCACTCTATGCACATGGCTTTGCCAATCGCGTACTATTTCTGTATGAAGATCTGCCGCCTCGATGCCAGTTCGTACCGATCGAATTCCCATTCCAACCGACACCACTTCACGAAGCAGACGCGGCCTTTCGCGAACTCGAAGCAGGTCTTCAGGACGCCGAACAATCAGGGTCGGCCACGAATCGAATTCGCGGTGCCAGGAAGACAATGTACCGACGAATCCACCCGCAAATATACTTGACCGGCTTTTTGATTTTCTACGTCATCTTCGCGCTCATTGTCGGCAGTGTGTACTACCGACTGTCCTCCGGAACAGGTAGTATCAATTACTTCATCTACCTGCAACTGATCTTGCCGTTTATCTTCCTTGCTCCTACCTGGTACAGATTCCGTGCAGCGAAGTGGAGGTGGATTCTAGTACCCGGTGGACTCGTGCTCCGCAGACCCCGACGACACACGGCTCGAAGCGACGTCCACCTGTTCGTCCGTGAGCGCAGCGTTATCGTGATTCGCAGAACAAGTCTGTTGTTCTGGAAGGTGAACATCTGGGACGGCAAGGAACTTGGTCTCGCACATTTGAGAGAGAGTGAGGTCGAACTCCTCCTCCGCGCATGGCTAAGCCCATTGGCACCGCCGCCGGTAGAGAAACTGGTGGATTTGACGTAGGCGAACATCCGATGCAAATTCGAACAGACGAAATCGGAGGCGACCTGAGCTGGCGACCCCGGGCATGCCACGTTACGCCGACGGCCTTACAACCTCCCGCCAGGAGTTGGTCGCCCATGCGACCTACCCTGACAAGTTGCTGATATAATCTGCCACGTGGACAACTCACCAGCTCCATCCCTCCCTTCGCGCGGCGCTGAGCAGGCGGGGCTTGTCGTCGGCTGTTTCGCACTCATGCTCGTCGCGCTCTACCTGACCGTCGGACATCGAGTGAGAATTAGTCAGTGGCACGTTACGCCGGTCACGAACGCCGCCCTCGAAGAGGCCCTCATGTGGAAGCAGGGCCGGCTGCACCTCGAGCAAAATGATTACGAAGTCGCGCGCGAGGGCGACCGGCGCTACAACGTCGTCGGTCTCGCCTTCGTCCTCCTCTCTGTCATCGGCACCACGCTCGGCGAGATCGGCGGGCACCCGCCGGGCAGCATCTACGGTCCGCACTATGCCATACTCGTGGCACTCCCGCTGCCGATAGCCGCCTACGCCGCCTTCCGAACCGTCACGCGCTCCAGCCCGTGGGCCGCCGTGTTCGCCGGCTATCTCATCGCCGGCACCCCGTTGCTGCCGGTCTTGCAGGCCTGCCAGGGCGGTGTCCACGGCGCGAGTATTTACGAAATCAATCACGTCCTCGCTGTCACCGGACTGCTCATTTTCGCCGCCGACCTGCTCGGCCCGCGGCGAATCTGGCCCGCCGCGCTGGGGCTTATGCTCGCGGCTTGGTCACGCCAGATGACGATCGTTTATCTGCCGGCGCTCCTGTGGCTGGCATGGCGACACGGCACGGGTGGCGCGGCGGCCCATCCTCAACCGACAACGCCGGCCTGTTACGTCGCGCCATCCGCAGCGCGCAGGCGCCGCGCCGTACGCATCGCCGCAGTCGGCGCTACAGTCATCCTGGCCGTACCCATGACGTTGAACTTTCTCAAATTTGGAAATCCGCTTGAGACCGGATATGCCCGCCTCTACGAAGGCCGCACGGACCCCATCGGCCGGCGTGGTCAAGAGCAGACCTTCGGCCTGCGCTACGTTCCGCACAATGCCTATGCGATGAATGTGGCGTTTCCGTCGTGGGACATACGGGCAGGCGCCTTGCGTCCCGAGACGGCCGGCGTCGACGGCGCCAGCATCTGGCTGACCATGCCATTGCTGCTCGGCGTACCGTTGACGATCCGCCGCTGGGCCTTTGATTGCATTCCCCGGGCGCTTCTGTTATCAGGGATGGCCGTCATGGCCGGACTGCTGACCTACCACACCAGCGGAGCGAACGACGCCGGCTACTATCGTTATGCTCTGGACTTTGTCCCCGTATGGTTGCTGGTCATCGCACCGTGGATGCTGTCGCCGCGAGTCCGCCCCTGGACCCTGGCGGCGCTGGCCTGGAGCGCCCTGTATTTCAACCTGTTGCCATGACCACCGCCGAGAAGGACGGGATCGTATTCGTGCCGACCTGCCTGCCTGAAGTCGATACACAGTCTGCAACCGCCGCACCGGCCGCTGCGCCTTCGGACCGGAGCATCTCCGCGCTGCGCGCCGTCTTCGCGGTCAGCGGCATGGTCTTTCTGTGCATGGTGCCGGTAACGATGCTGGTCGCCCCTCTCAAGGAACTCGTCGGCCTTCGCTACCAAGCCGGCCCGTTCTGGACGCACAGCTTTATGTCCGTCAACATGGTCGGGGCGATCCTTGCGGCCCCCCTGATCGGCCTGCTTTCGGACGCCGGTGGCGCGCGTCGACGTGTCGCAGCGATGGCACTCTTCACCGATGCCCTCCTGCTCGCCGCCATGGGCTGGGCGCCCAACCTCGCCACCCTGCTCATCCTGCGATTCTTCGAAGGCGCTGCACACATTCTCGCCCTGAGCACCCTCATGGCCGTCGCCGCCGGATGGGCCGCCGAGAAATCCCGCGGCCGAGCCATGGGCGTCGTCGGCTCAGCGATGATGTTCGGCACCGCCTGCGGTACGCGAACCGGAGGCGAAGTCTGGCGGCTCCTGCCCGACTGGACGTTCCTCGTCGCCGGATGCATCAGCGCCGTCGCCGCAGTCGGCGTGCTCATGTTCGTACGCGAACCACACACCCCACGAACCGATCGCGGCGGGATGAAGGCGGCGCTCGCGATCCTCGCCCAGCGCCGCGAACTCGCCGTGCCTTATGCCTATGCCCTGATCGATCGCTTCTGCGTCGGCGTCGTCGTATCGACCCTCGTACTCTACTTCGCCGACATTCACGAACTCGAACCGCGCGATCGCAGTCGACTGCTGGTTCTCTTCCTCGTACCCTTCGCCGTGCTCATCTACCCTGCCGGCCGGCTGGTCGATCGCATCGGGCGCGTCTGGCCCATTGCCCTCGCATCGGCCACATTCGGCGTTGTCTTTGCATCCTACGGCGTGGCATCGGCCGAATCTCTCCGTGCGCTCATGATTATCTCTGGCATCGTCAGCGCCATTATGTTTGCGCCGAACCTGGCGCTTTGCGCCGATCTGGCGCCGTCGTCGCACCGCGGAGCCGTCTTCACCGGCTTCAATGCCGCCGGCTCCCTCGGCTTTCTGCTCGGGCCGCTCGCCGCCGGCGCTTTCTTCTCCGCGATGACGCGGCATGGCAATACCCTCGAGGCCTACCAGGCAACCTTTCTGGCGACTGGCTGCACACAGGTCCTCTGCGCCGCCATCACGCTCCCGCTGCTGCTCCGGCTGCGACGCCGCGGCCTGACCCGCTGACTACGCGGTCTTGCGTTCCGCGTACCCGGCGCGACAATGTCGCCGTTCGCCGCAGTGAACGAAGAAGCCATCCATCCATGAGGAGGACGACCCGTGAATCGAAGTAAACGCATCATCGCAATCATGATCGGCGTCGGCGTGCTGGGTACCATGAGCGTGGCACAAAGCCCGCCCGATGACGCTGTCCCGCCGCGCGCCGGCAGCCACCCCGTCGCCGTGATTGATCTGGTCCGCATCTTCAGCGAGTGCGCGCAGATTCAGGACCTCAACGAGATCATGAAGGTTCAGACGGAGGAGGCCGCCAAGGAGGCCCAGCAGCGCCGCAAGGTCATCGAAGATAAACAGACCGAGCTGTCGGCCTTTCGTCCCGGCTCGCAGGACTTCGTAACCCGCCGGAAGGACCTCGTCCGGCTGAACATCGAGGCCAACGTCTGGCTCAAGGTAACCGAGCAGCAGATGGATCAGGACAAGTTCGACTGGACCCGCGTGATCTACGAACAGACCATGAAGGTCGCATCAGAGATTGCTCGGGAGCGCGGCTATGATGTCGTGCTGCTGAGAAACGACTTCAAGCCCGATGACATCGAGCAGAGCGTCCAGGCACTTCGGCGCTTCATCCAGGAACGACAGGTGCTCTGGAACGCGGCGGACATTGACATCACCGATCAGGTCATTCGGCGATTGGATGCCGCTTACAAACAGGGCGGCGGCAAGCGATTGCTCGGACAGCCCGCGGGAGCGCCTTGAGCGGCGATTCATCAACGTGATAGCGGGAGGAATCGCTCGCGCCCTGCGCAAGCACTGCACGAGGCCCAGTCATGGTTGAATCGCCGTGCCGTACCATTGCAGAGATTGCCACTCACTGCCGGGGCCGCTTCGCCGGCACCGCGCAAGAAGCCACCCAGCCGATACGAACCGTGAGCACGTTGCTCGATGCGACGGCCGACGACGTATCCTGGATCATGGATCCGAAGTTCGCATCCGACATGCGACAAAGTAAGGCGGCAGCCATCATCGGTAAGGAATCGCTGCTCGGTAACCACCCGCGCGGCATCTTCGTCGAGGATCCGTCCCTCGCTGTCGCGCAGGTACTCGAACTCTTCTGGACACCGCCGCACACGCCGGCTGCTGGTGTGCACCCATCCGCCGTGGTCGATCCCTCGGTTGTCCTCGGTCGGAACGTCTCCGTCGGGGCGCTCACCGTCATCGGTCCGGATTCGCGAATCGACGATGACACCATCGTCCACGAAGGCGTCAGCATCGGCGCGGGGGTACACATCGGTCGGGGCTGTACGCTCTACGACCGCTGCGTCATTTACGACCGCTGCACCATCGGGAATCAGGTCATCCTCCATGCCGGTGTGGTGATCGGGGCGGACGGATTTGGCTACATCTTCCGCGAAGGCCGGCATCGACGCATTCCGCACATCGGAACGGTGATCATCGAGGACGACGTCGAAATCGGGGCCAATGCCTGTGTGGATCGAGCCAAGATCGGTGCCACGGTCATCGGCCGCGGAACGAAGATTGATAACATGGTCCAAGTCGCCCATAATGTACGCATCGGACCACTTTGCGCCATCGCTGCCCAGGTCGGTCTGGCCGGCAGCGTGCGGATCGGAAGCGGTGTCCTGGTCGGCGGTCAGGCAGGCGTCGCCGACGGAATTACGATCGGCGATGCAGCCCGCATCGGCGCGCAATGCGGCGTCATACGCGGTAATGTCCAGCCGGGCGCCATTCTCTTCGGCACTCCGGCAGGCAAGAGCACCGAGGTATTCCGACTGGAGGCGCGGATTCGAAAGCTTCCGAAACTTTTTGATGAGGTCGCCGAACTCGCTCGGCGAATGGCGAAGCTTGAAGCCGCAACACACCATTCAGAGCACGGCTGAGGTCCACGGCCGCGGCCTCTTCACGGGTGAAGAGGTAACCGTCCGATTCAAGCCCGCCCCCGTGGACACCGGCATCGTCTTCGTCCGCACCGACGGACAGACACCGGTCCGTATCCGCGCTCACGTGGGAAATGTCACCAAGCGCGCCCGCCGCACCTCCATCCGCAACGGCACCCTGGCCATCGAGACGGTCGAGCACTGCATGGCCGCGCTCCACGCATTGTCCGTCGATAACGCGGAGATCGAACTGACCGGCGGCGAGCTCCCCGGCTGTGACGGCAGCAGCCGGGACTTCGTCGACGCCATTCTCAATGCCGGTGTCGTCGAGCAGCAGGCCGAACAACACCCCCTGGTCATCACCGAAACCGTCCGCGTCTGCGAGGGCGATGCCGAGTTGATCGCCGTCCCCACGGACACCGAAGACCTCAACATCCTTTACGACCTCGACTACGGCCCCGACGGCCTCGTCCCGCGGCAGATTTTCGCGCTCCGCGTCACCGAAGACAACTTTCGAAACGAAATCGCCACCGCCCGCACGTTTCTCTTCGAGGAGGAAGCCCGCCAGTTCCAGGCCGCCGGCCTTGGTAAGCACCTGACCTACAGCGATGTCGTCGTCATCGGGACCCAGGGCGTCGTCGGAAACGAATTCCGCTTCCCCGACGAGTGTGTCCGCCACAAGATACTCGACCTCATCGGCGACCTTTACCTCGCCGGCCGGCCGATTCACGGTAAGGTCATCGCACGCAAAAGCGGCCACGCCCTCAATCATGAATTGGTGCGGATGCTGCTGGAAGTCCTCGAGCGCAACGAACGTGCCCATCGGCTGCGAACCACCACGGTCATGGATGCTGTCCAGTTGCGCCGCATCCTGCCGCACCGTTACCCCTTCCTGCTGATCGATCGCGTCGTCGAGATCGACGGCGATCACCGCGCCGTAGGTATCAAAAACGTCACAATCAACGAGCCGTTCTTCCAGGGGCACTACCCCACCCAGCCCATCATGCCCGGCGTGCTCATTCTGGAAGCCATGGCACAGCTCTCGGGCGTCCTCCTCGCCCAGAAGCTCGAACATACCGGAAAGGTCGCCGTCCTCCTCTCGATGGACAATGTCAAGTTTCGCAGGGCGGTCCTGCCCGGCGATCAGCTCGTGATGGAAGTTCGTACGGTCCGGGTGAAGTCCAGGACCGGCCACGTTCGCTGCAATGCCACGGTCGGCGACGCTCTGGTCGCGCAGGCCGAAATCAAGTTCATGATGGTCGATGCTGAGCCGTCGTAAGTACTTAAAAATAAAGAAACAACGTGCGACCACACACCCCATCGCCCTCGTGCGCATTGTCGCATCAACCGGCATGGAGCTTGCCGTAACTCACCAAGGTCGATCGACCGGGTCTTTGCTTCCGGGCGATTCTGACGTAATCTTCCGGATTACGATGGATCACCGGACCCCCAACTCGCCGGGCGGTCAGACGAAGTGAAGGGTTCCCACGTCCGGGCCCTGTGCAGGATCAAGCAATGCCGAAAATCGCACCCAGTGCGACCGTGGACCCCAAGGCAGAACTCGCGACCGACGTGGAAATCGGTCCGGGCTGCTACGTAGGACCGCAGGTGCGCATCGGTTCCGGCACGGTCCTGATGCCCAATGTCACCATCTTGGGTAACACGACCATCGGGAGCGGTAACCTCTTCTACCCCGCCACGGTCATCGGCGCCGCACCGCAGGACCTTAAGTACCGCGGTGAAGCGACGCAACTGGTCATCGGCGACCATAACATCTTCCGCGAGGGCGTGACCGCCCACACCGGCACGGAGGTCGCCGGCGGCATCACGCAGATCGGCAGCCACAATCAGTTCCAGGTCGGTACGCATCTGGCCCACGACGTCGCCGTCGGTGATCACTGCATCCTGTCGAACCAGGTGCAGGTCGCCGGCCACGTGCACATCGAGAGCCACGTCACCATCAGCGGCCTCGTCGGGATTCAGCAGTTCGTCACCATCGGGCGATACTCGTTCATCACCGGCATGGCCCGCTGCACGATGGATGCACCGCCTTACATGATCTACGGCTACGAGGGCACGATTCAGGGGGTCAACGTCAAAGGGCTGGGCCGCTGGGGCTTCGAGGAAGAATCGATCCAACAGCTTCGAGACATGTTCAAAAAGCTCTTTCCGCGAAAGAGCCAGGCCACGAATCATTACAACCTGCGCACCCTGTACGGCCTGCTTCCAGCCAAAAAGGACGATCGCAACGGCGCCGTCAGTCTGGCTCGTCGCCTGACCGAAGTCGAGGACTCCGGCCATCTCGACGAACATTGCCGCTACCTCGTGGAGTTCCTCAAGCGTTCGATCCATAACGGCGTCTACGGCCGCTATCTCGAATCGCTCCGACGCGATGGCAACGGTGAACGGCCCAGCTTCTACACCGCCGGGGGGAACGGCCGGTGAGCGAATCGCCCATTCGAACCGCCGTCGTCGGCGTCGGACACATGGGGCGCCATCACGCGCGGTTATACCATGAGCTGCCGCAGTCGCAGCTCGTGGCCGTCGTCGATGTCAACGCCGATCGCGCCGCGGAAATCGCCCGACAATACCACACCAGGGCCCTTGCCTCCGTGGATGAGCTGCCTGACGACGTGCAAGCCGTCACGGTCGCCGTGCCCACCATCTACCACCGGACGATCACCGAAAAGCTGCTCCAGCGCGGCATCGCCTGCCTCGTGGAGAAACCGATCGCCGATAGCGTGACCGAGGCCGAAGCCCTGCTCGGGTGTGCTCGAAGTTCCGGCGCCCTTCTGTCCGTAGGCCATACCGAGCGTTTCAATCCGGTCGTTCGCGCCATTCAGCGTCTGAACATTCGTCCCAGATACATCGAATCCCAGCGGATCAGCCCCTTTCGCTTCCGATCCGCTGACATCGGCGTCGTCGCCGACATGATGATCCACGACATCGATATTATTTTGCACCTCGTCGGTTCCCGACCGGTCAAGGTCGATGCCGTTGGTGTCAACGTGCTGGCGCGCCATGAAGACGTGGCCAATGCTCGCGTCGTCTTCGAAAACGGCGCCGTGGCCAACCTGGTCGCCTCCCGGCTGGCCCTCAAGACCGACCGGCGACTCCGCGTCTTCTCCGATACGGCCTATCTGTCACTCGACTACCAGCGGAAGAACGGCATCGTCGTCACCCGCGATGCCAACCTCGATGTCCTTGCGCTGGCCAAGGACAAAAAGCTCGAAGACCTCGCCCAGATGGCCGACCTGGATTTCGGCCAGCTCGTCAAGGTCGAGCCGCTTATGGTGGACGACGTGGAGCCACTCCGCGCCGAGTTGGAATCTTTCCTCGACAGCGTTCGCACCGGCAGGCCGCCCGCCGTCAGCGCCGAAGACGGCGTGGACGCCGTGCGACTCGCCAGCGAAATCGTGAGCGCCATCCAGCGACATCGCTGGGATACCTGAACCCGTCGCTTGCCGATCTTCTCCCACGCGCACAGAATGCCCGACTACGGAGTACGCGACATGGTTACCGACAAACTCGAAGCCGGTCAGAAGGTCAGGGTCGTCCAGAGGGTTCACACCCGCGAAGGCGACTGGGAGACGGCCATTGAAGGCGAGGTCGTCTACTGCCGGCCGATGCCGACCGGTAGCTGGTTCGCGCACGGAAAGAATGACAAGCTATGGCTAAATCGTCTGCGTCTCAAGCGGGCAGACGGCGAACTGATCGACTTGAATCTCGACGCCGACTCCGAGGTGGCCGTCCTGCTTTAGTGCACGCCCTGATCGGCGAGCCAGCGCTCTGCGTCCAGCGCCGCCTTGCAGCCCATCCCCGCCGCCGTCACCGCCTGTCGGTACAAGCTGTCCACGCAATCGCCCGCCGCGAACACGCCGTCGATGTTGGTCGTCGAACGGTAGGGATCCTTAAGCTTAATATAACCCTTGGAATCCAGATCTAGCTGGCCGTCGAGAAACTTCGTCGCCGGTGTATGTCCGATGGCGACGAACAAACCGCCGATCGGCAGCTCGCTTTCCTTGTCGGTCTTCGTATCCTTGAGTTTGACGGCCCTGATGCTGTCGTCACCGAGCACATCCACGACGACTTTGTTCCATTGCATCACGATCTTCTTGTTCGACAGTGCCCGCTCTGCCATGATCTTGCTGGCCCGTAGCTCGTCGCGCCGATGGATCATGTGGACCTTCTTCGCGAACTTCGTGAGATAGGTCGCCTCTTCAACAGCCGAGTCACCTCCACCGACGACGGCCAGCTCCTTGTCGCGGAAGATCGGCATGGCCCCGTCGCACACCGCACAGGCCGACACTCCCCCGCCGCTCCGCGCCAGCCGCTGCTCATTTTCAAGACCCAGCCAGTTCGCCGTCGCTCCCGTAGCGACGATGACAGAGTGGGCAAGATAAACCTTGTCATCCTCTGCGACCACCTTGAACGGCCGCGACGAGAAATCAACCGACTTACAATCCTGGTACTTGTACGAGTGCCCGTCGTCAGGATTGGAAACGTCCGGATTGAGACCGTCGTCCGTGACGATGCGCGTACCGAATCGCACGGCCTGCTGTTCGAAGCAGGCCATGAGCTTGGGACCGGTGATCCCCTCAGGGAACCCCGGATAATTCTCCACCTCTGTCGTGAGCATGAGCTGCCCGCCAGGCAGGATCGTTGACGGCTGACTCTTGGGTCTGCCCGCGAAGACAAGCGGATCGAGGTTGGCGCGAGCCGCGTAGATAGCAGCGGTCCATCCGGCGGGACCGGAGCCGATGATAATGAGTTTCTCGACGTCGGACATGGTGATGCCTCTGTTGTACGTTTCTTCGTATGTTCGCGATACGATTCCGGCGGATTGCGATCCGTTGGTTTCGACGACGCGTCTTGTACCGTTGCATTGTACGGCGTGCGCCACTAGCATACGCGCCGCATGGACGCAGGACAATTCTCAACCGGGCCCGCCTCTTTAAGGATGCCGCGTTTCACGGCGGGGTTGCTCCTGCTCGCATCGCTTTCCGGATGCAGCAGCGCAGGCACCACGGAACCTGTCCAGTTCGTGCGCGAAGACTGGTCTTATCGCGGCGCGTCCGGCGCGCGGCTGTCCAGTGAGAGTTACGTCATCTACACCACCTGCCGGTCTGCACCGTTCGTCGATGCCTTGCCCGCCTTTCTCGAATCGTGCAGAAAGGCCTACGCCGAACTCCTGCCGCCCACGATAACCCCCGACCAGCCGATGGAAACCTATCTCTTCCAGAGTCGCTGGCACTGGGAACGCTTCACCGAGGAGTTCACCGGCCCGCGGGCCGACATCTACAAGCAGATCCGCTCCGGCGGATACTCCGAACGCGGCGTGACCGTCTCGCATTACGGCACGCGGCGCAGCACGCTCTCGATTCTCGCTCACGAAGGCCTGCATCAGTATCTCGAAGTCACGCATGGCAAGCCGATCCCGGCCTGGCTCAACGAGGGACTGGCCTGCTATTTCGAGTCTTTCGATCTGGACGCCGACAATCGCCCCATCTTCACACCAGAGCAGAACACCCTGCGCACGCCGGCCCTGCGCGACGCCCTGCGAAAAAACGGCCTCCAGCCGATTCATCAGATTCTCGCAACCGACGCCGGCCAGGAAATCCACAAGCGCTCGCCGGAAGTCCTCGCCTACTACGCTCAAACATGGTCCATCGTCGTCTTTCTGATGCGCCCCGACCGCAAGAATCCCTACTACGCCGGCTTCCGGGAACTGCTCAATGAACTCGGCACCGAGCAGATGGAGCGCCGCGCACGGGCCTTCATGGCCGCCGACACCGACGGCAACATGAGCTTTGGGGAAGCCATCTTCCGCGCCTACGTTACCGACGACCTGGAGAAGTTCGACTCCGACTATCGCGACTGGCTCGTCAAGCTGCTGGCCATGGAATCCTACCAGTGACCTCGCGGCTGTCCGTGCCGACGCACAACGAATACGGATCGCCATGCCCAGAAACACCCGGCGCCCCGCGCCAACTTCTCAGTTTGATGTCTATTCGACCCCGCTGGTCACGCGAAACGCTTCCCCGGAAATGGCCGCCCTCTTCTCGCCACGGCAGCGCGTTCTGACCTGGCGACGAATCTGGCTGGCCCTTGCGGAGGCCCAGCGCGAGCTCGGCCTACCGATCAGTGCAAAGCAGATTTCCGCACTGCAGCGCAGCATCGAGAAGATCGACTTCGCCGCCGCCGCCGCACACGAAAAGCGCCTCCGTCACGATGTCATGGCCCACCTGCACGCCTTCGGCGATGTCGCCCCTTCGGCCCGCGGAATCCTGCACCTCGGCGCAACCAGCATGGATATCGTCGACAACGCGGACCTGATCATCATGCGTCAGGCGCTGGCCATCCTGCGCGGCTGGCTGCTCACCATCATCGATGCGATGGCGGAGCAGGCGCGCCAATATCGTGCAGTGCCTTGTCTGGGCTACACCCATTTCCAACCTGCCCAGTTGACCACAGTTGGCAAGCGCATCTGTCTGTGGTGCTGGGACTTTGTACGTGATCTCAATGAAATCGAGCGATACCGGCACGGTCTGCCCTTTCGTGGAATCCGCGGAGCGACCGGCACGCAGGCCGGCTTTCTCCGGCTCTTCAACGGAAACGCCGACAAGGTCCGTCGCCTCGAAGAACGCGTCGCCTCGCGCCTGCAATTCGATACCTGCGAGCCGGTCACCGGACAAACCTATTCGCGAAAGATTGATGTCCAGGTGATGTCGGTCATCTCGAACCTCGCTGCGAGCGTACACAAGTTTGCCAATGACATACGGCTGCTCGCCGGGCTGAAGGAAATCGAAGAACCCTTCGAAACCGATCAGGTCGGCAGCTCGGCCATGCCCTACAAGCGAAACCCAATGCTCTGCGAACGTGCCACGGGCCTAGCGCGATTCGTCATCAATCTGTCGCAGTCGGCTCACCAGAATGCCGCCGAACAATGGCTGGAGCGCACGCTCGACGACTCCAGCAACAAGCGACTGCTCATCCCCGAAGTGTTCCTGGCCGCCGACGGGATGCTTCAGGCCGTTGCCCGTGTCGCCGATGGGCTGGTGGTCAATCGCAAGGTCATCGCCGCGCGCGTCGATGCCGAGTTGCCCTTCATCGCGACGGAAGAAATCCTTCTGGCTGCATCGGCCCAGGGCGGAGATCGACAGGCGCTGCATGAGCGACTTCGCCGACATGCCCAGGCAGCAGGCGACGAAGTAAAACAGCACGGCCGACCCAACGATCTTCTCCACCGCATTGAAGCCGATCCGGCTTTCAGCGGCGTGCAGCTCCATTCGATTCTGGACCCCAAACGTCACGTCGGCCTGGCCCCGCAGCAGGTTGTCGAATTCCTGAAGAATGTGATCGCGCCGCTCCGGCGCAAGTTCGCCGCCATCAACAGAAAGAAACCGGTAATCAGCGTCTGAACAGAACGCATGCGCATCGCCAAAGGCGATCGCGACGAATGGATCAGGAGTCGGGAATGACACGGGCAGAACTGGCTGAACGCATCCGCAGCGTCGCCTACCTCGAAGGTGAGTTCACCCTGCGCTCCGGCAAGAAGTCCACTTTCTATGTGGACAAGTATCTGTTCGAGACCGAGCCGGACATTCTCACGGAACTGGGTCGGCTCTTTGCAGAGAAAGTATCGTCGCGCACGACGCGCATTGCCGGCGCCGAGCTGGGCGGGGTCGCCCTCGCCGCCGCGGCCTCGATGGCCTCCGGCAAGCCCTTCACCATCATCCGCAACGCGAAGAAGGATTACGGCACGAGCAAGATGTTCGAGGGCAGGATTTCACCCGGCGATGTGATCCTTCTCGTGGAGGACATCGCCACGACGGGCGGGCAGGTCCTCGAAGCCGCACGGGTCATTCAGGATGCCGGCGCATCGGTGGAAAGAATCGTGGCCGTCGTGGACCGTGGCCAAGGCGCCGCGGATAACATCCGCACCGCGGGCTTTGCATTTGAGGCATTGTTTGATTCGTACGACCTTCGACTGCCGATAACATAATGCACTGGGCAGCTGTCATCCTCGGACAGAGATCCCGAGACGGTGAAATTCAACTATGTCACTTTACTTGGACATCTGCTGCATTAAGCGTCCGTACGACGATCAGTCGCAACCACGAATCATGCTTGAAACGACGGCTCTGCTTACCATCCTTCAGGCAGCACAGCAAAACCGCATTTCGGCTCCTCAGGTCAATTGCGCACGATTTGGAAAACGCCCTCAATCCCGACCAGCGTCGAGCCACAGCGGTTCGCGTCTGGCTGGAGTCGCTCGGAGCAGCAACTCGGACAACTCCCGAAGTAGCCGAACGTACGCGGATCCTGACGAGCTTGGGTATCCGTGGATTCGATGCATTTCACCTCGCTTGGGCCGAAGCACTGCACGCAGACGCGATTGTCACGACGGATGACAAATTCATTCGGAAAGCACAACGTCTCGGTGCTAAGATCAACGTGCGTATCGTGGAACCGGTAACGATCGCCGCGGAGCTTACACAATGAGCATCATTAACAATCCAGTTGAACTTCGTCGGGTCGGGTACGAGGTGCTCGTGCGCGAACTGGGTTTCCTCAATGCTGTCCGATTCATGCTACAGTTTGAAATGGGTTGCGGAGACTACACGAAGGAGCGAGACACCCTCCTGCCAAACTGGACCACCGACGAGATCATTCAACAGGCCGATCGACTCAGCACGAAGCCGTAACGGAAACCCTCAGCGAGCCCGGATCGCTCACACCGCGGCCGGCTCCGCCGGCATCAGCTCGAGCTCGATCAGCGCGTGCAGCGCCGCCTTCTGCTCGGCATCCTTCTTGCTCGGCCCCCAGGCGCTCTTGAAGCGGCGACCGCCGATGTATACCGCGATCTCGAAGCATTTTGCGTGGTCCGGCCCCTTCTCGTCGAGCATCTCGTAAACCGGTGTCTCGCCGCTGGTCTTCTGAGCGTACTGCTGCAACTGAGATTTGAAATTGTGCTGGTGTTCGCTCGCCACTGCCGACTTGATGTGCGGCACCATGTGGCGAAGGATGAAGTCCGCGGTAACGTCCAGTCCGCCGTCGATGTACATCGCTGCGATGAGTGACTCATACGCAGCGGAAGACAGCGAGGTCGGCAGCTTCGAGCGCCCCGCGATGCCGTTGCCCAGAAACAAGAACTCCGGCAGGCCGATCTCCTCCGAAATCGCGCTGCACGTCTTCCGCGATACGACGGCCGACTTGACCTTCGTCAGCTCCCCTTCCAGGTACTCAGGGTAATGATCGAACAGGTAGCGGCAGACCACGAGCCCGAGGACGGCATCCCCGAGAAACTCAAGTCGCTCATTGCTCTGGAGACGATTGGGGGCGATCGACGAATGCGTGAGCGCCGCCGAAAGAAGAGTGGAATCCTTGAACCGATACCCGATCGCGCGCTGGCAGCGCTCCAGGACTTCGTCTTTCATGAAACCGACCTGTTCCACGACACCTTGGGCAGGCCGATGTCGAAAGCCGCGCGACCGCCGCGGGTCGGGCGAGTTTCGGCAAGAGCCCAGCAGGTCGATCCGGTCGCCGGAAGGACCGAAAACCACGACCTGCATCCTTCAATATACTCTTCGGTAGCCATTTAAGTCAACTCCACTTACATTCTCACGCATGTCCACCGCGCCCGCACAACCCGCCACTCAGCTTCTGCCTTATCTCACTCGCGACGTCCCGCCTGTCGCCGGCGCCATCAAACGCCGCTACGAAGACTTCGTCGTCGAGGAGATACCCGCATACCAGCCCTGCGGCACCGGCGACCACGTCTACTTCACCATCGAAAAAAGAGGCCTCGCCACCATGCGGGCCGTGAACGACATCGCCCGGGCACTGGGCATCCTCTCACGCGACATCGGTCTTGCCGGTCTTAAGGACGCCCGCGCCGTTACCACTCAGACCCTCAGCGTTGAGCACATCGACCCCGCAAAGCTGAAAGTACTCGATATCCCGCGGATTCGAATCCTCTCCGTCGATCGGCACAAGAACAAACTGAAAATCGGCCACCTCCGCGGCAACCGTTTCCGCATCAAGCTGCGCGAGTGTGAACAAGGTCGAATCCCGGACATCGAAGCCGTGCTGCGCACGCTCAATCAGCGAGGCGTACCAAACTACTTCGGACAACAGCGATTCGGCTCGCGCGGCGACACCTGGCAGATCGGCCAGGCCGTCCTCCGACGCGATCCCCAGACGGCCATCGATCTCATGCTCGGTCGCCCCGGTCCCTACGACACGGGCGACGTGCTCCGTGCCCGGCAGCTCTATGAAGCAGGAAAGTACCCTGCCGCCGCAAAGGCCTGGCCCTACGGATTCCGCGACAATGCCCGCGCCTGCCGCGCGATGGCCAAGTCCTTCGGAAAGCACAAGCGGGCCTTCTATGCCATCGACGCCCGGCTCAAGAAGTTCTACGTGAGCGCGTACCAGTCCTACCTGTTCAACCGATACCTCGCCGAACGGCTCGACCAGCTCGACAAGGTGGTCGAGGGCGATCTCGCCTACAAGCACGACAACGGCTCGGTCTTCCGCGTGACCGATGCCGCCGCCGAAGCGCCGCGCGCCGAGTCCTTCGAGATCTCCCCGACCGGCCCGATCTTCGGCGTCCGCATGACCCGGGCCGAGGGCGAACCGGGCCGCATCGAGCAGGCCATTCTCGACGCCGAGCAGATCTCGACGGACGACTTCCGCGCGGTAAAAGGCATGAAGGTCCACGGTGCCCGCCGGCCGCTGCGCTTCGCCGTGCAGGACTTCAGTCTGGATACCGGGGAAGACCGCTTCGGCCCCTTCGTGGAGCTGTGTTTCACCCTCTCCTCGGGCTGTTACGCAACGATGATCCTGCGAGAAATCTGCAAGGAAACATTACAGGAAGGCCTGGCGGAGGAAACGTCCGACGACGAAGGTCAGGGCGAGCCCCAAGATGATTAGTCTGAGCGGCCCGCTTCTGCGGATTCTCACGACGTCGCAAAGAGGACGGACTCGTCTGATAAGCTTCGCGTGCGACGCGAACCTCGCTGCTTCACCGTCGGCGGCGCGCTCGTCAGCGGATTCTCCGCACCATCCAGCGAATCCCCCGACTTCGCCGCCTTCAACCGTCGCTCGGCCTGGTCGAAGTACTGCTTCGACATCTCGAACCCGACGTACTTGCGGCCCAGCTTCTTCGCCACGGCGAGCGTCGTGCCACTGCCGGCGAAAGGGTCCATCACCACCTCGCCCTCGTTCGACGACGCACGGATGATCCGCCCGAGAAGCTGCTCCGGCATCTGGCAGCCGTGCCACCCCTCGCGCTCCTTGAAAGTCCCCGCCACGCGAGAGAAATACCACGTGTCGCTCTCCGGTCGAAATCCTTCAGGGACATCCTGCGGGCGAAGCACGAAGCCGTCTGCCGTCGGTGTCCCGGCAGGCATCAGCCAGGTGTCATCCGGCATACGCCCGCTCGGGTTGGCCCGCCGATCAGCATAGACAAGCTGCCGCGCTGAAGGCACTTTCACAGCGTCGACGTTGAAGGTGAACTGCTTCAGGTCTTTGACGAAGTGAAACAGGTGCGCATGACTCCGTGTGAACTTCTTCGTGCAGTGCACGCCGAAGGTGTAATACCAGATGACCCAGCTACGGCAGTGAAAACCTATTCCCGACGCAGCACCAGTTAATGCGGATTGAGGTTCGTGAATTGCGGATTCCTTCGTTCGGCCACGCGATCCAGCTGCCCCTCGGCCCCTTCGCCCTTTCTTCGCCGTTTCGACGTGATGACGCTTTGAAGATTTCCCACCTTGGCCCCTCTCCTGCATTTCAGCCACAAGCGGCAATCCCGGATAGGCCCCCTGTGCGATCAACTTCAACTCCGCCGCGTACTCATCGCCGATCGCCAGCCAGAAGGTGCCGTCGGGCTTGAGCACCCTCCACACGGCCGCCATCCAGTCGCGCGACCATTGCAGGTAATGATGCCGCGCCTTGCGGTCGTCGTATTCGTCGTAGTCGTATCCGATGTTGAACGGCGGATCGGCAAAGACCAGATCGACGCTGTCGGCAGCCAGCGCCGCCATGCCCTTCAGACAATCGCCGTGGTTCACTCTGCCGACTTCGACTTTCACAATGGCGGCCTCCTGCCCCTGCGCGAAGACTGTCGCGCAGGCGAATTCCTCCCGCTCTCGATGATTGATGTAATCTTATCTCGCGCCTGCAGCGCCCGCCAGCATTCGATGCGTTTCACGCATTGGACTTCGCGCCGGCTGCATCGCCCTGTGAATACTTCGGCGAGATGGCCACATACGGCTTGCCCAATAGCTTCTTGACGAGAATCACCTCGCCCATGTCGTTGCCCTCGATGACATGCCCGATCCATTGCAGGAGATAGCCCGCAAACAGCAGCAGCGCCGGTCGCCACCAGAGGTCCCAGCGCCACGCCGCAAGCTGTACGCACGCAAGAACCAGCGCCGCGATCGTCAGCGGAATGCCCACCATGTGCAGCCAGAACGACGTGCGGCTCTGATGGCGCTCCAGCCAGTTGGTAAGCCATCCGGGCAAGATTCATCCTCCGAAATCATCACCGTGAGCGGACCAGCATCGCATCGGGCAGGCCAAGAGCCGTCGCATGTTCGCGGATATCCTTCAGAAAGCGAAGCCCGTCGGCGTAATACCCCGCCGTCGGCCGCAGGTCCGGCACGTGCGCCCGCCAGTACGAGTTGAAACACTCCATGAAGGCCTCGCGAAGATACTTGCTCAGGCAGCTTGCCAGCGCGACAGGCATGTGCTGCGATTCACCGGATTCATGAAAGCCCACCCGCCACGTCGCTGAGCCGCCGACCAGCTCGTACTCACTGCGCGTGTGATCCTCGTGAACCACGCGCAGCCGACGATCCTCGAACGAACGCATCAGGAGAGGTCCGTAATGGTCGCGCGCCCCCTGTTTATCCACATTAAAGCGAATCTCATGTTCCGGATAGGCATCGCTGATCCTCTGCATCAGCCGCAGCGTCAGCCCCGTGAGCACCACCGCCTTGTTGTTCGTCTGACCCACGAGCCGGTTGTAGTGCCCCTCGGGAAGCAGCTCGCTCCAGAGGCCTGCCGCGCGAATGCCGGTCTCCGCGAGCGTGCGCTGCAGCATCGCCGCAGCAATGCGCAACTTGCCGACGTCGGCCTTGAGCGGCAGCGCCGGATCGGCCTCCCGATACCACGGATACGCACCCAGCTGCGCGACCGTCTGCGGCGAAACCAGCGCCAGCAGTCCCCGAAGCCGTGGCGGCAGACCGCGCCAGGCCCCCACCACGGAAAGCACCGATCGCTCGAGCCGCGTCAGCCCGTCTTTGGGCTTATGGAGCTTTTTGCTGTCGACGATGGCGATTCGCGAATCGCGCGCCGAGACCGTGCGCGTCACCGCCGCCTTCAGAGCCGCCCACAGGCAGCCGTCCGCTCGCCCGTCGCCGACCTCGAACGCCGCCGCGCTGACCACGAGCGGTCCGAGGATCGGTCCGTACCCGGCCTCGTCGATTCCGGCAATGATCACCTTCCGCACCATGCGGAACATGATGGGGTAAGACGATACGAATTTCTAGGGCTTGTTGCCAGCGAATCCTCGCGAGCGCCGGTACTTCCAGCCAATCATGACCATCGGCAGAATCAGACCGACCGTTGGCATTGCATTCGGTGCGCAGCACACACCGTTGGTATCCATCATGTTCGTCGATACCAGACAATCGATCACGCCGTCGCCGTTCAGGTCTGCATCCGGCTGACCGCAACCGCACGCGCCCAGCTCGCTCTTGGCCGGATCATTCGGGCACCCGTCGCAATCGTCCATCACGCCGTCGCCGTCGGTGTCCGGTCGTGGCGCCGCGATGGCGATGTACTCCGGTCCGTCCAGGCCCATGTTGACCATGGCTTGAACGTTGCCGCCGTTCAGATTGGCACGCATGATGGTTCGGTCGCCATTGTCGGTCCAGTACATCCTGCCGGTGCCCAGGTCCAGGGCGATACCGACCGGAAAGTTCAACCCCGTCGTGACCAGGTCCTCCACGCCTGTGCCGTTCAGGTTTGCCCGTTGTATCTTCTGACTGCCCCAGTCGGTCCAGTAGATCTTGCCGCCCGCCGGGTCAACGGCGATGTCCGAGGGATTCATCAGCCCCGTCGTCACAAGGTTTTCGACGCTCGTGCCGTTGAGATTGGCGCGGAGTATCTTGCCGTTGTTATCCACCCAATAGATCTTTCCACCCGCAGGATCGACGTCGAGACCGCGTAGGTCGCCCATTGCGGCCGTGTGGATGGTCTCGACGTTTGAACCGTCCAGATTGGCCCGCTGAATCTTCTTGACGCCGTTGTCCACCCAATACACCTTGCCCGCCGCGACATCCAGCGCGAGGCCGTACGGTGACATCAGACCGGAGGATACGAGGTCCTGAACGCCGGTTCCATCCAGGTTGGCTCGCTGGACTTTTTTCGTCGACTGATCCGTCCAGTACATCTTCCCGGCCGCCTGGTCCACGGCAATGCCTTCGGGACTCATCAATCCCATCGTCACAAGGTCCTCCACGTTGGCGCCGTCGAGCTGCGACCGCTGGACTTTCAGCGCATCGTTCTCCGTCCAGTACACGCGGCCCGCCATGTCGATCGCATCCGGCACGCCGTTGCCGTCGCAATCCTGCGCCATGGCAGCCGGGTCAGATCGACTGAGGATCATGAGCACGAGGACCATCGCAACATGGACCGGCCTGTGGACGATTCCTATCAGCATTCGTGGATTCCCTTCTGAAAGCGAGGTAGTTAAGACCGTCCGCGCGGGGCGTCGAAGAAGGCGACAAGATACGCACGGGCCATTCGGTTGCGGTTCAAGTCCGTTTGATCTGATCACGGACTATCACGCTTGTGATACACTGGCGCGAGTTAGTGGTCGCGTGTATGCACATTACTTCAGCGCACTACGGCGCACACACACGCGAAACAGATGGCACCTTTCTGTGATTCCTCCCTGCCCGTGCAGGTAAGTATAACATTCCGTGCCGGATGTGAAGGAAGAAATCGAAAATTCGGGGCGGCCCTCTGCAACCCGACGGCCCAGCTTCTCGATGCCCGATCAACATCCTGCAAACCCCCTCCCATCGCCAGTTTCTCATCTTGGCTTTTCACAACCACCCTAAAATAAAAACCCCGCCGGCCGCGTGTTCACGACCGACGGGGTACGCCAAAAATTCAAAAGCCGCCGCGTGTGCATGCGACAAGCCGCCGCAGGCGGCACGCGGCGTGGGTGATGTCGACTACGACATGGCCGGCGCGATTGCCGCGTTGGGCATCATCGCCACGGCCGGACCGGTCGGCGCATAGCTCCAGCTCTGCGCACCGGCCCCCTGCAGGGCCATCGACGGCATCGAGTGCAGTGCGATCTGCTTGAGTACCGCGTCGCCCGGGGCGAATTCACGGTCTTCCTTCTCGCGCGTCTGATCGGTGCTGCCGGTCAGATACTGCTCCAGACACCAGAAGCGGATCCACAGCCGGCGCGATGTCTCAAAATCGACCGTAGCGTCGTATGCAGCCCGCAACCCCGCCAGTGCGATGTGCGTCGGCGTCGGCGTATGGTGCAGCGGCTCGGCCCAGGTGAAGGCATCATCTGACGAGCAGGACTCGTCCCCGGCCAGGAGCAGGTCCTTCACCTTCATGGCCGTGTTGAACTCAGTCGCCGTAAACGGCTGGGCAACGTCCACCACGCGAGCGCCACCGAGCTTCTGGCAAGGTGAAAGCGCGATCAGCCCCGCGATTGCCCGGCACTCATTGCCGAGCTGCATCCACGTTGGTCCCAGCCGCATGGCGATCTGATTCGGATCGCCACACAGCAGGTGCACCTGGTTGAACAGTTCTCGCGCCGGGTCGCTGAACTTCATCAGCCCCAGCGTCTGAAGCATGACGTGCCAGCGCAGATAGGCAGGAGGCACGTTCGTCGTCGGCGCGAACGAAACCGTGGAGAGCGAGTCTCCGCCGAGCAGCTCGATCATTCCGCTGACGTACGACGGACCCAGCTTCAACGTGCCGAAGACGTCAGCGAACAGCGTCGCGTGCCAGCGGGCCCATACGGGAGCCGTTTGCGGACTGACGCCCGCGCTGTTCGATTCCGTCTGAAGCTTCGAAGCGATTTCCCAGCCGAGGTCCAACTCGGCATACAGACACAGCCCCACTTCGTGCGCCAGAGCGACGAGGTTCCACGGCTGGGCCACATACTTCCGAGGAATCGCCATCAGCGACATCGGAATCCGGCGTCCGACGTTGACCGCGTGCTGTACGTGCTGCCGCCAGGTAACCTCTCCGTCGGGCACATCGGTGATGTAAGCCAGCGGCGTACGTGAGAGGCATTCCCGCGGCAACAGCCCGCGCTGGTGCGCGAGCTTCGCCGTCGGCAGGTACAGATCGCGGAGAATTGCGTCGATCGTCGAAAGCTTCTGATGAAACTCGTGGCTGGTGTGTTGTCGAAACGTGCGGAAGACATACCCGAGCGTCTGTTCGTTCGGGATCAGCATCCGTGTTTCCACATCGTTCAGGACCGTCATGGCCTCCTGCGGACGGCCCTGGTCCAGCAGGCCGCGAGCGCGATCAAGCTGCTCGCTGACCTGATCTAGAACGTAGTCGTACCAGCGGGAAACGGTCTTGAGCTGCACCGAGACCGGCCGCAGCCGTGCCTTGGTAAGCTCCAGGTCAGACTCAAACGTCGTCTCTTCCGCCGGAGTGAATCGTGCCAGCAGGTCTTCCTTCATCTCGCGCGACACGCCGTCGTCATACAACGACCAGCGCCGCAGACTCGTCTGCAGATGTCGCGCGCGATTCTGAAGACTTACCAGTCTCTGCCTGATACAGTTCATCGTGCGCATCCTTCTCGGGCATCACCCGTCATCTATTCCCGGAGAAACTTGCTTCGACCGCTGCGTCAGTTGCAGTTGGTCGGCCAGCACGAACTCACGCTCGAAAACACGCTCGGCGTGCCGAAGCTTCCGAAGCCCGATCCGTTCGAACCGCTCCAGGGCATCGTCGCACCGGGGATCGTGCAGCCCGTCGGACCGCAGAAGGGGTTCAGCAGGTTCGGATAACCGATCGAAGCGATCGGATTATTCCACGCCGTGAAGAATGAGTTGCTCAGCGGATTGGCCGCGAAGAACGGGTTGATGCCGCTGGTCCATGGATACTGAATGCCGCCGAACCAGGGATTCGTCGCACCGCCGAAAGCGCCGAAGGTGGGCTGCGTCGACCATGCAGCCGTCGGGTTGAACGATCCGATCGATGACCAGGGATTGATGCCCAAGCCCATTCGAGCCGCGATGATCGGGTTGAGGTTGCCCAGCGGAGAGTAGCCGCCGAAGCCCATCGGCGAGAAGCACGAACCCGGCTGATTGCAGCAGGCCAGGTTGCAGAGATAGTTGTAGGTCACCGGGTCAATGCCGGCGCCGAACGGAAGATTTCCGAACTGGCCGCCGAGCGGACCCGCGACGAACGGAAGACCCGCGGGATGCGTTCCCAGCGGCGCGATTCCCTGCGGAAGAGTTCCGAACGGATGCACGCCGACGGGATTGACCGCGAAGGGATTTGCGACCGACGGCAGGAACTGGCCCGTGGGGATCACCGGGCTGGAGAAAAAAGGGGAGTAAAACCCCGGAGTCATCGGGTTGATGCCGCACAGCCAGGGATTGGACCACGGATTCACGACCGGCTGGCCAAAGGCATTGCGGAAACCGATCGACGGATTCACGAACGGCGTGAGTGCCATCGGATTGACGCTGTACGGAGTCGCCATCGGGTTATTGAGGCCCCAGACCGGCGTGTTGAAGCCGCCACCGATCGGAGAAAAGGGATTCACGATCGGCTGCCCCGTGATCGGGTGAATCGTCGGGATGCCGCAGAAAGGGTTGATACCGGGCTGCACGAAGGGGTTGGTCGGCCAGGCGCCGGCAAACGGTGTCGCCGCGGGGATGCCCACAAAGGGATTCGTGCCGTATGCCGGGAAGGCACCGACCGGGTTGAAACCGGCGAACGCATGGGGAACCGGAATGCCGGCCTGAATCCACGGATGAACCGGGAAGTTGTTGACGAAGGGATTCGTCGGAGAACCGAACGGCGTGCCGAAGTTCACCGGTGCCGCGTAGGGGTTGTACGGCATGCCGGCGGGAATCGGCGAAGCATAGTTCACCGGCGTCGTCGGGCAGGGAAACGGCTGAACGTACGGCGTGTAGCCGGGCGTACCGATGTTCTGCGGAATACCTGCCGCCGTCTGCGTTGCGGCGAAGTTCACGAACGGTGTCGTGTTTACGCCGTAGGGCACGTTCGCATAGTTCGGTTGCACGAAACCGGCCGCCGCGTAGTTCGGGTAACCGGTTGTGTTCGGGGCAAAGCCGTTCATCGCTTCCGCGATTCGGGTCTGCCCGTTCATCCCGGGTGACTGGGGATCGAGGGTGGCCGTACCTCCCTGAAATCCGAATGGGTTAAACATAGCTGCTTACTCCTTGCCATTGGCAACTCGCCTCGCGGCGGCGTCGTGGCTCCTGCCGTCGTCGTGAAACACACGTCCACGACTTAGACGTACCGCGATTATGAACGTCGAAGACACACGGGCATCGCCCGCGAGAGACCTGAACGGGACGCGCCCGCCGGTCATGAAGGGCATGTCGCTCGCACCAGAATGGTCCGATTGCATCGATCACTCGCGCCAGGTAACCGAACTCTTCCACTTCGCTTCCATCTGCGGCGAACGAATGTCGCTGCATGGAAACGATCACTCTCATCGGCGGAACCTCACAATCGTTACAAGCGAAACATGCCGTTCTTTATTAAGTTTGTTTGCATTTTTGGCGCTCACCTCCGAGCGCTCTGTCACTGATTTGTAAACGCGATACCGCGCGGCAGGACTGATATCGCGGTCGCCCACGTTCAACCCCTCGCCGCAATACTGATAAACTGCCTTAAGACCCAGCGGGAGGTCATTCGAAAGTGCAATCGCCCGCCTCAACTCGCGCCTGAAAATTGGCAATCCTTGCCTGCCGTGTTGCTCCGGGTGACCCCTGCCCGAACTCTCGACACCGTTGCTCCTTCGCCAAGTGTCCTGCGATGAACCGTCTGCACGACCGGGCATGGTCACACGGCCTAGGGTCCCAACTCTCCCCGAAAATCTGCGAGCCCTCGCATCCGAAATGAGTGCCTCTCTATTCGGATCCTGGCGACACCGGGCTGCCATACCGCCCCCGATCCTGCGGCCCAAGTCGCCCCGCCCCGTCCGGCCTGTTTGTGGCGATGGGTTTCAAGCCGGCTACAATCCCTCCGCATGAGTCAGCAGGGTGGGAGCCAGAACGGTTCGATTGACTGGACGCAGTGGGTACCGATCTTCCCGTTGCCCAACGCGGTACTGATGCCGCGCCATATCCTCCCCCTCCACGTCTTCGAACCCCGCTACCGAGTCATGACCCAGGATGCCCTCACATCCGGTCGGCTTATCGGGATCGCCCTGCTCAAACCCGGTTACGAAACCAAGTATCACACTCTCGAAGCGGAGATACATTCCGTCGTCGGCGTAGGACGCATCCGACGGGAAGAGCGCCTGCCCGACGGCCGGTACAACTTCCTTCTCCAGGGTCTTACCCGGGCACGAATCCTCGATGAAAACCATAAGCTCCAGTATCGACGGGCCCGACTTGAACCCATCGCCCCGCAGCCCGCGCCGTGTGAGGTGGAGCTTAATTATCGCATGAATCTCAAGCGGCTCCTGAGTTCGCCACCCCTGCGTGAACTGGCAGTCCAGGCCAACTGGCTGGGACTCTTTGATTGTCCCGACCTGAGTTTCTCCGACTTGCTCGATGTCCTTGCCGCCGCCGTATTCCCGTGCAGCGAAGAAAAACAGACGTTCCTCGAAGAACCCCGCGTCGCCAAGCGTGCGCAATGCCTGTGTGCGATGCTGGAGATGTACCGCGAACAGGCCCACCTCTTGTGCGACAAGTCGACTCGCGCACGATCCTGGCCCCCCATCAATTGCGAGAACTGAGGCGTCGCTTTCCACGAGATTTCTGACCCGCAGCACGCGCGCTCGTTCCTGCTCGTAATCGTGTTATCCGCTCGAACCGGTGGTGCCGTTGAGTCGTCAGAGTTGCGATGGACTCGCATGCTGCTGATGGGCGTAGAGAACTGCCCACCTCGCGTTGACTCAGCCAGGATGCAGAAGACGCGAAAGGTCGATTGTGGCAGCATTATCTACTTGCGCGAAAACAAGTTACGCACGAATTGCGGTTGACAGTACACCGGCAGTCCGATATTATTCAGGTAAGTATTGCAGACTTTGTTATCTGAACGCGCGGCCATAGCCGCGCCGATCAAGGGGTGTCCCCAGAGGGCCAGAATCTGAGTATTCGTGCCGCAGGCACCCAGGAGCCATCGATGATCAGCAAGAACTCCATCGTCGAACTCATCACCAAGCGGCAGGATCCGCAGGGCTTCCGCGACGCCAACTGGGAGGGAAGCTTCGACGATTACCTCGATATCGTCACCCGCAACCCCAAAGTTGCACGCAACGCATTCCAACGTGTCTACGACATGATCCTTCACTTCGGCACGGAGCGATTCACCAAGTTCCGCCAGGACTGCGTCCGCTACAAGTTCTTCTCCGACCCCATCGGCAACGGTGAAGACGCCATCTTCGGATTGGAGAAGTCCCTCATGCAACTGGTGGACTTTTTCAAATCCGCTGCGCAGGGCTACGGCACCGAAAGGCGAATCCTCCTGCTCCACGGCCCCGTCGGCTCGGCCAAGTCCACCATCTGCCGCCTGCTCAAGAAGGGGATGGAGTACTACTCGCGAATCGATGATGGCGCGCTGTACACGTTCTCCTGGCGCATCCCGCGCAACAACGGCGAATTCGAAATCATCGACTGCCCCATGCACGAGGAGCCGCTCAAGCTCATCCCGCGGGAAACGCGCCGCGAAGTGCTGGCCATGATCAACGAAGCGCTGCCGCCCGAGCAGCGCATCAGCGTCGATGGCGATCTTGATCCCTTCTGCCGCCGGACCTACGCCGACCTGCTCAAGCAGTACGATGGCGACTGGAAGCGGGTCATGGACCACGTCATCGTGCGCCGGCTGATCATCAGCGAAAAGGATCGCCGCGGCATCGGCACCTTCCAGCCGAAGGACGAGAAGAATCAGGACTCCACCGAGCTGACCGGCGATATCAATTACCGCAAGATCGCCGAATACGGCTCCGACTCTGACCCGCGTGCCTTCAACTTCGACGGCGAGCTGAACATCGCCAACCGCGGCATCATCGAGTTCATCGAAGTCCTCAAGCTCGACGTCGCCTTCCTCTATGACCTGCTCGGCGCTTCTCAGGAACACACCATCAAGCCCAAGAAGTTCGCACAGACCGACATCGACGAGGTCATCGTCGGCCATACGAACGAGCCCGAGTACAAGAAGCTCCAGAACAACGAACTGATGGAGGCCTTCCGCGACCGCACGATCAAGATCGACATCCCCTACAACGTGGTGCTCGATCAGGAAATCAGGATCTACGAGAAGGACTTCAACAAGGAAAAAATCCGCGGCATGCACATCGCCCCGCACACCATCGAAACCGCCGCGATGTGGGCCGTCCTGACCCGTCTCGAAGAGCCCAAGAAGGCCGGCCTCACCCGCCTGCAAAAGCTCAAGCTCTACACCGGCAAGAGCATCCCCGGCTACACCGAGGACAGCGTCAAGGAACTCATCGAGGAAGCACGCCGCGAAGGCATGCAGGGCATCAGCCCGCGCTACATCCAGGACAAGATTTCAAACGCCCTCGTCAGCGATCAGGCCATGCAGGAAAAGGGCATCAACCCCTTCATGGTCATGAACGAGCTGGAGAGCGGTCTCTCGCATCATTCACTCATCTCCGACGAGGAGTTGAAGAAGCAGTACAAGGAGCTTCTCTCCGTCGTGCGCGAGGAGTACGAGGACATTCTCAAGGCCGAGGTCCAGCGGGCCATCTCCGCCGACGAAGACGCCATCAAGCGACTCGCCGCCAACTACATCGAAAACGTCCGGGCCTACACGCAGCGGGAGAAGGTTCGCAACAAATACACCGGCAAGGACGAGGAACCCGATGAGCGGCTGATGCGCTCCATCGAGGAAAAGATCGACATCCCCGACAGCCGCAAGGACGATTTCCGCCAGGAGATCATGAACTACATCGGAGCGTTGTCGCTCGACGGCAAGAAGTTCGAGTATCACACCAACGCCCGGCTGCATAAGGCCCTGGAGCTCAAGCTCTTCGAGGACCAGCGCGACACGATCAAATTGAAGAACGTGGTCAGCGGCGTGATCGACGACGAGACGCAGGCCAAGATCGACGTGGTCAAGCAGCGGCTGATCAAGTACTTCGGGTACAACGAGCAATCCGCCACCGACGTCCTCAACTACGTCGCCAGCATCTTCGCACGCGGCGATGCCAAGAGCGAGGATTAATCGGCAGATGAGTTGACTTCGCGCGAAGCGCCACGGCCTTCAGGCCGTGCTGCTGCGAATCCCCGATCGGGTCACCGCACTATCACATCCTCAGCCCTACGGGCTGCTGCGCAAGACATCGATCAGCATCGACTTCAACCGTGCTGGCTTTCCCATCGTTTCGGTTAGGTGATAGTCAAGAAGATCGAACGCCTGACGGACCAGTCGTGCATCTGCGCCGACACGGGCACCTTTTGATTGCCCATGCCGCTCGTCGCGGTCTTCTTGTGCAGGGTGAGCATCGTCCACCACATGCCCATGCAATGCGGACGACAACCATTTCGCCACCGCCGGATCGATGCGGTGTTTCTCCACCATCTGTGGTTCGCAGTCACGGCAAATCGCCCCGCCCGCACGGGAAGAAAAGTAAAGCACGCGATCGCCCGCTACACTGCTACCACAACGCATGCACGTGGTCAGCTCCGGCACCAGCCCGATCTCCCGCAGCATGGTCCACAAGAATCGCACCAGCTCGATCCCCGGCTCGCCAATGGCCAGATCGCGAAGCAGTGCTGTCAGCGCGTCAAACAACGCCGGGTGCGGATCGCCGACCTCCGTGAGCTGCGCCGTCACTTCCGCGGCATATTGCGCTGAATAAAGCCGTGCCAGCGCCGATCGTGAATCGCCGGCAGCCCCCTCGCGCCCCGACTCGCCGGTGGTCGACCCCTGCCACAGGTGGCTGAAAGTCTCCACCTGTCGCCACTCGGTCAGCGTCGCGAGCACCCCCTCCTTACCGGCGCGCTGCGAAAAGACGATGTTTCCCAGCTCCAGCAGATCAATCCCCGTGGAGGCCTTCTTCTTTGTCGATCGCTTCACTCCCTTGGCGATCACCCGTTGCTGCCCGTGTTCCCGGGTGAACATCACCAGCACCTGCGAGGTCTCGCTGTAATCGAGCCGGCGCAGGACCACGGCAATGTCCTTGAGCAGCGCCACCGGGCTAGGCCTCCTGCGCCGGAGGGATCACGCGAATTCGCAATCGGCTGATGGCTCGATCGCGCGCATCGAGAATCTCGATGCGCACATTCTCCTCCTGAAAACTCTCGCCCGGACGCGGTATGCGACCCAGCCGCGCCAGCACAAAACCCGCCACCGTGTCGTACGCGTCATCCTCGGGCAGGTGAATGTCCAGCGCCTCGTTCACTTCCTCCACGCGTACGCGGGCATCAATGTCCGCCGTCGAGTCGTCGACGATGTGAATCGGCTGCGGCGCGGGTTCGTCGTGCTCGTCGGCGATCTCGCCAACCAGCTCTTCGAGGATATCTTCGATGGTAATCAGTCCGGCCGTGCCGCCGTATTCATCGAGCACGATGGCAATGTGAACGCGCTCCGCCTGAAACTCCCGCAGACAGCTTGCTACGTCCTTGGTCTCTGGCACGAACGTCACCGGCCGCATGAGCTTCCGCACGCAGAAATTCTCGGGGCCATCCACCGCCAGCAGATCCTTTGCGTAGAGTATCCCCACCACATGGTCGATATCGCCGTCATAAACCGGGATGCGCGAATGACCCGCGGCAATCACCTGCCGGCGAACTTCCTCATAACCGGTGCTCGCCTCCACCGCGAAGACATCCGTGCGCGGCGTCATGATTTCCCCGGCAAACGTCTCATCGAGCGTCATCGCCGATCGGATGATTTCCTTCTCGGCAGGGCTCACGTCGCCGCTGAATTCACCGTGGCTCAATGCGTCGAGAATCTCACGCTCCACATCGTCTGGATCGTCGGGCTGCTCTTTGGGCACGCCCGCCAGTCGGCGGACGATCTCGTCGACCACGTGCAGCGCCGCGAGGATCGGCCATGAAATCCACCGCAGCCCCTCCATCACCGGCAGGGCCCGCGCCAGAAACGACTCGCCGGCGTACTTCGCCCACGCATTGGGAATCGTCACGCCAAAAAAGACGATCCACGCCGTCGAAAGGATCAGCAGCTCGATCGGCTGGCGATACCACGGATCCGTTTCCGGCAGAAGCGTGCTCGTCGTGACGACAAACAGCACGATACCCAGTTGGCGATACATCAACGCGGCGGCCGCGTAGGCCCGATCGTGTGCGTCGTACCATTCCAGCCGCCTTATTCGCCCGATCCGCTTGAGCGAATCGGCCAGCCGGCTTCGAGACGCCGTCCGAACGGCGATCACCGCTGTTCCTGCCAGCAACGTCTGCATCGACCAGAGAAACAGAAGAAAGACAAGCATCGCTTACCCGGCTCCTGTCGGTGTCGCGATCGCAATCCTCGCCGAAAGCAGCTCGGTCTGCCGCCCGTGAACCGATGCGACCACCTTGCCGGCCGCGTCGATGATCGTCGTGAAGCCGGCGCAATCAGGCCGCGTACCTTCCGCCGTGGCGACATCCGCTGTCGCGCATGCAATCTTCGACTCCGCGGCAAGCCCGCAAAGTCGCCGTCGTGCCGCCTCCGGATCCGCAATCGGTGACCGCGCCTCGCGCGGAAGACAGCACGTCGATACGATCAACGCGGCGCCCTCCTCCGAAACGGCCTTCCACGCAGATTCATCAAATACATCTTCCCCCGGCAGCAAAGCGATGCGGCCCAATGGTGTTGCGAAAGTTGCGTACGCCTCGCCTGCGGCAAAACGCGCGCGGCCGGCAGCACCGAACTTCACCTGACGACTCGTGCCACGCACGTCGCCGTCCACATCCAACAGAACACTCGTGCTCCAGGGCTTCTCCGTACCGCGCTCTGCGAAACCGAAGGCCAGCCAGACGCCCCACGCCCGCGCATGAAACGAACACGCCGCCACCGTCGGCCCTTCGATCCGCTCGCCCGGTAGCGAGCTGCCCCCGAGCAGATGCGGCACATCTCCGAAGGCCGGCAGCACGATCAGTTCCGGCGCCGGTTCCGCCTCTGCGGCAAGATCGATGGCCGCCAAGACCGCCTGCAGCGTGCTGGAACGATGCCCGGGTCTGACTTGCACTTGAACAACCGCGATCTTCATCAGCGATGCTTCCTGAGCTTCCGACGACTTGCTTGCACCGTCCGGCGATTCTTCTCGGCTGCCGGGCGCCGGACGCCCGCCGAGTCCGGCGAATGGTAGACGGCCCCGCACCCCAGTGCCGTAAGAATCTCATCTTCCCGCCGGTGCATGCGCGCCGCGTCCGTCGCCCGCCGGTCATCATACCCGCACAGATGCAGGCAGCCATGAACTGCGTAGAGCGCAAGCTCGCGTCGCCAGTCACCGCGATTGCGACGCGCCGCCACGCGCGCCACCGATTCGCAGACCACCAGTTGCGCCTCCACGTATTTTTTTTGAGGGTCATCCCGCAGATCGAACGTGAGAACGTCCGTGGGCGTGTCGTCCGCCATCCAGCGTCGGTGCAGCGTTCGCATCACCGCGGCATTGACCACCGCGACATCCAGACGACCGCGCAGGATTCCTTCCCGCTGCAGCGTCTCGCGACAGACGCGCCGAAGCTCCGACGCCACCGGCGGTCGCGCTCCGCTGATCGTGATCGTGAGACGTGGTGCTGCCGTGCGGGCCTTCGACCCATCGACCCCTTGGCCTTTTCTCGTTCTCATGCGGTTCGAACGCGCGGCCCGGGTGCCGCCTCGGTGGATTTGTCGCCGGCCTTCGGATACGCGATCCGGCCGTGGTGAAACGCGCAGAGACTCTTCACCAGACTTTGCTCCACTTTGAAGAGTTCCTGCAACGTGATGTCGCAATCGTCGAACTGCCCGTCCATCAGCCGGGCCATGACGATCTCATGCACGACCGCCTCGATTCGGCTGGGCGTCGGTTCCTGAAGCACCCGCACCGCTCCTTCCACGCCGTCGCAGAGCATCAGAATCGCCGATTCGCGGCTGCGCGGCTTGGGACCCGGATAGCGAAACTCCGTCTCGCTCACCTCCCGCTCGCTACGACCTGCCGCCCGGGCTTCGCGCTCGGCCATCGCATGGAAGTAGCGCACGATCGTCGTTCCGTGATGTTCGGCGATGAATGCGTGAAGCACGCGCGGCAGCCGCTGCTCACGGGCCATGGCCAGCCCGTCCTTCACATGCGCGAGAATCACCAGCAGACTCATCGTCGGGGCAAGTCGCTGATGGGCGCTGAGCTTGCCGGACTGGTTCTCCACGAAGTACTGCGGCTTGCAGGTCTTGCCGATGTCGTGGTAATACGCGCCGACGCGTACCAGGAGGCCGTTCGCGCCGATCTCCTCCGCCGCCGCCTCGGCCATGCTGCCCAGGAGGTGACTGTGCTGCCACGTACCGGGCGCTTTTTCGATCAGATGCCGCAGCAGCGGATTGCTCGTATCCGCCCATTCCAGCAGCGTCAGACTCGTCGTGATCTTGAAGGCCCGCTCGATCAGCGGCAGCAGCACCAGCACCATGCTGATACCCGCGAGCGCCGCCAGGGCCGCGAATGCCGACAACGTCGCCACCGTGCCCAGTGTCTGCTTCTGCATCAGCCCTACGAAGCAGGTGCTTAGCGCGGCCACCAGAGCCGTGATTCCGCCTACCTCGACCATCTTCAGGCGCGTGCGGATGTCGTGCAGCAGCAGCGACGTGACCGCGGCAACCGTCAGATGTATGATGAACACCCCGAATCGAGCTTCGAGCGTCAGAATCGTCAGCAACGAGAGCACCGCCGTCGCCCCGATGGCGAACGACTGTGAATAGGCGATCGTCAGGATCGCCGCCGTCATCACGATCGTCGTCACGCTCCAGATCGGCGAACTGCCCATGCCGACCAGAACGAGCCGGTCCGCCAGCAACATCAGCAGAAGCAGCAAAGCCAGCCCCAGTGCCCGCGCGGAATTCTCCGCTACACGCCGCTGGCTGAAATAAGTAAATACTGCCAGACCGCCGCTGATCAGCACAATCAGCCCGAACAGCCCGGTCGTCTCCTTGATCCACTCCGCGCGAAGCTGCGGGTCCTGACGCCGCTGCAAGAGAAAGGCGTCATTCTCCGCCATCAAGAGCGCAAGCCCCTCACCGGTCAGCTCACCCGCACTGACGAGCCGGTCTCCCGGCTGGTAAACGTCCCGGACCGGTTCGAGTTGCCCGGCCTCGTCGATCTGTCGCCGGGTGTAGTCCTGATCGAAGACGTAGATCGGCTGAAGCGTCACTGGTGTCGGCGCAATGGCCTTCTTGATGATCTCGATGAAGATGGGGCGCAGCTCCGGCCCGACATCGCGGCCGACCACGCGGCTGGCTACTCGATCGACATGCTCTGAATTCACGGCATAGAGCAGCCGCTCCTTGGGCACGCGCTCAAACGTACCTTGGCCGCGATCCAATTCCACGAAGCCCGCGGTGCTGCGCACCTCGCGCTCCACCTCGAGCTGATCCACCATGTCCTGCCCGCCGAGACGATCAACGATCTTCTCGATAAGCTCATTGTATTTCGCACTGCCGGCCTCGTCAGTCAGCCGATTGACCGCGTCGAAGGCCGCGGCATCGAGCACCCAGCGATGCTGCGCCGCGGTGTACTGTTCATACGTCTCGGCCGCGTTTACCGCCGCGAGCAGGTCACGCAGCTCAGACTCGATCGTCTCCAGCAGCGCCGTGTTCTGGCGATAGTAGTTGGGAACTTCCTGCTGCGCCTGTTTGCGCGCATCAGCCGTGCGGGATTGATTTACCCGCTCAAAACGAACACGAGACTGTACCGGCTGTGCAAGATTCTGCCCGATGAAATACGGCAACCGCTCCTGGCCGGAGAAGACGATCAGAAATGCGCATGCACAGAAACCCACCGCGATGCAGATCGGCAGGCCGAAGCGCCGGTCGATGCGCAGACGCCATGACCCGACCTCACCCAGCGCCCCGCGTCGGGCGTCCGATGGCTTGTAGAACTTGAATAGACCCACTTCGTTTGCGGTCCCTCGTAGTACCCGGCACAGGCCTCGATCCTGCTCGCTAGCAGGAACACCCCGGATTCGCGGCCAGATGACAGGAAATCAGGATGGTCGGGAGGATTATAACGAACCTTGCCCTTTGCCAATGGTATCGCCCGACCGCGTCAACTGCGTAACATCTAACTGGACCGCAGGAAATAACGCTGAACATCATCATTATAAGCCGCGAATCGTCGATTGTCGGTACGATATACCTATAACTTCTTTCCATTCAATGTCTTGTAACGGTTACCTGCCGGAAGTCGTGATTCCACGCACCAGACTTCCATTTCACAATACCGGACCCTGTCGCTGATTGCTGTTTTGACGCTCAGACACCACCACCCTACGCTCACCGTGAGGACTCCTGAACCGCTTCGCTCGGGCATGCATCGCAGCCATGCGGGACACACGGAGAATTACCGAACACCCGAGGTATCTTACAGCAGTAAGGGTGGTCCGATTTCTTGGGAGGGAACTCGAACCGGACCCGAGCAGCGACGAGATAAGCAACAGCACAGCATGCCCATCATCACCCTGACAACCGATTTCGGCGAAGCTGATCACTACGTTGCGTGCATGAAGGGCGTCATGCTCCAGCTCTGCCCGACGGCGCAGCTCGTCGATGTGACGCATACGATCCCCCCGCACGATGTTGTCCGCGGCGCCTTCGTCCTCCGGCAGATTTTCGATTACTACACCGAAGGCACGATTCACGTGGTCGTCGTGGACCCCGGCGTCGGAACGACACGCCGCCTCATCGCCGCTTCCTACGACGGGCAGATCATCCTCGCTCCGGATAACGGACTCGTCAGTCTCATCCACCGCGACTTCGCACTGGATGAACTACGGGCCATCGCCAACACGCGAATCTTCCGGCAGGAAATCAGCTCCACCTTTCACGGTCGCGATGTCCTCGCACCGGTCGCCGGCCACCTCGCCCGCGGGATGAGTCTCGTCAACGTCGGTCCGCTCATCGAACAACTCGAAATCCTTAATCTCGACCCACCCGTTCCGTTGCCCAATGGCGGCATCGAAGGCCAGGTGCTCTACGTCGACCACTTCGGAAACCTCATCACCAACATCAGCGAAACCGAGCTGGCCGGGGCCGTCGGATCGAAGGTCGATCTGAACGTTTACGTCGGGCCGCTCCGGGTCGGGCCGCTCCGGACCACCTACGGCGATGTCAGCCCGGGCGAGATCGTCTCCCTCATCGGCTCCACCGGAATGCTCGAAGTCGCGATCAATCAGGGAAATGCCGCATCCCAGCTCCGGGCCTCCCCCGGCACCATTGTGGTTGTCCGCTGAACCCCACTTGGCGGCATTGCCAACAGCCCATGCTCGGGTGGTCCATTTCTCCCCAAGTGGTACGCAAATTGCCATATTGTTAGGTCGTAGCTGACCAAGATTTGCCCGCTTTGCTTTTTGCTGTGTCAGAGAGCAATGTCCGCGATCGCGATGGATAGACCATTGGTGAAAAATTCGCCCCCCGGCAGGGTGCCAAAGGACTTTATTGTCCTTTCCCGCCAGCTCCTGCAACTGGCCAACCAGGGTGCCACGCGCCTCGAGTTTCTCCGCGCTGCTTCCCGGCTGCTGCTGACCTTTACGCGCTGCGACGATCTGGAGGTCTGGCTCAGCGACGGTCCACTTCATTATCGGTGGACGTGCGCTTCAGATGATTCGAGCACGTTCCAAGTCTCCGGCGAGCTCGAACGATTTCGTCCCTTCCTGGATACGCTCGACGAACCGATTCGCGACATTCTCGAAGCCGTACTTGATGGCCGTATCCATGAGCAGGATCCCGAACGGACGGCCAACATCCCCTCGGAGATGACCTACGACGGCACTTGGTGGACGCCGAAAACGTCTGCGATTTCAAACAATGAAAAGCGTCGCAGCGGAATGAAGTCATCGCTGCCCGGATATGGTTCGCTGGCCCTGATTCGCATCAACGTCGACGATCACACGCACGGCGTGCTCATCCTGTCAGCCAATACAGCGAACTTCTTCACGCCGCAGACCATCGAGAACTACGAAGCCATCGCACAGACACTTGGAATGGCCATCGCGGGTAGGCGAGCCCAGGCCGCGCTCAAGGAACGCGTCAAAGAGTTCACCTGCCTCTACGGCATCGCACACATCCTCGAACATCGCGATCTGTCGCTGGCTGATTCCTTCCGCCAGATCGTTCAACTGTTACCGCCCGCATGGCAGTTCCCGGAGATGGCCGCGGCCCGCATCGAACTTGACGGCAAGGTTTACGAGGCCGGTGCCACCGACAAGCTGATTCACCGGCAATGCGCGGACATCCTCGTCGATGGAAAGCGCCGCGGCCGCGTTGAGGTCGGCTACAACTGCGATCGGGAGGATTTCGCCGAGGGCGCCTTTCTCCACGAAGAACAGAGTCTGCTCGAAGTCATCGCCCGCGAAATCTCCCACTTCGTCGAACGACACGAGGCCGGCGAGCAACGCGTCCGGCTTGAAACCCAGTTGCTGCACGCCGACCGGCTGGCGACGATCGGTCAATTCGCCGCGGGAATCGCACACGAAATCAACGAGCCCCTGGGAGGCATCCTCGGCTTCGCTCAGCTCGCCCGAAAGAATGCCGGTGTCCCCCAACAAACCGTGGCCGACCTCGACCAGATCGTCGCCGCCGCGCTCCGGGCACGCGAGATCGTCCGAAAGCTCATGCTCTTCTCCCGGCAGACGCCCCCGGCCAAGTCGATGATCCAGTTGAACCAGGTTGTAGAGGAAGCCGTCGCGTTCCTGCGTGCCCGATGGACCGAGCGGAAGCTCGAACTCGTCCGCGACCTGGACCCCGACCTGCCGGAGCTGCTTGCAGATCCCGTGCAGATTCATCAGGTGGCCGTCAATCTGCTCGTCAATGCCATTCAGGCAATCCCGGACACGGGACGCATCACCGTGCGCACCCGCGCCGATGGTTCGGCGGTCAAGCTCATCGTCGAAGACACCGGTGTTGGCATCCACCCCGATCTGCTTCCGAAGATTTTCAACCCCTTCTTCACCACGAAGGACGTCGGCATCGGCACCGGACTGGGCCTCTCCGTCGTCCATGGAATTGTCTCGTCCCACGGCGGATGCATCGATGTCTTCAGCCAGCCCGGCCACGGCGCGCGATTCGATGTCACTCTGCCGCTCGACGGTCCCGATCCTCGTCAGGAGTCCGCATCATGAACCCCAACCCGCAAGCCGAGCGCATTCTGGTCGTTGATGACTCCGCTGCAACGCTCGAAGTCATCCAGCGAAATCTCCTCGCCCAGGGCTACGTCACGCTCACGGCCCCCGGCGTGGCCGAAGGCCTTCGCATTCTCGAATCCACCCCCATCGACCTGGTCATCACCGATCTGAAAATGCCGCAGGTCAGCGGACTCGATCTGGTCCGCCATGTCCGGCAGAATTACCGCGACGTCGGCGTCATCATGATCACTGGGTTCGCCAGCATCGAAACCGCCGTCTCCGCCGTACAGGAAGGTGCCGACAATTACCTGCCCAAACCCTTCACCGACGAAGAGCTGCAAGGTGCCGTGCGCGCCGCACTGGAGAAAGTCAGGCGCCGCCGCACCGTACAGAGTGATGCGCCAGCGCCGGCCGTCTCCGTCAGCGGTCTGATCGGACAGTCCGATGCCTTCCAGAAGGCACTGGCCCTCGTCCCGAAGGCCGCCTCTTCCGCGGCTACCGTGCTGATCACCGGCGAAAGCGGTACCGGCAAGGAGCTGATCGCCCGCGCAATCCATTACTCGAGCGATCGTGGTGCCGCCCCGTTCGTGCCGGTCAATTGCGGCGGAATTCCTGAGGGGCTGGTCGAGAGTGAACTCTTCGGTCACGTCAAAGGCGCATTCACCGGAGCCGTCACGACACGCGCCGGCTTCTTCATCACCGCCGACGGCGGCACGATCTTCCTCGATGAAATCAGCGAGTTGACACCACCGATGCAGACCAAGCTGCTCCGGGTGCTCCAATCCGGTGAGGTGCAGATGGTCGGCGCCGACAAGCCCCGCCGTATTGACGCCCGCATCATCGCAGCGACTAACAAAGACCTGCACGCCATGGTTGCCAAGGGCACCTTCCGCGAAGACCTGTACTTCCGCCTTAACGTGATCACCATCTTCGTACCCCCGCTCCGCGATCGCGGGGATGACGTGCTCCTGCTTGTCAGCCATTTCGCCCGAAAGTTCGCGCGCGAGGCCGATCGGCCGACGCCGAGCTTCACCGACCGTGCCCTCAACGCCCTCCGGGCATATCCGTGGCCGGGAAACGTGCGCGAGTTGGAAAACATCGTTCAGCGGCTGATCGTCATGGGAGAGGGTAGCGTCATCGACGTCGCGGACCTGCCGCCCTCGATGCGCTACACCGTCGGACCGAGCGCCGGCGTGGATCGCACGCTCGCGGAGGTCGAGGCCGAGTACATCCGCAACGTGCTGGCCAGCGTACGCGGCAACAAGACCCACGCTGCCAAGATCCTTGGAATCGACCGCAAGACCCTCCGCCAGAAACTCCGCCTGAACGCCGACGAGCATGCCGTCTCTGGAAGCTGCTAGAATCGGGTAGAAACGCCCCGGCGGGTACATTTGACCCAAAATTGACCCATGCGATACGCTGTCAGACGCGACAGGCAACTTTCCATCTACATCTGTAATGTTCTGTAAATAAATAGTTTACATTACATTTCTTCAGTGTATTACGTTAAGGCATCAGTCGGCACGCGCGGAACACCCTTTGCATTAATCATCTCTGGATCGGCCGCCCTTCGCGGCAATAAGTCGAAACCCTGGTGTTCATGGAGGTGTGTCATGACCGGCCTCAAGACAAATGCTGAACGAATCCCGGAGACCGATCGCGTCCGACTCGAGTATGAAGACGTTAATCGCGTGGTCGGCGGACATCTGCGGATCATCCAGGCACAGGCCCCGCAAGGCGAATTCGCCGGCCTCTGTGCCCTTTGCAACCTGAGTCCGTCCTGCACCTTCGCACGGAGCAAGGATCGGCCGGTGCTCTCCTGCGAGGAGTTCGACGGCAGCAGTTCCAATGTGCGGCTGCATGTCGTTCGAACGCCGGTGCGCCCGGTTCCGACGATGCGAGCCGCCTTCAGCGAAACGGTCGCCAATACCGCGGCATGGGGGCTCTGCAAGACCTGCACGAAGCGCAACGAGTGCACCTTCGCCAGACCAGACGGCGGCGTCTGGCAGTGTGAGGAGTTTGAGTAATCAAGACCGCTGCGATCTCTATCGCTCCGGGTGCTAAACTATGTAACTGCCGATGCTGTGCGGGGGAATCGGCCGGCCAGGCAAGAAGGGAGCATCTGCCATGGCATGGGAAACACCGATGAAGACCTCCATGGGAATGGGTAAACAGGAGCAGACTGCCGAACTCGAAGGGGAGAGCACCATGCCGAACCACCGTACGAAGTCGACACGGCCGCCCGTCTCCGAAGATGCTAAAGAGCCGATCGCGCGGGCGCGTACCGAGTCGGACACAACCGGTGACACGACAGCGCGCCACAGGACGGACTTGCCATCCGTACCAGCGATTCCGGCACCGGCCGTTGAACAAACCGCACCGCGCCGCAGTCTCTATCAGGATGTCGTCTTGCAGTTCGATAAGGCCGCGGACCTGATGGGCCTTGATCCCAGCGTGCGACGGATTCTCGCCAAACCCGAAAACGAAATCGTCGTGAACTTCCCCGTCCGGCGCGACAACGGACAGGTCGAGGTCTTCACCGGCTACCGTGTGCAGCACAACGACGCCCTCGGCCCCTTCAAAGGCGGTCTGCGTTATCACCCGAATGTGGACATCGACGAAGTCCGCGCCCTGGCGGCATGGATGACCTGGAAGTGCGCGATTGCCGGCATCCCCTTCGGCGGCGCCAAGGGCGGCATCCAGGTCGACCCGGCCCGGTACTCGCCTGCGGAACTCGAGCGCATCACCCGTCGCTTTGCCTTTGCCCTCGGTGACAACATCGGTCCGGAGTACGACATCCCCGCGCCGGATGTGAACACCAATGCCCAGATCATGGCCTGGATCATGGACACCTACCTTGCGACCGTTCCGACGCACGAACGACACAAGAACGTGCACGTCGTCACCGGTAAGCCGATCGAGTCGGGCGGAAGCCAGGGCCGCGACAAGGCCACGGGCCAGGGCGTCGTCTACTGCATCCAGCAATGGGCCGACGACCACAAGCTCAAGCTTTCCGACCTCACGTTCACCGTGCAGGGTTACGGCAACGTCGGCTCATGGGCCGCGCGATTGCTCGGCAAATTGGGAGCGAAGCTCGTCGCCGTAGAAGATGTGACCGGTGCGGTGCGCAACCTCGATGGGCTTGATCCCGAAGTTTTGCTGGAACATGTGCGCTCGCACGGTGGCGTACGAAAATATTCGGGTGGCCAGTGGATCGACCATATCGATTTCCTGCGCACGCCTGCGGATATCTTCATCCCCGCGGCGATGGAGCGGCAGATCACCGGCGAGACGGCGCCGTGGCTCGCAGTGCGGCTGGTCGCGGAAGGGGCAAACGGCCCGACCGAACCGGCCGGCGACGAAGTCCTCCGCGCCCGTGGCATCGACGTGATCCCCGACGTACTCTGCAACGCCGGCGGCGTGATCGTGAGCTACTTCGAGTGGCTTCAGAACAAGCGAAGCGAATCGTGGGAACTCGAAGAGGTGGACACCAAGCTTCGCAAGAAGATGTTCAGCGCCTATGAGCGCGTTAAAGCCGCCGCCCGGGAACACCGCACCGACTGGCGGACCGCCGCCTACATCGTGGCCCTCAGCCGACTCGAAAAGGTCTACAAGGACCGCGGCATCTTCCCGTAACAGGAGGCACGAGATTGCGCAGTGCGGTCACACGACACACGGTGGCCCGCAATTGCTCACGGACTCTTCGGGCGGCGCAGTTCGTCCAGCTTCCGCTCGATCAACTCGCCGACAAGCTTCGGGTCGGCCTTGCCCTGTGAGATCTTCATCACCTGGCCGCGCAGGAAGCCCGGCGCGGCCTTTGCCTTGCGCTCGTTGGTCCCCAGTGCATCGGCCACGGCCTGCGGGTTCGCGGCAAAGGCGTCCTCCACCCATTTCTGCGTGGCACCTTCGTCACGCTCCTGCACAACGCCGAGCCGGGCGGCAATCGCCTGAACCCCTTCGCCGGCGACCGGGCCGCGATTTAAAATCTCCTCGGCAACCTGTGCCGCTGCCGTGGCACTGATCGACCCATCCTGCACGGCCTTTGCCAGATCGGCAACCGTGACAGGTGCGATGCCCAGCGCCCCGATCGACACGCCTCGCGCGCTGGCCAGATGGTTCCACACGCCGACCATCTGTTTCGTGAGCACCTTCGCATCTGCACCGGCCGCGATGGCCCCGTCGTACAGATCGGCCGTTGCCCGGTCGGCGAGGATCACTTCGCAATCCTTGGCCGTCATGCCGAAATCGCGCATGAACCGTGCCTGCCTCGTCAGCGGCAGTTCGCCGATCTCGCGCTGCACCTGCTCGATCCATGCATCCTCCACCGTCACCGGCACGAGATCGGGATCGGGGAAATAGCGATAGTCGTGCGACTCTTCCTTGCCGCGCTGAAACTCCGTCACTTCGCGTGCGTCGTCCCAGCCGAAGTTCAGCTTGCCCACCTTGTCCAGCGTGTAGTTGTGATCGGCCTGCCAGGCCTTCACCTGTCGATCGATCTCATAGGCGATGGCCGCGCGGACGGAGCGAAAGCTGTTGAGATTCTTCACCTCGCTGATCGGCGTGCGGTACTCAACACCGCCGTCGGTGATCGCCACGTTCACATTCGGCTCGAAGCGCATCTGCCCCTGCTGCATGTTCGCCTCGCTGATGCCGAGGTATTGCACCAGCCGCTGCAACTCGACGCAGAACGCATACGCCTCATCGGCATCGCTCAAGTCCGGCTTCGTCACGATCTCCAGCAGCGGCGTGCCCGCGCGGTTCAGATCGACGCGCGTGTACGCCAGTCCCTCGTGCAGATTCTTGCCGGCGTCTTCTTCCAGATGCGCACGGATGATGCCGATGCGCTTCAGCGAGCCGTCCGCCGCAGGCACCTCGAAATACCCTTCCGACGAAAGCGGCAGATCATACTGGCTGATCTGATAATTCTTCGGCATGTCCGGGTAGTAATAGCTCTTGCGATCCCACTTCGTGAACCGGGCGATCCTGCAATTCAACGCCAGCGCCGCCCGCACGGCCAGCTCATACGCCGCGCGATTCATAACCGGCAGCGTTCCCGGCATGCCCAGACACACCGGGCACACCCGGCTGTTCGGCTCCGCCGCGAACTCAACGGCGCACGAGCAGAACAGCTTGCTCCGCGTGGCAAGTTGCACGTGAATCTCAAGTCCGATGATCGGGCGAATCGTCACGACGCGATACTCGCTGATTCAGTGTTCGATGTACACATGAATTCATTCAGAAACGCGAATTGAAGTCCATGGATTGCAATCCGTGGGCTGTTAATTTAAAGATTTTGTTTCAACAATTCCAGCCGCAGCAGATTGATCACCGCCTTGGCCGAACGGTCGCGGATCTCCCCGCGCAATAGCGATTCGCCGAGGCGCAGTTCCTTTACGATCGTGCGATCCGCTGCGGCGAGGGCCACGAAGACCATCCCGACGGGCTTCTGCGCTGTGCCCCCCGTCGGGCCCGCGACACCGGTCACCGCAAGCGCGTAATCCGTTCCGCTCGCGCGGCGGCAACCCTCCGCCATCGCCCGGGCGACCGGCTCGCTGACCGCACCGTGCGAATCGATCATCGCCATCGGCACACCAAGCAGTTCGCTTTTTGCCTCATTGGAATAGGTTACATAGCCCCTGAGAAAGTACGCGCTGCTACCGGAGATGTCCGTCAGCCGCTTGGCCACCAGGCCGCCCGTGCAGGACTCGGCCGTGGCAACCGTCTTCTTCTTCTCGATCAACAGCCGCGCGACCGCCGTCTCGACCTGGTCGTTATCCTCACCAAAAACATAAGCGCCGAGCCGCTTGCGAATCTCCGTCGCGTCGCGCTCCGCGATCGCCGCGGCTTCCTCAGGAGTACTTGCTCGGGCGTTGATGCGTATGCTGATGACAAGATCGACCGCCGCCGTGCCGACTGTCGGATTTCGTCCCCGGGCCATCAGGTCGACGATCTTCTCGCCCAGCTCCGACTCCGGCATACCCAGCGTGCGCAGCGTCCGCTGCACGATGACACCGCCCGCGCCGCCTCGCGCATCAACGATGCTGCGGAGCGCGGGTAACACATCACCCTCAAACATGACCTTCATCTCAGCCGGTACTCCCGGCATGACGAAGACCTCCGCCCGCCCGATCTTCGCCCGCATGCCCGGCGCGGTACCGCGCGTGTTCTCAATCGGCGTCGCTCCGTCGGGGATCATCGCCTGCACGCGATTGCGCTCGTGCATCTCGCGCTTACGCTCGCGGAAAAACGCGGCGATCTGTTCGAGACACTCCGGGCGAAAGACCAGCTCGACGCCCATCGCCGCGGCCAGCGCCTCGCGTGTCAGATCGTCCGCCGTCGGCCCCAGCCCGCCGGTAATGAGTACGAGATCGGATTCATCGCACGCCAGTCGAATTGCCGCGATGATGTCATCGAGTTCGTCGCCGACCGTGACATGCCGCGTGCAGTCGATGCCGATGGCGGCAAGCTGCTGCGAGAGCCACGGCGAGTTCGTATCGAGCGATTGCCCGAGGACGAGTTCCGTGCCGATGGAGAGAATCTGCGCGTTCATGGCGTGTCCATATCATAAGCGCTGGACACGGGCTTCAGATAGCGATGCTGCCAGTCTTCGCCCAGCCGCGTGGCCACTTCATCCATTCGCCCCGCCACGACGGCCTGCTGATAGACCTCGCCACTGGTTGATCGATGATATTGCAATCCGGCCAGTCCAATGACCGCACTGATGCACCAGAGCAGGATAGCACTCGTGGCGATTCTCCGAAGCGGCACACGGCTGACAGCGACTGCCAAGGTTAGCACCATCAGCATCACCAAAACGAGCAGGACGATGCCAGAAACAGATCCGCTCAATCCGCGGATGAGCCATGCAACTCGGTCCGGCGGCAGCACCAGCAGCGAGATCGGGACCAGCGCCGACAACGCGATCACTGCGAGTCGCACTCGTAGCCGCAAGGTCTTCACCGCGGCGACATCGCCGGACGCCGGCCCGGTCACTCGTTGATCAACAATCAATACCAGATGCGCTACCGCAGCGGCCGTTGCCATCGCGGCGACGTAAAGCCAACTCTCGGAAAAAATGCCATACGTGATGGAATGGAAGCCAAACAGCACGCCGGGGATACCTGCGCATACGAAGGCCAGAATCAGCAATCTCGGCCATATTCCTGTCGCGCCCGTGTGCAAAGCAGTCGTTCGCTTGCTCGTATCGGCCGAACTGAGTTGGCCAATCACAGCACGAAACGCACTGACGACCATTACCAGTCCAAGCAAGAGGGAGCCGCCGACACACGCCAGCGCCAGCGAGGCGGTGGCGAACATCGATCGCACCACCGCGCGGTAACGATGAGGTACGACGGACGGCGAGCGCATCGGGTCGCTCTGATCGAGCGGCGCGGCCGCCGCCGCAACGTGAAAGTCGTTCCGCAGTCGCACCATCGCCTTCGCCGCGTCCGGCTCCACGCCCGGTAGTCGTGCGATGAGGTCGGCACACATGAGCCGCGTTCCCGCTTCCGGCTCCGTGCGCATCAGCCCGATCGCAAGCTGCACAAACCAGCGACGACACAAGTCGGCATCCTCGGCCCTGCCGCGGGCGTCGAGCGCAGCCGCCAACCGCGACAGTTCTCTCTGGATGATGGGCAGCGCATCGTAATGCGATCGAATCTCGGAGTGTTCGTAGAAGATCGCCGCAGCCACGGCCACATCTTTGCGCTTCAGCCGGCTCGCGAGAATCTCGTACCATGCGGCGAGTGCCTCCCGATTGTGCAGCGAGGGCTTCCATTCCGTCGGCGGCTCGATGAGCATGCCGCGAAACATCTCGAACTTCGCGATCGGCTCCGTATCCTCATCGAGATGCTCACCGGCCGGCAGCACCACCGCATGAGCCAGCCGCGCGGCCAGGTTCGCCGGATGAACCTGCTCGACGAGACGCGAAGCGTTCACGGCAATGTCACCGGCCTGCAACCGTCCTCGATCGACTGCAGAGACCAGCTCGAAGAGCTGGCCGAGCGCCACACGCTGGCGCGTCACCGGCTGACGGGCCAACTCATCACGGAGCTGAGTATAGAGCGTTGTCCAGTTCGTGCCGCGCGAATCGGTCGCGGCTCGCGCGGTATTGGCATGCAAAGCGGCCAGTTCGAGGCCCATCATCGCCGCCGGCATTCCCGACGGACTCAGGAACTGCGCAAAAAACACGACGCTGACAAGGATCGCCAGCGTCGTGCCGAATACGCACCAGACTAGGTTCGGTCCGTTCGCCGCCGCGCGCGACTCAACCGATTCGTTTTTCCATTTTCGGGAAGCGGGACGGGCTGCTGGAGGGCTTTTGCGGGACATCCACGTGGTGCTCGGGCGGCGTGTAGTGATAAGGCGACAGCGCCGCCTTTCTGCAGAGCCGGATGATACGCTGCACCAGTTTCTCGTGATTGTCAATCGTCTCGTGGCGGACACCGCTCCGAGTGATGTCCACCGCCAGCGTCTGTCCCGTCACCGGACGGCGGTCCCAGTAATCGTCGTACCAGTAGTAAGGATGCTCTTCGGCGATGTTGGAGGCCCGCGTGCTGGCCATCTCACTGCCCCAGCGGCGACTGTCGTCGTTCCGCTGGACGTAGTTTCGCACCTTGAGAGCGTTGTGCCCGACCGGCGTGTTCATCGGCGGCACGTGCGGATCCTCGTCTCCGTTTTCCTGGGCGTTGTGCGGCCAGTCCTTGTTGAAGGCATCGAGCGCGAAGACCGCCTCGATGTGCTTCATCTTGTGCTCCTGGGCATAGTGCCGAACGACCTGCGTCGCCAGAAAGGCGCCGTGGCCGTGGCCGACCAGGATGACTTCCTCATCCGGCTTGTGGTCGATGTCCACGACGATCTTGAGCCAGTTGTCCGGCCGGTACACCTCGGCGTTGATCTCGCACTTGCGCAGCTCATCGCGGATGAGATAGAGACCTTCCGAATCCTCATCACCGTCGCCGGCGATGAGGTAAACCCGCGGACCGGTCCACGACCAGTTCTCCGGTGTGTGACAACCGACGGCCCACACGGCGGACACCGCCAGCAAAACGAACGAACCACCTGCTCGACGAATCATGTGAATACCCCCGTCTTCGTGCATGGTCGGTCCGGCTGACATGATTGCCGACCCGCCGCACGATCCCCCCACGCAGGACGCCGCATTGCGACGGCCCCGTGATGGCCATTCTATGTTTTATGCGCCGCTCGATTCAAACCACCCGGCACAAAATTGCGGGTATTCGGACGAAGCTCAAGCGTCTCGTAGCAGGCGTGCGGATATTAGCGGGTCCGACGATCGATCTGGTCGAAGCTCAGCGGCTCGCACAGTAGAAAAGGAGCCCGGGACCCGAAAGCCCCGGGCTCTTTTGTGCAGGTTCAGCGCAGCGCCGGCGCAGGATCACCGGCACTGGCGTTATCTTCGGCGCGTGCGACGCAGGGCATACCAGCCGAGCATCATCATGGGCATCATCGCCGCCGCGCCCGGGGCGCACAGGCCGCAGCTCGGGTTTGCCACCGGCGCCGGATTCTCAGCTTCGAGAGCCGGAGCACCCGGTTCGACGATGATCCCGTTGGCCGTGATGTCGCTGTCGCCGCGCATTCCGTCCACAAGGGTCAGCCGCATGACGTTGCCCAGCACCTCGGAGCCGGTCGTGCCGTCAAAGAGGAACCGGTAGAAGAGATCAACCGGGATGATCGGCGTTGGACCGAACTTGTAATAGGTGTTCACGGTCGGGTTCGAGTGCATGATAATGTCGACGACGATCGACGCACCCGGCGCGACGCCGTGAACTTCAAACTTCAACCAGCCGATGGGGAACACGACATCCGGCGGAGGAATGCCGCCGTTGGGCGTATTAAGCGCCATGACGTTCTTGAGCATCGTTCCCGCCGGCGAAACGATCGTGACGTAATTCCCGAAGATATCGGGCAGCGAAACAACGTTCGGCTGGAGCTTGTCCGGAATGCCGTCGTTGTTGCCGTCGCCGTTGTTCGGCGCGCCGTCCTGCACGTCAGGATCGACGCCGCTGCCGTCGGAGGCCTGCCAGGTCTTGGTGGCCGTGCAGTTGAAGGGAATGCCGTCGATCACGCCGGATGCCTGGATCGTATCCGTGCCCGCACCGGCCGCCCCCGTGTAGGTGAAGGCCGCCTGCCCGGCACCGTTGGTCACCGCGTTAAAGAGCAACCCGGTGTTCGGCCCGGCGGTGATGTTGAAGACCACGGCAACTCCGGCCGCCGCCGCCCCGTCGCGCGTCACGGTGACGGTCACCGTATGCTGCGTGCCGACAATGTTGTCCTCGGTCGGCGGCGCGAGCGAACATTGCGGATTCAGCCAGGTCTTGGTCGCCGTGCACTCGAATGGCACACCCGAGATATTGCCCGACGCGGTGATCGTGTCGGTGCCCGGCGTACCATTGCTCATGTAAGTAAACGTCGCCTGCCCCGCGCCGTTGGTCACGGCAAAATCAACTGCGCCGACGTTCGGACCGGCAGTCACGAGGAAGGATACCGTCACACCGGATTGCGGAACGCCGTTTCGAGTCACCGTGACGGTAGCGGTGTGATTCGTGCCGGTCAGGTTGCTATCGGCCGGCGGATCAAGCGTACATGCCGCGTTGATCCAGTCCTTCGTGGCGTTGCAGGTGATGAGCACGCCGTCCACCGTCGAACTGGCGGTGATTGTGTCGGTGCCCGGCGTACCGTTGCTGGTGTACTGGAAAGTCGCCTGTCCGTTGATGTCCGTCACAACCGCGCCGACGACGTTGTTCACGCCGGCCACCGCGAAGTTGACGATGACGTTTTGCGCGGGCTGGTCTGGCGGCGTGGACCGCAGCACGGTCACCGTGACGCTGTGCTGTCCGCCGACCTGATTGGTATCCATCATCGGCTGGATCATGCAGCCCGAGTTGATGAACTCCTTCGTCGCCGTGCAGAGGAACGCGACACCATCAACATTGCCGGATGCGGTGATCGTATCCACGCCAGGCGTCGCACCGCCGAGGTAGGTGAAGTCCGCCTGGCCCAGCGCGTTGGTCACCAATAGCTGCGGAGCGACCGCGGCCGCGTTCGGCCCTGCTGTGACATCCACCGTGACGTTGGCACCGACAGCCGGCACGCCCGGACGGCGATAGAGCGTGAGCGTGACGGTGTGCGCCGTATTCACGCGATTGACATCCATGATCGGATCCAGCGAGCAGACCGGGTTGATCCATTCCTTGATGCCGAAGCAACTGGTGTTGATGCCGTCGATGGTCGCACTGGCGTTGATGGTATCCACGCCGGGCAGACCGTTGCTGGTGTACATGAAATTGGCCACGCCGCCCGTGGTCATTGCATTGCCGCCCGTTCCTGCGTTCGGTCCGGCGATGACCGCAAAGTTCACCACGGTGCCGTCGATCGCGGGCACGCCGGGAGCGCGCTCCACCGTCGCGCTGACGGTCTGCATGCCGCCGACCGCGCTGGGCGCCATCGCTGCGATGTTGCAAGTCGGCACAACGATCCAGCTCTTGGTGGCCGTACAGGTAAACTGCGCGCCGCTGATATTCCCTGATGCGGTGATCGTGTCCGTTCCGACCACGCCGTTGCTCGTGTAGCTGGCGAAGGCCAGGCCGCCGCCATTGGTGATGGCTGCGGGAATGACCACGCCGGCATTCGGTCCGGCGGTCACGTCAAAGTTCACGACCACGCCCGCGGCATTCGCGCCGTTCTGCGTCACGTGGACCGTGACCATGTGCATCGAACCGACCGGGTTGGTATCGTTCGGCGGCGTAAGACTGCACTGTGCGTTGATCCAGGTCTTGGTAGCCATGCAGGTCGTGTTGACGCCGTCCACGGTCGCATTGGCCGTGATGGTGTCGACGCCCGGCCCGCCGGTGTCCTGATAGCTGAAGACCGCGACGCCGTTGACATCGGTCAGCACCGCGCCGGCGACATTGTTCACGCCGGCGACGGTGAAGTTGACGACAACGTTCACGGCCGGCGTGTTCGGTGGATTGTTCCGCAAAACGGTCGCCGTGACCGTGTGAATCGTGCCGGTGTTATTGGTATCCGCCAGCGGCTGAAGCATACATCCCGAGTTGATGAACTCCTTCGAGGCCGTGCACATGAAGGGCACGCCGTCCACGGTGCCGTCTGCGGTGATCGTGTCCACGCCCGGCGTCGCACCGCCCATGTAGGTGAAGTCCACCTGCCCGAGGGCATTGGTCACGAGCACCTGCGGGGCGACGGCGGCGGCGTTCGGTCCGGCCGTGACATCGAAGGTCACGTTGTTGCCCGCCGCAGGCACGCCGGGACGTCGAAGCAGCGTGATCGTCACGGTGTGTGCCGTGTTCACCTGGTTGACGTCCGTCGCCGGATCGAGCGCACAGACCGGGTCGATCCATTCCTTCGTGGCGATGCATTCAAACACGGCGCCGGCGATGTTGCCGCTGACCCGGATCGTGTCCACACCGGGTTGACCGTTGCTCATGTACATGAACGTCGCGGTGCCGGCCGCGGTGACGCTGTTGCCGACGGTGCCCGCATTCGGTCCGGCGATGATCTCGAAGTTGACGGTCGTGCCGTTCGGCGCGTCCACGCCGGGTCGTCGATCAACATCCACGCTGACCGTCTGCATGCCGCCGACCAGACTGGCGGCCATCGGCGTGATCACGCAGCTTGGATCAACCCATTCAGCGGTCGTTGTGCACATGAACGTAACGGCGCCGACCGCGCCGCTGGCGTCGATCGTGTCCACGCCGGGTCCGCCGACACCGTTGTAGAAGAAGGCGGCCTGTCCGGCGCCGTTCGTCGTCGCCAGGCCCATGGTGCCGGCGTTCGGTCCGGCGGATATGTTGAAGGTGACATCCACGCCCGCCAGCGGAGTGCCGGCGTTCTGCGTGACCGTGACGATGACGGCATGCAGCGCACCGAGCGAGCGGAGCGCATCGACCGGTGCCAGCGCGCAGGATGCGTTGATCCAGCGAACATTCACGCTGCCCGAGGCGACAGCGAGCGTCGCACCCATGTTGATCGGCGGATCTTCGCCGGTCGGGCTGGTCGCGTTGAACGTACCCTGACCATTGGCGTCAAACATCACGGCGGCGTCGATCGTCGCCATGTTCGCACCGCCGGCAGTTACGGCGATGGAGCCGTTGCTGAAGGTTCGTGTGGCCGCACCTCCCGCCGCGAGCAGGTCGATCGGTGTGTTGAGCGGAAGGGCGTGCGCGGCGTTGAAATCCTGTGCGCGGAAAAACGCGATCGGATTCGCGCAGGTGTCGCGCGCCGTGAGCGTAAAGAGGATGTTGCTGCCCGGGAGCTGGGTCAGCGGATCAGCCGTCAGGGTGAAATGATCGAGGTCCGCCGAGCTGTTCCCCACGCTGACGTCGACCAGCACCGCGTTGGCCGGAGCGCCGACCGGATTCAGAATACTGACCAGGATGTCGGCGGCGTTGCCCAGCACGGCGGCCGCGCAACTCGTCGCCCGAAGCTGAATGTTCAGAAAGCGGATGGACGAAGCGACCGTGCTGGCGTTGTTCACCGTGAAGACGATCGACGTTGCACCCGGCGTCACATCGAAGGGCATGCCGGCGCCGCCGCCGATATCGATATCGCCGACGATCACCTCGCCGGTCACCGGGAGCGTCGTGTTGAAGACGAACCCCGCGGGTGCGACGATGTGAATCTCCGAATTGCTCGGCCACTCGCCCGCGCCGACGGTTTCCGTGATGACCGGGTTGAGCGTCGTCGGGCTGAACACGCCGTCGATGGCGCTGTTGGAGCGGACCTCCATCGTGCCGGTCACGCTCACCGCGCCGGCGTTCGCCATCGTCGCGCAGAGACCGGTACAAGCCGCAGCCACCATCAGAAAGATCGCAGCATGGCGAATTGTGACTTGTCGCCGAGCAATCCGCGGCGTTCGTGTGACCGTCAGAATTGTTGATTGATTAAGCATATCGTTGTCCCCTTCAATTGCAGTGTATGTCCTGGTGGCGCGTTGATCCGAAGGCCTCGACGTCGCGCTCGTTGAATCAGATATTCATCTCTGCATCGCATCGCAGTGCAAGAACAGGTACCCGCACCAGAAAGCGCATGAATCAGGATCGCGTCGGGCAGAATCCTCGCACAGCGATCGCCGAATTTTCCGGAATGGCTCGTGGTGACGACGCGGATGTCGTTCCCTCCCAGTCTGGCCCGTGAAGCGGCGAAGCTTCGACGTGCAAAGTGCAAAATCGCCGGCTTCGAGCGGCTGTCGCTGTTTTCCCCTGACGCGACATGGTCTTGCGGATGTACCGTGGACACGGTGCGACCGAGAACCACGTCGGACGCGAATCGTCGCGTCGGACCGTTTCGTCCCAGAACCCATTCTAATAAACGGCGTGCGCGGAAACCAGCGATCCAGACACCATTTTATTGAACCGACAACACTCGCGGCGCTGTCCCGACGGGTCTGCCTGTGACGCGCGACTGCTCAGGACTCGACGAATCCGGATCGCCCCGGCCATTTTTCCGTTGCATCCGATAATCAGCATGCCATGCACTACGGACACAAGACGCGGATAACCGACAGAGCTAACGAAATGTGCATCCAAAACGGCGGGCACATGTGATCAATGGATCGAGCAGGCAGCAGAAATTGGTGCCGCTGCATCGCCACGGGCCGCGCGACAGCCCGAGCTGCGCGACGATTCGGGCAAATGATCGGGCGATAGGGTCCTGAAACGATTGACTTTCGAGGGCCGTTCTGATGTAGTAGAAGGTACGATAACTCCTCTCTCGCTGGAGACGGAGGGATGGGGGCGGTTCATTTCTATCGCACCTTTCCATTCCAGCGGGGAGAACGCATCACGAGACGCGCCCTGCGCGATCGGAGGTAGAAAGATGTTTGGGTCACGACACAACTGCGCTCATCGTATTCAGGCGGTCCTCTGCATCCTCCTGATGATCAGCATGCACACGCTGCCCGGCTGCGGGCAAGGCGGCCTCCTGCCGACGACCGCCGGCGCGTATCAGATCCCACTGAACGAATCGCACCCATTGACGGAAGCACTGAAGGGAACGGCGTTTCAGGGTGCCGTGATGATGGAGATCTTCCCGCAGTCTCAGTCATTCCGGCTCGTCTATCCGGACACGCAGCGGCAGGTCTCCGGTCAGTATGGCTTCCACGACGAGCAGTTCACGATCACCCAGTTCTCCTTCAAGGTCGGCGCCAAGTCGGCGACGATTCAGTTTGACAATCAGCGCCGCGTCGCGACGATCACCAGTTCGGACGGTCAGGCATGGTCGCGGCCGCTCGACTCGCTCGTTCCGACCGACTCCGCCCGGCTCAACTTCGACAATCCATACGCGGCCGCCAATCGCGACCTGCTCGAGGTCGCCACGCGCATCGAACAGCAGGGCGCCAACTCCAGCTCCACCGCCATCGGCACCCCCGGCGGCACCAGTGGCGGATCAGGCGGAGGAACCGGTACCGGTCCGGATTTCGGCTTCAAGCCGGGAAGCCGCGATGTCATCGACAGCGTCGGCTTCATCCTGGCGGTCGTAGCGATCATCTGGGCGCCGCTTGCGGGCATCATTGGCCCGCTGGTAACCATCTTCACGGTGACAACGGTGCTCGAGAACGCCCTCGTGCTCCGCTTCGACGGCACATGGAAAGCGACCAACGCCAGCAGCAACATGCTGGTGACCATCTCTCGCGGAAAGATTTCCCGGCTGGTCGACGAATCGAGCCAGCAGGAATTTCAACTGATGGAATCTCGCGTACGCGACGTCTCCGGCAACCGGGTCGTCTGGTCGGTTCTGGCCACCGTCCTGGGACAGTCCACCGAGGTCGAGTTCACTTTCGACGTGCAGGAACTGGCGGACGGCACGCTGCAGGGCACGCTGACGGCGTTGAGCAACAGCTTCGCGCGCGTCGCCGTAACCATGAGCCGCGTATAAACCATCGGGGCAGGCGGTGGTGCCGCGGTTGTTCGACGACCAGGACCGCGCCGATCCGATCGCCTCGTCGTAACGATTTGGTGGCCGCGCAAGAACGCGGCAGGGCATGAAGGGATGCAACGCTCCGTCGACGCTCGCGGGCAACGAGCGTCGAGGTGGAATCGACCGGTTACGTTCCGGCCGGGGCCGAGCATCTCTTGCGGGATGGGACTCAGGCGGCCTTGTACCCGGTGCATCGCGCGAGCGCTCCTCGCATGGGTCGCTTCTGGCAGCGCGCAGTAACGGGCTTCAACTCCTGATACACATTCCGAAAACAAGTTGATTGGTTTGACGGCGCAAGGCGGCCATAGCCGCGTCGCGCCTGCATCGGGTTCGCACGGCCGCGACCCGCGGGTCTGAGCTATTACCGGCGGCAACGCCGGCTGTCAGGAGAGAAGCCATGTTTCGCATCGTTTGTCTGTTTACCGCGACCGGTATCCTGCTCGCTTCACCTTCACCGCTTCGAGCCGAGGGGCCATCACCCACGACGATCACCTACCAGGGGCAGTTGAAACTCGACGGCGTGGGGCTCGATGAACCGTGCGACGCGATCTTCACACTCTACGACGCCCCGACGGGCGGAAACGTGATCGCCCAGATCGGCAGCTTCGCCGCGCCGGTTGCGATGCAGGTCGAAAAAGGTGTGTTCACCACGATGCTCGACTTCGGCGATGGCGCGTTTGACGGCGGACCTCGCTGGCTGGAAGTCTCTGTGCGCCGCAGTGCCGACGCCGGGGTCTATACCGTGCTCTCGCCGCGCCAATGCCTGACCCCGACGCCCTACGCCCTCCACGCCAAGACCGGCGGCGATCCGACGAGTCTGGACGAGGCCTACAACAAGGGCGGACCGGGCGAGGGACGAAGCATCCAGACAAATGCTGGCCCGCTGGCACTCGACGGACCCGGCGGTCTGTTCGTTCAGGGCAACGTGGGCATCGGCGTAAACGATCCGACCCACAAGCTGGAGCTGGACGGCTGGCTGCGTCTCCACCAGGGCGGCATCATTTTTGCCGACGGCACCACGCAGACTACCGCCGCCGCTCCCGGCCAGGTCGGCGACGGCCCGCGCGGCGGTGATGCGTACTGGAACGACAACGGCTCGACCCTCTACGTCGATCCGCTCAATACCTTCGTCGGTATCGGCACGAGCAATCCGCAGTTTCCGCTGCATATCGTCGGCGATGTCAGATGCGACGGCAGCGTTCGTGCCAGCGCCTTTGCCAGCAACAGCCCGTTCGTCGCAGAGGCCCCCGCAGGCGTCTCGCGGCTCTTCATCGACGACGTATCCGGCTTCATGGCCATCGGGCACACCAATCCGCAGCGTGATCCCCAATCACTGCTTCACCTTGCAGATGATCTTGAAGACCCCATCATCACCCTCGAAACCAACCCCGATGGAACCAATGCGATCGGGTTCGCGGGTATCGACTTCACCGATCGAACCGGCATGGTCAGCACGCTGCAGGCCGACCTTTTGACGGTGAGCAATCTGGCTGGCGTCCCGGAAGGCCTGTTCATCAACCGGCAGTCGATGGCCGACGTGCACATCACGCCGTTCGGCGGATTCGTAGGCATCGGCCTGGGCAATGAGCTTCCGGAGAACCCACTGCACGTCGCCGGTACCGGCGGCATGACCGCCAACCTCAGCGATGGCGTGCACATGGGGCTGGATGTCGCTTCGCAGGCCCACATCGAACTCGTTCGCAACCTCGGCACGCCGTACATCGACTTTACGCGCAACCCGGCGAATAACTTCGATGCCCGGATCATTCTGAACGCGGACAACACGCTGTCGCTGGATGCCATACGCGTCGGTATCGGTACAAACGCGCCGTTCCGCAAGCTTCAGGTCGTCGACAGCAGCTTCTTCGTCACGCGGTTCACCGGAACCAACACCGACTCGGCCATCGTCGAGTTCCGCAGTGCCTCTTCCAACGCTACCTGGGAGTATGCCGTATCGGGTTCGGTCGGCGCCTTCTCGGGCGCGATGCCGCCGGGCTCGATGTATCTCTTCCGGCAGGGTCTGCTCGATGCAGTCCCCTTTATCATCGAGCCGGAGGGTTTTGTCGGCATCAACTTCCCCTTTGCCAATCCGATTACGCCGCCGCAGGCAGCGCTGGAAGTGCGCGGCACACCGGGCGTGGATGGCATCATGTTCCCCGACGGCACGCTCCAGACCAGTGCGGCCACGAACGACCACGGCTCGCTCATGGGACTGCTCGACGACGACCATCCGCAGTATGCCCATCTGCCCGGTCGCGCCGGCGGCCAGATCCTGAACGGCGGCATCAACATCGACGAGACGCTTGAACTGCACGGCTCCACGATGGGCGGCGATGTGCTGCTCAACCCGGCCGGCAACGGCGACGTCGGCATCGGAACGTTCCTGCCGGAAGCGCCGCTGCATCTGGTCACCAACCAGTTCGTCGCTTCGCGCGTCGACAGTGACTCCGTATTCGGCACCTGGCATGTCCTTGGAAATCAGAGCGCGGGCGGCAGCTTCTGGCAGTTGATCTCGACCGGCACGAACAACGGCGGCGGCCCCGGCAATCTCATCATCGGCAACGGCCCGGCAGCCAATCTGATCACCGCCGCGACGATGGCGCTCAATTCCGCCACGAATCACGTCGGCATCGGCACCGCTTCGCCGGACGTTCGGCTCCACGTAATCGGCGGCACCGATGTGAACGCGGTCAGCGGCGGCTTTCTGCAACTCGGCGCCTCGAACGCCCTGAATCTCGCATTGGATGACAACGAAATCCAGGCCAGGTCCAACGGTGTCGCCGCCGATCTGGCGATCAACCGTGAAGGCGGCAACGTCCGCATCGGCGCAATCTCCAGCGGCAACCTCGGCATCGGCCCGATCGTTCCTGTCTGGAGCATCGACGTCGTGGACACACAGGCCGTGACCCGGTTGATCACCTCCAGCCATACGAACGGTTCGGTACTCGAATTGCGGAACGACACGACCAACCCTGACTACGTCGGGGCGATCAATTTCAACACCAACCTGAACGAATTCCGCGGGCAGATCGGCTACCTCGGCACGAATGACATGACTTTCCGCGTCAATGGTATCGAGCGCGTCCGGTTCGACTCGATGGGCAACGTCGGCATCGGCACGACGATGCCCGAGCAGCAGTTGCACGTCGTCAACAACGCCCGGGTGGACGGCACGGTGTACACCGAGATGGTTTCCTCGAATGCGGGTCTGTCACTGCAACTTAAGACCGGCGACGCCCCGCACATTCATATTGAAGAAACCACCGGCTACGTCGGCGTCGGTCCCAATCCTCCGATGCCGCCGGAGGAGGCGCTGCACGTGGACGGCTGCGTCAAGGCCGACTGCTACAAGGTCAACGGCGAGAAGCCGATCGACGTCAGCCCGCTGACCGCCGTGGCCAGCAGCACGGCACTGACCATGATCCCGACGCCAAACGGGACGATGCGCGTGCGGCCGAATCAGACCGGTACGCAGAACGTGCTCATCCCCGTGCACGTGGCGTCGTCGATTCTCGGCACGCCGCAGGAACTGGTCCGCGTGCGCGTCTGTTACCGCGTGACCTCGTCGCTGAGCTTCATCAACAACACCCGGGCCCGCACGACGCAGGACAACGGCACGTTCGTCAACCTGCTCGATAACGACGTCGATCGCAAGTCGATCGCGTGGAACTGTTACGAGGTCGTCCTGCCGATGTCCGTGGCCATCGACGGGCCGCTGTATCTTCAGCTCGAATTGTCGATCGGCGGTACGGGCTCGGCACACGACATCGAGGTCGGCCGTGTGACCGTCACGGTGGTGGATGCCTGATTTCGTGAGGATGTCACCGACGTCCGAACGCTCAATGGTGCAAGCATGATTAATCGAATGCACACAACTTCGCTCCATCTTGTCTCCATCGCGGCCGTCTTCCTTCTCGGTCTGGCCGCAACGGCGGCCCTGGCGGGCGGTTTTGATCTCTCCTGGCACACGGTGGACGGCGGAGGAATCACATCGATGGCCGGCGGCGGCTTCACGCTCGATGCCACCGCAGGGCAGCCGGATGCCGGCGTCCTGAGCGGCGGCGGCTGGGAGATGGTCGGCGGGTTCTGGGCGGTGGTACCACAAGTCTGTCAGCTGCCTGCCGACCTGAACGGCGACGGAATCGTCGACGCCCTCGACATCCAGCGCTTTGTCGAGTGTATGACCGGCGCCGGCGGGGCCTGCGAATGCGCCCAGCTCGATGCGCACGCCGGGCTGGACCTGTCGGACGTGCCGGTCTTCGTGGAGTTGCTGCTGACGGACGGTGAGTGATTCAGACGGATGTGATTCGACGGGGGATCGTCCAAAAACAAACGGGAACCTGCGATACTCGCGCTCGCAGGTTCCCGTCTTTCCTGAATGGGCCCACTCCACCCTGTTGATCGGGCGGACCCATCCTTCCTCCGCTGGTTGCAAGATTAGCATAATCCTGACGAAAAGTCAAAGGTCCGGGCCTCTGTCCTTACTACGCTTGTGCCAAGCAGAACCAGCAGCGGCACGCGCTTCGGCACCCCGAAAGTGTGCGGCGGGAGGCGGGGAGATTCACCCATCGCAGAAAAAAGTACTTGAAAACGCCTGAAACTTCTGAATTTACGGCGAGCGAGCGCGCAAATCTTGCCACCTCGCGGGCACCGGCAGTTCACGCGACAATCTTCTACTTCTTGCTCCCTGTTCGCGCCGGCGCGGTATCATCCTTCCTCCGGCGCAAGAATGCCGACCTGCTACTCGTCCTACAACCGGAGAGGTTTGCCCATGACCGACCGTCCATCCGACATGAAGTTTCCCGCGACGAAGACCGGCCCGTCGATACGGCGGCCGCAAGTATCCATCATCGGCTCGAGCGAGGCCGACGCGGCGATGCTCAAGCTGGCTGAGCAGGCCGGGGCGGTCGTGGCCAAGCTGGGTGCGGCGCTGGTCACCGGCGGGCGTGATGGGATCATGGCCGCCGCCTCGCGGGCCGCGGCCGATGCCGGCGGCACGGTCATCGCAGTCATTCCCGGCACCGGTATGGACGAAGCCAACAGCCACAGTCACTACGTCATCCCCACGGGGCTGGGCTGGGCGCGAAACGTCATCACGGCGATCGCCGGCGACGTGATCATCGTCATCGGCGGCGCGGCAGGCACGCTCAGCGAGATCGCTTACGCGTGGATGTATGACCGGCCGATCATCGCGCTGTCCGAAAGCGGCGGCTGGGCCAAGCGTCTGGCGGGCGATAAGGTGGATCTCCGGCGCGAGGACCGGATCGTGGACTGCCGCACGGCGGGAGAGCTGGAAGCAGCGCTGGGGAATCTTTTACGAACGCACTTCAAGCGTTGACATCAAGAGCAGGAAGACTGTTTGAAAGAAGTAACTACACTGCCGCCGGGGCACCGAGCAGGTCGGCCACCTGGGTCGGCTGGAAGTGCTCGACACCGGCGAGGGAGCCGCTGAAGACCTCGATGGGCTGCTTCGAAGCGGCCTGCGCTTCGTCGACGGCGCTTTGCAGCGCAGCATGGGCCGTTTCGTCGTCGCGCATCAGCACCACGACTTCGCCGCCGTTGCCGTTGCCGGTGATCTTCGCGCCGAAAAGGCCGGCGGCCGCACCGCGACGCCGGATCGCGCTGACGAGACGATCGGTTTCGACACCGCCGATGCCGCAGCGCTGGCTGTAGCTCCAATGCGAGGCGTACATCAGATCGCCGGCGGCGATCAGGGCATCCGGCGCGGCCATGCGACCGGCACGGACGATGTTCGTGACGAAGTCATGCACGCGGCGATTCTCGTAGATGTGATGCTCGGCGCGCGAGCGGATCTTGAAAATCTCCTTTTCCCGGGAGAGTTCATCCAGGCCGCGGAGCGTACCGAATCGCTCCACGAAGGCCTTGCCGGTGATCTTCGACGGAAGACGGTCGCGGTAGCGGTCCACGTATTCCGTCGGCGTGATCGCCGCGAGGTGCGCGCCGCGGGCGTCGATCGGCTGCCCGTCCTTCTGGCGAAGATCGAGGATCATGCGGTTGCACATCTCGGCGCAGAGCTGCGTCTCGCGGAGTCGGTGCGACCGGGTCGGCCGCTGCAGCCGGGTGCGGGCTGCCGTGAGAGTGACTCCCGCGGGCAGGGAGAGCGGCTCGCAGGAGAACTGCGGCACAAAGCGCAACTGGAGAAGCGAGCCGTCTGCGGCGCCGCGCAGGGCCGTCATGGCCATTCGCAGGCGCGGCACGACGGTCAGCGGCGAGACACAATGCGCGGCTGTGATGGCCTTTCGCAATGGCTCGATGGTCGTACCGAAGAGGCGGGCCAGGGCGTCGATCACCGCCGCGGCCGTGGCACAGGGAAGGCCAAGATCGGCATCCGAGGGGAAATCCGACTGCACCAGGAGCATCAGCCCGGCCTGCGGACGCGGGAACAATCCGTCGAGAAGGGCGCGGTGCGCGGCGAGGCAGACCGGCGCTGCCCATTCACAGTCGGCGCGAAGGCAGGCAGCCAGCAACTGCTCTCCGGAGGGGTCATCCTTGCCGATGCGATCCATGGGCAAGGTGAAATCGTGTGGGTCGCCTTTGCCGGTCGTCTCGAAGCGGCGGATTTTCAGATCGCGGTCGGCTGTCTGCCAGGCGCAGACTTTGACGGAGATGCCGAGCGTGGCAGTGAGGACCAGGGAGCCGCCTTCCTCGCAGATGCCGCCCATCACGTCGACGACGGCGGGGGCCTGACTCATCTCCGCGCGGTCGGACAAACGCGGATGCGCCGTGAAGGCGCTTTGCAGATGAGATCGAAACAGCGAGAACGACGCGCAACAATCGGAGGATTGGCTCATGGGTTCTCTTGTGCAGTTATCTGAATGACAAGGCCCGCGAGAAGGAACGTCACTCACTGGGAGCGGCAAACTTCCCGCAGAACGTGTTCACTGACAAAAACCGGTGTATCGCTTGCCACGCCCAGGGCGATGGCATCGGACGGGCGAGAATCTACTTCGATGATCTCGCCTCGGGAACGAAGGACAAGTTTGGCGAAGAACGTATGATTCTTCAAGTCGTTGATGACGATTTTTTCCAGTTCGCCGTGGAGGGCCTCGATCAGGTCGGCCATGAGATCATGCGTCATGGGCCGGGCGCGCTTGTAACCCTTGAGCCGGCGATCAATGGCGCAGGCCTCGGAATCGCCGATCACGATGGGGAATTCCCGCGTGCCGCCGCGCTCACGCAGAAAAATGATCTGCTGGTCGCTGGTGTCCTGGATCACGATCCGGGACAGGTCCATCCGCACTTCCATCGCGGCTACTCCTCCGATCGACGTGCATGAGACTAATCACAGACTCGCCGATCCGCAACCCGGCGCCCCGGGGGCCTGTCATGCGAGGTCAGCCAGAGAGGACTCGAGCATCTGAATCTGACTTGACAACTCGGCGGCGCGCGTTTTGGCCTGCTCCACGATGCCGGGATCGGCCCGTCGCACGAAATCGTCATTGGAAAGCCGGGCCTGCTCCCGGGCCAGCACCTGACGCAAATCGTCGAGCCGGGCCTGATCGCTGCGCCGCATCTCGGCGAGATCGACCAGGTCGCCCACGGGGGCAAAGATCTGCATCGTCCCGCAGACGCGGCTCATCGCTCCGGGCGGCTTCGCCAGATCGGGACCGACCTCGAGCAACTCACAACCTGCGAGCGGGCGAATGAAATCCTTGTACCCGTCGATCAGGCGACGGGCTTCGCCGTCGGCGCGAATGACCACGCGGGGCAGCATGCGCAGCGACGCCGCCTTGGCGCGGCCGCGATGTTCATTGACCACAGTGCGAATGTCGCGGCTGCTGCGGATGACATCCTGCAGCTCTTCCATCTGTCGTTCGACGGCCTCATCACGCAGGGCGGATTCCGCAGTCGGCCACGCGGCGGCCACGAGCAGCGGCTCGGCCGGTTTTAATTCGCGCAGCCCGCGCGACGGCGCGATTCGGGCCAGCTCCGCCCAGACGGCCTCGGTGACAAACGGGATGACCGGGTGCAGAAGTCGGAGCAATTGGTCGAGGACGTGGACGAGGACCTGTTGCGCGGCGGCGCGTTCGGAGCCGGTCAGGCGTGGCTTGGTCATCTCGATGTACCAGCTGCAATACTCATCCCACATGAAGCGGTAGAGCGCGCCGGCGGCCTCACTGAAGCGGTAGCGATCCAGCGCGTCATTCACCTGTGCAATACAGGCCGTCAGCCGCGAGAGGATCCAGCGATCGACCAGGCCGAGCGTCGCGGGATCGAGCGGCTTCGGCGCGTAGCCGTCGAGGTTCGGGATGACAAAGCCCGTTGACGCCTGCCAGAGCTTGTTGCAGAAGTTGCGGCCCTTCTCAAACTTTTCGCTGACGTTGATCGTGCGGCCGTCGGGAAGTTTCTTTGGCTTGACCGGCAGGCGGATGTCCTGCGTCTCGGTGGCCAGTTCGGCGAGCGTGTAGCGCAGGGCGTCGGCGCCGTACTCCTCGATGATGTCCACGGGATCGACGCCGTTGCCCAGCGTCTTACTCATCTTGCGGCCCTGGCCGTCCTGAATGACCGGGTGGATGACCACGTCGCGGAAAGGAACTTCGCCGACGTTGTAGAGACCGGTGATGACCATGCGGGCGACCCAGAGCGTGATGATCTCGCGGGCCGTCGAAAGCACGTTTGTGGGGTAGTAGTAGTCGAGGAGGGGCGCCGCTGGTTTCGTCGGAGCCGCACGTCCTGAAGGCCGTGGCTCATCAGAGGGGCGCCTGCTTGAGAAGCCACGGCCTTCAGGCCGTGCGGCTCCTCTACCATCATCGGCGTCTGCTTGGTTGTACACGCTGCTCATCTCCCCCGGCCATCCCAGCGTCGAATGCGGCCACAGGGCGGAGGAAAACCACGTGTCGAGCACGTCGGGGTCCTGCTCGAACTCGCGAGCATGTTCTCGTATCCTACGCGTGACGTTAGTGCGAGGATCATCGAAGGCAATTGCATCGACGACGACTCTATCGGCTTGGTTAGGCGCAACCATTCGAGCCCGATTCATTCCGGATGCGATTGCTTCTAATTGATTACTTGCATGCTCGGATTTACAGCACACATAACAGAAGCTTGGTGAAGCTTCCTCATCTATCCAAGCGAAAAACTCACCTTGGCACCCTGCAATCTGCCCTAGTTCTTGTAATGAGTTTTCGAGTTCCGCGACCAAGCCGCGCAACTGCTTTCGCTGCTCGGAAGGCAATTCAGATCCGCCTATGTTACGAAACGTCGCCTTCCACACCGGAATTCGATGTCCCCACCAGAGCTGACGGCTGATGCACCAGTCGCGTTTTTCGCCGAGCCAGTCGAGATAAGTTTTTTCATAGCGTGCGGGATGGAAGCGGAAGTCGCCGCGCTTCACTGCGTCGATGGCGATCTGCGCCAGGCCGGGAAGCTTTTGCTTGGATTCGAGCGTCGCTGGTGAGTCAGGAACCGCACGGCCTGAAGGCCCTGGCTCGTCTGAGCGCTGCGACGCAGCGCGTGCGCGGGCGATGGATTCTTTGAGATACGGCGTCTGGACGCGCGCGGCTTCCTCTTCCGTCAGGTCGCCCATTTTTACGAACCATTGATCGGAAAGATACGGCTCGATCGGCGTGTTGCTGCGGTCGGAGTGGGCCAGGTCGATCAGGCGGTCCTCGATCTTTTCGACCAGGCCGAGCTGCTCCAAATCCTCGACGACCTTCTTTCTCGCGTCTGCGAGTTTCATTCCCTTGTATGGTCCGCCGTTTTCGTTCACGCGGCCGTCGGGCGTGAGCATGTTCACCATCGGCAGCTCGTGCCGATGCCCGACTTCGTAGTCGTTGAAGTCGTGCGCAGGGGTGATCTTCACGCAGCCGGTGCCCAGCGACGGGTCGGCCCATTCGTCGAGGATCAGGGGAATCTTGCGGTTCACGAGCGGCAGCATCACCTTGCGTCCCGCCCTGGCCAGATCGCGGAGTTTCAGGAGCGTCGGAAGGAGCGAGTTCTTGCGCTCGGCGATGTCTTCGAGCTGGGCCTGGATCGCCGGGCGCTCTTTCTCCGTCGCCTCGCGGAGCTTGACCTGCAACTGTGTCTCGGCCACTTCCAGCGCCGCGTCGGGCTCCGGGTGAATCGCCACCGCCGTATCGCCCAGCAGTGTCTCCGGCCGCGTGGTGGCGATGTGAACGTGCGTCGGCTCGCCTGGCTGCGGATCGATCACCGGGTACTTGAAATGATAGAAATGTCCCTTGACCTGTTCGTGGTAGACCTCGTCGTCGGCCACGGCGGTCTGGAGCTGCGTGTCCCAGTTGACCAGGCGCTTGCCGCGGTAGATGAGTCCATCGCGAAACATCTTGAAGAACGTCTCGCGAACGGCCTTCGCGCAGCCCTCGTCGAGGGTGAATCGCTCTCGCTGGTAGTCACAGGAGCAGCCCATGAGTTTAAGCTGCTCGACGATGCGGCCGCCGTACTGCTCCTTCCACGCCCAGATGCGGCGGACCATCTCCTCACGGGCGGCTTCGGGCGTGTCGCCAAGATCGTGGCGGCTTTTATGTTCGGTCTTCTTGATGTGTTTTTCGACGGTCGCCTGCGTGGCGATGCCGGCGTGGTCGGTGCCGACGAGCCAGAAAGTGTTGCGGCCTTCCATTCGCTTGCGACGGATGAGGATGTCCTGCAGGGTGTTGTTCAGGGCGTGGCCCAGATGCAGCGCGCCGGTGACGTTCGGCGGCGGGATGACCATGCTGAAGCGCTTCTCGGGCGGGCGGTCGTCGGGCATGGGATGGAAGTAGCCGCCGTCTTCCCACTGCTTGAAAATCCGCCGCTCGTGTTCGGCGGGGGTATACGATTTCGATTCGCCTTTGGCCATTGCCGCATTATCGAGGCGCAGCGTTGATCCATCAAGCAGTTACGAGACAGCGCGCGTTCGAGGAGTTCGTCATCGTGGCGGCTTGCAATCGGCGATGATCACTTCGCGGCGGCATTCGTCCAGATGCCGCGTTTTGCTCTCCGGGCGAGCTTCTCGCGCTGGTCGAAGGTGTGTGAGAAGATGTGCGGGCTTGCGTGATCCGCGCGGACCAGGCCCTCGAAGATGAGCAGATCGTTGAGCATCGGCGGATTGAGCGTATCGTCGACGCCGTCGAGCAAATAAACGTATGCAGAGAGATTCCCGTCAGCGTCGCGCATGGCACGGTTCGGATCGAAATGCAGTCGCACGCGTCGTTCCAGCACTTTCTCTCGCAAGTAGCTCATTGCCGGTTCGTCGTCATCCGGCGGGGCAACGCCACGAAGCCGGACGCGTGTCGTCGGCCGATCGCCATCCGGCAGCTCGAGTTCCAGTATGTTCACGGAGACTATATCGCAGACCGGCGCTTCAGCGCTTTCGTATTGCGCTCGCTCGCCCGGGCGATATCCGAAGAGGCCGGCATGATCCAGCACGCTGGCGGTTGCGAGAGCGGCCAGGCCGGCCCCCAGCAGCAGCCGGCGGCGATTCATGCCGCGGAATCCTGCAATGGCGGCTGACCCAGGTCGAAGGCGGCATGCACGGCGCGGAGGGCCTTTTCTCCGTCGTCCTGATTGATGACGCAACTGATGACAATCTCGCTGGTGCTGATGTTCTCGATGTTGACGTTGGCCTGGTGCAGGGCCTCGAACATCCGGCTGGCCACGCCGGTGTGCGTACGCATGCCCACGCCGACCACGGAGACCTTCGCCATCCGGTCGCGCACCTGCATCTTCATCTCGGCGAATTCGCCGGCCAGTTCCGCAGCAATCGCGCGTGCCGCCTCGATGTCATTGGCCTCGATCGTGAAGCTGATGTCCGCCGTGGTTCCCCCTTCGTGAATCACCTGGATGATGTCGTCGACGATCACCTCCCGCTCGGCAACGCGGCGGAAGATCTCACCGGCGATGCCCGGCCGGTTCGGCACGCGGCCCAGTTCGACGCGAGCCAGGTTCTTCTTGAGGGCGGCGCCCCGTACGATGACCTGTTCAAGATCGGATGAGACGTTCACGATGTCGGTCCCCTTGGCGTCCGTGTAGCTGCTGCGGACGTGAATACGCACATTGTAATTCTTCCCCAGTTCGATGCTCCGTGAATGCATCACCTGCGCCCCCAGCGAGGCCAGTTCGAGCATCTCGTCATAAAACACGTAGTCCAGCTTGCGGGCCTCCGGCACGATGCGCGGGTCGGCCGAATAGATGCCGTCGACGTCGGTGTAAATCTCGCAGACCTCCGCGCCAAAGGCCGCAGCGAGGGCCACCGCCGTGGTATCCGAACCGCCGCGGCCCAGCGTGGTGATGTTCGACGCCTCATCGACACCCTGAAAACCGGCGACGATGATGATGCTGCCCTGCTTGAGAAGGGAGACGATCCGGTTGCGCTCGGTGATGTCGCGGATGCGCGCCCGGCCGAAAGTTCGATCGGTCCGCAGGCCAATCTGCCCACCGGTGAAACTGATGGCATCGTGCCCGGCATGGTGGATCGCCATGGCCATCAGCGCGATGGAGACCTGTTCGCCGGTGGCCAGGAGCTGATCCATCTCGCGGCGACTGGGTCGATCAGTGATCTGATAGGCCAGATCGACGAGTTCATCGGTGGACTGATCCATCGCCGAGACGACCACAATCACCTGGCTGCCGTCGAGCTTGGCGCGGATGGCACGACGCGCGGCACGGTGAAACTTCTCGGCATCCGCAAGACTGGTACCACCGAACTTCTGAACGATCAGACCCATGAGCGGATTATCATCCCCCTTTTCGCGCGTCGTCAACGCCAGACGAGCTGCCCGCTGCCGCGACGGATTACGCCGATGCGATGAACTTTTTCACCGCACTTTTCCAGAATGGTCGTCACGCCGCCGACAAACGCCGGGCGCACCACCATGACGAAACCGATCCCCATGTTGAACACGCGGTACATCTCCCGCTCAGCGACGCCGGCCCTGCGGATTAACTGATAGATCGGCGGGATCGGCCAGCTTCCATGCTCGATCTGCACGTCACAGTTACTCGGAAGGACACGCGGCAGATTGCCCTCCATGCCGCCGCCGGTGATATGCGCCATCGCACGAACGACCCGCTTTCGCCGATAGGACCGCAGCACCTCCAGCACCGGCTTTACGTAGATACGCGTCGGCCGAAGGACCGCATCCGCAAGCGGCTCGCCCAGATCAACAGGCAACTTGCCGCGCCTGCGAAACGATTCGATGGCCTTTCGGGCCAGGGCGTAGCCGTTTGAATGCAGGCCGCTGGACGAGAGCCCCAGCACCACGTCGCCGGGTTCCGCCATCTTCGGTCCGTCGATGATTCGCCGACGATCGAGTGCTCCGACGCAGAAACCCGCAAGATCGAAATGGCCGGGGCTGTAAAGGTCGGGCAGTTCGGCTGTTTCGCCGCCAAGCAGGGCACAGCCCGCCTCGACACAGCCATCGGACACGCCGGCGACGATCTCGGCGACCTGTTCTGGAATCAGCTTGTGGCAGGCCACGTAATCCAAGAAGAAGAGCGGCTCCGCTCCGAGCGTCAGTACGTCGTTGACATTCATGGCGACCAGGTCGATGCCCAGCCCGCGGATTCGCCCGTACTCGATGCCGAGCAGGAGCTTTGAGCCCACGCCGTCGGCGCCGGCCACGAGGACCGGCTCGCGGTAATTGCGTCGCAGGAGCGGCTCGGTGAAGTCCAACCGCATCAGTCCGGCGAAGGCGTTGTGCCGCGAGAGGACGCGCGGATCGTAGGTGCGCCGCAGACTCCGGCGAATCTGCTCGACCATACGATCGTTCGCGGTGATGTCGACGCCGGCCTGCTTGTAGGTGAGGCGCGATCGTGACGGGGTTGCTCGTTTTGCCATGCGCGCGGTGTCTCAGGCGCGGCACTGCTTTCACGATCATCGCTCGTGCGATTCGCCTGCGCCGCGAGCCGGCCACCATACCGGGAGCCCGCGGATCTGTCGATACCAGTGCGTTCTCGGAGCGCACATAAACCGTTTATTTATAATTGGTTATGCCAGAGCGAGCCGCGAAGCGATCGGCGACTCCGCGTGAGACAGATGCATCGTTGCCCGATGCTCATTGCTCGCGATAGGGCTTGCCGGCCTGATAGATCGCACGTCGCGCGGAGATTTCCGCGCCGACGTGACCGTCGCCGGTCTCCTGAGCCACGTTCACGGCGCGATCGGCGATGGCCACCGCCTTCTCGAAGTCGCCGACTTCCGCATAGGCCGCGGCGAGCGTGTCGAGGTAGTACGGATTGTCGTCCGATGCCAGGGCGCTGGCCTTGCGGGCCAGTTCGACAGCTCTCGCACCATCGCGCAGCTTTGTGTCCGCCGTGGTGGCCAGCCGCCATGCGAGGTCGTTGAGTATCCGCGGGTCGCCATCACAGCGCTGAAGGGCTTTGTCGAGCAGCCCGATCGCCCGGGCTGAATCGCGCTTCTGATCGCAGAGGTGTGCCGCCACGCGGTGGGCCTCGCAGTTTTCGGGCGACTTCTCGGTAACCTGAATGAGAAGATCGAGCGCTTCATCCAGGTGACCGGTCTCGTTCAACGCGGCGGACAGGCGCATCTTCGCCAGCACGTGATCCGGGTCCAGTTCCAGAATGGCGCGATACTGAGCGATTGCCTCATCCAGCTTGTTCTGGTTCGTCAGGTTCGTCGCCAGCCACACGCGACCGTCGATGTTCTTCGGCTCCAGCTCCACGATGCGAGCAAACAGTTGGCCGACGGCCTGTGTCTCCCCGCGCTCAGCAAGGCACATGGCTTTTTCGTAGAGCAGACCGGTTGCCGTTGGATGCTTCTCGATGGCCCGATCGGCATAGGCGATCGCGTCATCCAGTCGGCCGTCGGTGCGCATCGACATGATAATCGCCCCGTGTGCGTGTACGTTTTCCGGATCGAGTTGCAGCACCCGCTCGAAGGATTCAATGGCCTTAGCCATCTCACGATTCCGGGCATACGCCGAGCCCAGGGCGTAGTAGAGCATCGTTTCCTTCGGAAACACCTGCGTCCCCTTGAGGAGAATATCCAGAGCTTCATCATGTCGGCGAAGGTGCGCGTAGAGACCGGCCAGGTGCATGTACAATTTAAAGTCGTGACCTTCGATGGCCATGCCATCACGAAAGGCCTTCTCGGCCTCATCCAGCCGGCGCAGCCGACCGAGCAACAGGCCGAGCTTCCGATACTCTTCGTGTGAATCCGGCTGGAGTTCGATGCTCCGGCGACATGCCGTGACCGCCTCTTCCCAGCGTTCCTGACCGATGTAGCACATCACCAAGGAGGACTGTGCAATGGCGTGCTTGGGATTGCGCTCCAGGAATCGCACAAAGTGCGTCTCTGCATTTTCGAAAGCGCCCATGCGAAGCGCACCCAGCGCCGAGGCGAACATCTCCATCTCTTCGGTATGATCGCGCGGGTTCTCCCCCACCGGGTCGAAGTAGTCCAGTTCACGGCCGGAGGTGAAGGCCTGCATCTCCTCGACCGAGCTGACGTAGCCCAGCGCCCGCAGCTGGGTGACGGTATCCAGGTCGGTCTCGATCACGCCACCGCGCTGACCGCCGGGCGGCGGCGGAGAGTTCTCAATCAGGTCCCACAACTGCTGCCGCATCTGGAAGGAGCGCTCCGTGTCGATCGCACTGCGATTGAAGACTTCGAACTCGTCTTCCGCGACGTGGTAGAGTTCCGGACTCGGCGCGAGGATGTATTTCCAACCCTCCGCGCGAAGTGACCGCAGCGGCGCATAGTGGTACATCAGGAGCGGCGTGAGCGTGTCGGAGTAGCACTCCAGGGCCAGGTCCAGCTCCGGATTGGCCAGCAGCGGCAAGAGACTCGTGCCCTGCATCTGCTCGGTGACTCGCGAGGCCAGCCCGACGAACTCCAGCACCGTGGGAGCCATGTCCACAAGCCGCACCTGCGACTCGACGACCAGCCCCGGCGGGATCGTACCCTTGCAGCGCAGGATGCACGGCACATGCAGCGTGGTGTCGTACAGGAAGCAGGAATGGGAATACTCGCCATGCTGTCCGCGTCCTTCGCCATGATCGGAAACCAGCACGACGAGCGTGTTCTCCGCCAGTTCCAGGCGATCGACTTCATCGAGGAGCCGGCCGAACTCATGATCCCAGTAGGCGATCTCCGCATAGTACGGATCGTCATACATTCGACGATATTCTTCCGGCGCCTCATGCGGCCAGTGCGGATCGTAGTAGTGAAGAAAGATGAAGAAGGGCTTATCGCCGGCCGCTCGCTCTCGCATCAAGTCAATTCCGCGGTCGGTGATTTCGGTCGCCTTGCGTTCCAGCTCCGCCTGAGGCACCTCCATCGCCGGCGCCGATTCCTCCTGACCGAGTTTCGGCAGGGCCACCACGGCAACGCCTTCGGGACCCGATGACTTGACCTCGCCGTACCATTCGAAACCCTGATTCAGGCCGTACTTCGCATCGAGCACGACGGCGGCGACTTCCGCGGCCGTTGTGTAGCCCTCGTCAAGAAGAATCTCCGCCAGGGTGACGTTGTCATCAGACAGCGAGAACATGCCGTTGTCCCGCGCACCGTGCACATACTGATATGAGCCGGTCATCATCGTCGAATGCGACACCAGCGTCAGCGGTGCAGAAGAAATGCACCACGCGAAGCGAACACCCTCGGCGGCGAGTCGATCCACGTTCGGCGTCTTGAGAATCGGGTGCCCGTAGCACGACATGTGATCAGCACGCGTCGTATCGACTGAGACAAACAGGACGTTCATCCCCTTCTTGCCGGTGATGCGATCGAGCCCGGTCGTATCGACCTTCGGTCGAGCCGGCGCAGGCGAGGGCTTCTGTGCGGTCGGCGGCTCTGGTTGACGCTTGCAGGCCCCGATCAACGAGATACCCAGCAGCATCGCGAGCACCACGACCGCACGGCGTGGCGAACGCTGCGCGGCTCGATAGGCGGCGCGGCGGCGATTGTCGAATCCTTCACGCAATCTCATGTTCCTACCTTCCAGCGGCTCGATTCTCATTTCTCAATCGCCGAACGTAATCCGTCGGTGGTCATCGCAGTTTAATCCATCGGTCGAACGGGCTGCGTCGTGGGCATCGATCCGCGGATCGACATCGGCGTCATGCCCTGTCGCCGGGCCTCTTCAAGCTCGACCAACATCGCATCGAAGATATTGACCAGATTGACGTAATCCTTCTCACGGGCGACGGCGCGGCCGCGCTGCGCCAGGGCGATGGCCTCATCCAGCCGGAACAGCTCGGCATAGGCCAGCGTCAGGGTGTGAATGTAATGCGGATCCTGATAGGCGGTCTTCTCACAGAGCTTCTCCATGATGGCCACCGCTTCCTTCACGGCGGCCGCCGAACCACGACTGCACCACGTCAGGGCGAAGGCCAGATTCGTCAGCAGATCGGGGTTGTCCGGATACATCTCGACGCCTTCGCGCATCAACTGAAGCCCTTCATCGCACTCGCCCTTGCCGATCTTCAACCCGGCCAGGGCATTGCGGACGCGCAGAAGCGTGCGATCCTTCTCCAGTTTCTCTGAGAAAAACTCGATGGCCTCGTCGATCCGCTCGGAACGCTTCATCGCCTCTGCCAGATTCTCGACGACATCTTCGTCGGTCGGACGAACCGTGCAGGCCTTCATCAGCAGGTGCGAGGCCTTGGTCGGCTGATTATGTGTCAGGTACAGCTTGCCCAGCTCGTACAGCGCCGGGAAGTAGTCTGGGCATTTCTGAATCGTGTTTTCGTATTGGGCGATCGCCCCCTCGATGTCGCCCTTGCGGCCCGCGATCCGCGCTACGCTGATCAGGATGTACGGCACGTCCGGGTGGATCTCAATACAGCGATTGAAATACACCATCGCGTTGTCGAGATCGCCTGCCTCCATGTAGCAGAAGGCCAGGTAGCGAAGAGCGAGGTAGTAATCAGGGTGTTCCTCCACCACCGGCTTGAGCCGCTTGATGGAATGATGCACCGTCTCACCGGGCATGCGATTGAGCGCCGCCTCGGCCTTGTAGAGCAACGGCATGAGTTCCTTCGGATCAGGCAGCGAGCCGCCGGCCGCCGGAGCGGTCACACCGAGGTTCACATAGCCAAGGGCACGGAGCATCTGCAGATCGTCATCGCTTAATTGCTCGGAGGGCTGTGCGTAGGCCGCGGCGATCAGGTCGCTTCCGTAGTGTGCTTCGAGCTTTGCCAGCAGCTCGTCGGCTGCCCGCTTGTCCTTCGTCAGCAGATTGTTTTCTTCGTAGGGATCGTTCGAGAGATCGAAGAACTCGGGGATCGGCCCGTGAATGTATTTGAGATTTCCCCGACGGACACCCAGCAGTGGCGAGGCCCCCATCTGATTGAGCCCTTCGAGCGTCTCCATGTAGATCACGCGGTCATCCGGTATGGCCTTCGTCAGGTCGATGCCGTCGAGGCCCTCCTGACTCGGGAAGCCGACCATGGAGAGCAGCGTCGGATAGACGTCGACGGCGCTGACCCATTTGGCGACGTTCACGCCTCCGCCCAGTTTGGAACCGCACGCCATGATGAACGGAATGTGAAGCGTCGAGTCGTAGAGCAGGAAGCCGTGCGTCAGTTCGACGTGCTGGCCGAGCCCCTGACCGTGGTCGCCGATGACGACGATCAGTGTCTTCTCATCGGCACCGATCTCCCGGAGCGCATCGAGCAGCCGGGCCATCTGCGTGTCAACAAAGGCGATCTCGCCGTCGTATGGAAAATGGGAATACTCACTTGCGAAGGGTTCCGGCGGCTCATAGGGCTGGTGCGGATCGAAGTAGTGAATCCAGTAGAAGAACGGCTTGTCTCGGTGCTGTTGCAGCCAGGAAATCGCCACGTCGGTCGTCTGGTCGCCGGGGCGCTCCGGATCGGAGTGGCCGAAGGAATCCGAGGTCAACTGAATGGCGTCCTCGTAAGCATCAAACCCCTGTGCAAGGCCGTAACGCGAATCAAGTACAAATGCGGAGATCGCCGCACCCGTTGCGTAACCCCGCTCCGAGAAGACCTCGGCGAGGGTTCGCTTGTCCTCTTTCAAACGGAACACGCCGTTCGCCCGGGCCCCGTGGTGGAACGGATGCAGCCCCGTGAAGATGGAAGCGTGCGACGGCAGCGTGGTCGGTCCCGGTGCAATGGCCTTGGAAAACAGCACGCCCTTTCGAGCCAGGCCGTCGAGAACGGGCGTTTTGATCTTCTTGTTGCCGTAGCAGCCGAGTCGATCCGCACGGGTGGTGTCGAGCGTGACTACGAGAACGTTGTAGCCGGCGTACTGCCCCGGATCAGCCGGCACGGCGGGCACTTCCTTCATGCCGTCGGGCAGCTTGATCGGGATGGGCGGGGCGACCTGGTTGAGGTACTGAAGCTCCGGACGGAAGTGGAAGAGCGCTCGGACGCTCAGAGAGAAAGCAGCCACTCCCAGAAGCCCGATTCCGATCAGCCATTGCCACCATGCCCGCGGGCGTCGCGCCGGGGCGCTGCCAGCGGTTGAATTCGTTCCTTCCGACATTGCGTACCTCTTGGATTGTGTGACGTTAAAGCCGTCAGCGGCATGACATCACAGGAAACCCCACATCCGGTGGGAAAGTCGCGGCGTGCCCGACCGATGACGGTCGTGCCGTGCTCCCCCTTCAACATCATCGGCATCTAAGCGTGCGAACGTGGTCGGAACGTGCAGCTCGGTACGTTCGATAACGAATATCTGCGGTGGGGTCAAGCGCCCATGGGGGCTTGCCAATTCTGCCAGCCAGACCCACACGAACATCAATTGGGACGACGCATAAGGAGGACGCAGGTTCACTCAAATCACAGGCATTCTAAAGTCACTCAGGTTACCGGTCCAGAATGGTGCCGGAGACGTGCGGTAAAAAAGAAACCTGCCTTGCGGATCAGGAACCCGCAAGGCAGGTTGAATCAGTCAGAACTTACCTAGATCGCAGACGGGACCAGATTTAGGCCTTGCGTCGGCGAAGGGCGAGCAGACCACCGAGAGCCAGGAAGCCAATCGTGGCCGGCTCGGGGATCTTGTTGCCGTAGATCGTCATCATGAGCGATCCAGCGGTGCTGCTGAAGAAGCTGGTGCCGTCGAAGAACAGCATGGCGTTGGTGCCGGTGCCGATCTGCGGCCAGATGCCCGCACCAGGATCGAGATGCGAGAAGGAGCCAGCACTGCCGAGCAGCTGCGTGACGCCGGGGACGTTGTGGCGGATGGCGATCCAGAAGTCCTTCGGGAGCTGGACGCCACCGGTGATGCCGAAGCGACCGATGAAGAAGCCGCAGCCGACGCTGGGATACTGGACGCCGGTGATGAAGCTGCCGAGCGTGCCGCCCGCATCCTCAAAGAAGAGGACGGTGACGGGGAAGCGCTGGCCGCCGCACTGACCGACCGCACCGGGGTTGTACCACAGCCACTGCATCGTGTTGAGTGTGAAAGTATTGGCAGGGTTGTTGTTGTCGGGGCGGACATGGATGTCGTCGATCAGGAACGTGCTGCCGCCGAGGTAAGGCGAGGCGCCCGGAGCGTAGACAGCGGGGCCGTTCAGAGCAGGGTTGTTCCACATGTTGTCATACATGATGTCCGGGCCGCCCGGCTTGTAGCTCAGGGGGCCAGGTCGCGGAGTGCCACCATCGCCAGTCGTCACATCCTGGATCTCGACGTTGTCCATTGACATGACTCGCGGCTGGAAGTTGACCGGCGTCAGACCCGCGAAAGCAGGTGCGGCGACCAAGCCGACCAAAGCGGCAATGACTAACAACTTCTTCATTTTTCGTCCTCCTGTTCCTTTCTCGTAGTTCGATGAGCCCTGCTGACGCTTGTGAAGCCATCCGGCGACATTCACGGGACAACCGGGCTGCCTGATCCACGAATTTGCTTAAGAGACTACTTCAACCACTCCAAAGTCTGATGCGGAGCTAATCGAGTTGCGTGAGGCCCTGGCACCAAGCCGGATACAAGTGCCTACTTCTCCCTCGATTCCCTCGCTCTGCAATCAATTCCTTCTTTCGGGCACCGGTTCCGCAAGGAACCTCTGGAAATGCCCTCCTGCATACCCCACCATTTGTACCAGAAATGGCCATGCCGAGTCAAGCGTTGCGTGGGGTGGAGAAAAAAAATCTTTAAGCTTCCGTGAACGAACGGATGGCTCGGTCGTAGCCGTCGTGCATCGCGGTATCGGCCTTGCTGACAGCGCCGCGGTATTACTCGTAAAACATTATATAACAATGTTTTATGGTATTGTCCGCCAACATCCCCTGCTTGATTTGTCAGAGCCGGACGGGACGAACGACCTGCTTTCCGGACCACCACGGACCGATATATCCGGCTACCTGGGGCGTACTTCTTCCGAGTCTTCACTAGAAATTTTCGGTCAGGTCACCCGCTTTGTCGTCATTCTCCGTCCGAAAGCCCACGGTCGCAACCTCGAACCTGCCGAGTCGCGTGAGCAAAACCAGAAATCGACTCACATGCTTCCGATTTGGTCAGGTACGTAGCGCCGCCGAATCCCCGGCGATAAGCTCGATTTCGCCATACACTTCGCAGGTCAGCATAATGAACAGGGTGGCGCGACAGCCATTACGCAAAGCCGAGGCCAGAGGTCGGAATGCATGGACCGCTTCAAGCTGGTTACGGATCTAAAGCCCGGCGGTGATCAGCCGGCGGCAATCGAGCGGCTCTCCGCCGGCTTTCTCCAGTACGATCGCAAGTTCCAGACCCTGCTCGGCGTGACCGGCTCGGGCAAAACGTTCACCATGGCCCACGTTATCGAGCGGCTCAATCGCCCGACACTGATTATTTCGCATAACAAGACGTTGGCGGCTCAACTTTACGAGGAGTTCCGCGAGCTGTTTCCTCATAACGCCGTCGAGTACTTCGTCAGTTATTACGACTATTACCAACCGGAGGCGTACATCCCGGCGCGGGATATCTATATCGAGAAGGACTCCTCGCGTAATGACGACCTTGACCGGCTGCGGCTTTCCGCCACCAGCGCCGTCGTCAGCCGGCGGGATGTGATCGTCGTGGCCAGTGTCTCCTGCATCTTCGGCCTGGGTTCGCCGGACGAATACAAGGCCAGCGTGATCGACCTGCGTATCGGAATGACCATGCCCCGTGACGAACTGCTTAAAAAGTTCGTCAGTCTGCAATATGACCGCAACGACCTGGCCCTGGACCGGGCGACCTTTCGCGTCCGCGGCGACGTGATCGAGCTTCACCCGGCCTACGAGGAATTCGCCTACCGGATCGAGCTGTTCGGAGACGAGATCGACAAGCTGGCGACGATTAACCCACTCACCGGTGCGACGATCGCCCAGAAGGAGCAGCTCTACGTCTATCCCGCAGTGCATTACGTGCTTCCGCAGGAGCGGATCGAGGCGGCCGTCCAGAGCATTCGCGAAGAACTGGAGCAGCGACTCGATTACTTCCGTCGTCAGGGCAAGCTGCTCGAGGCCCAGCGGCTCGCGGCCCGCACCAAGTATGACATGGAGATGATTCTCGAAGTCGGCTACTGCTCCGGTATCGAGAACTACTCGCGGCACCTCGTCGGCGCGCCGCCAGGGGCCAAGCCGTACACGCTCGTGGACTACTTCCCGGACGAGTTTCTCCTGATCGTCGATGAGTCGCATGCGACGATCCCGCAGATCGGGGCGATGTACAACGGCGACCGGGCACGGAAGGAAGTGCTGGTGGAACATGGCTTTCGTCTGCCCAGCGCGCTGGACAACCGGCCGATGCGGTTTGAGGAGTTCGAGGCGATGTGGGGGCAGGTGCTCTTTGTCTCGGCGACGCCGGGACCGTTCGAGCTGTCGCGCAGCGGCGGCGAGGTCGTGGAGCAGGTCATCCGCCCGACGGGTCTGCTCGACCCGGTCATTACCGTCAAACCGGCGCGCGGGCAGGTGCCGGACCTGTTGCACGAGATTCAGGCGCGGGCAGCAGCAGGTCAGCGCTCGCTGGTGACGACGCTGACCAAGCGACTGGCGGAGGACCTGTCGGAATACATCCAGCAGGCGGGCATCAAGGGGGCGTATCTGCACAGCGAGATCGACACGCTGGAGCGCGTGCAGATCCTTCGGGAGCTGCGCGACGGGAAGTACGACGTGCTGGTCGGTGTAAACTTGCTGCGCGAGGGGCTGGACCTTCCGGAAGTTTCGCTCGTGGCGATCCTCGACGCCGACAAGGAGGGTTTCCTGCGCAGCGCGACGAGTCTGATCCAGACCATCGGTCGCTGCGCGCGAAACGTGGACGCGGAGGTCTTCTTCTACGCCGACAAGATCACACCGGCGATGCAGCAGACGATCGACGAGACGGCCCGTCGCCGGGCGATTCAGGAAGCGTACAACCGAGAGCACGGCATCACGCCGGAGACGATCCAGAAGGCGATCCGCCGCGGTCTGGAGGACCAGGTTCTTGCCCGCAAGACGGCCCGGGAGGCAATCCATGCCGGGGCGGACGAGTTCGACGTGGCCGAGACGATCGCGGAGCTGGAGCAGGAGATGCTCGCGGCGGCGGATTCGCTGGATTTTGAAAAGGCGGCGCGGCTGCGGGACCGGATCAGGGAATTGAAGGCATCGCCGGTGTTCACGAATCTATTAGGTGATTCATCCGTCACATCCGCACCGTCAGACGAGACGGCGAAGCGTTCGTCGAAAAAAAAATCCCTTGAAAATACTTGAACAGGGCCGTTTTATTCGCTGAAAACGCTGGATGGGGTTGATCAAAATTGAAAAAGGGTCGAGGGGTCGAAAGGCGGGTAGGTAGCACTGGGCTTGCGGGTGGCTGATGGTCGCGCATTGGGTGGTCTCCATGTTGTTGTACTTGATCGGCGCTCGCGCCGTGCCTCCATTTGCTTGACCTGAAGGCTGCTCGTAAGTAACTTAACGCACTGGGCTGGGCAATTTGTTAGCAAAGGAGGTTTCACTTGTTCAATTTGGAAAAAAATCAAGACTGCTACCACAAAGATACTTTCCAAGCGATGCTTCTGATCATTTCAATTTTCACGACGGCTAGCATCCTCTTAGACTGCGATTTGACGCACGCAGAAAACACGTTTCAACAAGGAAGGCAAATTAGCATTTCCATTACAGCTATGCCCATGTCAAGCGAAACGATCTCGATTGCGTTTGTCGCGTGCGACTCGGACCCATTTGGGCCCTGCTTACAGCCCGTTGAAGGAGGATGTGCGGAAACGCAATGTGTTGCGATATTTGGTTGTCAACAGGACGATCTCATGGCAATGACGAGTGCCGTAGCAAATGCGATTAACCAAATGGAGTGCGACGGTTATAGTGCTATTATTGCGGACGAAGGACTTGTCAATGTGTTCTATCCGTACGGAATATGCCTATGCCTTCTGGATTCCACGAGCGGAATCTCCTATCCCTACAGCCCGCCGTGCAGTTTCCTCGAAGTCTGTGATAGTTCATGGCGTTTCAACTTTGGCTTCGCATGCCCTACCCCCCCCGCAATTCGCGTGCACGAATGAAGAGGAGTTTAGCTCCGCATCCAATCTTGTCGATTTCGACGATTTTCCTGATGGACTGATTCTATCAGATGAAATTGCAGGCGTCCTTTTTTCTAACGCGAAAGTTAACGCAAGCGAATTGGCAGTAAGTTTACCGAACAGAATCATTTCAGACCCTTTGCTTCCTCAGCCTATACCCGCAATCTGAATTGAATTCCTCATCCCTGTTATAAGAGCTGGAGCGAATATCGACAGTGACGGATATTCGGGTGAGCGACAGCCACAGATCCGGATCTGCGGACAGTCCGGCCGCGTTGAAGTCTGTGACTTCGGCCAAGGCCCAGACTTTCAAGGCGTGGAACTCCCAGATTGCGAACGAATCGTTGTAATGGAATTCGGTGGAGTTGGACTTGGATCATGCACGTACCTGGGCAGCGATGGCTTTGATAACCTAAGATATGAGACAGAGGCCTGTGGCGACATAAACGGCGATACAATTGTGGATGTAAATGACATCTCGCTTTTTGCAGAATCCCTCTTGCTGATTGAGTCAAGCGTCTGTTTCAAGAACCGCTCCGACATTAACCTTGACGGGAGTGTAAATGCACTCGACATACAGTTATTTATCGATTGTGCATTATTAAATGAATGAGAATACTTGAACAGGACTGTGTACCCTGCAAGCGATAACCCATCCGATTCATAGCCGACGAACACCCCTATGGCGACTCTGCGACGCAGCGATTCTCGTCCTCGGAATCCTCACTTTTTCTTCCAATTCCTACGACTGGATTCGGCACACTTTGTCACAACGCAGTGTAGCCGGCTGGCAAGGGCTGATCGCTCTTGGCTTGATTCTCGTAGCAACTCGCGGCTTCTACGCTTCTTCGAGCGCGAGCACCCACTCGCCGACGCTCAATCAAGTTCGCGTCGGTGACTCTGTTATTGGCCTGATCGCGATTCTCGCCCTGCTCGTTCAACTACACCTTGGCACGGAGTCTCCATGGGGGCTGTATGCCTGGATGACCTTCTGCATCTGGATTGCAGCGCGACACGCACAGACACATTCAGCCACGCAGACACTACTTCGATATGGTTGGAAGTGGCCCGTCATCCTTGCCTCCCTGTTACTGTCCGCCCTCGACCTCATGCTTCAGTTCGAGTTGTGGGAGCGATTGTCCTTCGGATATCACGACATTGGCCTCTTTGCACGAGCCCTGGAATCGGCGACCCGAGGCAGGGGCCTCCATGTAGATTCCCTCGGACACTCCATTCTGGGTGAGCACGCATTCCTGGCCCTTTGGGTCTTCGTTCCGCTGTGCAAGCTTGGCATGAAGCCCTTCCTGTTGATCATGCTACTGAGTACTGTTGCGCTCAGGTTTACGGCCATCCTCTGCGCCTGGTACATGTATCAGAAAACGAAATCAAATGCCGCAGCAATCCTCGCGGGCATCGCATGGCTCCTGCTTCCCATGACGGGTTGTTTGATCGTTGCGCACGGATACGGATTTCATGAATCCTATCTCGCCGTACCGTTGCTTTTTCTTGGATTTGCACTCGGGGGCCTCAAGCGATACGTTCTGGCCTCCGTCGTCTTGCTGACGACCTTGCTGATCCGCGAGGACCTTGCGCTCACCGTAGCAGCATGGGCTATCTATATCGCGTTGGTCAAAGGAAGGAAGAGACTCGGGCTTGCCGTCTTTTTCATTTCGCTGGGCTACCTACTCGCGGCGGTCTACCTGATTGTTCCTCATTATCGTCAGGCACCCTACCCGCACATCGGTTTTCATTTCAGTGATCTCATTGTGTTCAGCTCTACTTCGTTGGCCATCAGTTTGTCATTTCTGGTCACTTTGTTACTTCCGATGGCATTCTTACCGCTGCGCGACTGGAGATTCTCACTCGTGGCCGTACCGGCTATTGCCGAGACCCTGCTTACCACAAACCTAGAGCTGCACAACATTGGTTTTCAATACTATGTACCCGCAATTGCAGTATTTTATTATGCGGCGCTCGATGGCTGGATCGACCCAAGCTGCAACCGGCTTCATGGAAAACCCGGCAATGGGTCTCGACACGCACAAGATGCATTATCCATATCACTTCGACCCGGCTGGTGCCTGCTCGTCGCCGCGGCGATCGGTAACATCTATCTCGGTATCGGCCCACTCTCGAACAATCCGCTGCCGATCACGGCGCACCCAACACTACAGGCCTCGTTTCATGACCTTCAGCGACTTCGCGAGTCCATTCCGACCAGCGCCAGCGTCACTGCGAGTTATCGAATTGCTGCTCATTTTCTCGACGCCGATCGACTTTGGACCGTTGCAAACGAGCAACTCGGAGACTTTATCGTCGTTCACGATGCAGACATTATTGACGAACACAAACCACGGTCCGTGCTCAAGCTCGCCCTTCATACAGGCATGTATCAACCGATTCACGCGGACTATCATCTCGTGGTATTGGCGCGGCAACATGAAACGTCGCCATTGTCAAGAGAAATCGTATCGCATGATATTCCCGATGACGTTTCAAACATTTCATTGGACCTTGGTGAAGGTATTCAACTCGTCGCCATGGCGATACGGCCGGCTGACAAGCCGGGTCACTACCTCGTGACGCTTGTCTGGACGATTTCGGAAACGGTCACTCGTGATTATCGCTTCGGCCTAGTTCATGAGAATTTGCGTTGGGGGCCCTTCTATTTCGCGAGGGGGGCCTTTCCCACAGACACATGGATGCACGGCCTCTATTATCGCGATGAGGTCGTCCTTGCCACCATTGACGGCTCGGCAATCCGCCCGGACCGATTGCACGTCGTGCTACTGGAATGAGGAATTGCCTTGCAGTGCGCGTCTAATACGCTCGCAAGCGGGGCAAATGGACCCTCGCTATCCGGTCGCATCCTTCGCTCTCGCTCCTGGCCGTTTTCCGATATCATACTCAGCGTGCGGCTTGGAACCCCAAATCACCGGCGGCGCCACAGGGGTTCTTTAGACGCACACTTAGCAGCCACCAGCGGGATTGATGGTGCGGACGGCCTGTTCGCCGTTGGCGTATATATACTTGATGTGGAGACCCTGACGTGAATGCCCGACTTGCCTTTGTTGTTTTGACGGCCTTTGTATTCTTCGGCCATGTCGAGCCGGGCGCTTCCGGCGAAGACCTTCTTCAGCCCAGCGTGCCGGCCTCCCTCGAGACCGTCGAGGCCCTTTGCATCCAGCGATGCCGCGGACATGACACCCTGACCGCACGCATGCGTCTGCATAAGGAGATGAACTCACCGCAGGGCGAAGTGACGATCGAGGCGATCGGAGAATATCAGCATCAGCGCAAGGGCGAGAAGCTGATGTTCCGAGTTGAGCTCAAGAATACCGTCGTGACACGCTCCGGCGGACGAGAATCCAAGGTCGAGCAGACAGTGGTGACCATCAGCGACGGGCAGTTCTCCTACAACCTGGCTGAGATGGGCGGGCAGGTCATCAACGCGACCAAGACTCTCTCGCAACCCGCACAGACCATGCTGGCCGATGAAAACTTCTTCAAGACGCTCCGCACGCATTATGAACTTCGGCTGCTGCCGGAGGAGAAGATCGACGGTCAGGAAGTCTGGGTGATCGAGGCCCGGCCGCGACGGCCCGCACCGGGCGGACCGGCCAAGACGGTGCATTACCTGCTCAAGGAAGGCGGCATTCGCCTTCGCAGCACCGACCACGACGCTTCTGGTCGGCGGATTCAACTGACCGGGCTCAGCGAGATCAAATTCGACGAGCAGATCGACCCCCGCCGCTTTATCTTCACGGTCCCCAAAGACATTAAGGTCATGGACCTCACCGGCTCCTGACGGAATCGGGCGTCCCTTGCCTGTCGCGGGACAGGGCCGGTACGCTGCGCGATGGAGTGAGCGACGATCGCCCGTCCGGCGAACGTCGGATTGTGACCAGCCATGGCAGACGCCATTTCGATCGAGAACAATGCGGCATCGCCCGACGACGAAGGCGAGCTGCTCGCCGCGCTGCGAGCCGGTGATGACGCGGCCTACCGGTCGCTTGTCATGACCCACACACCGGCGCTGCTGACCGTCGCCCGGCGCATCCTGTCGAGCGAGGAGGACGCGCGCGACGCCGTACAGGAGGCCTTTGTCTCGGCATTCAAATCGATTGCACGGTTTGAAGGCGGCTCGAAGCTGTCCACCTGGCTGCATCGAATCGCGGTGAACGCCGCGCTGATGAAGCTGCGTTCGCGGAAGCGGTCGCAGGAGACTTCGATCGAGGAACTGCTGCCGACCTTCCGGGATGACGGCCATGCTTCGCAACCATCGAGCCGGTGGCGCGATGCCGCGGCCGAGGCACAGCGCCGGGAGGTGCGCGACCTCGTGCGGCAGTCGATCGACCGATTGCCGGAGATTTATCGTACCGTCCTGCTGCTGCGGGACATCGAAGAATACAGCACGGAGGAGACGGCGGAACTGCTGGAGATCAACGCCAACGCGGTCAAGACCCGGCTGCACCGCGCCCGCCAGGCCCTGCGGTCGCTGCTGGATCCACACATGCGGGAGACGTCGGCATGACCTGCCGTGAGTTTATCGAGTTCATCGAGGACTATCGCAGCGGGAAATTGCCCGAGGCGCAGCGGCAGGCGTTCGATCTGCACCTGGGCAAGTGCCCGTCGTGTGTGTGCTATCTGGACGGCTACGAGAAGACGATCCTGCTTGGCAGGAAGTCGCTCTGCGAGGGGGATGACCGCATCCCGGAGGAAGTGCCCGCAGAGCTGATCGAAGCGATCCTCGCGGCGCGCAAGAAGGGGGAGTAGCGGGCCCGGGGCTCAAGTTCATCAGGTCACGGTGCTGCGGGCCTGTTGCGGACCTCCGACCACTGAATGATCTTCACGCCGACGGGCTCTTCCACGGTGATCATCTGCGGGATGACGCGGCCGTTGATGTTGGTTGCGACCTGTCCCGGGGTGACTGGCACCTTCCGCACGCCGCTGCGGAAATACACGCGTAGCTCGTAGGCCGTCTGCGGGCTGACGCCGCCAAAGTGCAGCCAGAGCGGCTCGACACCGCCGCCGCGGGCTGTTCCCACGTCACGCCGCATGAGAAATTGCGTGCCGTCGGCGCTCCACAACTCCACGCGCGTGCCGATCGCGGCTTTGTTGGTCTTACCGGCCCCTGCGCCGAGGACGCGAACCTTCAGGTAGTTTGAGTTGTTCGTGCGATTTTCCAGCAGCACCATCGGCTGCCCCCTGCGGGCGATGACCAGGTCCAGATCGCCGTCGTTGTCGACGTCAACGAAGACGGCATCGTGACAGTCGCCAGTGATGCCGGTGCCTTCATCGACGGGCTCGAAGGTGCCGTCACCCTTGTTGCGATAGAGGATCGTCCGGCTGGTGTGCGTGGCGACGAAGAGATCGAGATGGCCGTCGTTGTCGTAGTCGCCCCAGGCGCAGCTTCGACGGCCGGCGCGATCGGCGATGCCCGCGGCGGCGGTGATGTTCTCAAATGCGCCGGTCGGGCTGGCGGCCTGCCAGTTGACGGCGTTTCGCCAGAGAGAGCCGCTCTCGCCCTGCTCGTAGCGCGCGAAGTATAGATCGAGCAAGCCGTTGTTGTTGGAGTCTCCCCACGCGGCGGCGCAGTTGTTGGCGTCGTTCACGACGACGCTGATGCCGTGGTTGATCCTCGCATAAGTGCCGTTGCCTTTGGAGAGAAAGAGCTTGCCGCCGTCATAGAGATAGAAGAAGTCGACAAAGCCGTCGTTGTTCACGTCGCCGCTGGCGCAGGTCAGACCGTTTCCAGCATCGCCGGAGTCATTCATACCGTAGGAGGTGTGCTTGGTCGCGGTCAGGGTCGGTGAGCCAGCGCCGCCATGATGGCCGATCCAGTTGCCGTTCTGCGCGAACATGACGATATCCGTCCAGCCGTTGCCGTTGACATCGGCGGCGGCGGAGCACTCATTTCCGGTTGCCGCGGTAAAACCCAGCGAGGAGCCGTCGGTCAGGACGCCTGCACCGTTGTTGAGGAAGGCCTTCTCCAAAGACGCGACATTGTGCGCGGCCGTCCAGAAGTCGATGTCGCCGTCGTTGTCCATGTCCACGAGGGCACCCTGGCCGTAGAGCTTACCGCTGCTGAACTTGGAGGAAGTGTATTCGACGCCGGCGTTGGTGTTAGTGATGATCGCGGCCTGGGACTGGCCGCCCGTAACGATCGCGTCGACATCACCGTCATTGTTGAGATCGGCCCAGTGCAGACCCGCCAGGTACTCGTTGGTCGTCGCAGCTGTGTGGGACAGCTTTCGCAAAGCGGTCACATCAGCGAAGCGGGCGACGGTGACGGCGATGTTGTCGATGCCCCAGGATTCGTCGTCGAAGTTGCCGGTGTTGGTCCCGTTGAACTCGCCCGCGAATGCAAGCGTGGTGTTGCTCTGCGTGGCGACAAAGGACACCTGCACGCCGCGAAAGACGCCGTCCTGCGCACCGGCGGCAAAGCCGTAGTGCCCTCGCTCGTTGTGCGGAAAGACGTAGGAAAAATCCTTGCCTGCGTCGTGGGCGAAGGTCTCGCGGAAGACTTCATCGCCGTTGGCCAGAACGATGAAGTAGTCCGGCCCAAGCGTGGCATCGCTGCCGTCCCAGGAGTCGATGGCGTAGAAATCGAATCGCAGGCGGTAGGTCTCGCCCGGCGTGGTGTTCAGCGCCAGCTTGAGCTTGCTGGTGCGATGGCGTCCGGCGAAGTTTGTCAGGGCCGGCGCACTCTCGCGCTGGGCGTGGGACCATTCCGGCCCCATGGCAGACTCGAAGTCGTGAGTGTAGGGAACATCGGCGGGCACCAGCGCGGCGGCAGGTTGCGCCGCGATCATAAACTGCTCGGCCTTGGGATCGCCGCCGAGACTGCCTTCGAGCTGGCTGGCGGCGGACATCGCGGCGCCGTTCCAACGAAAGACCGAAAGATCATCGCTGGTGTCGGATGCGGCGCCATGGACCTCGCCCGAGAGCAGCCCAGTGCGGAGTTGCACGATTCTGGCAGTGTCGCCGATGTTGGCGCCGGTCTGTTCGGACGACCAGCTGGCACCATCCCACGTGCGATAACGAAGTGCCGACTGGCCGGATCGGGTGTAGACGACGATGGGCCGTCCTCCGCCACCTTCGAAGGCGACATCGAAGTTTCGGATGTCGTCATCCGGCGCGCTGGTGGTGGCCGTGAAGTTGCTCGCCCACGCGGCACCGTTCCAGACGTTGACACTGATATTCTTGCTGCTGTCCAGACAGCCGAAAACGATCCGGTTCGTCTCCAGGTCCGATGCAAGTCGAATGAAACGGGCAGCGGCGCCCACGCTGGGCATGCTGGACTCCGAAGACCAGCTTGCGCCGTTCCAGACTCGGTGGCGCGGTTGCGCCTGACCGGACCGGGCGTACGCCAGCAGGGCTTTCGTCGATTGGGCTTCGAACGCAAGTGCGAAGCATTCGAGGGTGTAGCTGTTGAGGGTCGTGGTGATGGTGGTCCATCCGCTCCAGGCGGCGCCATTCCAGTGATTTACGGAGAGGCGACTGCCCACGTCGGCTGCCAGAAGAAAGACGTCGTTCGACCCGGGCCGCGCGACGAGGGAGACGAAATTGACCTTCGAGCTGCTCGGCCGACTGAAGCCGGTTTTTGCCGAGAGCACGCCGCCGTCAGTGAGGTGGTATCCCATGTTCGCATTCTGGTCGTCGTAGTAGACGACTATGCATCTGCCGGAGTTCTGTTCGTAAGCTGCGTCGATAACTCGGTAGGCCTTCTGCCCGGTGTTCTGTGCGAGCTGCGTGAAGCTCGTCCATGCACCGTCGCGAAAGAATGCTGCCTTGATCTTCTCGCTGGCGTCCAGCGTGATGCAGACGGTCTCGTCGCGCAGAGGACAGTTGCGCGTGACCACCCAGTAGGCCTCGGCGCCAACGGTCGGCATAGCGGCTGGGCTGCTCCAGGCGGATCCGTTCCAGAGCGCATAGCGCGGCGCACCGGTACCGGACTTCGAGAAGACGAGCACGGTCGGCGGCGTGGCGGCAGGGGAAGTGGAACCCAACACCGGTAACAGGATGAGGAATGTGATGGCGGTCGACTGGATGCGGCTCATGCGTGAATACCCCCGTACGGACTGGCGTTGCGATGAGAAATCCATCGGCCGGCCGCGTCTCCGAGTGCGATTGAAAGCATCTGGAGTGCCCCACTTTTCAGGATGGAATCCTAGTGCTGTCGAGGCAAACGGCGCGCTTGGAAGAATTATCAGCACCGTCCGTATTCGTTTGACAAGACGCTCTGAGAAAATCTTGATCGATACCGTCGGCACCGCCGGTACAGGCCATACAACCTGACAATGGCGGCATGAGAGTTCTGTATCGAAAGTCTTTTCGGTGCCAGAGCGAGTGTCACCCAACGATGGATATCCCCATGACGAGAAACAGCCATGACGATAATTGTGTGTACCCTTGTTCGAGGCCGCGTTTTTTAGTACCTTATCGACAACAGGAAATCGGGCCGCTTATCGCCGCCGGGGGAATCGGAGTAACTGAACCTGCATCGGGTTATCTTCGCTACCTCGATCGACCGGTACGTCGGTTGACGCGGAATCCCCATACACACGAAAGGAAATGCCGTCGATGAACACGCCATCCTCACGCTCGATCCATCGCTATCGAAAGACCGCCCTCTTCGCCCTGGTTCTCGGCCTCTTCACCGCTGCGGCTGCGCAGGTGAACGCGGGAATGATCCCCTTTGCGACGAGCGAGCACTCGCAGTATCTGCTGATCGGCATGGGTCCGGTCAACAGCTCCGGCGGCCAGCCCGGAATCGGCCAGGCCGTAAACATGAACAACTTCGAGCTGGGCGCGAACAAGGCGCCGTCACCCGCGCCGAGCAATTTCCTCAACAGCGGGGGCGGCCCGAGTCTGCGCGGAAACGTACCGAACATCCCGCTGCATGCCAAGCCGGTGGCATCGGGCGTGAGCTATGACGGCAACGTGGCCATCACCCATCCCGGCGGCGTCTTCAATCTTCAGGATGTGGGCGTCTATGCGGATCTCGGCGTGCGTACGGCCGGTTCGCTGCCCGGCTCCAACGCCGGCACGCAGAACAGCTTCTTCAACGACCCCAACATGTTTCCGAACACGTACACGCCGACGGGATTTTCCAACCCCGGTGTGAACCACAACACGAGCGGATTCGGGCTGGATGTGAATCCCGGCTCCGCCGTGCAATCGACACGGATGGATTCGCCCAATCTGGCGGGCATCACGCCGAACCATTCCTTCGCGCCGCTGCTGGCGGAGATCGCGGACGCTCGCGCGACCATTCCGACGCTGGCCTCGACGAGCACGCTGAATCTGGCCGGCAGCGGCGGCAAGATCAGCACGCACACCACGATCAACTTGTCACCGGGGCTCAACGTGATCGACATCCTGACCGGGGGCAATGACTTTCTGCTGGAAAATTCGAACCTGGTGATCAACGGCCCGGCCGATGCGGCGGCGATCTTTCGCGTGCCCAACAGCGCGAAGATGCTCATCTCCAACGGAAACATCCTGGTCGGCAACGGCGGCATCGGCCTGACGAGCGTGATGTTCTTCTCGAACCGGCAGGACAACGCCCAACACTTTAACTTCAACAATACCGTCCTCAATGGCGTGGCCTTCTGGACCGTCGGCAATCGCGGTGGTGAGATCAACATCAACAACGCCCAGGGCTGCACGCAGCTCGTGGCTGACAAGATCACGCTCAACGATGTGCGCTTCATGCGCTGCGCCTTCACGCCGGAGCCGGGCACGGCCGCCCTGCTGGGACTGGTGATGTTCGGTGTCACGCGCCGCCGCCCGCGGGGCGCGCGGCGATCTGCCTGAGACGACCATCGCGTTCTGGCTCGGAGGAAATGCGCGATTACACCGGCACCGAGGCGGATGCCCGCGCGGTCGATGCAGCCGGAAGTGTGGCCACGGTCAGCCGGTTGATGCCGAGCATGAACGTGCGCGACAGGTGGACCTCGAAACCCGCCTCGCGCAGCAGGGCCTCCACCTGGCGGCGCGAGAGGCCGTAGACTTCCCCTTCCTTCATCCCGCGTTCCTTCTGGTCGTCGTCCCAGGGGCGGCGCAGTACGTGCCAGACGGTGGAGATGCGCGGTGGAATCATCGTCAGGATCAGTCTGCCCCCGGGCCGCAACACGCGGCGGATCTCCCGGAGCACGTCGAGCCGGTTGGGGATGTGATTCAGCGCCGCAATGATCGTCGCGCTGTCGAAGGTGCCGTCGTCGAAAGGCAGCTTCGCGGTGTCATCGACGACCACGTCCACGTCACCCCAGTTGAAGACATCGACGCCGACGCCGTTGCCGTACTGTCGCACGAGGCGGTTGGCGCCGCAGCCGACATCGAGCAATCGGCCTCGCACATGTGGCAGCACGGTGCGGATGCGCCAGTCGGCCAGCCATTTTCCGAGGGGATCGTTCATCGTTCGGGTCGGCCTTCGCTTGACGCTTCAGGCGCGATCGCGTTAGCTTGGCGCGATCGAGTCGTCGTTCCCGCGGCGTCGCTGCCGGTACGAATTCTCATCCGAGAGCGGCGATCCGTCAACCAGCGTGCGTGACCGTTTTGCCGACTGAAGCCAGCGAATCCACCTCGCCGCAGCACGAACCCATCGCAGGTTCCGCACAGGAATCTCCTGCGTCGAACCGCGCCGTCGCGCCACGCTCCCGCATCGGCGACTGGTGCCGTCGCCATGACACGCTTCTCGTCCTGCTGCTGCTGGTTCTCATGACGGTCGCGGCCTACCCGGACGTGTTCTTCCGCGCGGAAGTGATCGCCCCGTCCGACCTGATCTTCTTTCACAAGCCGTGGGCGGATCATCGGCCGCCGGAGATCGCCGGGGGCAGCAATCCGGTCCTCACCGATCAGGTCGATATGTTCGTGCCGCAGGTGGAATACGTGCGGCAATGCCTGAAGCGCGGCGAGATACCATACTGGTGCGACAAGATTCAGAACGGCACGCCGTTTTTCTTTGTCATCAAACATGAACTGATGGTCCTGCCACTGCTGCTCGCGGTGCTCATCCTCAAGACACCGGTGGGAATGACGGCGTATTTCCTGCTGCGGCACCTGCTGGGCGGTCTTTTCTTCTATAAATATGCGCGGATCATCGGGATCGGCCGTTGGCCGGGCCTCTGCGGAGCGATTGTCTTCTGCTACTGCAAGTACGCAGTGCAGGACCTGATCTTCCCGATGCATCTGCAACTGATGATGCTGCCGATCCTGGCCTATGGTACCGAGCGCGTCATTCAGCATCGCAGCGCGGCCTGGGCGGCGGCGATGCCGGTTCTCCTCTGGACGGTCATACTCTCCGGCTTTCCGGCGGGCACGGTTTATTGTCTGTATTTCCTGGTGGCGTATACGGTCTTCCGCATCCTCGGACAGCACGGGCGGCGTCTCAAGCTCCTCGCGGCGTTCGCGGGTATGTATCTCGTCGGGCTATTGATGTCAGCACCGGCGCTCCTGGCGACGGCGGACTTCTTCTCCGCTTTTGACTGGACCTATCGCGAGCGCTACTGGCAGTGGCGGCTGCCGATCGAAGGGCTGATCGCATGGGTGTATCCGTTCTTTTACGGGCCGCCCTACCAGCGCGGCGGCGCAATCGGCACCTGGTACGAATACACGTTCTACATCGGCATCCTCCCGCTTGCAGTAACGCTGCTGAGTCTGGCAACGTTTCGACTGTCGTGGATTCGCGCGTTCTATCTGCTCTTCGCGGCCTGGCTGATCGTGCTGCTCTACAACGTCGGTGATGTGCTCGGCCGCTTCATCCAGCACGTGCCGATCTTCAACAGCAATCCCAACACGCGGCAGAAGCTCCTGCTGGCGTTCGTCCTGTCTGTGCTGCTGGCATACGCGCTGAACGATCTGTCGCAGCGCCGATTGCCGATGTGGGTGCGGCGCGGTGGCGCGCTGCTTCTGCTCGCGCTGGTGGGTTTCGGCGGATGGGGGATCGGACTGTCGATGGGCGATGCCGATTTGTCGGCCTTCCAACAGGCGCATCTGCACTGGCAGGCCGGCGTGATCGGTCTCTCCGCGATCGTGGGACTGACACTTTACCTGCGACGAGAGACGACATGGTGGATCAAGACATGCGTCGCCCTGATGCTCTTTGCCGACTTACAGATGATGGATAAAAGCTGGTACCCGCTGTCGCGATGTCAGGCCTCGACGGTGCTTCAGCCGGATACCCAACGCCCGCCTGACCCGCGGATCGCCGTCGGCTGGAACCCGACGATCGCCCGGACCGCGTTCTACCTGCGCACGCCGGCGGTGCGTTTTCTGCAGGAGCATATCGGTGACGACAAGATGCTGGGAATGGATGCGACCTTTCTGGCAAACATCCCGCTCTTCTACGACCTTAACAACTTCAGCGGGCGAGGATTCTTCAACGCGCGGACCAAGGGACTCTATCGGCTTCTCAACGAGGAGGCCCTGCGCGAGCACCCGACACAGTTTCTCTTTGACAGCAGCGTACAGACGCGCCTGGGGAGCCCGGTCGTCGAGATGCTGGGCATACGCTATGTGGCCATGGATTCCCTGACGAAGCTCGATGACCTCTCGCGGGATTACCTCGTCAAGCAGCCGGAGTGGAATCACATCATCGAGCTGGCGCCGGGCCAGTCGCTGCGGCAGACATTCGTAGCCGAACGCGCGATGGTCGTCGGCTGGGCGGCAATTCGAATACCGCATGGCAAGTGGACAGGCGACTCACCGGCGGAACTACGCATTCTGGATCTGACGGATGGCACGCAGCGGCAATGGTCTAATGGTCAATGGCAGGAGGAAGTTCGTCGGCTGACGTTTGATCTCGGCGAGTTTGAGGCGCAGCAGGGACGGCACTACGCAGTCGAACTGACGGCGCGGGACGATCTCGACGGCGTGCTGGACGTGCTGTGCACGAAGGATGTGGACATCCTGAAGAAAGGCACGCTCTCGATCAACGGAAAGGAGCATCCCGGCGATCTGACGTTCACAATCCATGCCGACGCTCCGGGGCGGCTCGACAAATACAAAGTCATCTACGATGGCGAACTGGTCGTTCTGGAGAACACAAAGTCCTACGGGCGGGCATGGCTGGCGGGCGGACTGAAGTACGGAACACCGGAAGAGATTCTCGCAGCTTTGTCGCAGGCGATGGACGATCTGCGGTCGTACATCTGGGCGGAGGAGGACATGCGGCCGATCGCGGGTGCGCCGCGCGCCGAGGCCATGGTGGACGGCCGCGTGACCAATCTCGAACTACGAAGCTCGGACCAGCGCTTTGAGATCGAGGCAGACCGCGACTGCTTTCTTGTTGTGAGCGACAACTACGACCACGGTTGGCGGGCGTGGGTGGACGGGAAGGAGACGGGCATCTTCCGTGCGAATTACAACCTGAAGGCGGTCGCGGTACCGAAGGGTAGGCACGTCGTCGAGTTTCGTTATCGACCGCCCTACTTCCTGCCGGCGATGGCGCTCGGCACGGCCGCTGCGCTGGGGCATTTCTACTTCGTCATGAGGTGGTCGCGCCGACGACGTGCCGGACTTTCCGAAAGACCTGCGGGCGCATAGGATTCTACTCCGGCCGGCCGCAGTTATGGTTCTAGCCCGCTCAGACCGCAGTCGAGCGGTACGGTCGGCTTGGCAAACTTTCATACGCAGACGATCGATTACGAACGGACCTACGGCTCCATGTGCGGCATCTTCGGAATCAGCATTCGAGAAGACGCAACGTTTTCACCGACCGCGCTGCAGTCGGCGGTGAATGACCTGTTCCGGCTTTCTGAATCGCGCGGCAAGGAGGCGGCCGGCATCGCGCTGGTCAGCGGCGGGGAAATTCGTGTCTTCAAAGAGGCGGTCCGGGCGTCCGCACTGGTGCGCCGGCCGGAGTATCGCGGGCTGTTTCGGGAAATGGCTGGCAACGGCGTTCGATCGCGGCGGGAGCCGCTGCGGCAACCGGTGACCGTAATCGGACACTCGAGACTGGTGACCACCGGCGAGCAGGGCAACCGTCTGAACAACCAGCCGGTGATCCACCGCGGGGCCGTGGGCATCCACAACGGTATCGTGGTCAACGACGAAGCCCTGTGGCAGGCCAATCCTGATCTGGAGCGGAGAGGGCGTGTCGACAGCGAAGTAATCGTCGGGCTTATCCGCAAGCACCTGGCCGACGGACTTGATCTGATCGGAGCCGTCCGTCGTACATTCGACGAAATTCGCGGTGCCGCGTCGATCGCCGTTGTGTTCGACGATCTGGACGCGATGGTGCTGGCGACGAATACAGGTTCGCTGTACCTGGGCACGCCACCGCGGGGAGACGCAATCGTCTTCGCCTCGGAGGAATACATCCTTCTTCAGTTGCTGCGCCGGCGATACCTCGAACCGTTGCTCGGCGCTTGCCGGGTCGTTCAACTTCGCCCGGGCCACGGCTGCGTTGTGAATCTTCGCGATCTGTCGATAGAGTCATTCGAGCTGATCGGTGATCCACCATCGTCGAGCGTATTGCCGCGGGCTGCGTCAGCGCGGCGCGTCGTGGACATCATCCCCGCGTCGTTTAACGGTGAAAACGGACACGAGGCGCGCGTCGCACCGCGGCAAGCAGCAACAGCACCGACGTTATTCATGCCCCGCGCGGATCGTCTGCCGCGGATACCCTTTGAGGCGATTGAGCGGCTGCGACGATGCAGGAAGTGCATCCTGCCGGAAACGATGCCGATGATCGCCTTCGACTCAGACGGCGTGTGCAACTACTGCCGTCACTACCGGCCGAACGAGGTGCGCGGCGTCGATGCGCTTCGGGAAATACTTCATCCACTGCGCCGAACGGATGGCCGCCCCGATTGCCTTGTGGGGCTCTCCGGTGGTCGCGACAGCACCTACTGTCTGCATTTCGTGAAGACTGAACTGGGCATGAATCCGATCGCGTTCACCTACGACTGGGGCATGGTGACGGACCTGGCGCGGCGAAACATCTCCCGCATCTGCGGCAAGCTCGGCGTGGAGCACATCCTCGTCTCTGCGGACATCGAGAAGAAACGGCGATACATCCGGTCGAATGTACGGGCCTGGCTGAAGAAGCCGGACCTGGGAATCATTCCGCTGTTCATGGCCGGTGACAAGCAGTATTTCCACCATGCGAATCAGCTCAAGGCGCAGATCGGCCTGCCGGTCATCATCCTCGGCGAAAACATGCTGGAGAAGACGGAGTTCAAGACCGGCTTCTGCGGCGTGCGCAGCGGGCGGCCGGATGATCCGGATCATGTCTATACGCTGGGACTGAAGGAGAAGATCAAACTGGCGACGTACTACGGCATGGCCTATTTGCGAAACCCGGCCTATCTGAACGCTTCCACGCTCGACACGCTTTGGGCGTATGCCTGCTTCTATGTCATCCGGCGCGACTATCTGAACCTGTATCGTTTCATCCGGTGGGAGGAAGATACGATCACGCGGACAATCATCGACGCCTATGACTGGGAGACGGCGACGGATACGGATTCCACCTGGCGGATCGGCGACGGCACGGCGTCGTTCTACAACTACATCTATTGCATGGTTGCGGGTTTCTCGGAGAACGACACCTTCCGCAGCAATCAGATCCGCGAGGGGTTACTCACGCGCGCTCAGGCCATCGAGATGGCCCGCAAGGAAAACGAGCCGCGCTGGGAGTCGATCCAGTGGTATCTTGACACCATCGGGCTGGGGGATCAGTTCGAGCCGATCGTTCAACGCATCGCGGAGATTCCCAGACACTATGCGACCTGAGTCGGACGTCGCGGACGGAGCCGATCGATCCGGCCTGCGCTCCGGGCTGCGTTCGGCGCTGTCGCTGCGCAACCGGTTCAGTGCCGAAGTGCTGTGGAACCTGGCCAGCGTCGGCGTGCTGGGCGTCTCCGGCATTCTGATGAACGCGATGATCGCCCGATGGCGCGGGGCCGAGGCGCTGGGCGTCTTCAATCAGGTCTTCGCGATTTACATCATTCTTTCGCAGATCGCCGTCGGCGGTGTGCATCTTTCCGTACTCAAGCAGCTTTCCTACCATTCGGACGAGCGCGACCTGTGCGGGCGAATCACGACGGCCGGACTGCTCCTCGGCGCGATCCTCTCGGCCATTGTCTGCGCCGCGGCGTATCTGTTCAGCGATAGCGTAGGAACGTTTCTCTCGAGTACCGGCGTTGCGACCGGGCTGGCCCTGGCGGCGCCGGGGCTCATCTTCTTCTCGCTGAACAAGATTCTGCTCAGCGCGCTCAACGGGCTGCGCTTCATGCGCGCCTTTGCCGTGCTGCAAGCCGCGCGATTCGTCTTCATCCTGGCATCGATCACGGGTATCCTGGCCGCGGGCTGGCCGCATGCATGGCTGGCGCTCTCCCTGACCACGTCGGAACTGGCGTTGTTCCTGATCACCATCATTTACGTACGCTGGTTCGTGGTTCCGCTGCGTAGGCCCGCCAGCGGGGAACGATGGTATCGCGAGCATGCCTCGTTCGGCCTGCGCGGCTTTATGAGCGGATTGCTGAGTGAGATGAACACCCGCGTGGACGTGCTTATGCTTGGCTACTTCACGAACGACGCAGCCGTCGGCATCTACAGTTTTGCCGCGATTCTCGCCGAGGGATTCTGCCAGATACCGATCGTCGTGCGAAGAAATCTCGACCCGATCTTCGGACGGGCCTTCGCGGAGCATGATCGCGTGCGAATCGTCGAAGCGGCGCGTAAGGTCAAGCGGGTGATGTATGCACTGATGACCGCTGTCACACTCGTCGCGGTCGCCGGCTATCCCCTGCTCCTGAAGCTCTGCGGTGCGGACCACGGCATGGGTGCAAGCTGGCTGGTGTTCGCGATCCTGATGGCCGGCATCCTGCTGAACTCGGGTTATCGTCCGTTTCTGGGCATCTTTCTGCAGGGCGGCATGCCGGGCGTGTACACCGGACTGATCTTCATCGCCGTTGGGGGCAACTTCGTGCTTAATCTCGCACTGATACCGCCGCTGGGAATCTACGGCGCTGCCGTGGCGACGGCGACCGTGTTCGTCATCGAAGCAGTCTTGATTGTTGTATTCGCGCGTCGATTATTCGCGGTTTCTCTTTGATTGCGCCGGTCGGATGCGTCGTCCGGCGGCCGCGAGACTTGACCCTGTGCCGTGATTCGCGGATCATGATTTCTCTCGCCGGAGGCGCGAAGGTTCGATCCTCGCGCGGACTTGCCTCCGATCGGCGCGGTCTTCGGCGACGCGCGCCGTCGGACGGTTCGGGAACCAGCCCGCGTGACCCTGCAGCAAGATCATCGCTTGACCGACGCCCTTTCGAGCATGGACGATTTCCAGCTCGTGGACGGGGATATTCTCTGTCAGGGCGCGAGCGAGGGCTCGTACACGGACATCGGCAGCACCGAAGAACGAGAGATTCTCGCGGAACTCAAGCGTGAGCCGTGGCGCGACGTGGTCAACCGTCGCTTCGGCGCCCGGCTCCCCTGGCTGCACCGCATCATTCTCGATCCGGCGCGGACGCGCATGCTCGACGTTCTCGATCTTCCGCCAGGCGGCCGGTTTCTCGATATCGGCAGCGGCTGGGGACAACTCACGATCCCCCTGGCGCGGCGCGGCGAGGTCTATGCCCTTGACCTGACGCTGGCGCGGTTGCGGATTCTCCGGGAAATCGCCCGGCAGGAAGATTGCCGCGTGCATCTGCTGCGCGGCGATCTGCGCACGTTTCCGCTGCGGGAGAACTTTTTCGATCTCATCGTTCTCAACGGCGTGCTGGAATACACGAACCTGGGATTTGAAGCGGGCGATCGCGCCGGCCATCTGCTGGCCCTGCGCCGCGTGTGCAGCGCGCTGACGCCGCGCGGCAGTGTGTACATCGGGATAGAAAACGCCACCGGGCTGAAATATCTGCTGGGCGCGCCGGATGATCACACCGGCCGGAAGGATTTCACCTACCTGCTGGATCGCGAGGAAGGCGCCGCAGCGCGAACCTGGGCGCTGGATCAGTATCTTCAGCTCTTTGAGGAGGCCGGGCTGGAGCTGTCGCGCGCCTATGCCTGCTTCCCGGATTACAAACTGATCGAGCACATGGTGGACCTCGAAGAGGTAGATGCCTTTCTCCTGGAACGAGGGCTGCCGGCGCACGAGCACAGCGGCGTCGATGGTGCGCCGCTGAATCTGGAGACACGGCTGGACCCGATTTATCGCAACCTGGCGAGGATGAAACTCGCTCGGTACTTCGTGCCTTCGTTCGGCTTCGTACTGGAGCGTGCAGGAGGCACGGCGACGATGCGTCGGTTGCGCAGGCAATCGGCACGCAATGCCGCCGAGAAGGCACTGCTGGATGCCGGCGAGATCAACCTGCTCGACGCCGCATCCCTGAGCGTAACCCGCATCGAGCAGGCCGTGGACTTTCGACCGGATTGCCGCACCGAACGATACACCGTCGAGCTGCACGGCCGGCCGATCGCATCGGTCAAACAGATTCCGCTGTCGGGCCCGTTCGCTCCGGATGCAATCCTTGGTGCCTACGCGCTCTACGAACAGGCGGACTCGTTCAGGCCGCCGAAGCTCTACGGCCAGTCGCGTGATGCACAGAGTCTCTGGCTGGTCGAGGAGTTCGTGGCCGAGGCCGAGTCGCTCGACGCGCTCGTGGCCCGCGAGGTGCTTTCCGCAGAGGAGGCGACGCAGCGCATTCGGGAAATCATCGATACGGTGTGGAGTTTCGGGCGGCCCGTGGAGGAGGACCTGCTCAATGCGGAATTGCAGGCCTGCGCTGTGGCATTGCGTGACCTGCTCGCGTGCGACAGCATAGCCGATGCCATCAGCGAGGCGTTTCGAGGAAATGTGATGCAGCGGAAGGATTCACTGCGCACGGTCGTGACGACGCGCGATTTCATCGGACGCAATATCCTGCGAACGCCGGATCATGCCTGGGTGCTGATCGACTACGACCTGGCCCATCGAACTTCACTGGCACCGCTGGGGTTTGCTCGCAGCGCATGGTGCGTGCCCTACTGCACGGAGACGATCTGGCAGGCGCAGGCGTTCGAGGGTCTCGATCGGCCGCTGCTCGAAGCTGCGGCGGTGGCGATGGAGTTCGCCCTGCAAAAGCGGATGCTGCCGCCGTCGCGCGAGGTGGAACTTCGCCGGGAATACAAGCTGCGACTGCTCAAGGTGCTGGCGCCGGGCGGTATGGACGAGGTGCAGACGGAATTGAATCTTCTCCACGAGGAAATCCGCCGTGCTCGGGAATATCAGGCGGGGCTGGAGGCGCACGTCCGCGCGCTGGAACCGAAGTATCGTGCGCAAACGCTTCCGAGCGTGGACATCATGGTGGTGTCGTACAACTCGGCCCGCTGGCTCGACGGATTTCTCGACAGTCTGCGGCGGCTGGATTATCCCGCCGAGCGGCTGCGGCTTGTCTTCGCGGACAACGGCTCCCGTGATAATACGCTCGCGAAAATGCAGACGGCGGCAAACGACCTCAATATGCCGCTGAAACTGATCCCCACCGGGCAGAACCTGGGTTTCACCGGCGGTTACGAACACGCCTTCCGCTACGGCGATGCCGAGTATTACTTTGTCGTCAATCTCGACACGGTCATCGAGCCGGATGCCATCACGCTGCTGATCCAGCGACTGGAGCGCGATCCAAAGATCGGCATCGCCGAAGCACGTCAGGCGCCGCGGGAGCATCCCAAGTATTACGACCCGATCACCGGCGAGACGAGCTGGTGCAGCGGGGCCTGTATGATGATCCGTGCGAAGGCGCTGCGGCAGATCGGCGGCGGTTTTGAACGGTCTTTCTTCATGTACCTCGAGGACATTGACCTGTCCTGGCGGATGTGGCTGCACGGCTGGAAGTGCATCTACGTGCCCGAGGCGGTGGTGCAACACTTCACCGAAGACCTCGATCCCAAGAAGACCCCGAAGACGCAGCACTATTACACCATGCGCAACGGCGCCCTGATGCGGGCCATGTACGGCACGCGGATGGATCTTTTTCTGCATTACCTGGCGATGCTGCGCGTGGGGACGATCTCGCGAAATCCGCTCTGGCACCGGTGGAATACGATCAAGGCGATGTTCGCATCGCTGCGCTACCTGCCGGCGGCAGTCCGCGGTCGCGAGGGCCGCGGCAAGTTCGGCAGGCATCGCTGGGTCTTCTTCAACGGCTGGACCTACGGCCGCCACGGCCGTGATCTGACCCTGCGGGAGCGCAGCAGCGGTCGTGCGCTCGTGGATCTCGTCAAGGAACTGCCACAGGCGGAAAAGCGGCTTGAAGCAGCGCTGCCCATCGAGGGGCACATCACGCGCCATCCCGGCGCCTCCGTGGGCGGTGAGTCTAAACCGGCGCTACTCGTCTATCGCACGGCCGAAGTGACTTATCAGACGACGGTGGAGCCCGGTGCGGAGCTACAGGGTCACGTCGCGATTCCGCAGGAAGCATGGGACGACCGAGCGGTCGGGGTCTTTACCATACACATCGACGGGCAGGAGGCATGGAGAGGTGAACTTCATCCGGCACAGCAGGAGCATCGTGCCTGGGTGCCGTTTCGCATCGCAGTGACCGGGGCCGCGGACGCACCGCGTCTAATCACGCTGCGATTCGACGGCAACGAACACCTTGGCTGGGGGCTGTGGGGCGGCGTGCGGATCGCATTTCCCGAGCCGGAGTCGGCGAAGGAATCGCCTTTACAGGGCCTTTCTAAGCCGGCGATTTCCATCGTGATGCCGACGCACAACCGTGCCGATCAGCTTCCGCGCGTGGTGGAGCGGCTCATGTCGCAGGACGTGCCGCCGGAGTACTACGAGGTCATCATCGTCGACAGCAACTCGTCCGACGCCACGCCGCAGGTGCTGAATCAACTGAAAGCAATGTACCCCAATCTTTCCACGCTGCGCTGCGATCGATCAAGCGTCGCATCGACGCGGAACATGGGGCTCAACGTCGCCCGGGCGCCGCTGGTCCTGCTGCTGGACGATGACATCCTCGTCGGACGCGACATGCTGACGCGCGTCTTCAATACGGCTCGCAGGCATCCCGGCCGGGTGCTGTTGGCGCGAATCGCCGCCCCGTGGCAGGATTCGGTCGACCCCTTCGAGCGTTTCCTGTGGCAATCCCAGGATGTAAACATCTACAACTTCGACGATCCCGAAAATGTCCCGCCCAACTATTTCTATACGGCCTGCGTAGTGATCCCGCGCGACGTGCTGGGCGAGACGCGCTTCGATGAAAACTTTCTCGCGTCCGGCGTGGAAGATATCGAGTTCGGCTTCCGCCTGCTGGGCGAATCGACGCGGATGGTGTTCATGCCCGACGTCGAAGTGCAGCACGAGTATTATCCAACGTATCTGCCCTATCGGCGCAAGAAGTATCGCCACGGCTACCTGCTCGGCTACTTCCTGGCACAGCATCCTCAGTTGTCAAACCGCTTCGTCTTCGAGCGCAAGGTGGTGAAGTATTACCCCTGGCTGCAGGCGCTCAAATGGCTGACCGCAGGTGGAGCGATGCTGCTCTATGTCGGAGAGAAAATCCGCTACGCCCCGCAGCCGCTGCATCGCTGGCTTTACCGATGGACCTATGTGGACCTGCGGCTGTCGATGTATCGCGGCCTGCTCGACTTTCGCCGTGGCAAGCCCGGCCCATGACCGATGCACCGGCTCAGACCATCTCACAGGCACCGGGGGCGGCGCATCCGGCGCGCCCTTGGTCGAAGCGCTTCCAACTGGCCGCGCTGTCGGCTGCTCTCGACCGACACCCTTTTCGCATCTTTGCGGCGCTGTTCGTCTGGTTTTTACTGACCGCCCTGATCCGCTACCACCGGCTGATCCCGGCGTGGTTCACGGCGGACGAGGTGGACATCCTCGCTCATGTCGACGGGCGGGGCCTGATTGACATCTTCACCGGCTACGACGTCTCCGCGAACAACTTCGTGCCGCTGCTGCTCGTCTCCCTCAAGCTGGACTGGGCGATCTTTGAGTGGTGGATTCCCGGCTACCGGCTTCATTCGATCGTTTCAGCGAGCATCGCGGCGATGATGATCGTCGCGCTTCTGCGACGATGGTGCGCCTGGCCGACGGCCGTGCTCGCGGGCTTCGTGTTTCTGCTGAGCGTAGATACCGCCGCGCTGATCGGCTACACCGCCTCGCGTCACTATCTGGAGGGTCTGATTCCGGCAATAGGTGCCATTATATTGACACTCCGCTACCTCGACCGCGGCGGCCCGACTCCCCTGCTCGGCGCGATCGCCTGCTACTTCGCGGCCACGTTGTTCAAGGAAATATACGCTCCTCTGCCGGCGCTCCTGCTGGTGCTGCCGGGCGTGCGCCTGCCCCGGCGGGCCTTGCTGCTGGGCGCCTTCGCCCTGCCGGCTGCGGCGTACTTTGTCTATCGCCGGGCCATGATGGGCCAGTTCGTCGGTGGCTATGGCGGCGGGCAGTATGACCCGTTCGAGATCGCGCGATATCTGGTCAGCGCGTGGCCGCAGTTCACCGGTTGGATGATCTACGGCACCGCCCGCTGGGCATGGTGGCTGCCGATCCCGATCAACGCGCTGCTCTTGTGGACGCTCTGTCGTGCGGCTCGAAGCTCCGGGCTGCTTGCGGCAAGCTATCTCATGTGCCTGGCCGTCGCCATTGGACCGGTCTCACTGGTGCTCGGAACTCCACAGGTGAATTTCATCGAGGCCGCGAGCCATTACTGCCAGCGATTTACCTTTCCCGCCTTTGTCGTCATTTTGCTCTGGGGGGCATGGGCGCTCGAGCGACTTGATCGACGCGTCGCTCTTATCGCGCTGACCCTGCTGCTGATGGTCGGTCTGAACAATACCAGCCGTCAGATTCGATCCTGGATACATGACGGGCGCACCACGCAGGCCTCCGCACGGGCGTTTGAATCCTGGTGGGACCGGAAGGCAGTCTATGCCGCGGACGTTCCCCGACAGCTCCATCTCGGGCTGATAAAGATCTGGAGCCGCCGCGCCGAAGCACCGCCGACGCATACGGCACGCGTCATCCCCGCATGGCCGGGAGCCATCTCCTCGGAGGACCCGATTCTGCAGGAAGCGGATATAGTATTCGTCGAGAGTCTTTACGACGGCGTTCGGCAACTGGGCCGCGAGGAGTTTCTCGCGAAGTATGCGAGCCCCTAGCCAACCCGCCGAATCGGGAGTGCGGCGCGACGCCGCATACGCACCGGAAAGGTCAGAGCCGTGCAGGAACACAAATACGCACTTGGAGTGGTCGGCACCGGCCACATCGCGATGATCATCGTCAACCGCCTCATCCAGAGCGAGTATCTGGAAGCCGGGCGGATCGTGGCATCCTGGAGCCGCAAGCTGGAGCAGCATCCGCTGCCGGTCGCAGTCGTCCGGGAGAATAACGAAGTCGTACGCGATGCCCGAGTGGTCATGCTCGCAGTCACACCGCAGCGCTTCGCCGAGGCGGCGGCATCGATCCGTTCCGTGGTCACGCCCGAGCACCTCTTTGTCAGTGTCATGGCCGGCGTCTCAACCGATCGGATTGCCGCGGCACTGGGTGATGGACCGATCCGCGTGGTACGGGCGATGCCGAATCTGCCCTTTGGGCTGGGCTGCGGCGTGACGGGTCTCTATCGCGGACGACACGCCTCCACGGACGACATGGAAGAAATCAAACACCTCTTCGGCGCCGGCGGTGTGACTGTAGAAGTCGATGACGAAGAGCTGATGAACGCGGTTACCGCGGTGGCCGGCTCGGGTCCGGCTTACTTTTATTACTTCGTCGAGATGATGATGCAGGGCGGCGTGGCGGCGGGGCTGCGACGCGAAGATGCACAGATTCTCGCGGCGCATGCCTGCGTGGGCGCCGGGGCGATGTTGCTGGAAAAGGGTGCCTCACCCTCAGAGTTGCGCGGCGCGGTGACCAGCCCGGGCGGTACAACGCAGGCGGCCATGAACAAGCTGGAAGAGTGCCGTGTCGCCGAGCACGTGTCGGAAGCCGTCCTGGCGGCCTTCCGGCGCAGCCAGGAACTTGGACGCCTGTCCGCCGGCGAGAAATAGCACGGCCGCCGCCGAATCATCTTCGTCCAGCCAGCGTATCAGTTCATCGCCGCATGGTGAAAGGGGCACTTGCCGACGGGCTTCTCCGTCGCGGGCTTTCGTGCTTCAGCGCTGTGCTGCACGGTCTCGTACAGCTCTCGATGAAGCTCCATCACGGCTAGAAAGGTGTCGCCTGCCGCCTGAAGGATGGCAATGGTCTCCTGCGGCGTGAAGACACAGGCATTCATGTCTTCCTTGAAGTGCTTCCAGGTCTCAGTCTGGCGATCGCCATAGGGATCGAGGTAGCGCGTGCCCGACGTATCGTTCAGTTGATACGCGCGGCGAACCGCCTTTGCTATGAACTTCGAACCGTTGTTGCTTCCCTCGAAGACATAGTGAATACCGAGCAGCGCGACCGGCTGCGTGGCGGCGATGGATTCGATGCGCTCGAGAAACTTCCGCGTCGACGAGAGCGGGCGGATCGAATCAACCTTGCTGCCGAAGTAGCCCAGGTCCTCGCGCAGATAGGGCTCCTGAAACTGATCGTCCCGCAGCACGCGATCGAAGGTAGTCAATTCCGTGCGGAAACGTCTCAAGTGGTGCTCCAGCGCTCGGTGTATCAGGAAGAGCTGTTCGAGCGACTGGACATAGGCCTCGCGCGGCAGGCGACCCTTCATGAGCTGCTCATTAAACGCGCCATGTTCGGCGGCGTCGTGCTGGGCGCGAGTGGATTCCTTGAGTTGAACCATGATCGGTTGTGCGTCAGTCTGAGTGATCATCTTTGATGGACTCCTTGCCAGTTTGTCCGGCGAGCTTGTTTGCAATTCTGCTGTTCCCGAACGGCCTCACATCGGCTCCTCCGGCCGGATTTCTAATTGAGAATGAGTCTCAATATTAACGGGATGGTAGCCGGGGCAGAGGGGAATGCAAGGGCTGCCGCCTTCGATTCCGCAGGTCAGGAAATAGGCGTATCAGCGATGGCTGGCAGACCGGTACAGGGCAACCATTACTGCGAAGCAAGGGTTTCGAGTACCTGTGAAATTGTGTTGCAGGTTGAGCCGAAGATGCGGACTACTCACCGCTTGACGGGGCAGAATCTTTGCTCTGTGAGGAGCCAGCGGCATCTGATTTCTTCTCGTCGCCAACCGGTTTACCGGGCTGGGATGGGAGAGCGGGGGCGGCCGACTTGGGACCCTCGGATTTAGCTGCGGGCGCTTCTTCACCCTTCTCTGCGGGCTTAGCTTCGGATGGCTTTACGGTCTTGGCTTCGGGCTTGGCTGCTTTCTCCGCCGCACCGTACTGACCGGCCAGGAGCTTGTACCACTCCTCCAACTGGCGAACCTCGGCTGGGTCGGCACTGTCGAGCTGCTTACGGTCCGGCAGGGCACGAAGCCGCTGATCGAGCGTCACAAACATCTCGCCGATCGGCCGCTCGAGGTCGCGACGGCGCTGGTCGATCTCCTTGCGGTCGAGCTTGGGCTTGATCGCGAGGGCCTCGGCTTCAAGGGCGGCAAATTCGTTCTTGCGCTTCTCGCGATATTGCGTCGCCTGGTCGCGGATGTCCTTGTAAATCTTGTCGCGGGCCGAGATGGCCTGTTTCTCGTCGAGCTTGTAGGTGCGGATGAAGCGGTTCACGTACGCCAGCCAGGTGTCTTCAACCTGCTGCTGCACGACGGGCTGATGCGGCTCGGAAACCCGGCCTTCCTGCATCTTGCCCCCGCCCTGAAGGCCGGACTGCTGCGGTGCATTCTGCTCGCTGCTGGCAAGCGCCACCTGCGGCTGGCCGCCGCTCTTCCAGGTTTCAATCATGCGGTCGACCTGGGCAAAGCTGGTGCGCATGGCGGCCAGGTCCGCATCATGAACCTGCTTCTGAGTCGCATCGAGAATCGCGCCCCATTCCTCGTTGCCGTCGAGGATCGCCTTCTGGGCAGCCGCGTAGATCGGTGCGGCTCGCTCGGCCCAGCGCTTGTAGGCGTCCATCGTTCCGGGCTTGAGACCAAGTCGCAAATCGATGGATTCGCGGAGGAGTTCCCGAACATCTTTCTCGTAAACATCGAGAAAAGCCCGGGTGCGATTGACCAGCAGGAGTCGGGTGTACTCCTCCTGCGCCTTGTTGAGGTTGTACCGCCTGGAAATCTGGAGGACGGCCTCCTCCATCATCTTGTCCACGTTCCAGAGTTCGGGATTGTTGGGGTGTGTCTGGGCAGTGGCTTTGTCCACTGTTTCCCCGTCGGACTGGGTTGCAGCCGGAGTCTGCTGTACGGCAGGCGATGGTGACTCCTGAGCGCCCACTCGCTGGCAGGACGCAAGGAGAACCATGGCAAAAGCAAACGCAATCATGCCCTTTGGCCTGAGGTGTCTGCAAACCAGCTGAATCATGGAGACGTGCATCGGCATGGATTATACCCGGACCGGTAAATGGCTGTCACGCGAGGAAGTTACACACCTACCTTGCATTGTATGTCGGTCCGACGAACGGGTTGCAACAAATACGCTTCGCTGGAAGGCGGATTCGGACCTCTCGGGCTCTGATCGGATTCGCCGACAAGACTATTACTGGCCGCTGGTTACGTTCGAGGAGGACGTGGATGGACTGGAGCGGCGTGGCGGGCCACGGCAGCAGTTTGTATCCATAGATAACAGTCGTCGACGTAATCGCGGATACCGTGCCGTCGGCGGTGCGATACGGATGGTGCTACGCTCGTCGACCCGGAATGGACTTCGTACGTCGAATTTGAAATGTCGTGGATCATCCGGAGCGATGGACCGCGATCGCAAGAACGAACACCCAAAACCTCCGCAGCAGCCCGGATCACATGAATGCAGCCGCGCGGCAACGATGAGAAGCAGACCCGCAGATATGCGATCGTTACGAACCAACCTATCTACCACAACGTTGTCAGAGTAGAGAGGTTGGAGAGAAAATGCTCGCCTGAGGGGCGTGCGCAGTTCCTGCGCTTTGACGAACTCACGGCAGAATGCTAGAAATAGAAAGAGATTCAGCGCTCGAAATGCCCAATCGCCGATCCATGCCTGCCGAGGCCGCACCGTTTCGGAGGCAAACCAGACAGAAAGACTGTGACTGCGTGAAACTCCCTCCGGCATGGGTTTGTCGACTCGTCGCAGGTGCAGCGTTGCTGCTGCCGGGGAACCTGGCTGCGCAGCCGGCGTCTGCGCCCGACTCCCAGAAGCCCTCCCCCACCACCTCCGCTGCTTCCGAGCCGGCGGCTACTACCCAGCGGATTGATGAAAACATTCTGCTCATCCGAGGGAACAACACCCCCGAGGCGCGCAAGCTCGGTGCGACGCGGCTGCTTGAAATCGGCGGCGACGAAGCGGTTGCCCGGCTGATGAGCGTGCTGGCGGGCGATCCGCCGGATCTCGCGGCGCAGCTTGCCGTATGCAGCGCGATCGCAGACTTCGAACGCCCGCCCGCGGCACTGGTCGAAGCCCTGCTGGCGATGCTGGGCGATACTCGACCCGGCGTCATCGAGGCGGTCACCCGAGCGATTCGTCGATTTGACAGCACCGTGGTCGTCGGACGGCTCCGACCGATTGCTGAAGATGCGGCCTATGCCCGGCCCCGCCGGATGGCCGCGATCCGGGCGCTGGGTGTACTAAGCGACGATATCCAGGCGATCGGTTTGCTGGCCGGACTTCTTGAAGACACTGACCGGGCGATTCGCTATGCCGCACTGGCGGCCTTCAACGAGGCGACCGGTGCAGGAATGAGCGACCCGGAGGCGGCGTTGAACTGGTGGCGACGGGCCTCGTCCCTGACGCAGGAAAAGTTTCTCAAGGCCCTGATCGAGTCCCGGGCACAGCAGGTACAACGCATTCGCAATGATCGCTCCGAGCTGACGCGCCGCCTGGTCGCTGCCAGCCGGGAGGCCTATCTCAACACGGCCGAGCCCAATCGGCCGCGCTTTCTGCAATCACTCCTGGCGGACGACGTGGCGGCGCTGCGACTGCTCGGACTCGACCTGGTCAATGACATGATCACCGACCGGCGGGAGATCAACCCCGAGACCAAGGCCCGAATCGTCGAATTGACAACCGACCCGGACTCGAAGGTCTGTCTGCGTGCCGCACGCATCGTGGGCGATCTTCGGTTGTCGAACGCAGTGACGAAGTTGATGGAGGCCAGCTCGCGCGAGTTGGACGACGACGTCCGCGCGGCCCAGGTCAGTGCGCTGGGGCGGCTCGACGACCTGAGCGCACTGCCCGCACTCATCGAGCGTTTGAATGACGACGCACCGGCGGTGGTCGGCGAGGCGGCCATCTCACTGGGCACGCTGCTGCGTCGCGGACAGCAGCTGCCGCCGGACTCCGATCAGATGATCAGCAGGATCCGGGATCGCTATGAACGACTCGGACCACAGGATAACGACCTTCGCGAGAAATTTCTGACCGCGATGGCGGCGATCGGCGCGCGGGAGTTTCGATCCATCTTCGAGCGTGAGATGACGGAGGGTCGAACACCGCGTATCCGCCGCGCGGCCATTGCCGGACTGGCGGGCTACGAGGATGTCACCGCCGCCGGGTTGATCCGACCACTGACATCCTCTCCCGATGCGGAGATTCGACTGGCGGCCATTGACGCCCTCGGCAAATGCGGCAGCACAGAAGACGACCTCGCGACGCTTCAGGGATACTTGCACGTCGATCGCGAGCCGGATGCCGCGATCCGGCAGCATGCGTGGGACAGCTACCTGTCCGTAGCCCAGCGGCTTCCCACCGAAACACGGATTCGCATCTCCGACCAGTTTGATCGTCCGGATGACAAGACGGCGCAGCGCCGCCGGATCGAGCTGTTGCGCGCCCTTCGCACCGATGCCGCTCGCTTCGAGGAGTTGCCGCGCGAAGATCGCATCGATGTGTTCGAGCGAATTGCAGACGCACAACTCGAACTCGGCGAATACACCGCGGCCTCCGCGAGTCTCGAACAGGCCATGGGACTCGTCGCCGACATGCAGAGCAATCGGTACGCCCATCTGGCCAATGGCTCGATCGCCGCGCTGCTCAAGGGACGCGAGGACGCAGCGGCGCTCAAACGGGTAGGCGAGTTTTTTGACGGGCAGCAGGTCAACGGCGAACTGACCGACCCGCTTCCGATCGCGGAGACGATCCGCCGGGAAGTCGCATCGCGAATCGCCGCGGCCAAGGACGCGACCGGATTCGCAGAGGCCCGTAACCTGCTCGAGATGTCGTCGGACTTCGCACGGAAGGCAGGCGAGCCGTTCGCAAACGATCTGGCCGCGATGCGGGAAGAACTGGCAGCCAAACGCAACGCGGACGTCAGTCGTCTGCTCGACGCCATCGCCACGGACCCGGAGGCAGAATCAAAGCTGTTCCAGCTTGGTCGCCAAGCCGTGCTGCCGCAGGTCTACCAGCGACTGACGAAGCAAACCGATGCCACGGCCTCGCCGGAGGTCGAAGCACGACTGCTGAGACTCGCCAAGCGACTGGCCCCGAACTGGCAGGGGTACGAGCCGAACGGCAACGAGGAACAGCGGCGCGGCGCGATGGAGTCGCTCCGCGAGACGATCGAATCCGTCAAACCCGAGGGCACCAGCGTCGGCAGCTCGACATGAAACACCGAGACCATGCACACCCTGTAGATTCATGCAGATTCACTCGCTTTCATTTGCGCGGCAACTACCGGCGTCCTCGCAAGTGGGCGAGCAATGCAAGCACGGCTCACATCGCACTGTAGATACGTGCACGCCCGAAAACGATCATTGCACAAACTCGAGCGGAATTTCATTGCCGAGTTGGAAAACGCGTGCTAGACTTCAGTGTCGGCGCAACGAGCGAACCACGCGCTGAGCGGTGAGTCGGAACACCCGCCACTGCAACCCACGCTTGCGAGCGCCCATGTGCGCGGCTGTCGCGTCAGCGCAGCCATCTAAGATGCTGGGTTCCGCAAGTTCGCTCGGTGCGCCCTCGTTCTTTTTACTTCCTCTCGGCACGAAGCTTCCACCACACAAGAACAGACGAACTCTATCGGCCCTGGAGTTGCTCCCATTGCCTGAAGAAATCAGGGAAAGTCTTCTCCACGCAGCCCGGATCGCGAATCGTCACACCGTCCAGCCGGAGCCCGGCCAGCGCGAAACTCATGGCGATGCGGTGGTCGTCGTAGGTATCGATGACTCCCGCAACGGGCGGTCGGTCCGGCCGGACCATCAGGCCGTCCTCGAAGACTTCCGTTGATACGCCGAGGTGGCCCAGTTCCGTGGCCAGGGCATGGAGCCGGTCGCTCTCCTTGATTCTCAGATTGGCCACGTTTCGGATGCGCGTGGGTCCATCTGCAAAGGCCGCCAGTACGGCCAGCGTGGGAGCAACGTCCGGCATCGCACCCAGATCAACATCAATACCTCGCAGGCGGCAGTCAGGCGGGCCATGAACCGTGGTGCAGTGGGCGTCCGCTTCCACGCGGCAACCCATCTGACGGAGAACGTCCACGAAGCCCCAGTCTCCCTGCACACTATTCGTCCCGAGGCCTTCGACCGTGACGCGGCCGCCGGTCAGGGCGGCGGCAGCAAAGAAATATGAAGCGGCTGAGGCGTCGGGCTCCACGGCATACGGCGCGGCGGTGTAGACCTGCGGTGCGGGTACGATGAAACGCTCCATACGGTCTTCAACGGCAGTGACGCCGAAGGCATCCATCACCGCGAGCGTCATCTTTACATAGGGTGCACTTGGCAGTCCGCTCGATACGTCGATCATCACGTCATCCGACGCGAGCGGCGCGGCCATGAGCAGCGCAGAGATAAACTGGCTGGAAACAGGACGATCAAAGACGATCTTCCCGCCACGCAGCCCGCGTGCATGGATCGACAACGGACAGTAACCCTCGGCCTCGGCATAACCGATCTGCGCGCCGAGATCGCGAAGGGCATCGACGAGCTGGGCGATGGGGCGCTGCCGCATTCGCGCATCGCCATCGAGCTGGTACTCGCCGCGCGAGGCCGCGCAGGCCGCCGCGAGAAAACGGATGACGGTGCCGGCGTTTCCACCATACAGCCCGGCCTCGCTCTCGGGGAAGAATCCGCCGCAGCCGTCGATCCTTGCCGTCCGGGCGTTCTCGTCGACAGCAAGCGGCACGCCGAGTGTTTGCAGGCAGCGGATCATGTGTCGCGTGTCATCCGCCAGCAGGATTCCCGCAAGCTGCGATCGACCGCGGGCCAGGGCCGCCGCCAGGAGTGCCCGGTTGGTCAGACTCTTGCTGCCGGGCAGCCGTACCATGCGGTCTACGGGAGCCGCCACCGGCCGCAGGGTAATCTGAGAGATTTCAGTCATGGCGTCATGCTACCGGACCTGCACGGCGCGGCCAGTGCGTTCGAGGCGTCCTCAGCCGTGCCGCAAGTGAGTTTCGGCCGCCGATAACGATGCCACGGCTTGATTCGCGCCGCTGCGAGTGTAGCATTATGAATGGGGCTGATGTACCCGTTTGATCGCCGCCTGCACGGGTCCGTTGCATCCACCGCCGACCATGAACCCACCTTCCGACCAACCGAATCACGCTGAAGGCCGCCAGCTTCGCGACGAGCGATTGCTTCGCCGACTGGGCGTATTCGTGCTGGCGCTGTGTGTGACCGGCGGCGCTGCCCGGCTGGTCTGGGCGCTCAGCCATCCGGACGAGCCGAACGTCGCGGCATTCGGGCTGTTCGGGGTGTATGTGGCGCTTGGTCTGGCGATGGCCGGGCTGCTCTTCGGGCTGTCCGCGATGCTGCGATACCTGGACAGCTTGCAGTCCTCGCTGATCCGCGTGGAGAAGTACCAATACGAACTGGGCGCCGCTGCCCCGTCGCACGTTGCCGTGTCGCCAGAGGACACATCGCACGGTGATGGGACACTCCCGCTGTTTGAGGATGCGCCGCCACCGACTACCGTCCAGAGTGCCGTAGTACAGGCACCGGAATCCAGTGGCATGGCCCCGGCGCAGTTGCAGGAGCTGGTGCAGCTTCTCAAGGACATCCGCGATAATTCGCTGCTCTCCGAAGAGCAACGGCAGCACAAGCGACTGCGTGCGGAGGAGATCGAGTTCTCTCAGACGCGAGAAACCGCGCTGGCGCTGAGCCGTCAGGGCAACTTTCCCCGCGCCCGACAGCTCGTGGAAGGTCTCAAGCTGCGCTACCCCGAGTCGCAGCGCATCGGGCTGCTGATGGAGCAACTGGAATCGGATCGGGAGCGCTACGAGTCGGACGACATCCTTCGCTGCACGAAGCAGGTCGAGGACCTGATCAGCATCTCGGCCTGGCCCCGCGCCCGGCAACTCGTGCAGCAGCTCCTCGAACGGCACCCCGACTCGGCCGAGGCGCGACAGCTCCTGCTGCGGCTGGAGCGCGAGCATCGCCTCTTCCAGGATGAGCAGCGGCGGCGCATGCATGCAGAAGTGCAGCGGTTTGTCTCCCGCAAGCGCTGGGAAGAAGCGCTGGCGGCGGCGCGGACCTTCGTCGAACGGTTTCCCGGCAGCCCGGAGGCAGAGGCGTTTCTCATGCAGATCCCGATGCTCGAGTCGAACGCACAGATCGAGCATCGCCAGCAGCTTGAAGCCCAGATCATGGATTACGCCAAGCACGGTCGATATATAGAGGCCGTCGACCTGGCCCGGCAGCTCATTCAGCGCTACCCGGGCTCGCCGCAGGCCGAGGCGCTCAAGTCGCAGCTTCCCCGGCTGGAAGAACTGGCGACCAATCCGGATGCGCCGCCGGCCCGTGTACGGATTGATTAGACCGCGTCGGCACATCGGCCGACGAACATGAACTTCACCCTCACACCTCCTCACGCGATCACGGGCGCATCACCGAGCTTTCCATCACCGGTCACCGGTTCCTGGCTGCGTCGAATTGCATGCATCAGCACGAGCCGCGCCGACGCCGGCATCTATGAACCGCTGCTCACGGCGCTGTCAGCGGCTGAACCACTGGACATCACGCTGCTGGCCGGTGGAACACACCTGAGCGATCAGCATGGCCATACCTTGGATGATCTGCCGGCGATCCCGCGCGTGCGAATTCGCCCCGTGGTGCATCAGGCGACCAAGGATGATCCGTGCAGCGTGGCCGAAACGGCCGGGCGGGCGGTCATCGAATTCGCGCGTGCGCTGGAGGAAGCCGCGCCCGACCTTGTCTTTGTGCTCGGTGATCGCACGGAGATGCTCGCGGCTTCGCTGGCCGCGCTGATTCGCGGTGTGCCGATCGCGCATCTGCACGGCGGTGACACGACCGAAGGAGCATACGACGACGCCTGCCGCCACGCGATTACGAAGTTGTCGCATCTGCATTTTCCCGCGCTGCCCGAACATGCCCGGCGAATCGCTTCGATGGGTGAAACGCCCTGGCGAATACACTGCGTCGGCGCACCGGCACTCGATGCGCTCAGACGTTTCCGACCGCTGTCACGCGGCGAGCTGGGTCGCCGGCTGGGGCTCGATCTCTCACGACCGATGGCCGTAGTGATTTTTCATCCTGAGACGATCACGACCCTGACGCCCGAAAGGCAGATCGAGGAATTGCTGGCTGCGCTGGAAGGTTCACCGCTCAAGCTGCTGATCATCGGCCCCAATGCGGATGTCGGCCGCGATGCGATCGCCGATGCCTGGTGCGGGTTCGTCCGTCGCCGGCTGGATGCGGTCGTGGCGGCATCGCTCGCCCGGGAGATGTTCTGGAGCTGCCTGGCGCACGCCGCAGTGCTGATCGGAAACTCCAGCGCCGGCCTGATCGAAGCGGCATCGTTCCGTCTGCCGGTGGTCAACATCGGCAATCGGCAGCAGGGACGGCTTCGCCCGGCCAACGTGATCGACGCCCCGCTCGATCGTAGCGCCGTTGGTGGAGCCATCCGTACGGCACTGGATCCATCCTTCCGGGTGACGCTTGCAGGGATGACCAATCCCTACGGCGACGGCCATGCGGCCGAGCGCATCGTTCACGTGTTAGCCAGACTGCCGGATCGTCAGCGTCTGCTTCGGAAGCCCTGATATCCGTTCAGAACTGGTACGATCCGGATTACTTCCAGGAACCCGGCGGCTCGCCCTGCTGCCAGGCACGCGAGCGAAGCGGCGGCTTCGTGGCGAATTCGGCAACGTTCAGCGCGCATTGCGGCACGACGGCAATGCAGAACGGGCTGGCCATGACCACCGGCACTCCGGGCGGCGGCGCGGTAACGACGGTCTCCACGCGCAACATTCCCCGATCCCGCCAGACGCGCGTAATGTCCACTGCGTACTGATCCGACGTGACCTGCCCGAGCGTGACGATGAGCAGCATCTCGCTGCGAAAATCGACGGGTACATCGGCCAGCGGGATCTGGGCCAGCGTGGCGGCATCGCGAACGACAATCTGCATCGCACGGGTTTCCAGACAGTGCGCACCGTGGATGCGATGGAGAATGGGCAGTTCTTCACCGTCGGCCGGGAGCACTCCGGTCGAGAAGCGGGTCTGGTGGCAGCCGAAAAGTATCGTCGCGATCAGGCCGATGCCGGCCAGCATCCACATCACCCATGCGTTGATTTGTGCCGGTCGTTGGATCATGCGCCAGACATTACAAGCGACATCGCATGGCACGGCAACGCCCGCGTTGACCCTGATGGCAGTGGACGAGTAAAATGGCGTTTTTAACTACGGCGAAGCATGAGCACCGACCAGACCCTGTATCTTGAAACGATGGGCTGCCAGATGAACGCCCTCGACAGCGAACTCGTCCTGGGCGAGCTGCTTTCGCGCGGCTATCGACTGACGGAGGAGATGGAGCGCGCCGGGCTGGTGATCATCAACACGTGCAGCGTGCGGCAGCATGCGGAAGACAAGGTCTATTCGCGGCTGGGTTATCTCAAGCGTGCCCGGCAGCGGCGGGCCGATCAGGTCATTGCGGTCATCGGTTGCATGGCGGAGCGCGACGGCGACGGCCTCCTGGCAAAAATGCCGAACGTGGACATCCTCTGCGGCCCGAGCGAATTGCATCGACTGCCCGGTCTGGTGGATGAAGTCCGCGCGGCTCGCGCGACAGACCCATCGAGTAAGAACGGGTCCTCAACGAACGGCAGATCGCGACATAAAAACGGCGCCGCGCCGAAGGCCATCGCGCTGAGCGGCCGCCTGCGGGAACATTCGACGCCGGTTCGACAACTCGGTCCACACGACGACCTGGAGGCCCTGGACAGCGGGCGGGTCTTCGCAACGACGTCGCACGCACATACGCCCAAAGTCTTCGGCCGCCATCAGGCCTACGTGCGGATCACGCGCGGGTGCAACAAGTATTGCAGCTTCTGCGTCGTGCCCTTTACGCGCGGTCCGGAAGTGCATCGCCCGCCGGACCACATTGTGGACGAAGTTCGGCGACTGGCGGATGCCGGTGTCATCGAGGTGACGCTCCTCGGCCAGACGGTCAATCACTATCATTACCGGCCCGAAGGCGGCGGTCGTTCCACCAGCTTCGCCGAGCTGCTGCGCCGCGTACACGACGAAGTGCCGCAGTTGCCGCGGCTGCGCTTCGTGACCAGCTACCCGCGCGACTTCACCGATGAGACCCTCGCGGTAATGGCCGAGAGCCCGCGCATCTGCCGCTATCTGCACATCCCCGCACAAAGCGGGAGCAACGAAGTTCTCAAGCGCATGAACCGCGGTTACACCGTGGAAGAATACAGAGCCCTGCTCGACCGAGCCCGTGCGCGGATGCCCGATCTGTGCATCGCCGGCGACATGATCGTCGGCTTCTGTGGCGAAACGGAGGACGACTTCCGGCAGAGCGTGGAACTGCTGCGCGACGCCCGATACAAGAACTGCTTCATCTTCAAGTATTCCCCGCGCCCGGGGACGAAGGCCGACGAACGGCTGGTCGACGACGTGCCCGACGAGGTCAAGCGCCGGCGCAACAACGACCTGCTCGCCGTCCAGGCGGAGATCAACGTCGCGAACCATCGGGCGATGCTTGAGCAATGCGTCGAAGTGCTCGTCGAGGGCCACAGCAAGAAGGCACTCAGGATGCAGGAGTCGGAACAGTCGCGCGGGGAAGAGGTCGACACGGCCGCGCGGACCAGCGGTCAACTGGTCGGCCGCACCTCCGGTGACCAGATCGTCGTCTTCGACGGTTCGGAGGAGCTGATCGGCCGGCTGGTCAGCGTTCGCATCGTCGCGGCAACGCCCTACACGCTCCACGGGCAGTTGGAATGCGAACCGACCGGCAGTGACACGCGCTTGAAAAGGCGGAACATGGCCCTGAGCGTACTAAAATGAACTAAACCACTGAAACTCGCGGATTGCCGACCGCGGGCATGCGAGTGACGAGGCAATCACCGAGAGAACCCATGGCCGCAACGCTCACGATCCAGCAGCTCCTCGGCGCCATGAAGGCGCACGGCGCGTCGGACCTGCATCTCAAGTCCGGACTGCCGCCGACCTATCGCGTCGGCGGGCACCTGCGCACGGTGAACATGCCCTCCCTTTCCGGCGAAGACATCGCCCGGATCATGGAGCCGATCATCCCGCCCGCGCGACGCGATTTCTACGAGCAGTATGGCGATCTGGACTTTGCCACCGAGCTGACCGATGGCGATCGCTTCCGGGTCAACATCTTTCGCGCCGGAGCGAGGATGAATGCTGCCATCCGCCGGGTCAATTCAACCATTCCCAGCTTTGAAGCGCTGCACCTGCCGCCGATCTATCGCAAGCTGATCGACAACACCAACGAAGGCATCATCATCGTCTGCGGCATCACCGGCTCGGGCAAAAGCACGACCCTGGCTTCGATGATCGAGCACATCAACGAAACGCGGCATGAGAACATCGTCACCATTGAAGACCCGGTGGAATACCTCTTCCGCCCGAAGAAGTGCATCATCAGCCAGCGGGAGATCGGCATCGACATCCCTGATTATGCCGAGGGACTCAAGTACGTCGTCCGGCAGGATCCGGACACGCTGTTCATCGGAGAGATGCGCGACAAGTTCACCATGACGGCGGCGCTTCAGGCCGCGGAGACCGGCCACCTGGTCTTCGGCAGTCTGCACAGCGCCGACACGATGCAGGCCTTCGCCCGCATCCTGGAGTTCTTCCCCCGAACCGAACACGAATTCGTCCGCGGCTCGCTGGCCAACAGTCTCCGTGCGATTTGCGCCCAGCGGCTCCTGCCCGGAGCGCACGAGGACAAGCCGCTCGTACCGGCCACGGAAGTGCTGATCAACAATCCGACCTGCAAGGACCTGATCCGCAAGGAGCAGGACGAAGACATTCCGTCGCTGATCGCTTCCAGCGAGAAGGATGGCATGCACAGCTTCACATCGTCGCTGGCCCATCTTGTCGAACAGGACATGGTCTTCATGGACGTGGCCATGCAGCATGCCCCGAATGCCGAGGCCCTGTCGAGCCGGCTCCGCGGCATTAACACGCAGGCGGGCACGATGGTGCAGCGATCGAGGTAATGCGATTTGCCAATGACAGCAGGTAAAGCAGCATGTCGTACCGCCTCCGTCGCGTTCCGAATCGCCGGGGCATCGCAGGATTCGCTGACCCTCGCGCTGGATGCCCTGCTTCGCGCGTTCGGCGCGGAGGTTGACTTGAAAACCCTCGCCGGCCTGTTGTCCACCGGGCACGCAAACGTGGTAGACGCCGCGCGGCGCTTCGGCATCGAGCTACGAGATCTTCACCCGCCGGAAGCAGCGCCCCTGCCCACGCCGCCGGAATTCGAACAGCACTTCCGAGACAGCTATTTGCCCTTTATCCGCGCGGCCCTGACCCGCGACGAACCGGTCCTCGCATGGATGGGCTGGCCCCCGCCGGATGAATGCGAATGGGGTGTCATCACAGGGATCGACCCCGCGACGAATCGCTGCATCGGCCGCACACGATCAAGCCCGCAGGCGGACGTGGCCATGATCGGCCCGGCCGTACAGGTCTATACGGTCGTTGAATAGCTCAACGCTGGTGTGCGTCGATGTCGCAATCGGCGGCTACTTCGCGGCGATGCAGTAGAGCGCCTTGCGACCGCGGAGATACAGCTCATCACCGGCGATGGCCGGCGATGCATCAAAACCGTCCTCCAGTTCGTTGGTCGCCAGCACTTCAAATTTCTCCGCGTGACGCAGCACGATGGTCTTGCCGTTGCGCCCTGCAATGTACACGCGACCTCCCGCCCCGACCGGCGAGGCATAGACGCCTTCAAGCCCCGGCAGGCGCTGCTTGTCGTAGCGCGGCTTACCGGTCTTCGCATCAAAGCAGGAGAGAATTGCCTTGTTGTGATCAAGGAAGTAAAGCGAATCGTCGTAGAGCAATGCCGACGGCACATAAGGCGTGTCACGATCATGCTTCCAGACGACGGCGGGCGTGCCGGTGATGTCTCCACGGGCCTTCTCGTAGCGTATGGCCAGAAGCGCATTGCCACGGAAGCCGGACAGGCAGTAAAGCAGACCATTACCCGCGATGGGCGTGGGGATGGCGTTGGCCGTCATGCCGCCGCATCGCCAGACCTCCTTGCCGGTCGCCAGGTCATACGAGCGGATGTAATTGGTCGCACTGACAATGACCTGCGGTTTGCCGTCAACTTCAAGAATCAACGGTGTGGACCAGCTCGTCGGCTCATCGCGCTCGACGCGCCATCGCTCCTTGCCGGTCGCGGCATCGAGCGCGACGATGAAGGAATCGCCCTCGTGATCCCAGTTCACGACCAACGTGTCTCCGTGCAGCGCCGGTGAACTGCCTTCGCCGAACTCGTTGCGCGTGCGCATGTCGCCAAGATCGACCTCCCACTTGATGTTGCCCTTGAGATCGAGACAGTAAAGGCCGCGCGATCCGAAGTGGGCGTAGAGATGCTTGCCGTCGGTCACCGGAGACGGCGAAGCGTGCGTGCTGTCGGTGTGGCCTGCCTCGTGCGGCTTTTCCTCGCGGACGGTCGTCGTCCACCTGGTCTTGCCGGTCTTGCGATCCACGGCCAGCACCTGGAACTGATAGACCTTCGACGGTGGCGCGGGGCGACGGGCGAAACCAGGCCGGCGGCGGCGCTCGCGCGGCTGCTCAGGGTCCTGAAGATGCAGATCCATGGCGGCATCGGGCTCTGATTTCTTCTCCGCGGCCGTCAGGACATAGAGCGTGTCGCCCCAGATGACCGGCGTGGCGTGCCCCAGGCCGGGCAATTCCACCTTCCAGCGAACGTTCTTCTTTTCGCTCCACTCGGTCGGTGGATTGGCTTTCGGCGCGACGCCGTTGCAGAGCGGTCCGCGCCACTGCGGCCAGTAGGTCTCGATGTCCTTCGAGGGCTTCTGCGCGTACGCCGAGTCGGTCAAGGCCAGCGTCAGGATTGCCAGATACGCAGGAAACAGACGGAAAGTTGCCATGTCGCTATTCCTTCAATCAAAGCCCTCGTTGTGCGCAGACAAACGTACTGAACGGAACGATCCACGGTAACGATTATTTCACTTGCACCCTTCCGGTGGTCGCGGCAGGAACGCCTTCCGATGATTCATATCCACGCGCCAACGCTTCGTCCGCGTCACTGTTCCGGCAGCTTCCGCCGCATCCGCGACCGCGCCTCACAGGAGGGCGCACCGTCATTGCCCAGCCAGCGGTCCCATGCGCCGTGGTCTCCGACGTCGATGCCCTCGGCCCTGGCACGACGATGGAGGTAATTCTGCAGCTCGATGAGGAAGTCCGTGTCCATCAGTTCCGGATGCTCGTTCAGATGCTGATGCAAAATGCGATAGACCTGCTTCAGCTCGTCGCCATCCAGCGCCGCGATTACGGCATCCGCACGTTCTTCAAAGCTCATGGATCCGGTCCTTTCGCAGATGCCGGGATTCTACCGCATAGGATTCAGCTCTGCACGCCGTAAAAGGTCTCCACCGGAGCGGAAACCCGCGCACGGACGACAGCGGCGAGCCGATCGAGCTCTGCGTCGGTCAGTGGTTTGGCGTACGTTTCCGTCGTCCGGCGTGCGATCGTGTAGAGTTGAATCAGCTTCAAACGCCCGCCGCCGATCAACAGCTCATTAAGCCGATCGCAGTAGGCGCTCACTTCTGCTTCCGGCGGCAATTGTCCATGTACCCGCATCCAGAGCGACTGGATCACGATGGGGCGAACGCGCGCGGCATCGAGAATATTCTCCAGGACGTGCGCGAGCGGATAATTCGGACGGTTCACCAGTTGATAGTAATCCTGCGTACCGGCGTCGAGCTTCGCCCAGATTTCTCCATTGTTTTCGTCGAAAAGCCGCAGGGCCGAACGCACCGAGGGCTTCGTCAGGTAGCAGGCATCCGTAATGAGCACCAGCTTGGCATCATTCAGGCCGCGCGTGCGGCGCGCGTCGACGGCCAGGCGCACAGCTTCCTCGAATTGCGGACAGGTCGTCGGCTCACCGTCGCCACTGAAGGCAAGATCGCGAACCTTTCTACGACCGGCCGGCACGCTGTCGAACGGCGGAACCTCGAAGAGCCGGCCGCAGATGGCTTCGTCCAGCAGGCAGGACAGCTCACTGTGAAGCTCGTCGAGTTCTACCTTGCGTGTCGGGCCGGGCGTGCTGCGATCAACCTGGCAGTAAATGCAGTCGAAATTGCACGCCTTGTCGGGATTCAGGTTGATCCCCACGGAAAGTCCGCCGCTGCGCCGGGAGACCACCGGGTACACATACTTGAAGTCCTGCCAGCGCCGGCCGTGGGCCTGGTAGGCCATTTGAAGGGAAGTGGGGGATTTCTTCGCATCGGCCATGAGGAAAACTACGCTTGACTCCTGCGCCGGGTCGCTGCAGACTGCATGAATCATAGCAGAACACGAGCCGAAACGGTGAAAGCCTGCGGCACGGTCCTTGCCTATGATTCTGCTCGGCAACATGACCAAGGGTAGCTGGAGCCGTCGCTCCAGCCGCCGGATACAAGCCGACCGGAGAGAGAAGTTGAGAGGTTGCGTCAATTCGAGTCAGGTGCAGGTCAGCCGAAAACAGTCGTATTGGCGGCTGTTCTGGGCGGCTGTCCTGCTGTTGCACGCGCCGATCACGATCAATGTCTTCTCCACCCTCTGGCAGAACGGCGAGTCGGTCCGCTGGTCCTCCCTGCTTCTGCTCACCCTGAGCAACCTGTTCTTCATCGCCGAAATCGCTTATGCCTATTCGCTGCGGCTGCTTTCCGACCGGCGCAAGGTCGTCACCTTCCTCGTGGTCATCGCCCTGCTGCACGTCGGTCTCATTGAACGCGGCATGCCGGACTACCTCCACGATGCAGGCATCAACTACTGGCTGCTCGTCACCACGGCGGGCCTCGCCTCCTGGCCGGGCCTTCGGCGGATTCTTGACGCCTGTCGCGGCCGCATCCGCGCTGCCGCCCTGCTGGACATCCTTCGCGACTTGCCGCGCCGATGGTACGCATGGCAGGCCCTGCCACGCTGTCGTCCATCGGACCTTCTCATCAACCTGCTCTGCATTCCTCCTCGAGCGCCACCCGCTCACTCGCACTGACACATTCGTAAGCGCCTGATCGGTGAACGGAGCGCAATCCGCGCGTCCGCATCGACCGAGGATTGAATCCGCGGTGCATCCGTGCAACCGTGTTCGCCTCCGCAGGCGCATGATGTTCATTCAGTCGCGAGCGGCGAACCATCGTGGAAGCGCCGACGTTCAATGAGACCGTACCATGAAAATAATCTGCGCGACTTCGGTCGCGATCCTGACCCTGGCGACGGTCGCCGGGGCTGAGAACTTCTACCTCCTGACCGGCGTCGATCATCAAAAATACCCCGGTGCGCGGCGCATGGTCGATGCTGTACCGGGCCCGGGCATCGCCAACGCCTTCGACGACGGCGACCGGCTGGCCGGCACGAACGACACCGGCGGCACGGTTGCATTCGTCGGCATCGGCGTACCGGTGTATCCACCAAACCACGTCGGGGCGTTCAGCTTTCTGTTTCGCCGCGGCAGCGTTCCGGCGTTCGGCCTCTACGTGCCGCTGATGGGCATCGATTATCTCGGCGGCCCGCTGCTGGACCTCGACGGCGACATCGACAACACGGCGCGAAGTCTCGTGCCGGTCACGGGGCAATCCCACGTCGAGATCCCCGATTCTTCGAGTTTCATCGAGTTGGGCATCGACACGGCCGGCGGCGTCATCACGCTGCTCAACTTTGACGCCACAGGCACGAGCGAAGGCGCGCCGGGTTTTGATGGCCGGATCGCGGTCACTGTCGTGACCCTGGCCGGCACCGAACCGGACGGCACGCTCGGCGACGCGATCAATCCGTCGATCGACACGCGTGTCGGTACGCTGACACCTTTCACTGGTAACGGCAATCTGACCGGCGTCTGGCGAGTCGAGAACCTGGGCTTCGAGTTGTGGTACGACTCGATCTCACCGGAGACCGGCACGCCGAACGACCTGGGCACGATGCAGCATCTGGGTACCTTCCGTGGATGGTACGTCGTGCGAAACTGCGAAACGGGCGAGTTTCCGCTCCTGTCCGGTCAGGGCCTCGGCACTACGCTGTGGCCCCAGGTCGACACCTCGCAGGTCGGGAACACGTTCAATGCCGCCGTAACGGTCTTCGGGCCGACGGCGACCATTTTCAAAGGCGCGTCGCAGGACGGTTTCTTCACCGGCGATGACTTTACCGTGGCCGGGAACGGCGGCGTGGCGCTGACCGATGCCGGAGGCGACATCGGCGCGTATTTCGACAGCGTCGTCGTTCCACATCTTGATCCGCAGGCCCGGGCCTTCGTGTATCTCGAAGCGGCGGGCTTCGGCATCAACAACAGCGGCGACCCCGTCTTTACCGACACGATCGGCTACGACGTGGTCGTCATTGCGCAGTCTCTTGCGGCAGCCGTCATCGTCGGCGACGTTAACGGCGACGGCGTGATTAATCCGGCCGACGCCGATGCGCTGGTGGAGGCGCTGCTCGATCCGGGCGCGCTGTCCGCCTGCGAGTTTGTACGAGCAGATGTCAATCAGGACGAATCCGTCGATGCGCTGGATATCCAGGCATTGGTAACTGTGCTTCTCCAATAACCGCCCCGACGCGGGGCCTGCTTGAAAGAAAGGGAAGAAAGCGAAATGTTGAACAAACTTACGACCATCACACTGACCGGACTGCTGGCACTGGCCTTCGGAGCGAGTGCATCGGCGGAGAATTACTACTTGCTGACCGGCGTCAACGCGGGCATGACCCCCGGCGTCAGTCGTCCGGTGTTTCCTTCCGGACCGCCCGTCGTGGTGCCCGGCAGCTTTTTTGACGGCGACCGACTGGCAGGCACGGCCGGCACTGCGCCCGCGCCGTACCTCGGGACTGGCACGCCCCTGCTCAGTCCGAATCAGTACGGCTCGCTGAGCTTCTTGTTCCGACGGGGCAGCATTCCGCTCGGCGCGGTCGGCAATCAGCCCCTGTTGAGCATTGATTACCTCGGCGGACCGCTGCTCGATCTCGATGGCGATCTGAACAACAACGCCCGTAGTCTCGTGCCGGTGGCCAACCAGACGCCCGTGGAGATTCCCGGATCAAGCAGTTTCCTCACGCTGAACGTGGACACAGCGGGCGGCACGATCGGGCTGTCGAACTTCGACGCGACGGCCACGAATCAGGGTTTCGCTGGATTTGGTCCCGACATCACGCTTACCGTGAACACGCTCGCCGGCACGCAACCCGACGGAACCCTCGGCAACCCCATCAACCCGTCGATCGACACGCGACAGGGCGCGCTGAGTCTGCACGCACCGGGCATCTGGCGGGTGAACAATCTCGGCTACGAGCTCTGGCATGATTCGATCGACCCGACCAGCACGACGGCATCCACGCTGGGAACTTTCCAGTATCTCGGCAAACTCCGCGGCTGGGTGATCGAGCGCGATGGAAATGGAAACTTCCCGACGCTCGCCGGGCAGGGCCTGGGCACCACGCTCTGGCCGCAGGTGGATACGTCGCAGGTCGGCAACTCCTTCGCGCAATCGAGCGGGATGCCGCCTTTCGTCTCCATCACGAGCGGACCGGCGGCGGATCAGTTCACCGCCCCGAACAACGGCGGCCTGCCGCTGACGGACTTCGGCGGCGACCTCGGCGCCTACCTCGACCAGGTGGTCCTGCCACTGGTCAATCCGCTTTCACAGCGCGTCGTCTATTTCGAATCCGCCGGCTTCGGGATGAACAACAGCTTCGACCCTGTCTTCGGTGACACGATCGGCTACGACGTGGTGCTCATCGCACAGTCCGCGCCGATCCCCGAACCGGCGACGCTGGGACTCCTCGCACTGGGCATGGGGGTGGTGTGTCAACTCCGCCGTCGCGGAGCGCGGTAAGCAGAGTCGAGGGGAGCGCAGGGCCCGGCCTTGCGCTCCCCGGCCACGAGCAAAAAAATGAACAAACGAACCGGATTCACCCTCATCGAGATGCTGGTCGTCGTTGCGATCATTTCCCTCCTCGTCGGAATCATCGCACCGGCCCTCTCCGCCGTGCGCCGACATGCGAGCAAGATGACCTGCCAGACACGGATGCACGAGATCGCCCGGGCCATCTGGGCCTACAGCGTCGCCAATGACAGCCGCGTGCCGTACGTCCTTTCACCGATGGTCAACAACAAGTTCGACGCGACCAGCGTGCCCGACGAAGAAATCAACCCGTACGACCGCGAGCGATGGCCGCTCTCGCTGCAAAACGTCCTCATGCCCATCTACCTCGGACAAGACGAAAAAATCTTCACCTGTCCGTCGGCCAATCGGGGCTGGCCGCGGTCGGGCAACAGCTTCCGCATGACCTATCGCGATGCCGGCGCCAACCAACCCAACGGCATGGTCAGCCAGGAGAGCAGCTACTATCGCGAGACCTTCGGCTTCATGGACGGCCGCCCGATGAACGAGCTGCGCATCCACTTCACCGGTAACGTGATGCTCGATCTTCAGAAGCGCGCCTGGATGCGCGGCGGCTACGTGCGCGACATGATTCGCCGCGACAACAACCGAGCCCTCGGACCGCATGATGGCGGCATCAACATCCTGAACCGTGAATTCGGCGTGGAGTTCCGGGATCAGAAGACCGTCCAGCAGGACCTGACGCCCAACCAGGAGGGCTCGCGATTCTGACGCCTTCACCCGACTGACGACCTGCGACGATTTCCGGCCGTCTCGAAGCCCCGGCCGCACAGCTGCCTGCTATGATGCTTCCGTGCGTTCATCGCACGGGAGCAAACACATGCCTGTAACACCCAGAATCCTCGCCTTCGCCGGTAGTGCCCGGAAGGAATCGTACAACAAGAAGCTCGTACGCATCGCCGCCGACGGCGCACGGGCAGGCGGTGCGGAGGTCACGCTGCTGGACCTGCGCGATCTGCCGTTGCCCATCTTTGATGAAGACCTTGAAAAGACCGACGGCCTTCCGGATAACGCGAGAAAGCTCAAGCAATTGCTCCTCGCGCATGACGGACTGCTGATTTCCTCGCCGGAATACAACAGCTCCATCACCGCCCTGCTCAAGAACGCCATCGACTGGGCCTCGCGGCCGGCGGCCGGCGAAAAACCGCTGCAGTGCTTCGATGGCAAAGTGGCAGCGCTGATCAGCGCTTCGCCCGGTGCGCTGGGTGGGCTTCGCGGGCTGGTCACGCTCCGGATGATCCTGGGAAACATCCGGGTACTCGTGCTGCCGGATCAACTTGCCGTCTCTAAAGCGCACGAGGCCTTCAATCCCGACGGCTCGCTGGAAGACGCCGCGCAGCAGGATGCGGTCCGAAAGATCGGCGCGAAGCTCGCGGAGACCATCCGCAAGCTCAAGTCCTAGGATTCGCTTCCGGCACGGCGCCGGCCGATTCGCCGTTTTCGTCGATTGGCTCCAGCAGCAGCACCTCGCGCGGTCGGCCGAAGCACGCCGGCCCCCGGCGCAGCCGCCAGCGCGGCGAACCATCACTCGGCCACGGCATGCCCTCCTCTGGTACGTCGTTCGTTTCCAGTTGAATTGCTGCCAGCGCATAGAGCGCCCGCGAAACCGATTCGTCCGGCTCGCCTTCGACGCTCACCTGAACGTCCAGCAGTCCCAGTGTGTCCAGCCCCATGCTGTCGCAGACAAAGTGCCCGGTCAGATCGCCGTCGAGCGGAAGCGTGCGGAAGCTGACAGCGGTCGCTGCTGCGAGAAGGATCGGCCGCTCGTCACCGGCATCGCGCGGCTGCGTGTCGGGCGAGAGCAGTCGCGCCGCGCCGGGCCACCAGTTCGCGCAGGCCGGCGCAAATTCCGCGAGTGCCCGATGCGCCAGGCCATGAAGTCGAAGAATGGCCGGTCGCGAGTTTTCTCCCTGCATGGCATAACGCTCGACGCGCGTCGTAAACCGCACGCGCGCCGCATGCGTCCGCACGGTCGATGCTGCCTCCGGCCAGTCCCAGCTCTGCGAGATGGCCTCTGCGATTTCCTTCGCGGGTGCGGCACCGCTGAAGTATTCGACCTCCAGAAGGAGGCGACCGATGGCGAACCGCGCCGCGCCGCTGGTGATCGGTCCATCCAACCGGGCCGAGCGCTCTCCGGCGCGACGAAGCGAGGCGAGAAATACATCCGGCACGAATTGCCAGGACTTCGACAACAGCACCCAACTGACCAGCGGCGGCGGAGCGACCGCAAACGGAGAATACTCTGAAACCATGGAATCGACTGAGGATTCTCCGCGTGACAGTTCATCCGCATCCGCGCGCTTTTCAGCATTCTCGTCCGTTACCGCCTCGCCAATGGAGCGCTCGCTTGTGTGTCTCGGCGTCGCTTGCGCGGCTACATAGGATTCGTCGCCGCGTCGACGAAGCAGTGATCCTGTGATCGTCGCCAGAAGAGCAAGGATCAGCACGACCCAGCCGCCGCCCTGCTCGTGGCCGAGAACCCACGCCACGACGAACAGGCCCACCGAGGCAATCTGCCAATACAGCCCGCGGCGCGCCGATGAAGCGCGTCCCAGCCCGTAGAGGGCCGACGCCATGCCGCAGAGCCCCAGAATGACAAACAGCCAGATCACGCGAGAGGCCCGCCAGGTTGGTCTGCCGGAACTTCACTCATTTCCGGCATGAAAAATCTCATCGGGAATGGGAATGAGCTTGCCCTCGCGATCAATGCAGGCGAGCGTCGTCTTCGCCTCGCAGAGCAGTCGGCCGTCGCGTCGCAGGACGTAGGAATGATCGATGCGTGCCCGGGTCATGCGTTCGATCTTCGTCGTCAGCACCAGCTCGTCGTCATAGTAGGCCGGCGCGCGAAACTGCACCTCAACCTTCGCCACGGCAAAGAGCACGCCGCGTGCCTCGAGATCGCGATATCGAAAACCCGCCAGCCGGAGCAGCTCGGTACGGCCCATCTCAAAATACTCAAAGTATTTCGCATGATGCAGGTAGCCCATGGGGTCGCTCTCCGCATAGCGCACGCGAAGCGAGATGTCGCAACAGATCGGTGGTTTCGTCGACATGCCCCTATTTTCCGGTGCGCGGGCTTCGTTGCAAGCGATGTTCCGCAGGCCTCGCGGACAGTGCCGCGGAAACATGGCCGCCGCACCGCAGCAGCAGCGACTCGGCCTCCTTGCGGCTCAGACCCTTGCGCTGCATGACGATCGCCGTCTTCGCACGACCTCGCGCCTCTCGCAGAAGTCGCCGGGCACGGTCGATCGACACGCCTGTCGCCTCGACGATGACCCGGGTGGCCCGCTCCGTCAGCTTTCGACACGCGTAGCTGTTCAGATCGACCATGAGATTGCCATAGGTCTTGCCGAGTCGGACCATGCTGAGCGTGGTGATCATGTTCAGCACAAGCTTCGTCGCCGTGCCGGCCTTCAAGCGCGTGGAGCCGGAGAGCACTTCCGGCCCGGTCAAGACGCGGATGTCCGCATCGCACGCCATCCGCACCTGCGACTTTGGCACACAGGCGAAGAAGATCGTCCGCGCCCCGCGCCGTCGGGCCGCGGCAATCGCCGCATGCACATAAGGCGTCGTACCGCCCGTGGCAATGCCCATGACCACGTCGCGCCGGCCGACGCGCATCGCCGCCAGCGCGCGAACGGCGGCGCGCGCCTCGTCTTCCGCTCCTTCCACGCTCCGCCAAAGGGCCTTGCGGCCGCCGGCAATGATCCCGCGCACCATCTTCGGATCGGATCGAAAGGTCGGCGGACACTCGGACGCGTCCAGCACGCCCAGCCGACCACTTGTGCCCGCACCAATGTAGATCAGTCGTCCGCCGGACTGCCACGCGGCTGACACCAGCCGGATCGCATGCAGGATCGCCGGCTTGGCCTTCGCAACGGCAAGCGGCACGACACGATCTTCCGCGTTCATCACGTCGAAGGCCCGGGCCGGCGGCATGGCGTCCAGATCGCGCGATCGCGGATTTCGCCGCTCAGTCAACAGATGGCCGCGACCGGTGACTTTCTTGGATCGACGCCTCACGACCGCCTCCCCGTATCGCAGACCTGCCCCAGAATCGCACGCCGTCGTGCGCCCGTGACGCGGGGAAGATTCGCCGGCACACGATCCACGCAGGCCGCCGCCAGCATGGCAAAAGAAAGCCCTTCCTTGGCCTGCGCGGCGATGCCGTAATCCTCGGTGGTGGTGATTGTCACTCGGCGACGGCCGCCGTTCACGAGGTCCGTGAGCTGCCGGACGAGCGTGCGATTCTTCGCCCCCCCGCCGCAGAGGATGATTTCATCCATCGGCGGGTAGCCGCGCCGTGTCAGATCGCTGATCCGTGCATAGCCGAGCATCATGCAGATCGCGCTGAAGTGCGTCATCGTGGCGACCCAGTCATCCGGGCGCAGCTTGCCGTGATTCAGTCGACGTATCAGACGCTCGACAGCGACCTCGCCGAATTGCTCCCGCCCGCAACTCTTGGGCGGGGGCACTGCCAGATACGGGTGCGCCAGCAGCATCTTCAACAGCGTCAGACTGATACGCCCTCGGGCTGCGCGACGACCGCCGCGATCCAGAAGTTCGCGGCCCTTCGTGATCCTGCGAACCACGGCGTCGATCATCATGTTGCCGGGGCCGGTGTCGAACGCCATCACGTCCTCCACACGGCCGCGCGCCGGCAGCCATGTGAGATTGGCTATGCCCCCGATGTTCTGCACGATGCGACTGCGCTTGGCGTCGCCGAAAAGGACGTAATCCGTCCACGGAACGAGTGGCGCGCCCTGTCCGCCCACGGCCATGTCGGCCTGACGAAAGCGATGCACGACCGGACACCCCAGCGATTCCGAGATGACGGTTGCATCGCCGATCTGCAGCGTGCCGTGCACAGTACCAGCCGATTTCGTTCCGGCACCATGACCGGGCGGAAGATGACAGATGGTCTGCCCGTGTGAGCCGATGAGATCGACGCGGCGAAGCCCGAGGCGGCGAACCAGATCGCTCGCCGCACGGGCAAAGGCACGACCAACCTCCACGTCGAGCCGGCAGATTTCCTCGGTCCGCGTGGTTGCCGGCGCCATGACAGCAAGAAGTCGGTCACGAAGTTGCGGGGAATACGCGCGGTGAAGGTGATCGAGCACGCTCGCTCGCAACCGAACCCCGCGACCTTTCACCTCGCAAGCCACGGCATCGACACCATCGGCGCTGGTGCCGCTGTTGAGTCCGAGGATGATTCTGACTTTTCGGGCCATCGCCTCCCTGCCTGCCGAACGCCGTCCCAGATCGCCGGTTGCAGCCCGGCGCGAGCGACGCGCCAGCTACCTGCGCCATGCGTCGCGTGTGTCATTGTTGCAGAGGGGCACTCCGCTTCCTGCGAAGCGCGGCCCAAACCGCCGCATCACCTGCACCGATAACGCGTCGGCATTGTTTAGGACCCGGTCAGGATTTGCAAACGACGCGATGACGAAATTCCATGCGACCGACGAACCGAAAGTGAACAAATCGACCTGCAGTGGAAGCCGTGAGGGAGTGCTTTCCGGACAGGCGGTGTTGACGGACCGGACAGCTACCTCAAGCGGCGATGGAACGGCTCCGATCAGTGGTCATCGATCGGCAGCACTGCCGCGAGCCGGATATTAGGACGCTCGGATCAAGGCCGGATGGCACGCTGTGGGGGTCGGCAGCCAGAAAAGTGCATGCCACGGGGGGAAGACGTGAACAAGCCGCAGTCCGCAGCCACCGAGCGCGATCAGCAACATCAACGCGCCCGCCCCCCCCACCGTAACAGGTCGCTCTCCTGCGGTCTCGCCTCGGCAACACAACGCTCATGGAACGACAAGCCCGCCGAGCGCCGCGCCGCCTGCCAGGAACTGACACATCGAATCCTTCGACTCCAGCATCGAGTTCGTCGTGCACACGCGGACAGCGTGATGGCGATGGTGGCAGCGGTCGAAGCGCGCGATCCCTACACCGAGCAGCACTCGATTCACGTCGCAACCTATGCTGAAGAGCTGGCACGACGTGCCGGCTTCTCAACGTCGCAGATTGAGATCATCACGCTTGCCGCCCTGCTCCACGACGTCGGCAAGATCGCCCTGCCCGATTCGATTCTCAAAAAGCCCGGCCCGCTGACCACCGAAGAATTTGAGCACGTCAAACTTCACCCGCAGTTCGGTGTTTCCATCCTCAAGCCGCTTGAGTTTCTCGATGAGGAGTTGACGCTCATTCTCCACCATCACGAGTGGTTCAACGGCAGCGGTTATCCGAGTGGTCTGGCAGGCCGTGCGATCCCGATCGGCGCACGCCTCGTACAGGTGGCCGACTGCATCGACGCCATGCTCTCGCCGCGCAGCTATCGACATGCGCGAACCATCCCCGAAACCATCCTCGAACTGCAGCGCTGCCGGGGAACACAGTTTGATCCGAACCTGGCCGTTCTGGCCATCGAATGGCTCCGTGAACAACGGCCCGTCGATGAGGCCGCGCACTGATTCATGACTCGGAAAGATGGTACGGGCGTCCCGCCCGCGTCCTCGCGGCCGTGTAGGCAATGCGACTGACATGCAAAGAAAGTAACCGGGGCGATGGACAACCGCGCTACTGCGGCTGTTTGCCGCGATATTGAATGACTTCCACGCGCTCCAGCGTGATCATTCCTTCCTTGACCATCTGCTCGATGTGCGGAAGGAGTTCATCAATCTTTGCGCGACTGTCCACGATCTCAATGACCATCGGCAGGTCTTCCGACAGGCGCAGAATCTTCACCGTATGCAGGCGGCTGTTGGCCCCAAATCCCATCGGCCCGCGGAGTACGGTCGCACCGGCCAGGTGCATCTCCCGCGCTTTGAGCACGATCGCCTCGTACAGCGGGCGACCTTCCCATTGATCGCTCTCGCCGATAAAGATGCGGAGCAGGCAACCTTCGCGGGGAATCGTCATGGCTTAGACTCCGAACCATTTCTGTGCGACGCGATGCCCCAGCCAGACAGCGGCCAGACCCAGCGCGTTGCACAGGAGGATGTTCATCGAGGCGAACCAGAACTGCCCGTCTGCTGCAAGCAGATACGTTTCGCGGCCGAATGTCGAAAAGGTCGTGTAACCCCCGAGAACGCCGATCAGCAGAGCGATACGATACTCCTCGCGAATGAGCAGCGGACCGGTCAGGGCCATGCCGAGAAAACCGATCACCAGACAGCCCGAAACATTGACCACCAGGGTACCGATCGGAAAGGCCGAACCGGTCCACTTCTGCATCCATCCGGCGACGGCGTATCGCAGGACCGAGCCAAGCGCGCCCCCCGCGGCGATCAACAGGAGTTTATGCATCTACACCGTTCCACATACCGAGGATACCTGCCTCGTCGAAGCCGCGGCGGCCGGCAGACGAAAGCAGGCGGCGCGTCGCTGCTCCCAGAGTTCTGTCTCCGGCGTGAAGTGCTTGTCATCCGCAAGCGACAGGTCAAGCTCGATCGACTCACCGATGTCCGACGAACGCTGACGAATGGATCCATCCGGCGCGGCCAGCAGCGACACGCCGGTGACACCCACCGCGACTGCGAAGACGCGATTCTCTGCGGCACGCGTCCGCAGCAGGGCCTCTTCGGGCGATAATCCGTCGTACACAAGCACCTGCGCCCCATCGAGAGCCGCACATCGCGCCGGCGCGAAGTTCCGAAGGTCATTGCCGCCCAGGTGACAGACGCGTCCCCCTGCACGGCGTATCGAATCACAGATCGCCCCGGCATCGTCCGCACAGCGAATCGACACCCTGCCCGCACGGCCCGTTGCCCGCATCGGCGGCCTGCCGCCAAGAAGGCGATCACGTTGATCATCGTCAAGAACCGGAAGTCGGGCCGTCGCCGGTGAAATCTCTGCACTGATCAGGTGCTCGCCGCCGATCGGCGCTTTCGCTCGCACCTGTCCATCGGCATCGACGATCTGGCTCTGTCCGACATACTCAAGCTTGTCGGCCTCGCAGCCACTCTTGCTCGCACAGGCAAACGGAAGGCCGAACTCGATCGCCCGGGCACGGATCATGAAATCCGCCTGTACGTTCAGATAATTCTGTCCCCACCGGCCGGCATTGACCCAGGCCGTCGGCTCGATGGTGAACTCCGCGCCCCCCGTCGCCAGGGTGGCCACGATCTCCGGTGTCCGGGCATCGGCGCAGATCAGCACGCCCATGCGGCCGAACTCGCTGTCGAAGACGGAAAGCGACGAACCCGGTGTGAACCAGCGGTTGTCACAATCCCACATGAAACTCTTTCGGGCAATGCCGACCAGCTCGCCGGATCGATCGAAAACCGCGGCACTGTTGTGCAACTGACCTCCATTCTCCTCGACGAAGCCGGTCACGATCCATATCCGATGCTCCCTGGACAGCGCAGCGAAGCGCTCAAGCACGCGGTTGCTTCGCTCGATATCCGGCTGCATGTAGCGCGCGACCGACTCCAGCCAGTAGGCGGGATAGGCGCACTCCGGAAGCACGAGCAGGTCCGCTTGGGCCGCACGGGCCTGCGCAGCCAGACGTTCAGCCATCGGCCAGGCGCGCGGTGCCTCGGAAAGCGTCGTCGCCTCCATCTGACCACATGCCACGATCATGATCGCTCCTTCCGGTCAACGCGAACCCTGTCGGCGCGGCTCGCGATTATCGCTACGATAAGTGTAACCAGATGGTCGATTTCTGCCACGCTGCCACGCCGCAACACGTTGCCGGACGGACCGAGTACTCGTATAATTCCTCTGGTTAAACGGGCATTCTTGCATGGCGAACCGGGATTACTACGAGGTACTTGGCGTCCCCAAAGGCAGCAGCGAGGCGGACATCAAGAAGGCCTATCGACGTCTGGCCAAACAATTCCACCCCGATCACAACAAGGGTGACCAGCAGTCCGAAGCACGCTTCAAGGAAGTGCAGGAGGCCTACGCCGTCCTGTCCGACAAGGAAAAACGAGCCCGTTACGACCAGTTCGGCCATGCGGGAGTGGACCCGCGATTTCAGCCCGGCGGGGCGACGCACTGGTCTACCCGCGACGGCGAAGTATTCGACTTCGACTCAATCGCAGATATGTTCGACTTCTCCGGCGGTCGCCGTGGCGGCGGTGTCAGCTCGGTGCTGGAGGAGTTCCTGCGCAAGGCCGGAGGCCGCGGCGGTGTACACGTCGACATGGGCGGGCACGACGGCGGCCGGTCCGGCTTCACCGAAGCGCCACCCTCCTCACGCGATGTCGAGCACCCGGTCACGTTGAGCTTCGATCAGGCCCTGCATGGCACGACCTTAAACCTGCAACTCCAGCAGGGCCGATCCAGCGAGACCATCGCCGTGCGCATTCCCCCCGGCGTACGCAACGGACAGCGCATTCGCGTGCGCGGCAAGGGGCAGCCCGGCGGCGGCCGAAAATCCGCAGGCGATCTCTACGTCGTCTGCCATGTACAGCCGCACCGCTACTGGGAACGAATCGATGATCACCTCTATCTGATGGCGCCGGTCACGATCACGGAGGCCGCCCTCGGGGCCCGGATCGACGTACCGACGCCCGATGGTGTCCGCACGGTGACACTGCCGCCCGGCACGGCCAGCGGCGCCAAGTTGCGCCTCGCCGGACTCGGAATGCCCAACCCCCGCGGCAGCGGCCGCGGCGATTTCTTCGTGGTCATTAAAATCGTCCCGCCAAACACCCTCACGGACGAGCAGCGCCGCCTGCTCGAACAATTGGCCCGAACCCGGATCGGTTCTCCCCGCGACGGGCTGTGGAGCTGAGCAAGCGTGAGACTCTTCATCTGTCCGATTGCACTCCGGGTCGCTGCTCTGCTGACGACCGTGCTGACGCTTGGACACATCCCGGCCGCCGTCGCACGGCAGACGGAGACTCCGCCGCCCGCGAGCCCGACCACTTCTGCGCCATCCGTAACGCCTTCGCACTCCGCGGATGATTTCGACTACCCCCCTGAAACCGTACGGACCGTCCGCTCAAGGCAGGCCCTGTTCTGGTCGCTGATCCTCGTGCTGATCTTCGTGATCGCCTCGATCGCGATCATTCGCTTTTCGGTTCGCTACCGGCAGTATCTCCTGCGAAAAACCCGCCCGCCGACCCCTTCAGAAGACGTCTGGCAGATGCACAAGCTGCCGCGTGAAGACGATCTCCATCTGCCCCCGCCTCGTCAGGAAGATGACTGAGCGGTCAAAACACACCCGGCTGGCTGGTGCAAATTGCACCCCGAGCTGCACTGCTGAGGGCTGAGCAACTTCAGAGGTCTTTCGACAGTGATGCGGGAACTTCCACCGTGACTGTGTGGACGCATCCGCACTCGGGCCACGCGATCGGGTCCGTTCATGTCGCAATGCCCTCCGCCGCGCTGGCATACTGATTGCTATAATCCATTCAATCGGCACGCGCGCCGTGCGGGCCTTGGGATAATTCATTCCTCGCGCCTGCGGTCGCGCTGTGTCGCCCGCGGACGCTGGCTCCGCAAGCAACACATCGGTAACGTCCGGCATGCCGTTGACGGGCACACGGGTGGATCGACGTCGGCGGCGCCTGAAGTCTCAATGCGACCCACCAACTCGGGGTGTGGTGTCATGAAACTGGAAAGGGAACTCGATCAGCGGGAGATGCCGTATCGGAAGATTCAGCATCGACTTACGTTCACATCAGAGGCCCTCGCGCGCGAGGCGAAAGTCTCCGGCTTTGAGGTCGCGAAGCCGGTCATCGTGCGCGGCAAGCGCGGGTTCGCGATGTGCGTCCTGGCGGCGCCGGATCGGCTCGACCTAGATCGAGCCGCCGAACTGCTCGACGAGGACAACCTGCGATTGGCCACGGAGGACGAGTTGAAGACGCTTTTCCCGGATTGCGAAGTGGGTGCCGAGCCGCCGATCGGCAGTCTCTATGGGCTGCCCACGGTCGTGGACCGCCGTCTGCTCAAAGACGAGCGCCTGCTGATGCAGGCCGGCACACACCGGGAGGCCGTCCGCATGCGGCTCGACGACTGGGAGCAGCTCAGCCACCCGATCGTCGGGTGCATCACCACGTCAGACGCGGCGGTACCGTCTTCGCCCTTCTGACGCGGCGAGCAATGCATAGCCGGATTGCAGCGATGGCAAGGATTGTTGACGACGGCACGCTTACCAGCCGAAGTGCATCTACAGGAACAAACCAGACAAACAGCCGCCGATCGGACTCGAACCGATGACCTGCGGTTTACAAAACCGCTGCTCTACCAACTGAGCTACGGCGGC